>OOAG01002494.1_pt1 | contig 12021 bp, 13 predicted proteins | sample 1671461 | NCBI WGS metagenome assembly OOAG01 (sample SAMN06348159, study PRJEB24527) | human gut metagenome | biome: human gut; feature: ankylosing spondylitis patient; material: feces | host: Homo sapiens | place: China | collected 2015-10 | reverse complement strand
CCTTTTTTGGTAGACTTTTGGTAGACATTTCGCTTTTCTACCTCAGTGTGCGCATCTCGCAAAACAGTCCTATGGTCCGTCTGTCAAATTTTGTCCAAGAATGGTATTGACACTGGGAAACCTTCCCCCTTATAATATCATTGCAGAATATTCCGGTATTGAACATGGTCTTGATGTGGAACCCTGTTGGTACAGTTTTCAAGCATAGCCCGCGCCGATCATCTTATGATGTGGGTTATGCTTTTTCCATGCCCTTTGTTTCGCTCCTCTCGGCGGAAGCTGTGTTGATTGAAGGAGGAATCCCTATGTCTGTTTCAGGCCTTCTGAGTCTTTTGGGCGGTCTCGCGCTGTTCCTGTACGGCATGCAGATGATGAGCTCCGGCCTGGAGGCCGCTGCCGGTAGCAAAATGAAGCTGATCCTGGAGCGGCTGACTGCCAACCGTTTTCTGGGCGTCCTGGTGGGCGCGGGCATCACCGCCGTGATCCAGTCCTCCTCCGCCACCACTGTCATGGTGGTGGGCTTCGTCAATTCCGGGATGATGACCCTGAACCAGGCGGTCTGGATCATCATGGGCGCCAATATCGGCACCACTATCACCGGACAGCTGATTGCTCTGGACGTGGGCGCCCTTGCCCCTCTCTTCGCTTTCATCGGCGTGGCCATGGTGGTCTTTGTCAAGATGCCCAGGGCCCACCACATCGGCCAGATCATGGCCGGTCTCGGCGTGCTGTTTATCGGCATGGAGATGATGAGCTCCTCCATGATGCCTCTGCGTGACTCCCAGGCCTTTGTGGACCTGATGACCAGATTCTCCAACCCCCTGCTGGGCATCGCCGTGGGCGCCCTGTTTACCGCCCTGATCCAGTCCTCTTCGGCCTCAGTGGGCATCCTCCAGGCTCTGGCCACCAGCGGTGCCATCAGCTTTTCCAGTTCTGTGTTCATCCTCTTTGGCCAGAATATCGGTACCTGTATCACTGCGGTCCTGGCCTCCATCGGCACCAGCCGCAGCGCCAAACGTGCTACTATCATCCACCTGATGTTCAACATCATCGGCACGGTGCTCTTTACCATCCTCTGCATCCTGTTTCCCTTGGCCGATCTGGTGGCCTCCTTTACCCCTGATGCGCCGGCTGCCCAGATTGCCAACATGCACACTATTTTCAATATTGTCACTACCCTTCTGCTGCTTCCTCTGGGCAATCAACTGGCCAGCCTGGCGGTGCGTATCCTGCCCGAGCAGCCGGAGGAGAACCGGGACGAGATGCACTTGGAATACCTGACCCCCGTCCAGGTCAGCAGCAAGGACGGCAACCTGGGCGCCTCCGCTATCCACATCGGCCAGCTGCAGCAGGAGCTGGATCGGATGCTGGATATGGCCCAGGACAACATCGAGACCAGCTTTGACGCGGTGCTCAGTCGGGACAGCAGTCTTCTGACCAAGGCCGAGAAGATGGAGAGCTACTTGGATTTCCTCAATAAGGAGATCTCCAAGTATATCTCCCGTCTCATCACCTATGAGACCAACGAGCAGGGTTCCAGCATCGTCAGCAGCTATTTTACCATCACCGGCAATATCGAGCGCATCGGCGACCACGCCATCAACATCTGCGGCTACTCCAAGCTGCTGGAGGAACGGCACATCCAGTTCTCCGCCCAGGCTCAGGAGGAGATCTGCCAGATGCGGGACATCTGTCTGGAGGCGCTGAACGCCCTGCATCAGCGGGAGGCTGGCGACCTGCTCTGGCTGACGGACGTCTCTGCTCTGGAGCAGCGCATCGATGACATGACCGACCTGTTCCGCAAGGATCAGCTGGAGCGGATGAAGGCCGGGACCTGTTCTGATGAGGCCTGTATCCTTTACTCTGAGCTGCTCACCGACTTCGAACGCATTGGCGACCATGTCCTGAACATCGCCCAGGAGATGTCCAGCATCCGGGAACACAGCTGAATGACAAAAGCGCGCCGCCCCTGTTTTTGGGGGTAGCGCGCTTTCTTATTTCTCTAAAGGATCTCCCGGTACATAGCGGCCGCTTCGGTCTTGCCCATGTGCTCTGCCACTACCAGAACCTCCACCTTGACCGTTCTCTCCCCGAACCGCAGCTCCAGCACATCCCCCTCCTTTACGTCATAGCTGGCCTTCACCGGCCGTCCGTTTGCCATGACCCGGGCGTTGTCACAGGCCTCATTTGCCACGGTCCTCCGCTTGATCAGGCGGGATACCTTCAGCCATTTATCCAATCGCATCGTATTCCTCCATGGAGAAAAGGGGGTGCCGGAGGCACCCCCTTTTTCTATAATCCTGCTTACTTGGAGACGGCGTCCTTCAGGGCCTTGCCAGCCTTGAACACGGGAGTCTTGGAGGCGGGGATGGTGATGGTCTCCTTGGTCTGGGGGTTGCGGCCGACACGCTCGGCACGGGCCTTCACCTCAAAGGCGCCAAAGCCGACCAGCTGGACCTTCTCGCCTTCCACCAGAGCGCCGGTAATGGCGTCGATCATGGCGGTCACGGCGGCCTCCGCGTCCTTCTTGGACAGCTCAGCCTTCTCAGCCACGGCATTGATCAGTTCGGTCTTATTCATTGTGATTTCCTCCTAAAGCATGTTTCGGCGCCTGTGCGCCAGTCTTTTGAATAATATTACTTAAAGCTTTTCAGCCTTTAAGCCTCATCCTGCTTGGCCTGCTGCCACAGCTCCTCCAGCCGGTGCAGTCCCAGGCTGTCCAGCGGCCGTCCTCCGGCCAGCTCCTCCACCCGCCGGAAGCGGCGGATAAACTTTTCACAGGTGCCGTGCAGGGCCTGCTCACTGTCCAGCCCTGCAAAGCGGCCCACCTTGACGGCGGCGAAGAGCAGGTCGCCCAGCTCCTCCTCCACATTGGCCCCCTGTTCCACGGCCTGGCGCAGCTCACCCAGCTCCTCCTCCGCCATGTCCAGCGCCGGACCCATCTCCGCCCAGTCAAAGCCCGCCTTTCTGGCCTTGTCCTGGATCTTCTCCGCCCGCATCAGGGCAGGCAGGGATCTGGCCACGCTGTCCAGGGTGTCGGCAGCGGTGCGCTGCCCCTTCTCCTCCCGCTTCTGGGCGTCCCAGGTGTTCAGCGCCTGGCCGGAGTCCCGGGCGTCCACTGTGCCAAAGACATGGGGGTGGCGGTACACCAGCTTTTTGCAGATGCCGTCCACCACATCGTCCAGGGTAAAGAGCCCCTCCTCCTCCGCCATTCTGGCGTGGAAAACCACCTGGAGCAGCACATCCCCCAGCTCCTCCTTGAGGTGTCCGGGGTCCTTCTCGTCGATGGCTTCCACCGCCTCATAGGCCTCCTCCAGCATGTTCCGCCGGATGCTCTCGTGGGTCTGCTCCCGATCCCAGGGACAGCCGCCCGGCTGGCGCAGCAGCGCCATGATCCGGTTCAGGTCCTGGAAGCTGTATCGTTCCATACTTTGAAAATTTACCACAGTTTCTCATCCTCTGCAAGGTATTTTCACTAGAAATCAGCTCATAGCCTCAAAATTTTCGCGATTTTGTCCCCTTTGGGCATGAGGGAGAGGTCCTCCCGGGAGATAGCGCGGAGAGCCACCACCAAAACCGCATAGATGATGACCGCGATCAGGATGGCTCCCATCACCGCGATCCCGTTGCCGGTCTTCCCCAGGGTCTGGATCGTCTCCCCCGCCTGGGTAACCTCCTCATAGCTGAGCAGCTTGGACAGCAGGCCGTACACCGCCCAGGCCCCCAGCCCCATCACGCCCGCCGCGGCTGCCGGCTTGGCCAGCAGAGGCAGGTAGTCCGGCCGGCCGTGGATCACCCGGGCGATGACCACCAAGTCCAGTACCATGCACAGTCCGAAGCAGAGCACATTGCCCACCGGTGCCCCGGAGATGCCGATGGTGGGCACGGCTACCAGGTTGTAGTTGGTGACGATCTTCACTACGCCCCCCAGTGCCATGATGACCACGGGCAGATTGATGAAGCCATGGGCCTGGAGGACAGAGTTGCACACCAGCATCAGGCAGACGAAGATGGAGGCGATGCCCAGGGTAGACAACAGGGGCCCCGCCACAGAGGCGTCCAGCTCCGGAAAGATCAGTCGGATGATTGGGGTGCCCAGCACGAAGAGCCCCGCCCCCATAGGGAAAGCGAGCAGAGCGGTGATCCGCAGGGCGGAGCCGGTGATCCTGGCCGCCCCCCGGCGGTCCCGCCGGGCCAGGGCCGCGGAGACTGCGGCGATGACCGAGGCGGTGATGGCGGCCATCAGGGAGAGGGGCAGGTTATAGATGGTCAGTGCGCCGCTGTAATTCCCATAGAGGCTACGGCTGATATTTTCCGCCGCCAGCTCCACCGCCCCGTAGAGCTGGGAGACCGCCTCCGCCGCCGCGCCGGAGCTCACGGCCTGCTGCCAGGCGTCCCGTGCCGCCTCCAGGGGGGCGAAGTCCACCACCTGCTGGTACAGCGCCCAGCTGTCCGGGTCGGAGATGAGCACCTTCTGGATCTGTCCCTGGACCAGGGCGGAGTCGATGACGGTGACGATGCCCACCATGGAGGAGCTGATGGTGATGGGGATGGCGATCTTCATCAGGGTGGACAGGATGCGCCGGGCGGAGTCCGGAGCGTCCTGAGTGTCCTTCTCCTCCCGCATGCGGGTTGAGACGAAGTTGAAGATCATATAGGCCAGGGCCAGGATGGTGCCCACCGTGACGCCGGTAATGGCCCCCGCCGCCGCCACATGGCTGGGCTGGCCTGCCCGCACCAGCCAGTAGGCAAGCCCCAGTCCGATGACCAGCTTGCACAGCGCTTCTAGGATCTGGGAGACCGCGGTGGGCGTCATATTCCCGTGGCCCTGGGCATAGCCCCGGAAGGCGGACAGGCAGCCCACGCAGATCACCGCCGGCGCCAGCGCACGGATGCCCGCCGCCGCAAGGGAGTCGTGCATCATGCCGGCCAGCTGCTCTGAGCCAAAATACATGATCAGGAAGGATACCACACCCAGGGTCAGGAAGGCTGCCAGGGACAGGCGGAACACCTTGTGCACCTGGTTCTGCCGCCCCAGGGCGTTGGCCTCCGACACCATCTTGGACACCGCCACCGGCAGGCCGGCGGTGGAGATGGTCAGCAGCACTGAGTAGATGTTGTAGGCGTTGTTGAAATCGGCGCTTCCCTCGCTGCCGATGATGTTGACCAGCGGGATCTTATAGAACAGGCCGATGACCTTTACCACCAAGATCCCCATTGCCAGGATGGCGGCTCCTCCAAAAAATGTATTCGGTTTGGCCGCTGCCATTCGGCGGGGCGCTTGGTCTTGTCGGGTCATAGTGTATCCTCCTCAATTTGTGAGACTGGGTCCTCACCCGAAGATCAGCGGGAGGGCGTAGTGCTCCACTTCCCAGCGGACCCGCTCCAGGTCCAGGGTGAGAAAGCTCCCCTTCTCATATATGACCTGTCCCCGGGCCATATTCATCTCCACATTAGAGCCGTGGGCGGAAAAGACCAGGTCCTCCACCGGGTCGTGACAGGGGATGAGATTGGGGGCGGAGAGGTCCACCAGGATCAGGTCCGCCGTCTTTCCCGGGGCGATGACCCCGGTATCCCTGCCCAGGGCCCGGGCGCCGTTGACGGTGGCTATCTCCAGGGCGGCCCAGGCACTCACGGCCATGGGGTCCCGCTCCACCCCGTTGTGCAGGACGGCGGCCAGCTTGATATCGGAGAAGAGATCGGCACTGTTGTGGGAGGACATGCCATCGGTGCCCAGGGCCACGTTGACTCCCGCCCGCATCATGGCCGGGATAGGGGCCACCCCGGAGCCCAGCTTCAGGTTGGACCAGGGGTTGTGGACACAGGAGATCCCCTTCTCCGCCATGAGAGCCCAGTCCTCCTCCGTGGTGTAGACGCAGTGGGCCGCCAGTGAGCGGCCGCAGTCCCACACCCCGCACCCGTCCAGGGCCTGGATGGGGGTCTTGCCCCACCGCTCCAGGCTGGCCTGGTGCTCCGACTGGGTCTCAGAGACGTGGACGTGCATCCCCAGTCGGTGCTCTGCGGCGTACTCGGCCATCCACCGCCACAGAGGGGGATTGGAGGTGTACTCCCCGTGGACCGAGGCGTCCACCAGGATCTGGCCCGCCCCCGCCCCATGCCACTCCTCTGTCAGGGCGGCCTGGTTCCGGCAGTCGCCGCAGGTCTCGGGGGAGAAATCCTCTGGCGCGCCGAAGTACACCCCGCCGCAGGACAGGTTGGCACTGATGCCCGCCTCCAGGATCTGCTCCGCGATGGTCCCGGTGTGCATATACATATCAGCTACACAGGTGACGCCGGAGGCGATCATCTCCGCCAGGCCCAGCCCGGCCCCCGCCGCCACCGCCCGGCTGTCCAGGCGCGCCTCGGCAGGAAAGATATACTGGTTGAGCCAGGTGTGCAGGTCGCATCCCCCGCCGTAGCCCCGCAGCAGGGTCATGGGCAGGTGGGTGTGGGCGTTGACAAAGCCGGGGAGGAGCACCTTCCCGGCGCCGTCCACCACCCGGTCAAAGGTCCCCTCAGGGGGCTCGGTCCCCACGGAGGCGATCTTTGTCCCCTCTACCGCCACATAGGCGTCCTGGATCACAGGGGTTTTCCGGTCCATGGTGACGGCGGTGACATGCTCAAATAGGGTCGTCATCTTTCCTGTTTCCTCCTCGTCCATGTATTCACCTCGGTACGCCGCTTTTGTCCGGTCTTCTCCGATCCTTATACGATGGCATTATGGATCAAACCGCCTGCCTGGACAATGGCATCGGCAATCTGCATCCCGGCGATGATAATGGCCCCACCGATGATGACCGCCGCGATCACGACTGCGATCAGATCAAAGTGATGCTTCATTTGTCTCCTCACATCCTCCGCAGACAGGCCCGGATCAGCCCCGAGAACTTCTCCCTCGCCGCCTCGGCGGCGTCCAGCACCTCCCGCTCGGAGAGGGGCTGGTCCAGGATGCCGGCGGCCATGTTGGACAGCAGGGTGATCCCCAGCACCTCCATGCCGCAGTGTCCGGCCACGACGACCTCCGGCGCGGTGGACATGCCCACTGCGTCACCCCCCAGGATGCGGGCGGCCCGCACCTCCGCAGGGGTCTCGTACTGCGGGCCGTAGCAGTAGAAGTAGACCCCCTCCCGCAGGGTGAGGCCCTGCTCCTGAGCGGTCTGCCGGGCCAGCTCCTGCAGGCGGGGCGTATAGAGCTTGGAGGCGTCTGGAAAACGCACTCCGAATTCCGGCAGGTTCTCCCCCCGCAGGGGTGACTGGGAGAACAGCTTGATGTGGTCAGTAATGAGCATCAGGTCCCCCGCCTGCCAGCCCGTATGGACGCAGCCGGCGGCGTTGGTGACGATGAGGGTGTCGCACCCCAGCAGCCGGAGCACCCGGACCGCGTAGGAGACCTCCTCATAGGAGTAGCCCTCATAGTGGTGCATGCGGCCCTGCATCACCGCCACCCGCTGGCCCTCCAGAGTGCCGAAGACCAGCCGGCCCTTGTGCCCCGGGGCGGTGGAGGATTTGAAATAAGGGATCTCGCCGTAGGGGACCGTCACCGCCCCCTCTACCTGGTCCCCCAGGTAACCCAGGCCGGAGCCCAGGATCATAGCCACTTTGGGCGCGAAGCCGCCCAGCCGGGCGCGGATGGCCTGGGCGCTCTCTTCATACTGTTGGAATGTGAAGTCCATCTCCGTCTCCTTACAGAGGGGCGCCGCAGCCCCGGCAGTATTTGTCCTCTTTGCCGCAGGAGGCGCCGCAGGCAGGGCAGGTCCGGCTCTGGCGCAGATCGGAGATGCGGGCCTTCACCTCTCTGATCTTTTCCGAGACCTCGTCCGCCCGCTCCAGAAGGCCGGCCACGTCGGCACTCTCTCCGCCCTGGCCCCTGTGGGTGTCGTACATCACCTGTCCCAGCTTTTTCAGAATGTCCGAGAACTCTCCGTTCAGGTCAAAGAGCTGGACGTTCAGCTTGGCCACGTCTACCATCTGGCCGGCCTTCCGTCCGGCCACCCGGGCGGTGTCCGCCGCGGTGTCGGCGGCTGCGGAGGCGGTGTCTCTGATGCGGTCCAGCAGTTCTTTTACCTTGTCATCCATAGATGTTCTCCTCCTGACAATAAAATGATACCCTAGTTTACACCAAATCGAGGAAAAAAGCAACGACAAAGGGGCCCCGCCCCTTGAAAAGTCCAGCCTCCCGGCACGCTTCGCCCCCTGCCCCGGAGAGAAAAGACGCCCTCTCATCCCCTGCGCATGCGCGGGGCACCTCCCCTCCAGGGAAAAGGTATTTCAGGTCCATCCCTCAGCATTTCCGTCCAGGCGGCCCCTGCTCCTCCGATCTATGGCTCTCCATATCTTTTTCAATTTTTCATGACAAAGCCCCGGCCATATGTTAAAATAATAATCACTGTGTATGCAGAACATCCCGATCTTTGGAGGTAACGCTGTGCACTCTGTCCGATTCTTGTTCCTGCCCATGGTGCTGTCCCTGTTGCTGTCCGGCTGCGCCCAGACCAGGGAGACCTCCTCTACCATATTTGCCATGAACACCGTGATGGAGCTCACCGCCTATGGTGACAGCGGCCAGCAGGTGCTGGACCAGGCTACGGAGAGGATCTACCAGCTGGAGCATCTGCTCTCCGTTACCGACAAGAACAGCGACATCTCCGCCATCAACCATGGGGAAGGGGCCTGGGTCCCGGTCTCTCAGGAGACCTTCCAGCTGCTCTCCCTGGCCCTCTCCTATGGCCGGGAGACCCAGGGGGCCCTGGATATCACCGCCTACTCCGCCGTTCATGCCTGGGGCTTCACCACCGGCGAGTACCGTGTCCCCGGACCGGAGGAGCTGGCGGAGCTGGCCGCCCGCATCGACTACACCCAGGTGGAGCTGGACCCGGAGGGCTGCCGGGTCCGCCTGCCCCAGGGGATGCAGCTGGACCTGGGCTCCATCGCCAAGGGCTGGGCCAGCGATCTGCTGGCGGAGCTGGCCGGCGGGGAGCCCGCCATCTTCAATCTGGGCGGCAACGTGCGGACCGCAGGGGACAAGCCGGACGGCTCTCCCTGGCGCATTGGCATCCAGACCCCGGAGGCGGGGAGCTCCGGCTACCTGGGGGTCCTGGAGCTCACCGGCAGCCAGGCGGTCATCACCTCCGGCGGCTATGAGCGCTACTTTGAGGAGGACGGCCAGACTTACTGGCACATCATGGACCCGGAGACCGCCGCTCCCGCCCGGTCCGGCCTGAAGAGCGTCACCATCGTCTCTCCTCTGGGGGTGTACTGCGACGCTCTCTCCACCGCCGTGTTCGTCCGGGGGGCAGACTGGGGGGCCGATTTTTGGCGGACCCATCAGGACTTTGAGATGGTGCTGGTGCTGGAGGACGGTTCCCTGTGGGTCACTGCCGGTCTGGCTGGTTCCTTCACGCTGGCAGAGGACTATCAGGACCTGGAGGTGACGGTGATCCAGCTATGAAACGCACGAGATTCTGGGTAGGCGTGCTGGCCGCCGCCGCCCTGCTGTCCGTCGGCGCCATCCTCCTGCTGGGCCGCTGGTCCGGGGGCGGGCACATGGCCCGTATCTATCAGGACGGTGTCTTGATCCGGGAGATCGATTTGGACAGTCTCTCCGCCCCTCTCACCTTTACAGTGGAGTTCCAGGGACGGACCAACACCATCACCGCCCAGCCGGGCCGGATCAGGGTGGAGTCCGCGGACTGCCCGGACCAGGTCTGTGTGGACCAGGGATGGATCTCCGACGGCACCGTCCCCGTGGTCTGCCTGCCCAACCGGCTGGTCATTCAAATCGAGGGAGGAGGGGATGGTCTTGACTCCGCCACAGGATAAGCGCCCCTCCCAGGCCCGCCGCCTCACCCGGGCCGCCCTTCTCACCGCCATCGCCCTGACCATCTTTCTGGCTGAGGCCCAGCTGCCCCCTCCGGTCCCCATCCCCGGCATCAAGCTGGGGCTGGCCAACATCGTCACCGTCTACGCCATGTTCGTCCTGGGGCCCCGGGACACCCTGCTCATCCTCCTCTCCCGGATCTTTCTGGGCGCGGTGTTTTCCGGCCAGATGATGACCCTGCTGTACAGCCTGGGGGGCGGCCTGCTCAGCTATTTCGCCCTGCTCCTCCTGCGCCGGGTGCTGGGCCGGGGCCAGCTCTGGGTCAGCAGCCCCCTGTCCGCCGTATGCCACAACCTGGGCCAGCTGCTGGCCGCCGCCGCCATCGCCAAGAGCTGGGTGGTGCTGGTCTATCTCCCTTATCTGGTGCTGGCCGGGCTCATTACCGGCACCCTCACCGGCCTATGCGCCCAACTGGTGGTGGGCCGCCTGTCCCGGAATTGATCTCCTTCCCTCCTGTTTTTGTCCAATTCCCTTTTCTTTTTCTCATTTCTGTGCTATCATAGATGTGTCTGTCCTGTTGGGCGGGCCTGCCATCTGTTTTCTACTACACTATGAGAGGAGCTCTCCCATGAACCCCATGTACGACGTCGTCATCCTGGGCTGCGGCGAGGCGGGCATCTTTGCCGCCTATGAGCTGGCACGCCTCCATCCCGACCTGAAGATCACCGCCCTGGACCAGGGGCGGGATATCTACCACCGCAGCTGCCCCATCGTGGCGGGCAAGGTGAAGGAGTGCATCCACTGCCCGGTGTGCGACACCATGTGCGGCTTCGGCGGGGCCGGGGCCTTCTCTGACGGAAAGTTCAACTTCACCACCCAGTTCGGCGGCTGGCTCACCGACTTCATGGACGCCCGGGAGGTGATGGAGCTGATCGACTATGTGGACTCCATCAATGTGGCCCACGGCGCCACCACCGAGTGCTTCTCCACCTCCACCCCCGAGGCCAGGGCCCTGGAGCGCCGGGCGCTGGCCTATGACCTGCATCTGCTCCAGGCCCGGTGCAAGCACCTGGGCACAGAGAACAATCTGCGCATCCTCCAGAACATCTATGAGGGGCTGAAGGACAAGCTGGAGTTCCGGTTCAACACCCCCGTCACCCACATCGCCCGGGAGGGCGAGGATTTCCGCCTGACCCTGGGCAAGGGTGAGGAGCTCTCCTGCCGCTGGCTCATCGCCGCCCCCGGCCGCTCCGGCGCCGAGTGGTTCGCCGAGGAGTGCAAGGGCCTTGGCATCCACCTCATCAACAACCAGGTGGATATCGGCGTACGGGTGGAGCTGCCCGCCCAGGTCTTTGAGCACATCACTGACGTAGTCTACGAGTCCAAGCTTGTCTACCGCACCAAAGGGTACGGGGATCAGGTGCGCACCTTCTGCATGAATCCCTACGGCCACGTGGTGGCGGAGAACGTGGAGGGCATCAACACCGTCAACGGCCACTCCTACGCCGACCCCAAGCTGCGCAGCGAGAACACCAATTTCGCCCTTCTGGTGTCCAACCGCTTCACCCAGCCCTTCAACGAGCCCTACCGCTACGGCAAGCACATCGCCTCCCTGTCCAACATGCTGGCAGGCGGCGTGCTCGTCCAGCGCTTCGGCGATCTGGTGAAGGGCGTGCGCACCAACGAACACCGGTTAGGCAAGTCCTTCACCCGGCCCACCCTCACCGCTGCCGTCCCCGGGGACCTGTCCCTGGCCCTGCCCAAGCGGCAGCTGGATGACATCATTGAGATGATCTACGTCCTGGACAAGATCGCCCCGGGCACCGCCAATCACGACACCCTGCTCTACGGGGCGGAGGTGAAGTTCTACTCCTCCCGGCTGGAGCTGTCCGGCGAGCTGGAGACCTCCATCCCCGGCTTCTTTGCCGCCGGTGACGGGGCGGGCGTCACCCGCGGCCTGGCCCAGGCGGGCGCCTCCGGCGTCCAGGCCGCCCGGGCCATCAGCCGCCGCATCTCCCAGCAGGTCTGAGCATCCCCTCACAGTCAGGACCGCCGTATTCGCCGCATGGCGGACACGGCGGTATTCTTTCATTTTCTCCTCGCTCTTTTTTCCGCTCCGTCCCTGTCCTCACTCCGCCTCCGGATTTTTTGACATGCGGATATACAGGGCGATGCATAGATCGGAAGAGCACACGTCTGAACTC
>OOAG01002493.1_pt1 | contig 12030 bp, 9 predicted proteins | sample 1671461 | NCBI WGS metagenome assembly OOAG01 (sample SAMN06348159, study PRJEB24527) | human gut metagenome | biome: human gut; feature: ankylosing spondylitis patient; material: feces | host: Homo sapiens | place: China | collected 2015-10 | reverse complement strand
CTCTACCGACTGAGCTACAGAGGCGCACCGGACGATGATTATTATACCTGAAATTTCGATTTTGTAAAGGGGTAAATCCAAATTTTTTTCAGAAAATTGAAACTTTCTTGATTTTGGTCGCTCCAGCGCGTAAAATAAGAATGACTTTTTTCAACCTGCTTTTGGCACATCCGGCGCAGGACGTGCTGTGTGCGGGCGTGCCAAACAGAAATTGACAAATTCAACAACCTATGGTTTAATGAAAATGAAATGATTCAGGCGCTTTTGCCCTTTTTCTCTGTGTATACCTATATTATAATAAGAAAAGGGCAGAGGCGTTTTATGATTTGACTACAGACGGCCCGCTTTTTGCAAGAAAGGCCGGGCCGGGAGGAGCAGCATGGCAAAAAAACAGGAATATGGCAACGAGAGCATTACTTCTTTGAAGGGTGCCGACCGTGTGCGTAAGCGCCCGGCCGTTATCTTTGGCTCAGACGGCGTGGAGGGCTGCGCCCACTCCATCTTTGAGATCATCTCCAACTCCATCGACGAAGCCCGCGACGGCCACGGCGATACCATCAACGTGACCCGCTGTAAGGATGGCAGCGTTATCGTTGAGGACTTTGGCCGCGGTATGCCCGTGGACTGGAACAACGGCGAGGGACGCTACAATTGGGAGCTGTTGTTCTGCGAGATGTATGCAGGCGGCAAGTATGGCGAGGGTGAGGATAACTACGAGTTCAGCCTTGGCTTGAACGGTCTGGGCCTGTGCGCTACCCAGTATGCTTCTGCATGGATGACCGCCGATATCTACCGCGACGGATACCACTATCACCTTGATTTTAAAAAGGGCGAGAATGTGGGCGGCCTGCAGAAGGAAGCCTACAAGGGCCGCCGCACCGGCAGCATCATTCACTGGAAGCCGGACGACGAGGTGTTCACCGACATCGATGTGCCCGGCAGCTACTATAAGGATACCCTGCGCCGTCAAGCAGTGGTCAACGCAGGCCTGACCCTGAACTTTACCGATGAAAAAGAGAAAGACCCTGCCACTGGCAAGGCGTGGTACGAGAGCTGGTGCTATGAGCACGGCATCGCGGACTATGTGGCCGAGGTGGCAGGGGAGGATACCCTGACCCCGGTGTTCAGCTGCGAGAGTGAGGCATCCGGCCGAGACCGCGAGGACCAGCCGGATTACAAGGTGCGCATGAGCGCGGCGTTCTGCTTCTCCAATAAGGTGCAGATGCTGGAATATTACCACAACTCTTCCTGGCTGGAGCACGGCGGCAGCCCGGAGCACGCGGTGCGCACCGCCTTTGTCTACCAGATCAACAAGTACCTGAAGGAAAAGAACCTCTATAAAAAAGGTGAGAGCGCCATCAGCTTTCAGGATGTGCAGGACTGCTTGGTGTATGTCTCGTCCAGTTTTTCCACCCGCACCAGCTACGAGAACCAGACCAAAAAGGCCATCACCAACAAATTCGTCTCGCAGGCTATGACCGACTTCCTCAAGCATTATCTGGAAGTGTATTTTCTGGAAAAGCCGGACGAGGCCCAGAAGATCTGCCAGCAGGTGCTGGTGAACAAGCAGAGCCGTGAGCATGCGGAAAAAACGCGCCAGAGCATCAAAAAAACGCTGTCCACCCAGATCGACCTTGCCAACCGGGTGCAGAAATTCGTGGACTGCCGCACCAAGGATGCATCCCGCCGCGAGCTGTATATCGTGGAGGGCGATTCCGCCATGGGTGCGGTCAAGTCCAGCCGCGACAGTGAATATCAGGCCATCATGCCCATCCGCGGCAAAATTTTGAACTGCCTGAAGGCCGACTATGCCCGCATCTTTAAATCGGATGTCATCGTGGATCTCATCAAGGTGATGGGCTGCGGCGTGGAACTGGGCGGCAAACACAACAAGGAGCTGGCCACCTTCAATCTCGATAATCTGCGGTTCAATAAAATCGTCATTTGTACCGATGCCGATGTGGACGGCTACCAGATCCGCACGCTGGTGCTCACCATGCTCTACCGCCTGACCCCGACCCTGATCGAGAAGGGCTATGTGTATATCGCAGAGTCACCGTTGTATGAAATTACAACGAAAGACCGAACTTATTTTGCCTACACCGAGCCGGAAAAGACAGCGTTTCTGGAAGAGATCGGCGAGAAAAAATACACCATCCAGCGCTCCAAAGGTCTGGGTGAGAACGACCCCGAGATGATGTGGCTGACCACCATGAACCCGGAGAGCCGCCGTCTGATCAAGGTGATGCCCACCGATGTGGTGCAGACTGCGCAGGTGTTCGATATCCTGCTGGGTGATAACCTTGCAGGCCGCAAGGAACACATTGCGCAGCACGGCGCAGAATATCTGGACGATCTGGATGTGAGCTGATGATTTTAAATTGCCTCCGCTTGCGCTCTGGCAATGACAGAGGTAACGTTATTTTAATTTGGTGATTTGTCGCAGCCTGCGGGCTGCTCCAAATCACGTTTTCACGAAGAAGGCCCCAACGGGTCACGGCATTTTAAGGGAAAAATGCAGAAAACCGGAACGGCTCCATCTGTGAAAGAGCAGCTCAGGATGGCCCGCAGGCCATCCTGAGCTGCAAAAATAAAAAATATTTTCCGCTGAATATGGGCAGAGCGAGAGCGGCGCCCATTTAAAATCGTCAAGAGGTTAGAAGATGCCTAGAAAATCGACCAAGAAAACAATCAAGCCGGTGCGCCCGCAGCTGGGCGACGGCGTTGAAATTTTAAATGCCGGCAGTGTGCTGGAGGACCCCATCACCCGCACGCTGGAAACCAACTATATGCCCTACGCCATGAGCGTCATCGTCAGCCGCGCGCTGCCAGAGATCGACGGCTTCAAACCGGCGCACCGCAAGCTGCTGTACACCATGTACGAGATGGGCCTGCTCAAGGGCGCACGCACCAAGTCTGCCAACATCGTGGGCAGCACCATGCACCTGAACCCCCACGGCGATGCCGCCATCTACGACACCATGGTGCGCATGGGCCGCGGCAACGAGAGCCTGCTGGTGCCCTTTGTGGACAGCAAGGGCAACTTTGGCAAGGCCTACAGCCGGGATATGTCCTGCGCTGCTGCCCGTTACACGGAGGCAAAGCTCGAGGGTGTGTGCGAGGAGCTGTTCCGGGATATCGACAAGGAGACCGTGGACTTTGTGCCCAACTACGACAGCACCACCACCGAGCCTACCCTGCTGCCGGTCACCTTCCCCACCATTCTGGCCAACAACACGCTGGGCATCGCGGTGGGCATGGCATGCAACATCTGCTCATTCAATCTGGCAGAGCTGTGCGCCACCACCGTGGCCCTGATGAAGGACGAGCGCCACGACATCTCCACCACCATGCCCGCTCCGGACTTCGTGGGCGGCGGTCAGATTTTGTACGATGAAGCGCAGATGCGTGAAATTTACGAGAACGGCCGCGGCAGCGTGAAGGTACGCGCCCGCTACAATGTGGTGCCGGGCGAGAACATGATCGAGGTCACCCAGATCCCGCCAACCACCACGGTGGAGGCCATCATGGACAAGATCGCAGAGCTGGTCAAGGCCGGCAAGGTCAAGGAGATCAGCGACATGCGTGACGAGACCGACCTGAACGGCCTGAAGCTGACACTGGACCTCAAGCGCGGCGTGGATGCCGACAAGCTGATGGCAAAGCTGTTTAAGGCTACCCCTCTGGAAGACAGCTTCAGCGCTAACTTCAATATTCTGGTGTCCGGCCAGCCCCGCGTGATGGGTGTGCGCGAAATTCTCAAGGAGTGGACGGCCTTCCGCGTGGAGTGCGTGCGCCGCCGCACCTACTACGACCTGCACGGCAAGGAAAAGCGCCTGCACCTGCTCAAGGGTCTTGCTGCTATCCTGCTGGACATTGACAAGGCAATCAAAATTATCCGCACCACCGAGGAAGAGACCGAAGTGGTGCCCAACCTGATGATCGGTTTTGGCATCGATGAAGTGCAGGCCGACTATGTGGCCGAGATCAAGCTGCGTCATTTGAACCGGGAATATATCCTCAAGCGCACCAGCGAGATCGAACAGCTGGAGAAGGACATTGCCGACCTGAATGATATCCTTGCAAAGCCCGCCCGCATCCGCCGCATCATCATCAATGAGCTGAACGATGTTGCCAAGAAGTACGGCCAGCCCCGCCGCAGCGAGATCCTGTACGATCTGCCTGAGGAAGAGAACGGCTCCGAGGAGGAAGAAGCGCCGGATTACCCCGTGACGGTGTTCTTTACCCGCGAGGGCTACTTCAAAAAGATCCCGCCGCAAGGTCTGCGCACCGCCGGTGCCCATAAGCTGAAAGAAGGCGACGAGATCGTGCAGCAGATCGAGACCCGCAACAACGTGGAGGCGCTGTTCTTTACCGACAAGCAGCAGGTGTACAAGGTGCGTCTGGCAGAGCTGGAGGACGGCAAGGTGGCTCAGATGGGCATTTTCATCCCGGGCCGTCTGGGCATGGACGAGGGCGAGAACGTGCTCTCCATGGTGATCACCAGCAACTACAGCGGCTATATGCTGTTCTTCTTTGCCAGCGGCAAGTGCGCGAAAATTCCGCTCAGCTCCTATGCCACCAAGCAGAACCGCCGCAAGCTGCTGAAGGCCTACTGCGACAAGGAACCGCTGGCAAAGCTCTTCTTCCTGCCGGAGGAGACCGAACTTGCCATCCGCACCAGCGCCAGCCGGATGCTGCTGGTTGGCACGGCGCAGATCGCCGCAAAGACCACCCGTGACAGTCAGGGCGTGGCAGTGGTTACTTTGAAAAAGAACCAGACCATCGCTTCGGTGGTGCCGGCGGACACGCTGGAACTGGCGAACCCCCACCGCTACCGTGTGCGCAGCCTGCCCGCTACCGGTGCGCTGCTCCGCGCCGAGGACGAGGGCGAGCAGATGAGCCTGCTGTAAAACGCTTTTTATTGAGAAATGGCTCCGCTTCGCTCTGCCATTCTTAGCGGAAGTTGATTTTAAGGATTGCAAATTGGAAAAATCTGCGGATTTTTCCAATTTGCCTTTTCACAAGAAAGGCCGCAACGGCAAACGGCACTTGCTGCTGTCGGCTTGCAGCCGTCGCGCAGCGGAAAATGCATTTTCCGGCAGCGACCCCACCCGTGAAAATGTGTTTGGAGTGGCCCGCAGGCCGCGACAAACACGAAAATAAAAATGGAAATTCCGCTGTTATTGTCAGAGCGAAGCGGAGACAATTTTAAATCGTTTCTATATAAAAGAGGAAACTGCAATGCAAAACATCGACCTGATCTGTGTGGGCAAGCTGAATGCAAAATATTTCGCCGAGGGCGTGGCCGAGTACCAGAAGCGCCTTGCCGCCTTCGCGTCCTTCCGCATCATCGAGCTGCCGGAGGAAAAGATCGAGGAGAAGAACGCCTCGGATGCCGTGGTAAAAAAGGCACTGGACAAGGAGGGCAAGGCCATCCTGTCCAATGTGCGCAAGGGTGCTGCCATCGTGGCCATGTGCATCGAGGGCAGGCAGATCTCCTCCGACGAGCTGGCGCAGTTCCTTGCCGACCGCGCAAACAGTGGGGCAGGGGATGTGGCCTTTGTGATCGGCTCGTCCCACGGCCTGTCCGATGAGGTGAAAAAGGCCGCCGCCCTCAAGTTCAGCATGGGACGCATCACCATGCCCCACCAGCTGGCCCGCCTTGTGCTCACGGAACAGATCTACCGTGCCTGCACCATCAATGCAGGAATGAAATACCATAAATAAGTGCAAAAACCGGTCTGTTCCCCAAAGCAGGCCGGTTTTCGGCTTTACAAGCGGCGCAAAACATGGTACAGTAAAGATACTGTGCTTTCCCTTTGAAAAGCACGCCCGGCAGTGGGGAAAGCTGCCGGAACGATACAACAACGACACGGCAAACCAGCCGCGGACGGAAAGGATGTACTACAATGGAACAGAGCGAAAAGACCCTTGATATGATCGTCAATCTCTGCAAGAACCGTGGCTATGTGTTCCCCGGTTCCGAGATCTACGGCGGTCTGGCCAACAGCTGGGACTACGGCCCGCTGGGCGTCGAGTTCAAGAACAATGTCAAAAAGGCATGGCTGAAGAAATTCGTGCAGGAGAGCCCCTATAATGTTGGTCTGGATGCAGCCATCATCATGAACCCTCAGACCTGGGTGACCACCGGCCACGTCTCCAGCTTCTCGGACCCCCTGCTGGACTGCCGCGCCTGCAAGGCACGCCACCGCGCCGACAAGCTGATCGGTGAGGAGCACCCCGAGGTGAATGTGGATGCCATGAGCTTTGACGAGATGGATGCTTTCATCGCAGAGCATGAGGACATCGTGTGCCCGGTGTGCGGCAAGCACGATTTTACCCCCATCCGCAAGTTCAACCTGATGTTCAAGACTGCCATCGGCGTTACTGAGGATAGCTCTTCCACCTGCTATCTGCGTCCTGAGACCGCACAGGGCATCTTTGTCAACTTTGCCAACATCCAGCGCACCACCCGCCGCAAGCTGCCCTTCGGCGTGTGCCAGGTGGGCAAGGCTTTCCGCAACGAGATCACCCCGGGCAACTTCACCTTCCGCACCCGTGAGTTCGAGCAGATGGAGTGCGAGTTCTTCTGCAAGCCCGGCACCGATCTGGAATGGTTCGCTTACTGGAAGGACTATTGCGAGAACTGGCTGCTGAGCCTTGGCATCAAGAAGGAGCACCTGCGCCTGCGTGACCACGAGCCTGCAGAGCTGGCCTTCTACAGCCGCGCTACCACCGATATCGAGTACGCCTTCCCGTTCACCGACTGGGGCGAGCTGTGGGGCATTGCAGACCGCACCAACTACGACCTGACCCGCCATCAAGAGGCCTCCGGCAAGAGCCTGGAGTACTTCGACAGCGAGACCAACGAGCACTACATCCCCTACGTGATCGAGCCCTCTCTGGGCTGCGACCGTGTGGCACTGGCCTTCCTGTGTGAGGCTTACGATGAGGAGCATCTGGTCGATGCCAAGGGCAAGGAAGATGTCCGCACCGTCCTGCGTCTGCATCCGGCTCTGGCTCCCTACAAGTGCGCCGTGCTGCCCCTGAGCAAGAAGCTGGGCGACAAGGCCATGGAGATCCGCAATGAGCTGAGCAAGTACTTTATGGTGGACTACGATGATACCGGTTCCATCGGCAAGCGTTACCGCCGTGAGGATGAGATCGGCACTCCCTACTGCATCACCGTGGACTTCGACACCGTGGGTGACGAGGCCAAGGGGATCGCAGCTGACAACTGCGTCACCGTCCGCGACCGTGATACCATGGAGCAGGTGCGTATGCCCATCTCCGAGCTCAAGAGCTATATCGAGAGCAAGATCGAGTTCTGATCCAAATAAAAACAGCCCCGCCGTTGCAATTTCGGCGGGGCTGTGGTATCTTATAGATAAAGAGAGTGCTGTCCGGCAAACGGTCAGTACCTTTCTGGCAAATCAGTTAAAAAATGACCGCCGAGTTGGTAGCTCATGGGGCGGTCATTTTTTGTGTGTAAAGATTCTTCTTAAACAGACGTTTCCCCGTTTTTCAACGCCGGAAGCGTCTGTTTTCTTTTATCCGATGGACAGAATTGAAAAAAGAGGGTATACTTAGGGCAAAACAACCATGCCGTTTCTTGCGGCAGAAAGGAACCTTTTGTGAAAAACTTTGATGAACTGCTCAAAAAATATGCTGACTTTATCGTCCGGGTGGGCGTGAACCCTCAGCCGGGCCAGACCATGATCATCCGCTGCCCGTTGGAGGCTGCCCCGCTGGCCCGCCTGTGCGTGCGCAGCGGCTTCGAGGCCGGAGCCCGTGATGTTCAGGTGGACTGGAGCGACAATGCGGTTGCCCGCACCCGGATGGAGCTGGGCAGCGAGGAAGCCCTGACCGACAGCAAGCCCTACCAGCTGCGCCGCTACCTCGACTACGCAGAGAGCGAGGGCAGTGTCTGCGTGCTGCACCTCATTGCGGATGACCCCGAGGTCTACGCCGGTCTGGATGGTGCCAAGATCAGCCGTGTGAACGCCGCCAACCGGAAATTTATGGCTCCCTGGCGGGAGTACACCATGAATGACAGGGTGCAGTGGTCCATTGCCGCCATGCCCAGCGCCCCCTGGGCAAAGAAGATGTTCCCCGAGCTGGATACGGATGCTGCCATCGAGAAGCTGTGGCAGCTCATCTTTGATGTCTGCCGCGTGACCGGCGGTGACCCCGTCAACGAGTGGAAGGCACATCTGGGCCGTCTGACCAGTCTGGGCGAGAAGATGAATGCGCTGGATCTGGAAAGCGTCCACTTTGAGAGCAGCAACGGCACTGACCTGACTGTGGGTCTGGCCGAACAGGCAATCTGGGAGAGCGCCGGCAGCAAGAACGAGAAGGGCGTGTTCTTCCTGCCCAACATCCCCACCGAGGAAGTGTTCACCGCTCCCCACAAGGACAAGGTGGACGGCATCGTCTACGGCACCAAGCCCTATGTGTTCAATGGCCAGCTCATCAAGGGATTCCATGTTACCTTCAAGGATGGCAAGGTCGTTGAGCATGGAGCCGAGGAGGGCGCTGACCTGCTGGGCCGGCTGCTGGATACCGATGAGGGTGCCCGCCATATCGGTGAGGTGGCACTGGTGCCTGCATCCAGCCCCATCAACCGCAGCGGCGCGCTGTTCTACAGCACCCTGTTCGATGAGAACGCTGCCTGCCACATCGCCTTTGGTGCCAGCTACCCCGGCACCACCGAGGGCGGCACCGGCCTGACCAAGGAGCAGCTGGAAGAGCGCGGCATGAACCAGTCCACCATCCATGAGGATGTGATGATCGGTGCAGAGGACAGCCATATCACCGGCAAGTGCCGTGACGGCCGTGTGGTGGAACTGTTCCGGAACGGTGTCTGGGTGCTGTAAGGGCAAAATTTCACGAAACCCCTTGCATAATTACCGGAAGTATGCTATATTCTAATAGTACGATATAACTTTTACTGAAACGTGGGCCGCAAGGTCCGCGTTTCTTGTTTGTTTGGAGGTTTTTATGGCGAAGCAGTCTGGCGGAAATACCGCCCAGAGAGTCGAAGCGCTTGTCCGCCCCATTGTGGAGGGCATGGGCCTGCGCCTGTGGGACGTGGTCTTTGAAAAGGAAGGGCCGGACTGGTATCTCCGTGTCCTCATCGACAAAACGGACGGCACCACCATGGACACCGACACCTGTGCCGATGTTTCCCATGCGCTGGACCCCATCCTGGATGAGGCAGACCCCATTGAGCAGAGCTATTATCTGGAAGTGGGCAGCCCCGGCCTGGGCCGCAAGCTGACCCGCCCGGAGCACTACGAGCAGCTCAAGGGCCAGAAGATCCGGGCAAAGCTCATCCGCCCCAACGCCGACGGCGTGCGCGAGCTGGCCGGCATCCTGACCGGCCGCGAGGGCACCACCGTGACCCTGGACACCGACAACGGCCCCGTGGCCTTTGAGGTGAACGCCGCATCCAGCGTGCAGCTGTGCGACGACGAAGATCTGTTTGACTGATCGGATTTATAATAGAGAGTAAATTACAGGAGGAACCCGAAAAATGGCAGCAGCGAACAACGAATTTTTTGAAGCTCTCTCCATGCTGGAGCACGAGCGCGGCATCACCGCGGAGTACCTGATCGAAAAGATCAAGGCTGCGATCGTCATCGCCGTGAAGAAGAACTACGAGGTCGAGGACGACCACGTCATGGTCGAGATCGACCCCAGCACCGGCAAGTTCAACGTCGCCCTCATCCAGGACGTCGTGGCCGATGAGGACTGGTACGACGAGCACAGCGAGATCGGCATCACCGAGGCTCAGCACATCCGCAAGAGCTATCAGGTGGGCGACCGCGTCGTGACCCCCCTCAAGACCAAGGACTTTGGCCGCATCGCCGCCCAGACCGCAAAGCACGTCATCCGTCAGGGCATCCGTGAGGCCGAGCGCAGCCAGCAGCTGAGCGAGATCCAGTCCCGCGCCCACGACATCGTGCAGGCTACCGTCACCCGCGTTGACCCCGAGAAGGGCATCGTTGCCCTCGACCTGGGCAAGGGCGGCGAGGCTATCCTGCCCCGCAACGAGCAGGTCCCCGGCGAGGTCTACACCGAGGGCCAGATGCTGCAGGTCTACATCGTGGATGTCGTGGCAAGCGAGCGCGGCCCCCGCGTCATGATCAGCCGCACCCACCCCGGCCTCGTCAAGCGCCTGTTCGAGCTGGAAGTGCCTGAGATCTACGACGGCACCGTCGAGGTCAAGGCCATCAGCCGCGAGGCCGGCGCCCGCACCAAGATGGCTGTCTGGTCCAAGGACGCCAACGTCAACCCCGTCTCTGCCTGCATCGGCCCCCACGGCGACCGTGTGGCCGCTGTCGTCGAGAAGCTGGGCGGCGAGAAGATCGACATCGTGAAGTGGAGCGAGGACATCTCCGAGTTCATCTCCGCAGCTCTCAGCCCCGCAAAGGTGGTCAAGGTCGAGTTGCTGCCCGGCGAGACCCGCTCCTGCCGCGTGACCGTGCCGGACCAGCAGCTGAGCCTTGCCATCGGCAACAAGGGCCAGAACGCCCGTCTGTGCGCCCGCCTGACCGGCTACAATATCGACATCCGCCCCGAGAGCGGCTACTACGGCGAGGAAGAGCCGAAGGCTGCCGAGGCTGAGAAGACCGAAGACACCGCCGCAGAATAAGCGCGGAACACCTGCCGAAGGAGGGAAAACCGGATGGCACAAAAGAAGATCCCTGCCCGCCAGTGCATCGGCTGCCTGACCAGCCGCCCCAAGAAGGAACTGGTGCGTGTGGTGCGCGCACCCAGCGGAGAGATCAGCATCGACCCCGTGGGCAAGAAGCCCGGCCGCGGTGCTTACCTCTGCCCGGATGCCGCCTGCCTTGCAAAGGCAAAAAAGAAGAAGGCGCTGGAGCGCTGCTTTGAGCAGCCGGTCCCCGCCGAGGTATACGATGCACTGGCCCAGCAGCTGGCCAGTGTGGAAGCAGAAAAGGAGGCCGACCGCGATGGCAAAGAAGCATAACGCCCCCGCAAAACCGGCCCTTGAGCCGAATGAGGCCCTGTTCCAGGCCGTGAGCCTCTGCCGCAAGGCGGGCGCTCTGACCATGGGCTTTGACGCGGTGGAAGACGCCGTCGTCAAGGGCAAGGCATGGCTCGTGATGACTGCATCCGACGCCAGCCCCAAGACCGTGCAGCGGCTCAACTACGCTGTGGGCGATATGGTGGACGTCATCCCCATGCCGCTGACACAGGATAAGCTGGCTGACATCAGCCGCAAACCGGTGGCCATTTATGCTGTCACCGACCGCAACCTCGCCAAGCTCTGCTTTGACCGGCTGACGGCGTGCGGAGCGATTCAAACTGAGGAGGATATGAGCGAATGACCGTAAAATATAAAGTGAGCGATTTTGCAAAGGACCTGAGCATCTCTGCCAAGAAGGTCCTGGACGAGCTGAACGCCATGGGCAGCACCGGCAAGAAGAACAGCTCCACTCTGGAGGAGAACGAGCTGAACTACCTGCTGGAGAAGTTCAGCAAGGACAACAGCGTCAAGAGCCTGGACGAGTTCCTGAACAGCGCCAAGGCCCCCAAGGCTGAGCCGAAGCCCGCCGAGAAGAAGGCAGAGCCCAAGGCCGAAAAGAAGCCCGAGGCTCCCAAGGCTGAGCCTGCAAAGGCCGAGGCAAAGCCCGCTGCCAAGCAAAACAACAAGAAGAACGAGCAGCACAAGAAGCGCGAGGAGAAGACCGTCTCTCTGAGCGAGCTGGCCCGTGAGACCGGCGCAAAGGCTACTGCAGCTTCCGCTCAGTCCGTCTCTGTCCGCCGCGAGGACAATCAGGTCACCGTCGATACCCGCACCGTCGATATGAACGTGGACCGCTTCGACGCCCGTTACGACGATCTGGCTTCCACCAAGAACACCGAGAACCGCCGCAAGCCCACCCCGCAGGGCAACAAGCAGAAGTTCACCCAGCGCGGCCAGCGCCAGCGCCAGCAGTTCCAGAAGGGCAAGCGCGAGACCGAGTTCGAGCGTCTGCAGCGCATCCAGCTGGAAAA
>OOAG01002490.1_pt1 | contig 12038 bp, 8 predicted proteins | sample 1671461 | NCBI WGS metagenome assembly OOAG01 (sample SAMN06348159, study PRJEB24527) | human gut metagenome | biome: human gut; feature: ankylosing spondylitis patient; material: feces | host: Homo sapiens | place: China | collected 2015-10 | reverse complement strand
TTTTAATGATACGGCGACCACCGAGATCTACACTCTTTCCCTACACGACGCTCTTCCGATCTGCGAAATGTCAGAGAAAAAGAAAGTAAAAAATGCTGAATATGATGTCGTAGTCGTCGGCGGAGGAATGTCCGGCATCTGCGCAGCACTGGCAGCCGCAAGACACGGTGTCAGAACAGCATTGGTGCATGACCGGCACGTTCTCGGAGGCAATGGTTCCAGCGAGATCCGGATGCATATCTGCGGAGCTTCCGAGAATCTTGCGAAGCCGGATTTGGAGGAAGGCGGAATCTTGTATGAGATTATGCTGGACAACAAGAGCAGAAATGATTATTATAATTTTTCGATTTGGGATATGATCCTCTTTTCCACAGTGAAGAGACAGGAGAATCTCACGGTATACTTAAATACCGCAATGGAGAGCTGTGAGATGGGGGAGGATTCCACGATCCGCAGCATCGATGCCTACCAGCTGACGACAGAGACGCACTGGAGGATCTCCGGCAAAGTCTTCATCGACTGTACCGGCAATGCAACCCTCGGATATTACGCGGGGGCGGAATTCCGGACAGGCTGCGAGGGCAGGGACGAGTTCCATGAACCGGACGCTCCGGCGGAGGCGAACAATGACCGCATGGGCAACACGTTACTGTTCAAGGCAGTGGACAGAGGACACCCGGTGAAGTTCACAAAACCTGATTTTGCGAGAACCTTTACCGAGGAGGAGCTGAAATACCGGACGCACTCCGCAGTACATGGAGCGCAGATCAAGGGCAAGGTCGACAAGGCATATGTGAGAATGACCTCCTTCAGTACTTCCTCCGTAGATTACGGTTACTGGTGGATTGAGCTTCCCGGCAGGACGGATGATATCATAGACGAATACGAGGAGATCCGGGATGAACTGGTATCCTGTATCTACGGTATCTGGGATCACCTGAAAAACGGTGGCGACCACGGCGCAGAGAACTACGATCTCGAATGGGTCGGGATGCTGCCCGGTTCCAGAGAGGGCAGACGCCTCGTTGGCGATTATATCCTGAATGAAAATGATGTCTTAAGCAACAGACAATTCGAGGATGCCGTGGCGTACGGCGGCTGGCCGATGGATATCCATACGGCGAAGGGACTTTACGATTTCGATGAGCTTCCTTCCAAGGTCATCAGCTTCGACGGCGCGTATACGATTCCCTACCGCTCCTATTATTCGAAAAATATTTCGAATCTGATGATGGCGGGACGCGATATCAGCGCCAGCAAGATGGCGATGGGATCTACGAGAGTCATGGGAACCTGCGCGATCGGCGGACAGGCAGCCGGAACGGCAGCAGCCCTCTGCATCAAATACGACTGCAACCCCAGAGGAGTGGGGGAACACATCACAGAGCTGCAGCAGTTATTATTAAAGGATGACGCTTACATCCCAGGCATCCGCAATGAGGATCCGGCGGATCTGGCGAGAGGTGCAAAAGTCACCGCAACCTCCGCACAGGAAGGCTTCGCTCCGGAGAACGTGATCAACGGCATCTCCAGAGATGAGGATGGACATCGGAACCTGTGGATCTCCGGTGAGGGCAGAGCAGGAGGAGAGACGCTCAGCCTGGAGCTGGCGGAGGAACAGCCGGTCTCCGAAGTGCATCTGACCTTCGATCCGAACTTCCACTACCCGATCAAGATCACACTGTCCCGCAAGAGACAGGCACAGCAGAGGATCGGAGTACCGCCGGAACTCGTCAGAGACTACACCGTAGCACTCTGGCAGGGGGACAAAAAGGTGGCGGAACAGACGGTTACCAGGAATGTCCATAGGAAGAATATCGTTACTTTTCCGAAGACAGAATGTGACAGGATCACGGTAACAGTCAATCAGACAAATGGCAGCAATGAAGCACATATTTACGAAGTACGGGTGTATTCCTGAAAATCTTACCATGAGGGGACGATCAGGTTGACCATAGACAATCATGATAATCATACAAAGGAGGATTACAAGTTATGAAGAAGAAAATTGCATTAGTACTGACCATGGCTATGTTGGGATCCTGTCTCGCAGGATGCGGTCAGAATGCAGACGACAACGGTGCAGCTTCCGATCAGAAGGACAGCACCACAGTCGCACAGTCCACAGAGACAGCCCAGGGTACGGAAGCAGGGGAGAAGGAATGGTTTGGTACCGACGACGGCAAGACTGTTACGATCCGTTTATGGGGCGGCGTACAGCCGGAATATGGCTACGATGAGGTGTGCGCGAACTTCAATGAAGAGTACAAGGACAAGGGCGTACAGGTAGAATATGTACGTTATGTCAACGACAGCTCAGGTAACCTGCAGCTGGAGACTTATCTGATGGGCGGCGGCGACGTAGACCTGTTCCTCGGATACGGCGGACGTTCCAAGCTGGACAAGCGTGTAGAGTCCAACCTGCTGTTGGATATGTCCGGTATGCTGAAGGATTACGGCTTCGATCTGGAGACTGAGCTGGGCGAATCCAATATGCTGGACTACAAATATGATGACGGTTCTGTATACGGTTTCCCGACCAAGTACGAGAACGCAAGATGGCTGATGATCAATGAGGATATGTTCAAGGAAGCCGGTATTGATATTCCTTACAACGGCTGGACCTATTCCGAATTCTTAAGCGCAGTCGAGAAGCTGACCCACGGCGAGGGACAGGACAAGGTATACGGTCTGTGCTGGAGCCGTAAGCAGAACTCCAGATACGTACAGCTGATGCTGAACTCCGTACTGGGCTCCTATCAGTCCTACAAGAACGATGAAGGTACCGAAGTAAACTTCGACAACAAGGTATATCACGACGGCTTTGAGATGGTAATGAAGACTCTGGACAACGGCTGGGCAATCCCAATCGAAGACGAGTACTCCGAGGATCTGAGCGTTGCCAACACCTTCCTCGAGGGCAAATGTGCCATCACACTGGGTATCCCCATGATGCGTCTGTGCATGGATCAGGAGAATTACCCTCATGACTTCGTAACCGCACTGGTACCCGCTCCCGTGCCCGATGACGAGCAGTACAACACCGAGTTTTACAGAACCCATGCAGGTACTCCCGGTGCCGGCGACCTGATGTGTATCGCAGCCAACACCAAATATCCCGAAGCTTGCTTCAAGTTCGCTATGTGGTACTTAAAGGGTGGTATGGCTCCTCTGGTTAAGGGCGGCAGAATCCCTCTGTGGAACGGTATCGACAAGCAGGCTTTCCTTGATGTATTGAAGGAGAATGCAGAAGGCTCCATTGATCTGGATTCCATGAACAATTATCTCTCCATCGACAGAACTCAGGGTGTCAAGACCGTACAGGGTGTTGCATCCACCGAGGTAAGTGCCGTATGGAACGAAGAATTTGATGCAATGTGCTACGGCAGACAGTCTGTAGACCAGACCATCGAGAATATGGTCAAGAGAAGCAACGAGCTGATCAAGACCGAACTGGACAGCAAGAAATAATAGTCATACAACTCACAACAAAATCGGCGGAACGGGGCGGACGCATTCCGGGCGAACCGCCCCTGATCTGAAACGAAATGCATAAACGAGGGAAAATGAATGAAGACCAAGAAAAAGAAAAGCAAAGGGGAAAGACAAAAAATACTGCATCAGAATCTGGTTGCATATTCTTTTCTGGCGCCGAGCCTGATCGGTGTAATCTGTTTTAGTCTGATCCCGCTGGTGATCTCCCTGTACGTAAGTCTGACGGACTGGAACTTCACACAGGGAATCGGAAACTGGAACTTCGTAGGACTGACCAACTTCAAGAATCTGTGGACAGATGAATGGTTTATCGCTTCTGTGAAAAATACCCTGCTCTTCACCATCGTCACGGTTCCCATCGGACTGTTTCTGGCGATCGTGATCGCGGTACTGATCGACGAGTTCTGTCACAAAAAGGTCGCAGGCGTGGTACGAGTGGCAATGTATATGCCGCACATCTGTAATATCGTAGCAATCTCCGTAGTGTGGATGGCTCTGTATTCCAAATACGGCCCCTTCACCCAGCTGATGAGAGCGCTGGGATGGCAGGATCCTCCCAGATTCCTCGCAAGCTATGAATGGGCACTGCCTTCGATCATGCTGGTAGTCATCTGGGCGAGTCTCGGATACCGTGTATTCATGTACAGTGCAGCAATCACAGGACTGCCGAGAGATCTGTACGAAGCGGCAGAGATCGACGGAGCGAATCCGATCCAGAAGTTCTTCAAGATCACCGTGCCTTTGCTGAAGCCGACCACATTTTTCCTGACGATCACCGGTATCATCTCCAGCTTCAAGGTATTCGGTTATACCAACGTCATGACGAAGGGTGGTCCCGGAAGCTCTACCTATACCCTGGTTTATTACATATATACCTCGGCATTCCAGTATTACAAGAGCGTGGAGCAAAGGCAGCTTTTCTCGGCGGTGGGATCATGCTGCTGATCGTAACCATTATCCAGTGGGTACATAACAGTAAAGAAGAGAAAGGCTAGGGATGAAAATGAAGAAAGCACCTGTTTCTAAAAAAGTCACCACAGCGCTGATCACGATACTGATCGTGGCAGTGACTCTGGTCATGGTAATCCCCTTTGTCTGGATGCTCTCTGCTTCGTTCAAGACAGAAGCGGATGTTATGAAGATCCCCATTGAGTGGATACCGAAATATTTCTATATCGACAACTACAAAAAAGTATTAAGTATCGGAACCACAAGCTCGACCAACTATCACTTCCCGCTGGCGTATTTTAACTCCATCAAGGTGGCGGTGATCAGTACCGTCGTAGCGATCACTTCTGCAACACTGGCAGGTTACGCCTTTGCCAAGCTGAAGTTCAAGGGTTCCAATGTACTGTTCATCATCTATCTGGCGCAGATGATGGTACCTTCCCAGCTGACCCTGATCCCGAGATTCGTGATCTTCTCCCAGTTGGGCTGGATGAACACCCATCTGTCCCTGATCGTTCCGAAGATCATCGCAGTATCCTCTACTTTCATGCTGCGTCAGTCCTTCCTCGGAACGCCCGATGAGCTGCGGGAGGCGGCACGTATCGACGGCGCCGGTGAGTACCGTGCCTTTGCACAGGTTATGCTGCCACTAGTCAAGCCCGCCATCGCAGCGACCGCGACCGTACAGTTCCTCGATGCCTGGAACAGCTACCTTGATCCGCTGGTATTCATCTCCAACTGGAAAAAGTGGACGATTCCTTTGGCATTGAACCAGTTCGTAGGTTCCGAGGTAACCCAGTACAACCTGACTATGGCAGCGTGCTGTCTGGCAGTCGTTCCGGTATTCATCGTGTTCCTCTGCGGGCAGAGATTCTTCCTCAAGGGATTGTCCGTAGGTGCCGTAAAGGGATAAATGATAAACAGAACAGAAAATATATGAATATAAGTATGCAGGCAGGAGGGGAGAGTTCTCATCTCCTGCCTGCTTTGCGATCGGAGCAGTATTTTGATCCGGAAAAGGAGATTATTATGTCAGTACATAAGGAAGAACGGCATTATGAAGTCGTAGTCGTCGGCGGAGGAATGGCAGGTGTCTGTGCCGCCATCGCTTCTGCGAGAAAAGGCGTAAAAACAGCGATCGTGCAGAACCGCTCCATGTTCGGCGGTAACGCCAGTTCGGAGATCCGTATGCATATCGTTGGGGCAAACGCCCACGGATCCAAGAAAAATCTCGGAGAAACCGGCATTTTGCTGGAGATCTTATTGGAAAATAAGCGGCGCAATCCCTACGCATCGTTCCCGGTATTCGATTCCGTGATCTGGGAAAAGGTACATTTTCAGGAGAATCTGGACGCTTATCTGAACACTGATATGGACGATGTCATCATGGACGGTAAAAAAGTTGCTGCCATCATCGGACACCAGAACACCACGGAGACGGAATTTACGATCTACGGCGATATCTTCGTCGATGCCACCGGTCACGGCACACTGGCGACCATGGGCGGCGCCACCGGACGGATGGGTAGCGAGGGACGCGACGAGTTCCACGAGCCGGATGCACCCGAGGAGCCGAACGATGATACGATGGGCAATACGCTGATGTTCTCCGCTGTGGATCGCGGTGAGCCGGTGAAGTTCATCCGTCCCGACTGGGCATATCAATATACCGAGGAAGACCTGAAATACAGAGAGCACGGCAACAGCATCGGCTCCCATATGGAGGGCGGACAGCTGACGAAGTTCGAGGAGGGCAGCGGCAGACTGCCGCATTTCTCCAACGTGGACTCCGGTTACTGGTGGATCGAGCTGGGCGGACAGTATGACGACATCATCCGGGACGGCGAGGTCATCCGTGATGAGCTGTTGAAATGCGTCTACGGTGTCTGGGATCATCTGAAAAATGTCGGCGATCACGGGGTGGAGAATCTGGATCTCGACTGGGTCGGCATCGTGCCGGGCTATCGGGAGAGCCGACGGATCGAGGGCGATTATCTCCTGAATGAAAATGATGTACTGGAGAACCGTATTTTCCCGGATGCCGTCGCTTACGGCGGCTGGCAGATGGATCAGCACGTCCGGGGTGGTATCCGTGATCTGGACAAGATCCCCTCCCGGATCCTGAATTTCACCGGATGTTATACGATCCCCTGGAGATGCTATTATGCGAAGGAGCTGGAGAATGTCATGCTCGCCGGAAGAGATATCAGCACTTCTAAGATGGCATACGGCACGACGAGAGTCATGGGTACCTGCTCCATCGGCGGGCAGGCGGTCGGTACGGCAGCAGCCATGGCGGTAAAATACAGATGCACCCCGAGAGAGATCGGCGGACATATCACAGAGCTGCAGCAGGAGCTGCTCCGCGACGACTGCTATATCCCCGGCTTCCACAATGAGGATCCGATGGACTTTGCACGGTCGGCGAAGGTGACTGCCTCCGGATATACCGGGGACAATGTGCCGGAGAAGGTATTGAACGGCGTCGCTAGACCGGTCGGGGACGAGAGCAACTGCTGGGAAGCACCGATCGGGGAAGAGGGAGCGAGCATCTCTCTGGATTTCGGCAAAAAGTTGGTATTGCAGCAGGTGCAGCTGACCTTTGACACGAATCTCACGAAGGAGATCATGCCGTCCATGACGAGGAATGTCCGGAACCGTCAGGTGAAGGGACTGCCGGATGAGCTGGTCTGCGATTATGATATTCGCTTTTACAGAGAGGATAAAGAGGTACTCTGTAAGGAAATCCGTGGAAATTATCAGCGATTGAACCGTATCGATGTGGATAACGTGATCTGTGACCGGCTGACGGTGACGGTTCACAAAGCATACGGGATCGACCGGGCACGTATTTTGGAAATACGTACTTATTAGTGATATATTTACATTAAATTGGTACATATTACACGCCCAATTATTGACATTGATTTCCGGAATTCGATATACTGTAGGTAATGGAAACCAGTTAGAAACAGCGGCTACAGGCGCTATTTAAATGTTGACAGGGAGATATGGAATATGGCAGCACGATACTCAGAAATCGAAGAATATATTATGAACAAGATCCATACGGGAGAATGGCCGGTAGGCTATATGATCCCCAAGGAAGTAGAGCTCTGTGACCAGTTCGGCGTCAGCCGTTCCACAGTGCGTACTGCCATGCTGCGGCTCGTGCAGGAGGGGCATCTCAAGAGAGTGAAGCGGAAGGGAACGTTCGTGACGGCTCCCCGTGTTCTGGAGGATACCACGGTATTCATCGAGAGCTTTTTCAACGAGATGTTCCGCAGAGGGATCGAGGTCGAGACAGAGGTGCTGGAGTTCCGCTATATGGAGGCGACGGAGGAGTTGGCGGAGAAGTTCGGTGAGGACTGTACAAAAGTGATCAAGCTGAGCCGTCTCAGATATGCGAAGGATTCCTTTGACAAGGGACCGATCGTACTGACGACTTCCTATCTGCCGGAGGGAGATTCCTTCCTGTTCGACTATGATTTTACGAAGGCTTCCCTGACGACAGCTCTGAATGAGCACAAGAAGAACCGCTACAGTATGGAAAAGGAAATGACGGCACTGGCATTGGGTGGACGAGAGAGCCATCTCATGGGGATGAAAGAGGGCTCTCTGGCGATGCTGATCACCTCTATTACGAAGAATGACAAAGGTCAGGTGATCGATGTGACAGAGAGTATCTATCCCCTGGAGCGGAACAAGTTTGTATGGAAACTGAAGCTGTAGGGCATCAGATATAAGGAGTATTCTGATAACATGAAGGGTAAAATAATAAATATGGAGTGGGACTTCCGGGCAAACACGGGGAATCTGACACTTCGCGGCAGCGGAGCGATGGAGGACTGGGGTGAGTGGAAGGAACGACCCTGGGAGGCATTCCGGGAGGAGATTCGCAGTGTGACGATAGACAGCGGGATCACTGCGGTCGGCGATGGAGCTTTCCGTGACTGTACGGCACTGGAGGAGGTCGAGCTGGCGGATACCGTGGAACGGCTGGGCGTATTTGCATTCCGCGGGTGTACGGTGCTGCAGAAGATCACACTGCCCAGAGGGCTGTGGATGATCGGAGCGAAAGCGTTCCAGAGATGCACGGCATTGGAGCAGATATGGCTGCCGGCGAGCCTGCGCTACGTGGATATGCGGGCATTTGCCGGGGATGAGGCGCTGCACACGGTGGTGTATGAGGGTACACCGGCGCAGTGGGAACGGATCTATATTAGCATGACGGCATCGGACAACCGGTGTCTGCTGGGAGCGGAGAGAGAGTATCTCGGCGGCGGAATGGCGGCTGCGGCGAAATCCGTGGTCGATCGCTATGATCATTATGATCATTACGAAGAGATCGTTCATTGTGCGAAAAAAGCGCTGTCCTACGGCGGAGACGGCAATCTGTACCTGCTCACTCCCCAGCTGACAGAGCCGGGGATCCGGGCAAAATGCGGGGATTGCACACTGGTGATCTTCCCCAACGGCAGGACGATGATGATCGATGCCGGGTACATCGCGTGCAGCGGACATATCATCCGTCTGCTCGAGGATCTGGGGATCACGCATTTGGACTATTTCGTCCTGTCCCATGCACATGATGACCATGCGGGCGGTGCACTGGCGGTGGCAGAATATCTGTACGACCACGGCGGCAGCATAGATGCCTTTTACCGGTCTTCCTATGTGAAGTCCAGCAAGAGGGAGCCGGAATTCGAGGAATATCTGAAGCAGAAGGGAAGTCATATCTATTCGGAGGTTCTCGAGGGATATCAGTGGACGATCGGAGAGGTGCGGATCAACGCGTATTATCCGACGCAGGAGGAGTTGGATCGGTGTGATAACACGGACGAAGGCGTGAACGATGTGTCAATTCTGATGAAATTCATGTACGGCAACTCGTCCTATCTGACCAGCGGAGATCTCTGTATCGACAAAGAGGAGCTGTTGGCGGCGCGGTACGGCACCGCACTACGGGCGGATGTCATGAAGTCCAATCACCACGGCGTCTACACATCCAACGGAGAGACCTGGCTCCAGACTGTTGCACCCGGAGCGATCATCACCGATTCCGAGGACATCGGCAATCCCCTCCTCGTAGAGTATGCCGCCGGGAACGGCATCGATTACTACAGCGCAGGAGTGCATGGATTGATCCTCGTCCGGATGGACCGGCAGGGATATGATGTGATCTCACAATATCAGTAAGGAATAAGGATATAAAAAAGGCATCGACAGATTCGTCTGTCGGTGCTCTACTCAATTGAAAAAGTAACTTCCAGTTACTAAGGTTTTTATATTTTATAAAACAGAAATGAGTCATACAAACATGAAGATGGAAGATAGTCTTGTAAATAGATGATCTTCCTTTTCTTTTTTGTGTAATAATGGTAATCACTTCAGTAGTGTCAGGAGATGGCAGCAAGACTAAGGAGGATAAATACATGTCATCCTATAAATATAAGCATCTGACACTGGATGATCGCATTACCATACAGAAAGCTTTAAAAGAGGGGCAGACGTTCGTTGAAATAGGCGCTCTGATAGGCAAGGATCCATCAACTGTTTCTAAAGAAGTGAAAGCCCATCTTGATTATCGAAATACTGGTACGCGTTCCAGAGGCTATAATCCATGCAGACACAGAAAGAGATGCACTAAGCAGTATATCTGTGGCGAAGATAGCTGTGGGTTTATTAATCGGTTATGGCACGGAAAAACATACTGTTCTGAGTGTGCTTTGTGCATGGTCAATTGTCCTGATTTTGAAGAGGAAAAATGTTCAAGTCTAAAGAAAGCACCCTATGTTTGCAATTCATGTAAGCAGGTAAGTTCCTGTACTCTTGCCAAACAGTTCTATGATGCAAAGGAAGCTCATAAAACATACGAAAAGACACGTTCTGATTCCCGTAAGGGTATCGATATAACACCAGAAGAACTGGATCGGCTTGATGCCATCCTTTCGCCTCTTATCAGACAAGGCCAGTCGATTCATCAAATTTGTATGAACAATGCAGCAGAAATCATGGTAGATGAAAGGACCATTTATAACTACATAGATGCCGGCATACTTTCTGCTGGAAATATAGATCTTCCCAGAAAAGTGCGTTATAAAAAACGCAAATCCAAAAAGGTTGTACGTGTCGATAAGAAATGCCATATCGGGCGTACCTACGAAGATTTTGAAGCTTTTATGAAAGGACATCCTGATTTCAACGTGGTGGAAATGGATTCGGTAGAAGGCACCAGGGATTCCACAAAGGTGCTGCTTACAGTATTCTTTAGAAACTGTTCCCTTATGCTGGCATATCTTAGGGAAGCGAATACAGCCAAGTCGGTAACAGAAGCGGTGAACCATCTTTATGAGATACTTGGGCGGGAACAATTCTGTGAGATGTTCCAGGTCATCTTAGCAGATCGCGGAAGCGAATTTACGGATCCGTTGGCAATAGAGTTTGATGAGGATGGAAGACGCAGAACCTATGTGTTTTACTGTGATCCGCAACGTCCTGATCAAAAAGGAAGTATTGAAGTAACTCATGAATTCATCAGAAGGATTGTTCCTAAGAAAACATCATTTGCTTTTCTTACACAGGATAAAGTCAACCTGATGATGAGTCACATTAACTCCTATACAAGAAAGAAGCTGAATAATCGATCCGCACATCAACTATTCAGCTTCTTTTATGGCGCGGATACAGCCTCTAAGCTTAACCTGGAAGCTGTTCCTGCTAATGAAATCATACTAAAACCTGAACTGCTGAAGTAAAACTGCCAATGTCATCTCCTGATCATGTCACCCATATCCCAGAGGTGGAAGTTTCCCTTGCAAACATGCAAACGAAGCGACGACTTCTTATTTGCATACAGTAAAATATGACTTCAAGAGTATAGTAACATGCTAAAAAGCCCTATTTCAAGCGGTTTGTAATACTAAAGTCCACTCTTGCAATACTAATTTCCAGTTGGCACTGTTTTCGCAAGACTTATTTCTGTTTTCAAGGTGCTGATTCCGAAGTTAATCTTGCAAAAATAATTCAAACAGAAGTTACCTTTGCAAAACGGAAGTTAAATTTGCTATTTACCCAATTCGGAGGATTGTTCCTTTTTGATTGGAAAAAATGTATTAAATCATAAAATATTGGTCAGAAAAAATGTTGAATATACAATTGATTTGATCGAAAAAAATGTGGTAAACTATATTATGTAAGAAAGGAGGCCGCCAATGAAACGATTTGCCATGGAACAATTACAAAGCTGGAAAGAAAAGGGAAAAAGAAAACCCATGATTATTATGGGCGCAAGACAGGTGGGAAAAACATGGTTAATGAAGGAATTCGGAAGACAATTTTTCCCCAAAGTGGCATATGTATCCTTTTATAATAATAAGAGAATGAGCGATGTCTTTGAGATGGATTTTGACATTCAGAGAATTCTTATGAATCTTAATATCGAAACAGGGGTCACAATTACTCCCGGAGATACGTTGATCATTCTGGATGAAATTCAGGATGCACCGAGAGAGCTCGAATCTCTGAGGTAATACTGCGAGGATAAACCGGAGCAACATGGTCTTGCATCGGGGTCCCAGATAGGAGGAGCGATT
>OOAG01002486.1_pt1 | contig 12049 bp, 10 predicted proteins | sample 1671461 | NCBI WGS metagenome assembly OOAG01 (sample SAMN06348159, study PRJEB24527) | human gut metagenome | biome: human gut; feature: ankylosing spondylitis patient; material: feces | host: Homo sapiens | place: China | collected 2015-10 | reverse complement strand
CTAATAGAAACTACTTTTACATATATAGGCACTACGACACACGAACCTAAACGATAATTTGGTTTCTTGCGTTTTCTATCAAAACATGGTAGATAAAGAATGATAATTGTAGATATTTTCTATCTACAACCACTATATAAGATGTTTATTTATAAGGCATATAAGAAGGAATTGTAGATGTGGTAGATATTAAGTGTTTTTTATTAACTGGTAATTTATGGAACTCGATTATATAATCCAACAAGTTCTTGTAACTTTGCAGCCATTTTAATTGAAATCCCGATTGAATATGAAGAACAAATACGAGGCTAGGCTAGGTACGGAACGTATGCTACCGCTGGTTTTCAAAATGGCGCTTCCGGCGGTAGCGGCCCAATTTGTCAACTTACTTTATAATATCGTAGATCGTATCTATATCGGGCATATTCCCGAGATCGGGACAAACGCTTTGGCCGGTATAGGGGTGACCACCTCCATCGTGATCTTGATCTCCTCTTTCTCCGCTATCGTGGGAGCGGGCGGTTCGCCGTTAGCGGCCATCGCTCTCGGACAGGGCGACCGGGAACGGGCCGGAAAAATAGTGGGAAATGGATTTATATTGCTTATCCTATTTACTATATTCACTTCCCTCATCACCTATACCTTCATGGAACCGATCCTGCTTTTTACAGGAGCATCAAAATATACGTTAGGATATGCGGTGGATTATCTCTCTATTTATTTACTGGGCACTCTGTTTGTCGAGATATCCACGGGCTTGAATGCCTTTATCAACGCACAAGGGCGTCCGTCTATCGCTATGTGCTCGGTTTTGATCGGGGCTTTATTGAATATCGTATTAGACCCTATCTTCATTTTCTGGTTGGATATGGGGGTAAAAGGCGCCGCGCTCGCCACGATCCTATCACAAGCTTGCAGTGCCATATGGGTATTGAGCTTCCTTTTCTCAAGACGTGCCTCCTTGCCTTTGGAAAGGCGGTATATGAGACTGGACCGAAGAATCGTACTCTCGATGTTCGCTTTGGGAATTTCTCCGTTCATCATGGCCAGCACGGAGAGTCTGGTCGGTTTCGTCTTGAATAGTAGTTTGAAAAATTTTGGCGATATCTATGTGAGCGCATTGGCTATCTTACAGAGTGCCATGCAATTCGCTAGCGTACCGCTGACCGGTTTCGCCCAAGGATTCGTACCGATCATAAGCTATAATTACGGACATGGAGACAAACAGCGGGTGAAAGATTGTTTTCGTATCGTGCTAATCGTTATGTTCTCTTTCAACTTGATACTCATGCTATTCATGATCTTATTCCCCTCAACCGTAGCCTCCGCTTTTACAAGCGACGAGGAGTTGATCGATACCGTCCGTTGGGTCATGCCCATCTTCTTGGCGGGTATGACGATTTTTGGCTTACAACGAGCTTGCCAGAATATGTTCGTAGCGTTGGGACAAGCTAAGATATCTATCTTTATCGCCTTGCTTCGTAAAGTAATCCTCTTGATTCCTTTGGCATTACTATTACCTCATTTTATGGGGGTAACCGGCGTATACGCGGCAGAAGCCGTATCGGATGCCACGGCCGCTATTTGCTGTACGTTGTTATTTATATGGAAATTCCCGAAGATACTAGGGAAAATCAAGCAAAAAGAAGAAAGGGCTGCCCAATAACGGACAGCCCCCTGATAAAGCCTTAAAGATTAAAATGAATCGTATTAATATCCCGGATTCTGTGTCAAGTTAGGATTCAGGCTAAGGATATCGGCATAGATGGAGAATACCGTTGTATATCCCGTCTTATCCTCTTGATAATCCAGTGAGCTGGCGGAATGTTTCACGCCTACATAACGGTCTACCGTAGCCTCGGTAAACTTACCGAAACGGATCAAATCCTGCCGGCGTACGCCTTCCCACGCTAATTCAAGCATACGCTCGTCTAATAGCGTATCCAGCGTTACGTTTTGTAGCGGTTTGGCGCCTACACGGTTACGAACTTGGTTCACCTCATCGTCTCCATTCTGTCCCAGACGAATCTTGGCTTCCGCCTTCATCAGCAACGCGTCGGCGAAACGGAAGATCACGCAGTCATTTCCATGCAAGTTTCCACCATCCTGAGCATTCTGGTCGAACTCATATTTAGCCATACGAGCTCCGGCGGTCTTCACCAACAAACCATCGGAGGCATCCATATATACCTTCGGGGCGTTCGGCTCATATTTCAAAGGCACTTTCTGTCCGTCCCATTCCGTATAGATCGTCTTTCCGTCCGGACCGGTTACCTCGCCCGTAAAATAAGTAAGCTTACAACGAGGATCCTCATCCGCCGTACCGAACTTAAACACGTTCATCGCCTTCACCGTAGCGCAAGAGCCATTCCATCCGGATTGGCCGTAAGCGGTTGCATGATCATAATGGCGAGTACGTACCAAATTGTAGTCCTTAGCGTCCGGATAAGCGACCGGGTCCATAGGAACCGTGAAAATATTCTCAACCGAGGTCTCGTTCGCTACGGCGAAATTCTCCGAGAAGTTTCCCTGCAATTTATAGCCCAAAGCCTCCAGCTTATCCACATAAGCGATCGTAGCTTCCCAAGCGTTCATCTCTTTACCGTCAACGGTAAACTTGATGTTCTTTCCAGCCGGACGATTGCCGTCCGTCCAATTGTCGTCCGCATAAACCTCCGCGTTCAACGCCAACTTAGCCAAGATCATATAAGCCACCGGCTTGGTAATACGCCCGTAATACTCACCTTTTTGGTTACTGCGGTTATCTGAAAGATAAGGCAACGCCTCCTCCAACTCCGAACGGACAAAGTTAAATACAACGCTACGCTCAGATTGCTTTACCTCAGACATCGGTGTCGTAGAGGAAGTTACCAACGGAACACGAGCGAACAAATCCAACAACTCATAATAGAAAAACGCACGGACCGCACGGACCTCTTCCAGATAAACCTTGAAATATTCCACGTCCGGTTGTTCCTCGGCAAAGGCTTGCAACTTATCAACACTCTGGTTACATTTTCCGATCTGCTCATACAAGAAATCCCAAGAGTTCTTGGTCAAATCATTCATCGTGCCCCAACGGTGTAAGAAAATATTCTGCCATAAACCGCCATCTTCCCAGTCGCCAATACGGCAAGGAAGCATAGCCTCATCGCTGGAGAAGGTATTCAAGTCATATACATGACGGTCGTTACCCATGATCTTAAACATATTATTGTACAAGCTCGCAACCGTGTTTACATAGACCAACGTAGGGCTTTAGAACGCGGTCTCCTCATCAAACGCGTCTGTAGGACGCTCTTCCAAAAAATTAGAACAGGAAGAAAATGCCGCGGCGGCAGCGGCTATCATAAAGCTATATATAAATTTCTTTTTCATGACTCTTTAAATGGATTTAGAAGTTAACACTCAAACCTAATGAATACGTACGGGATAACGGATAGAAACGTTTGTTATCCATACCTAGGTCATTATTATCTTTATCGACCGTCGTACTGTTAATCATCGGAGACAAACCGGAGTAACCCGTGATCGTAGCTACGTTGTTCACCGAGAATGTCACACGGATATTCTTCACGTATTTCTCGATCTTCTTGCAATCGATGTTGTAACCCAACGTAATATAATCGATATTCAAATAATTGCCCTTTTCCAACCAATAATCAGAGATCGACTGGTCGTAGATCTTGCTTTCCGGAGCCTTAGCCAACGCGTTGTATGTAGGGAACTGGCTCAAGTTCATATAAGCTAGCGATGTACCGTTGAAGATCTTATGACCGAAAGCGCCGTTCATCTGCGTCATCAAGTCAAAGCGTTTGTAGCGGAAGCTGAAGTTCATTCCCAGATAATATTTCGGCATGGCTTGTCCGGCGATATAACGGTCGCCACCATCATTGGTATCCAAACCCTCTTTTCCATCGATCGTCTGATCCAAGTTGTAGATATAGCGGCCTTCGATAGCGTTTCCATTCTCATTCAAAGCCGGAGTCAAGCCCAAGCAACGAGGAATGTAGAACACTCCGACAGGCTGGCCTACCATCTGATAAACCACACGGTTGTTTCCTACGAAACCGGCACCACTCATACTGGACAGATCCATATATTGTTTCGCCTGCAACTCTTGTCCCATATAAGAACCGCTCAAGGAGTTCAATTTATTCTTCTGGTAAGAGAAATTCACGCCCATGTTGAAGTCGAAGTCTTTAGTCTTCACGATACCACCGCTTACAGCCAATTCCACGCCGGAGTTGGTCATCTCTCCCAAGTTCGCCAATAATTCCGGATATACGAACGGAGGAACCGGAACCGCATATTTATACAACAGATCCGTAGTCTTGGAAGTATACCAATCGGCGGTCAACGTAAAGCGGCCATCGAGAATACCAGCGTCCACACCCACATCGAATGTCTTTTTCACCTCCCAACGCAAGTCCGGGTTCGAGTTACGTGTAAAGCCATAGGTAGCGGTAGAATTTCCATTGACGGAAGTCACACCGTTCGGGCTCATCAAAGCCAACGAGTTATAAGCCTCGATAGCATCTTGGTTACCAGTCAGACCATAACCCGCACGTAGTTTCAACTGGCTCAGCCAATCCACGTCTTTCAAGAAAGCCTCCTCATTCAACACCCAAGCGGCGGAAGCGGAAGGGAAGAAGCCCCATTTATTATTCATACCCAATTTAGAGGAACCGTCCGCACGTAAGTTCACGGTGGCGATAAAACGGTTGTCATACATATAATTGAAACGACCCATGAATGAGGCCAGACGATTCTCGTTTTGGAAAGAAGTCACGTCTCCGTATTTCACTGTACCACCCGCTTTCAGGTTGTTATAACCGAAGTAATCCGTCTCAAAGCCACGGGCACCGGCGCTAAATCCCGTATAATGATATTTTTGTCCCCTCTCCCAGACAATAAATGGATTCAATCGTTACGCTGCTATTTCTCGGTAAATAATGTATTTACACTTACCGGATATACCGGAGGCGATCCCGCTAATATCAACGTGAATGGCGTAGAACCCGGTATCGAGACCACTTCCATCTATCCTGTAGCCCGTACCTTCACGCTGGGATTATCCGTCCAATTCTAAAGACCTCCACTGCAAGCCGGGTTGCAGTAACACAACCCGCAAGGCTCTATCCGGGAAACCTGTAGTCAATATTTATTTTGTACGAAAAGCAAGCGCAAAAGGAACAACCTAATCAGTTAATCCCTAACTTTGTGAGCCTAAACAGTAGAAAACATGGTACAAAGATTCGATTACTTAGTGATAGGCTCAGGAATCGCCGGTATGAGTTTCGCTCTGAAAGTAGCCAATGAAGGCAAGAGCGTAGCACTTATCTGTAAAGCCGGACAAGAAGAAGCCAACACATATTTCGCGCAAGGAGGTATCGCTTCCGTAACCAACTTGAAAGTAGATAATTTCGAGAAGCACATAGAAGACACGATGATCGCCGGCGATTGGATCAGCGACCGGGCAGCCGTGGAGAAAGTCGTGCGCGAGGCCCCTGCCCAGATCGAGGCGCTTATCCGATGGGGAGTTAATTTCGATAAGAAAGAAAGCGGAGAATTCGATCTGCATAAAGAAGGAGGACACTCCGAGTTTCGTATCCTGCACCATGCCGACAATACAGGAGCCGAGATACAGACGAGCTTGATAGAAACGGTAAACAACCATCCCAACATCGCCGTATTCACGAACCATTATGCGGTAGAGATTATCACCCAGCACCATATGGGCATTATCGTCACCCGCCATACCCCCGGTATCAAATGTTTCGGTGCCTATGTATTGAACGAGGATACGGGCGAGGTACATACTTTCTTGTCAAAGATAACCGTTATGGCGACAGGCGGTTGCGAGGCCGTTTACCGGAATACGACAAACCCGCTGGTAGCTACCGGAGACGGTATCGCCATGGTTTACCGTGCGAAAGGCTCCGTAAAAGATATGGAGTTCATCCAGTTCCACCCGACCGCCTTGTATCATCCGGGCGACCGTCCCTCTTTCCTCATCACCGAGGCGATGCGCGGATATGGAGCTGTATTGAGAAACCTTGGCGGAGAGGAGTTCATGCATAAATATGATCCCCGTCTTTCCTTGGCTCCCCGTGATATCGTAGCCCGTGCGATCGATAGCGAGATGAAACAACGGGGTGAAGACCATGTCTATTTGGACGTGACGCACAAAGATCCGGAAGAGACGAAGAAACATTTCCCCAATATCTATAAAAAATGCCTCAGCTTAGGGATCGATATCACGAAAGATTACATCCCGGTAGCCCCTGCCGCCCATTATTTATGCGGAGGTATCAAGGTAGACTTAAACGGGCAATCCAGCATCCGCCGGCTATACGCAATCGGAGAATGTTCTTGTACCGGCTTGCACGGTGGTAACCGATTGGCCTCAAACTCATTGATCGAGGCAGTTGTATATGCCGATGCCGCGGCGAAACACTCATTAAGCGTCATGGATCGCTATGAGTTCAACCAGGATGTACCGGAATGGAACGATGAGGGAACGATCACCAATGAAGAGCGTGTATTGATCACCCAAAGCATGAAAGAGGTAAACCAGATCATGGAAGCGTATGTAGGTATCGTTCGTAGTAACACACGTTTGATCCGTGCGTGGAACCGTTTGGATATTTTATATGAGGAGACAGAGAGCCTTTTCAAACGTTGTAAGGCATCCCGTGAATTATGTGAGTTGCGTAATATGATCAATGTAGGTTATTTGATCACTCGTCAAGCGATGGAACGGAAAGAGAGCCGGGGATTACATTATACGATTGATTACCCACCGATTAAATAATTGAAAATTGAGAATTGAGAATTACTAGCTATGTTAATTCTCAATTCTCAACTTTTAATTATCAATAGTTCTGTTTCATCGGTTCAAAGTAAGCTTGCGGATGAGCGCATGCCGGACAATTAACCGGAGCCTTCTTACCCTCGAATACGAAACCACAGTTACGGCATTGCCAGAAGATAGCCTCATCTTTCTCGAATACTTTACCTTCCTCTACGTTAGCCAACAATTTACGATAACGTTTCTCGTGTTCAGCCTCTACCTTTGCGATCATCTTGAAAGCTACGGCAATAGCGGGAAAACCTTCTTCCTCCGCAATCTTAGCGAACTCAGGATACAATTCAGCCCACTCCTCATTCTCACCAGCTGCCGCGGCTGCCAAGTTCTCAGCGGTTGTTCCGATTACGCCTGCAGGATAAGAAGCGGTAATCTCAACCATTCCACCTTCCAAGAATTTAAAGAAACGTTTAGCGTGTTCCTTCTCTTGCTCGGCTGTTTCCATGAAAACACCTGCGATTTGCTCGTAACCTTCTTTCTTGGCTACGCTAGCGAAAAATGTGTAACGACTTCTTGCCTGAGATTCTCCGGCGAATGATTTCAATAAATTCTGCTCGGTACGTGTACCTTTAATACTTTTTTCCATAATGCTAATTTTATGTAGTAAATTAATGAGTCTGTTTTGTATATCGTTTTTCTCATGACCGATCAAAAGTAAGAATTTGTTTCCAGATATCGATTACGCAGACATTAAATAATATCTATCTCTCAATAGATATCACTTATTTATCAAGGAAAAACTTCTCCTCCTTTATATAATGAAACAACAAATCCTCCTAAATTGTTTACACAAAACCGGAATGCGTCTTTAGATTTTTTGCATCTTCTTTATTTTATTAACTTTGCATCCTCAAATCAAACAGGCAAGAAGAAAAATGAAGAACAAATTTGATTTTCAGCCCAAACTCTTTACGGCGCTGAGAAATTATTCCAAAGAGAGGTTCATGACGGATCTCATGGCGGGTATAATTGTCGGCATAGTTGCCCTACCACTCGCCATCGCTTTTGGTATCGCCTCCGGGGTAAGTCCGGAAAAAGGATTGATCACGGCTATTATCGGTGGATTCATTGTCTCCCTTTTAGGAGGCTGCAACGTACAGATCGGCGGACCTACCGGAGCGTTTATCGTGATCGTTTATGGCATTATACAGAACTTCGGCATCGAAGGGCTTGCCATCGCTACCGTCATAGCGGGTATTATTCTGGTATTGATGGGCGTGTTGAAGCTCGGTACCGTGATTAAGTTTATCCCCTACCCGATTGTCGTAGGTTTCACGAGTGGTATCGCTATCACTATCTTCACGACACAAATGAAAGACTTATTTGGATTGACTATGGATAAAGTCCCCGCCGATTTCATCTCTAAATGGATCGCATATTTCGGGGCGTTCGATACGGTTAACCCTTGGGCATTCGTTATCGGTATCATTAGTATCCTGATCATTACGTTAAGCCCGAGGCTAACGAAGAAAATTCCGGGTTCCTTGATCGCTATCGTCATCATGACGATCGTTGTTTACATTATGCGTAATCATTTGGGTATTACAGGTATCGAGACGATTGGAGACCGGTTTACTATTAACGCTTCCTTGCCAGCCCCGGCTCCGATCACGTTTAATATGGAAACTATCAACTTATTGCTTCCCTCCGCCTTTACGATCGCTATCCTTGGGGCTATCGAGTCTTTATTATCCGCTACGGTAGCGGATGGTGTGACAGGTGACAAGCATAATTCAAATACGGAACTAATCGCCCAAGGTGCGGCGAATATCATCGTTCCTATTTTTGGCGGTATTCCCGTGACCGGCGCCATCGCCCGTACAATGACCAATATAAATAATGGTGGACGAACTCCGGTTGCCGGTATTATTCACGCCATCGTATTATTATTGATTTTGCTTTTCCTCGGACCGCTTACCAAACACATTCCAATGGCTTGTCTGGCTGGCGTATTGATCATCGTATCCTATAATATGAGTGAGTGGCGTACGTTCCGTTCCTTGATGAAAAACCCGAAAAGCGACGTATCCGTCTTGTTGGTGACTTTCTTCCTGACGGTTATCTTTGATCTTACGATCGCTATCGAGATCGGCCTTCTGATCGCCATGTTATTTTTTATGCGCCGTGTGGCTGAGACCACGCATGTATCCGTCACCACGGATGAGATCGATCTTTCCGACGAGGGCGAGATTCATCATGACGAGGAAGTCCTCTCCCTGCCTAAAGGTGTAGAGGTATACGAGATCGATGGTCCGTTCTTTTTCGGCGTAGCGAATAAGTTCGACGGCATCATGAAAAGTATGGGAGATAAACCGAAAGTCCGCATCATCCGTATGCGTAAGGTTTCGTTCATAGATTCTACCGGTCTGCATAACTTGGAAAGTCTTTTCCGTCTTTCCGAGGCAGAGCATATCCATATGATACTTTCCGGGGTCAATGAACATGTACACCGTGTATTGACAAAATCCGGATTCGATAAGAAGATTGGCGCAGAAAATATTTGCAGTAATATCAATGAGGCGGTAGAGAAAGCGAAAGCTGCCGTACAAGACTAAGATACTATCAGACAGTGGGAGACGCAGCATGCTGCGTCTCTACAACTGGATATTTATTCCGGTAAATAATACCAGTCCTCTGGTAAGACAGCTTCCTTTATTTTACGGCTGGAAACCCCGACCTCCAAGGCCTCGCCCATATAATCCTCGAAATACAAAACACGTAATTCGTGGAAACCAGCGTCTAACGCTACCTTTCCTTTCGCTATACGAGCATTATGAGAGCCATCATTATCAACAATAGCTTTACCGTCTATAAATAGTTTGGAACCATCATCCGAATACGTATAAAAGCGATATACACCTTTTTCAGGGATATTTATCAACGTACGGAACTCATAAGCGAAATGATCCTTGGCCGGAGCCTCCTGAATAGAGATATTTTTCATCGTACCCTCTTTCACTTTTGTCCCGGAAGCGATCTGATCCGTATGTTTAAACTTGCCTTCATAATAGGTATAAGCTACCCCGTGCTTTTTAGGTTTTACCGTTTTGGCGGGTAAGAATTCCATCGTTTCCTCATCCTTAGAGGTCAGGCCAGACGGATAATAATACGTATATTCCTTTCCGGACGAGGTACGAATCCATGAATCAAACTCAAACTTGCCCTCACGCAATTCAATGATACGGCCACCCCGCTCGAAATCTCCATAAGCGTCCCATCCGGATACACGCCCGAAAGCTAGTCCCACGTTATATAACATTCCTATATAATCATTATCATGATCGTGCCCGGCAAAAGTAGCCATCACATCCTTCATTTCCACCAAGGAAGCGAAGAAGCCCGTGTTGATCTTGGGAGAGGCGATTCCCTCTTCTTTCTGTCCTAATGTAGTCTCCGCCCCAACGATCTCATTATATTCCAGCAAAGGAATATGAAAAAAGGCCAAGGCTGGCAACGGTTTGCCACCATTTTCCTTGGTATAGCGCATACTTTGCTCACGATACCAATTGATCTGGTCGAAATGAATCCAATCATACGTACCGTAATCTTTTAGCGTAGGATAATCGTTGGAGTCGATACAATACAATAAGGCCGCCGGTTTCTTTCCGTCCGAACTGTAGACCGGTACCACATAGTTTCCGGCTCCATGGATATCACCCGGTCCCTTCTCGCCCATAAAATAAGGTGATTTACTAAGCATGGCATAAATCTCGTCCTTGGGAACGATCTCTGCGTCATGATTTCCCATCATCACCGTAAACGGTATCTTGGCCTCCTCAAAGATCCCGATCACTGACTTCCATCCTTCCAAACCGGGATTTGCTGTCACCACGTCGCCCGTCAGCATCGCCACATCCGGATTTTCCGCCTTTAATACGGATTGTATCGTAGCGACTGTCTTAGCGCATTTAGATGATTTCTGATCCCAATGAATGTCTGTAAATTGGACGATCTTGAATTTCCCATCCTTGAAAGCAAGCTGTTTTTGTGCGAATAAGCTCATCGGGGCACAAAAGCACAACAAGGCTATCGCTAATAAAAAAGTCTTTTTCATGTTCTTCGATTTAGTAATTGGGGGCTAAGTTATAAAAAAAAGAGAGCGATGTATAAAAACAGGCTCTCTTCCTTATGTTAAATGCCACAATGAAACCCTTGCTGTCAAACAAAAGCTATATACATATCCGCAAGCCGGGTTTTCCTGTCAAAATGCGGGATCTCTTTTACTATTTTCTCACAATCCTCAAGGCTCATTCCTCCTTTAGGTTCCCCCCAGTACCAAAGTTTAGGGGTATTCTGTTTTTTACTTGTTGACTCCATAATTCTCGTTGTTTTTATCGTAAGACAGGAAACGCTCAAATACCCCTATCCTCAAAATATATAAAAGATTAAAATAATGTGAATTTATATCCAACCGACAACCCCAATTTCAAATCCCGGTCATTGACACAATTCTGGAAATAGTTCACTCCCACATAAAATCTTTTTACCTCTATACCGGCCGCCGCCGTAGCTCCCAGATTCCAATATTCACCACTACCGGTGTAAGCACCCGCATTTAATCGGAGATTCACTTTATCGCTCAACGGAATATGAAAAGAAGCATACACGGGTACAAAAAAATCAATATTCCAATCATCTCCATATGAAAACGAATTCCCCGCGGTATGCAACAACAATCCCGTTTGTATAGAAAACAACCGTGATTGTGGAAAGTTTATATACGCCCCCGTCTGAAGCCCCCATCCATCTCCTCCTAGTATTCCGGTACGAGCTTCTATATCAGCGGCCTGCGATCGACCAAAAGATAAAAGCAATATTAACAGAACAAACAACTTCTTCATTACTTACAAGGTATTAATTTAATATTTAGATTGAATAAAAGTTCGACATATCATGATATAGAACTCCCATTCAATCTAAATATTGCTTCTATATCATTATTCGGCTCCAAGTTAGTGTATTCCGAATATAGCATCTTTTATGACGATCGAATCTTCCGAATTCTCTATATTATATAGGATGCCTTCCATCTTCCCTTCAATATAAGGGGTACCACTTCCCTCATGAAAACGAATACTATCCACTTGTATCCGAAATGAAGATTTCAAGATCGGAAGAGCACACGTCTGAACTCCAGTCACGATCAGATCTCGTATGCCGTCTTCTGCTTGAAAAAAA
>OOAG01002479.1_pt1 | contig 12072 bp, 8 predicted proteins | sample 1671461 | NCBI WGS metagenome assembly OOAG01 (sample SAMN06348159, study PRJEB24527) | human gut metagenome | biome: human gut; feature: ankylosing spondylitis patient; material: feces | host: Homo sapiens | place: China | collected 2015-10 | reverse complement strand
AGCAGGTCCTTGCACACCCCGGCGGGGCAGCGCTTCTCCAGGATATGCTCCCGGTACTCCTCCCGGAAGTAGCGCAGGGTGGACAGCACTGGGTTGGGCGCCGTCTGCCCCAGGCCGCACAGGCTGTTGCTCTTAATGAAGGCCGCCAGCTCCTCGATCCGGTCCAGATCCTCCATGGTGCCCCGCCCCTCAGTGATCTTAGTCAGCAGCTCCAACAGGCGCTTGGTTCCCACCCGGCAGGGGGTGCACTTTCCGCAGCTCTCGTCCACCGTGAATTCCAGGAAGAATTTCGCGATGTCCACCATGCAGGTGTCCTCATCCATCACGATCAGGCCCCCGGAGCCCATCATGGTCCCGATGGCGGCCAGATTGTCGTAGTCGATAGGGGTGTCGATGTGCTCCGCGGGGATGCATCCGCCGGAGGGGCCGCCGGTCTGGGCGGCCTTGAATTTCTTCCCGTGGGGGATGCCGCCCCCGATCTCCTCCACGATAGTGCGCAGGGTGGTGCCCATGGGCACCTCCACCAGGCCGGTGTTCTGGATACGCCCGCCCAGGGCAAATACCTTGGTCCCCTTGCTCTTCTCGCTGCCGATGGAGGAGAACCACTCCGCCCCCCGCAGAATGATGGGACAGATGTTGGCGTAGGTCTCCACGTTGTTTAGGATGGTGGGCCGCTGGAACAAGCCCTTCACCGCCGGGAAGGGCGGCCGGGGCCGGGGCTCTCCCCGTTTCCCTTCGATGGAGGTCATCAGGGCGGTCTCTTCCCCGCATACGAAAGCCCCCGCCCCCAGCTTGATCTCCAGGTCGAAGGAGAAGCCCGTCCCGAAGATATCCTCCCCCAGCAGTCCGTAGCTCCTGGCCTGCTCCAGAGCGATCTGGAGGTGCTTCACCGCGATGGGGTACTCCGCCCGGACGTAGATATAGCCCTGGCTGGCCCCGATGGCATAGCCCGCGATGGCCATGGCCTCGATGATACTGTGGGGGTCGCCCTCCAGCACGCTCCGGTCCATGAAGGCCCCGGGGTCGCCCTCGTCCGCGTTGCAGCAGACATATTTCTGTACCTGGCCCCGTTCCCCGCTGGCAAAGCGCCACTTCAGTCCGGTGGGGAAGCCTGCTCCGCCCCGGCCCCGCAGGCCGGAGTCCAGCACGATCTGGATCACCTCGTCCGGCGTCAGTTCGGTCAGGCACTTCTCCAGTGCCGCATAGCCGTCCCGGGCAATGTACTCGTCAATGTTCTGGGGGTCGATGACGCCGCAGTTGCGCAGGGCAATGCGCAGCTGCTTCTTGTAGAACTCTGTCTCCTCCAGGCTGCGGACTGTGCTGGTGGCCTCGTTCTCGTTGTAGAGCAGGCGGTCCACCCGGCCGCCCTTGAGCAGATGCTCACTGACGATCTCCGCCACGTCCTCCACATGGACATGGCTGTAGATCGTGCCCTCCGGGAACACTGCCACGTTGGGCCCGCTGGAGCACAGCCCCAGACAGCCGCCCCGCATCACCTGGACCTCTTTACGCAGACCGGCCAGCTTCAGCTGAACCTCGAATTCCTCCGCCAGCTTCTCCTGCCTGCCCGCCAGCAGGGTGCAGTTGGGCCCCCCGCATATCATCACATAGCTGCGATACATCCCCTTCACCTCCCGCTTCTCACGGCCCCGATGGTGTACTCCGCCAGCGGGTTGCCGCCCCGGATGTGCTGTTGCACCACCCGCACGCCCTGCTCCGGCGTCATGTGCACATAGGTGGTGCGCACGCCTCCGGGCTGGTACACCTCCACCACAGGCTCAAACTGACAGATCCCTACACAGCCTACCGGCTCCAGGGTCACGTCCTCCAGCCCTAGTCGGCGGATCTCCTCCGCCATGGCTTCATAGACCTGCCTGGCCCCCGCGGCTAGGCCGCAGGTGCCCATGCCCACCACGATCCGGGCTCCCCGCTCCACCTCCAGGAGGGGCCCGGTCCGTTCCCGGATGGCCTCCAGGTCCTTCCGGCTGCGGATCTTGATGTTTTTGTGTTCCGTCTGCCCCACGCTCAGTCCCTCCTTACTCATATTTCGCCAGAATGGCGTCCAGCTCGTCGCCGGTCAGGCTGCCGTACACGTCCTCGTTCACCATCATCACCGGCGCCATCCCGCAGCAGCCCAGGCAGCGGCAGGCATCCAGGCTGAAGCGGCCGTCCTCGGTGCAGCCCCCGTCTCCAATGCCCAGCTTCTCCTGGAGCAGCTGATAGATCCGCCCGCCGCCCTTGATGTAGCACGCGGTCCCCAGACACACGCTGATTCGGTTGCGCCCCTTGGGTTCCAGATTGAACTGGGAGTAAAAGGTGGACACCCCATAGATCTCCGTCAGCGGCTTGTGCAGGGCATCCGCGATCAGCTGCTGGACCTCCCGGGGGACATAGCCGTATATCTCCTGCGCCTTCTGGAGGGCAGGCAGCGCCGCCCCCGGCTTCTCCCCGTTCTCCTTCAGCCATGCCTTCAGCTGCCTGGCCTGCGCCGCCGTCCCGGGCAGCGCCCCCTGTTTTGTCTCCTTCATCCGTTTGCTCCTCCTGTCTTGTCCCGCGGCAGTCCGCGTTTTTGCAAGTTTCCCTGCTTTTTTGAAGTGACGCATTTCCTGCATCCTCTGTTAAAAAATCTACACTTCCCCAAATAACACAGAAAGCGGTCCTGGTCCCTTTTCTGAACCAGTCCGCTTTCTGTATTTTCACCAATCCAGGCGAAATACGACACAGTTTATATGTTGATATTACCATATTCCATTGTCGATTGCAATCTCTTTTTTGTCCACTCCCGGCCCCCCCTTTTCCTCCAGGAAAAACAGCATCAGACTCAGGCAGAGCAGATCCGCGCACCCGCCCGGCTTCCGCGTGGCGGACATCTCATAGAGCAGGTCCTGCACCCCCAGGGCACCGCAAAGTGGGCGTTTAAGCTGCCCACACCGCTGCCGGTCAGCAACGGGGGCAGTGCGAATTGAAGCCGCTGGAGCGGCCCGGCCCATCTTCCGCGGAAAATCGATACAGCAAGGCCAGACTTTTTTGTTTCTGCGGTCGTAGACCTGTTTCGAATACAGGAGGGGCCCAGACTATGTAAAAACACAGTCTGGGCCCCTCCCCTTGTCTTACCTCTGTCCCTCCGCTTTTCCCGCGTTCCGGCACAGAACTTTTCTTTTTCTGCGGGTCTGCCCCTCCCGCTCCCTCCGGCAGGGAGCGTTTTTCTCCTTGAAAAAGCGGTCCAGCTGGCCCACCGCCCAGAATCCGACGGTCCAGACAAGCAGCGTCCCGCCCACCAGTACCAGAGCTTCCACAAGATCACTTCCTTAAAAGTGATTCTACTACAAGCCCTGTTTGTGTGAGATTTGCAAATCATCCGCCGCATTAAAATTGTATTAGGAGCCAATTGTCCTTCTTTCTTTTTATCTTTTTTATTTCTTTTTCTTAATGCAAGTTTAATTCTCCTGTGAATACGTTAACCGCCTGCTAATCCCCTGCGTGCTATAATACGTCCGTTCCGGAAACAGAACTTTGGAAAGGATGGTTTCTATGAAAGACGTCATCATGATCGCGGTCTTATTGGTCTGCTTCGGATCAGTAAAGCTGCTGGCTGACTGGTGTGAGCATCAGTTCCACGAGGAATGAGAGAAGGTATTGAGTATGGGTATGATTTTATTAGGTGCGATCATCGTGCTGATGGGCGGCTATCTGGTTTACGCCCTGGTACACCCTGAACGTTTCTGACCCCAAATGTGTCATTTGTAAAGCGAGTTTCGCACAGGAGGAACAACACATATGTTACAGCTTGTCCTAACAGTGATCATCTTCATGATCATTGTCATCCCGATCGGGAACTATCTGTATCATATTGCTTCCGGCCAGCGCACCTTCGCCGATCCGGTGTTCGACCGGGTGGACGGCGGGATTTTCAAGGTGTGCGGCATTCATCCCGACAAGGGCATGAACTGGAAGCAGTATGCGCTGGCTCTTCTGCTGACCAACGCCGTGATGGTGTTTGTCGGCTATCTGGTCCTGAGAATTCAGTTTCTTCCCATCTTCAACCCCAACGGCATCGGCGCGATGGAGGAGACCCTGTCCTTCAACACGATCATCTCCTTCATGACCAACACCAACTTACAGCACTACTCCGGTGAGTCCGGCCTGTCCTATCTCAGCCAGATGCTGGTCATCACTTACATGATGTTCGTGTCCGCCGCCACTGGCTACGCCGCCTGCATCGCCTTTGTCCGCGGACTGGCTGGCAAGAGCAAGGACAACGTGGGCAACTTCTATGCTGATTTGGTCAAGGTGACCACCCGCGTTCTGATCCCTCTTTCCATCATCGGCGGCATGCTCCTGATCTGGCAGGGCGTCCCCCAGAATTTCGATCCCAACGTGACGGTGACCACCATTGAGGGGACTCAGCAGGATATCGCCATGGGCCCCGTGGCCGCGCTGGAGATCATCAAGCACATCGGCACCAACGGCGGCGGCTTCCTGGGTGCCAACTCCTCTACTCCCATTGAGAACCCCACCATCATCAGCGATCTGGTGGAGCTCTACTCCATGATGATCCTGCCCGGCGCCTGCGTGATCATGTTCGGCAAGATGGTCAAAGACCGCCGCCGTAAGACCGCCAGCTCCAGTGAGCACAGCGCCACCACCCAGGATCTGGTCAAGACCAGCGAACTGGTGAGCAAGCCCAGCTTCACCGCGAAGCTCTACGGCTCCGAGGGCCGCACCATCTTCTTCGCCATGGGCATCATCTTCCTCATCGGCCTGAGTGTCTGCTACTGGTCTGAGAGCCAGGGCAACCCGGCCTTGGCCAAGCTGGGGCTGGATCAGTCCATGGGCAGCATGGAGGGCAAGGAAGTCCGCTTCGGTATTGCCCAGTCCGCCATGTTCACCACCACTACCACCTCTTTTACTACTGGCACGGTCAACAACATGCATGATACTCTGACTCCCCTGGGCGGCATGATTCCCCTGCTGCACATGATGCTCAATGTGGTGTTCGGCGGCAAGGGCGTGGGCCTGATGAACATGATCATGTATGCTATTCTCGGCGTGTTCATCTTTGGCCTGATGATCGGCCGTACCCCGGAGTACCTGGGCAAGAAGATCGAGGGCCGGGAGATGAAGCTCACCGCTCTGTGCATCATTATCCACCCCTTCCTGATCCTGGCCTTCTCTGCCTTGGCGGTCTCTACCGAAGGCGGGCTGGCCGGCGTCACCAACCCCGGCTTCCATGGCCTGTCCCAGGTCCTGTATGAGTACGCCTCTTCCGCTGCCAACAACGGTTCCGGCTTCGAGGGTCTGGCGGACAACTCCTACTTCTGGAACATCACCGCCGGTCTGGCCATGTTCTTCGGCCGCTATCTGTCCATCGTGATCCAGCTGGCCATCGCCGGTTCCCTGATGCGCAAGCAGTTCGTCAACGATTCAATTGGCACTCTGCGGACCGACAGCGCCACCTTCACCATCGGCCTGGTGTGCGTTGTTTACATCTTCGCTGCGCTGACCTTCTTCCCGGCGCTGGCGCTGGGCCCCATTGCAGAGCATCTGACTCTGTGGGCTTAAGGAGGGCTTTTGAACCATGAGTAAAAAGCAGAATACAAAATTTATCACCCCTGATATCCCGAAGGGTGCGGTGAAGGGTGCGTTTATCAAGCTGAACCCCCGCTACATGATGAAAAACCCGGTCATGTTCGTAGTGGAGATCGGATTCTTCATCACCCTGCTGCTCTCCTTCGTACCAGGTTTGTTCGGCGATGCCAATGCCGAGCAGCTGCGAATCTATGATATCATTGTCTGTGCGATCCTATTTGTCACTGTTCTGTTTGCCAACTTCGCGGAGGCCGTGGCTGAAGGCCGGGGCAAGGCCCAGGCGGCCTCTCTGAAAAAGACCCAGAAGGATACCCAGGCACACCTGCTCCACGAGGATGGCACTCAGACCATCGTCTCCTCCAGCGAGCTGAAGAAGGGCGATGTGGTCCTGGTCAGCGCCGGCGAGATCATTCCCAACGACGGCGAGGTCATTGAGGGCATCGCCTCGGTGGATGAGTCCGCTATCACCGGCGAGTCCGCCCCCGTGGTCCGGGAGAGCGGCGGCGACTTCTGCTCCGTCACCGGCGGCACCACCGTTGTGTCTGACTGGCTGAAGATCCGCATCACCTCTGAGCCGGGCAACAGCTTTCTGGACCGCATGATCGCTCTGGTAGAGGGTGCCTCCCGGAAGAAAACCCCCAACGAGATCGCTCTGAACACCCTTCTGGTGTCCCTGACCATCATCTTTCTGATCGTGGTGGTCACCATGTATCCCTTTGCGGTGTACAACAATGTTCAGATCCCCATCTCCACTTTGATTGCCCTGCTGGTCTGCCTGATCCCTACTACCATCGGCGGCCTGCTGTCCGCCATCGGTATCGCCGGCATGGACCGTGTCACCCGCTTCAATGTCATCGCCATGTCCGGTAAGGCGGTGGAAGCCTGCGGCGACGTGGACACTATGATCCTGGACAAGACGGGCACGATCACTTACGGCAACCGCCTGGCTGCTGATTTTTACCCCGTGGGCGGCGCCAGCAAGGAGGAGCTGATCCGGTGCGCGGTCCTCACCTCCCTGCGGGACGGCACTCCCGAGGGCAAGTCCACTGTAGAGCTGGGCCGTAAGCTGGGCTGCCAGGTGGAGGACGATCCCAAGTCCAGCTTCATTGAGTTCTCGGCGCAGACCCGCATGAGCGGTGTGGATCTCCCCGACGGCACCATCATCCGCAAAGGCGCGGCCGACGCCATCGAGAAGTACGTCACCGCCCAGGGCGGCAAAATTCCTGCCGAACTGCGCAAACGGGTGGACGAAGTCTCCTCTCTGGGCGGCACCCCCCTGACTGTTTGTGAAGGCAGCCGCATTCTGGGTGTCATCTATCTGAAGGATACCGTAAAGCCCGGCATGGTGGAACGCTTTGAGCGCCTGCGCGCCATCGGGATCAAGACCATCATGTGCACCGGCGACAACCCCCTGACTGCTGCCACCATCGCCAAGGAGGCCGGCGTGGACGGCTTCATTGCGGAGTGTAAGCCTGAGGACAAGATCACCGTCATCAAGCAGGAACAGGCCGAGGGCAAGATCGTCGCTATGACCGGCGACGGCACCAACGACGCCCCCGCTCTGGCCCAGGCCAACGTAGGTCTGGCGATGAACTCCGGCACCACCGCCGCCAAGGAAGCTGCCAATATGGTGGATCTGGATTCCGACCCCACCAAGATCCTGGAGGTGGTGGAGATCGGCAAACAGCTGCTGATCACCCGCGGATCTCTGACCACATTCTCCATTGCCAACGACATCGCCAAGTACTTCGCCATCATCCCGGCCATGTTCATGCTGGCCATTCCTGAGATGGGCGTGTTGAACATCATGGGACTGGCCTCGCCCACCAGCGCGATCCTGTCCGCTCTGATCTTCAACGCCATCATCATCCCCTGCCTGATCCCTCTGGCCATGAAAGGCGTCAAGTACCGTCCCATGTCCTCCAGCAAAATGCTGGTCCGTAACCTGATGATCTACGGCGTCGGCGGTATCATCACTCCCTTTGTCGGCATCAAGATCATCGACCTGATCATCAGTCCTCTGCTGGAAATGATCGGCTTCATCGGCTTCTAAGGAGGTTCTTCAATATGAGTACAAGCAAAGGCTCTGCGGCGGGCAGCATCCGCCAGGCAGTAGTGACCACTCTGGTCCTGCTGCTGATCTGCGGATTCCTCTTTCCCGTCCTGATGACCGGCCTGGGCAGCCTTATCTTCCCCTCACAGGCAGGAGGCAACTTGATCTATGTGGACGGTCAGCCGGTAGGCTCCCGCTTTGTGGGTCAGGAGTTCACCGATCCCCGGTTTATGAGGGGACGTCCCTCCCAGTACCACTACAATACCTACTATGTGGGTGAGGATGGCGTGAGCTACTACAATGACGGCAGCGAGTACGCCGGCCTGAGCTCTGGCTCCGCTAACTATGCCAACAGCAATCCCGCCCTGGCGGAGCGCGTGGAGGGCGACATCAACAATTTCCTGTCCGGCCACCCCAGCCTGACCGTAGGGGACATCCCCGGCGATCTGTTGACCGCCTCCGGCTCCGGCCTGGACCCCCACATCAGCCCCGCCTCTGCGGCGGTCCAGATCCCCGCGCTCGCTGAGAATACCGGTCTGAGCGAGGAGCGCCTGGAAGAGATCGTGGAAGCCAACACCACCCACAAGGTGCTGGGCATCTTCGGCGAGGAGGCTGTCAATGTTCTAGGCGTCAACCTGGCCATCGCCCAGGAGTTGGGCCTCATCGGCGAGGTCAGCAAATAACGAAGTACTCTAAGACAGGCGAGCTCTGCCGGCATCCACCCGGCCGGGGCTCGCCTGCCCAGGTATCAAAAGCTTGACAGCCTGCCTCTGCATACGCTGCAAATAGGAAGGAAAAAGGAGGAACATGACATGCTGTACCCCTATCAGACTGCGGAAGAACACCGCGCCCCGCTGCGGGAGCGCGCTCTGCTCCGTCAGCCGGCGGGACTTTTGGCACTGGAGCTGGTCTGCACCATCAACGATCTTTTTACTGCGGCCCCCTCTCTGCTGTATCAGGAGGGGACAAAAGGTCTCCTCCTGCTCTACCGGGACTCTGCATGTGATACCAGCTACCTGGAGGAGGAGTGCCGTGAGCTGATGGCCTGTCTCTCCTCCCATTGGGAGACCGCTCTGTATGGCACCGCCCCCGGCGGCGAGACCGGGGAGCTCACCTTCCATCTGGAGGAGGGGAACAGAATTCTCTGCCGTACCCGCTGTGTGTCGGGCAAGCCCTTTGACCAGCTCTCCGGCCTCTGTGTAAAGCTGGAGGCGGATTCGTCAGAACATGCAGCCCGCCTCAGAGATGTGCTCGGCCAGATCCGCTATAACGCCCGCTGCTGTGCTGTGGACCGCCGTGCCGGAGCTTTTCTGGACGAAAATGAGATTCTGGAGGATCAGGACGGCAGTCTGTACCGCTACCTCACCCTGGAGGGAGACCCCAGCCCCATCGACTATCTCCAGGCCCTCTCTTTAGAGCAGAAGCAGCATCTCTGGCGCATTTTTCTTCGGGACGGCGAACAGCCCATGGAGTTTGCCTGGCTCCACGAGTTTGCCCAGGAGGGAGCGGGATTCTGCATGATGGAGTGGGAGCTCACCCTTCAGCAGGTGCTGGATGAGCTGGAATTCCAAATCATCAACCAGCCGGGGCAGTTTTATATCCTGGACCCCTCCGGAAAACAGATCACTTTTGACTTTATCCGGGGCGGCCCTGCGGAAAAGGTATTTCTGAAGATCCTGTTTCCTGTTGTGATCCCTCACGGGAGGTGAGATGGTCTTGGAAGAACATCGACCAACTCCGGAAGAAATTCTGAAAAAAATTCGAATGATCGACCCCGACGAAACGCGGGTCCGGCAGGGCAGGCTCAAGATCTTTTGCGGCTATGCGGCTGGCGTGGGGAAAACCTATGCCATGCTGGAGATGGCCCACCAGATGAAAGATATGGGCGTGGACGTAGTGGCCGGGTATATTGAGCCCCATATCAGACCCGCCACCATGAAACTGGTGGAAGGTCTGGAGTGCCTTCCTCCCCTGGTCGTATCCTACAAGGGCATCACCCTGCGGGAATTCGATCTGGACGCCGCTCTGGCCCGCAAGCCCCAGCTCATCCTGGTGGATGAGCTGGCCCATTCCAATTCACGAGGCGGCCGCCATGTCAAGCGCTATCAGGACATTGAAGAGCTGCTGCGCGCCGGGATCGATGTGTACACCACCGTCAATGTTCAGCATCTGGAGAGCCTAAACGACCTCGTTTCCAGCTTGACCGGTGTAACGGTCAACGAGCGGATCCCAGACTGGGTATTTGACTCCGCCGACCAAGTCGAGGTGGTGGATGTGGAGCCGGACGACCTGATCGCCCGGCTCGAGGAGGGCAAGGTCTACCGGGCCGCCCAGGCTCAGCAAGCCCTGGGCCACTTCTTTTCCAAGCAGAACCTTGCCGCTTTGCGGGAGATCGCTCTGCGCCGGACCGCTGACCGCCTCAACCGCACCGCCCGAAAGCAACATCCGGAGGGCTTTCTCAACCCCAGCGACCATATCCTGGTCTGTCTGTCCAGCGCCCCCTCCAATGCAAAAGTCATCCGTACCGCCGCCCGAATGGCCGAGGCCTTTCAAGGAGATTTTACCGCTCTCTTCGTAGAGACTCCGGATACCAGGGAGCTCAGCGGTGAAAATCGGAAGCGCCTGAGGACCAATCTGAAGCTGGCGGAAGATCTGGGGGCGCGGATCGCCACAGTATATGGTGATGACCCCGCCGCCCAGATCGCAGACTACAGCAGGACCAGCGGCGTGACCAAAATCGTGCTCGGCCGCACCAACCACCGCCGGCGGCGCGGCTGGTGGAACAAGAAAGCCCTGGTAGACCGGCTCACCGGGCTGGCACCAAATCTGGATGTCTACATTATCCCGGACCGACAGCCTGCCTACCGCCCCAAATGGAAGATAGCCCCCTCGGAGCTCTCCTTCTCCTGGAAAGACACCGGAAAAATGCTGGGCATTTTGGCCGCAGCCACCCTTCTGGGGGAGCTGTTTTCCCGTCTGGGCTTCGGAGAGACCAATATTGTCACCGTCTATATTCTGGGGGTGCTTCTCACCGCCACCTGGACAGAGGGCCGCCTCTATGGCATTCTCTCCTCGTTGCTCAGTGTGCTTACCTTCAACTTTTTCTTTACGGAGCCCTATTTCAGCTTGGATGCTCATCCCAGCTATGTGATCACCTTTTTTATCATGTTCCTCTCCAGCTTTCTTACCAGCTCTCTGACCATCCGGATCAAGACGCAGGCCAGGATGGCGGTACAGAAAAACTACAGCACCGAGGTCCTTTTGGAGGCCACCCAGCTGCTCCAGCAGGCATCTGGCGAACATGAGGTGCTCGCCATCGCGGTCTCTCAGCTTGGAAAGCTGCTCGACAGGCCGATCCTCTACTACCCCATGGACCCGGACGGCCAGCTGATGCAGGCCCGCATTTATCCGGAAACAGAGTCCAATCTCCTCTCCCGCTATACGGGTGGGCAGGAGAAGGCGGTGGCCGACTGGGTGTGTAAAAACAACAAGCACGCCGGGGCAGGGACCCACACCCTGCCCAATTCCAGATGCCTTTACCTGGCAGTACGAAGCCATGGCGGGCCTCAGGCTGTTGTAGGCATCCCCTGCGATGACTATCCTCTCCCCGAGGCATTTGAGCAGAATCTGATCCGCGGGATCCTGAATCAGGCCGGCATCGTCCTGGAACAGCGCCTGTCTGACCTCCGGCGAGCGGATACACCGTCCCAGGGGGACAGCCTCTAGACAAGCGTCAGAATCATCAGAATACGACCGCATGACGCCGTGGCGCCATGCGGTCGTATTTTGCCGTCCCGCTCTCCACCTCATCCCCGGACAGGGACACACGCAGAGGGAGAAGTTTTTTATTTTGTCACAGTTCCGAAAACACTGGAAGCAGGGAGCTTTTGTGGGAACTCCCCTCCGCTGCGGACCAACAGAACTCCGGGGCCGGACCGGCCTCCCTGCCGCGTTCGGTATCGCTTGTCAGACATGCAGGAATCTCTGGATGTCCCGGTCATCCCCCAGGATCAGCAGGGTCTCATCCGACTGGAAGGTGTGATTGGGGCCTGGGAGGGGCTCCAGTGTGCCGCTGCGCTTGATGGCCAGAATGTTGATGCGGTACTTCTGCCTCACCGCCAGCTGGACCACAGTCCTTCCTACCCAGGATTCCGGCACCGCCGTCTCATAGATGGAATGGTCCGGTGTCAGCTTGATGTAGTCAAACACATGGTCAGAGCTGTACCGGACCGCGGCCCAAGAGGCCGTCTGCTTCTCCGGATAGATCACATCGTCCGCACCGTTGCGCAGCAGGAATTTGGCGTGGACGTCCCGGGCAGCCCGGGAGAGCACAAAAGGAGCGCCGTATTCCTTGAGCAGAGCGGTGGTCTCCAGGGAGCTCTGGAGGTCATCCGGAATCGCGCACACGCACAGGACCAAGGAACGGACCC
>OOAG01002452.1_pt1 | contig 12150 bp, 7 predicted proteins | sample 1671461 | NCBI WGS metagenome assembly OOAG01 (sample SAMN06348159, study PRJEB24527) | human gut metagenome | biome: human gut; feature: ankylosing spondylitis patient; material: feces | host: Homo sapiens | place: China | collected 2015-10 | reverse complement strand
TTTTGCAAGCAGCAGACGGCATACGAGATCTGATCGTGACTGGAGTTCAGACGTGTGCTCTTCCGATCTGCTAATCTCTTTCACTTGAACTTTACAAAAGTAAGGGCTTTAGCAAAGACCACCAAATACTATATGTGCAATAAATAATACTATATCATCAACACTTGACACAAATCAATGTAAACATGCTTTAAATCATGTTTTAAATTATAAACCTCGAACGGGAATATTTCTCCCTGTACTCTGTAGGGGTACTCCCCCTACGCCGTTTGAATACCCGGTTGAAATTCGATAGATTATTAAAACCGCACCTGTAACATATTTCAGAAATACTGTCACTTGTATCGGTCAAACGGCATACCGCCTCGGCTACCCGGATCTCATTCAAGTTATCGATAAATGTCTTTCCCGTCCACTTCTTCAAGAAACGCATCAATGAGGCATCGCTCATATTTGTTAACTTAGCCACTTCCGACAAGGTGATACGTTTTTGATAATTTTCGTGTAAATATAACATGATACTATCTAAACGATCGGTATCGTTATTATTATAGTTCTTTACCGTGTTCACGGCATTCAACCGACGGGCTGCTTTATCCAAAGATAGAATCTTAAGAATCTCGACCAAACGCAACAAGTTCTTGAAAGAATCCGGCTTGTTATCGTTCGACAACATTCTTAATTTATCTTGAATGCCAAGTATCATTTCCCGGCTGAAAACAAGACCACTGGAAGCGTTATCAAACATATCCTTCATGGTCTTGAAATGCCGTCTATTGATCAAGCTATCAAATAACGATTTATGAAATTGTATCGTTATCTCAAAGATCCCATTACACGGACACTTATGGTTCGAGTAAGCATGCTTCGTTCCTCCCGCAATCAACACCAAATCCAGATCATCGATTTCCTCGACCGAATCGCCAACTATCCGGATAGCACCAGCGGCATTCTCCAGATAATTCAACTCAAACTCCATGTGTACATGTAACGGAAAATTAAACCCCGATTTCGGGCGTTGCATGACCAAGAAGCAATCTTCTGATGAAAGCGGGGTAGTTTCCTTCAATACGTCTACTTTCCCCATACACACAAAGCTTTTTTATTCGAGTATCAACGTACTGATTACCGGGCAATGGTCGGATGGGAACAGATTATTCAACGTTTCAGTCAATACACCATGACGCAATACCTTGATATTCCCTTTCACGAAGATATAATCAATCCATTCACGCTTGTCGTAAGGGATCTTTCCAAAATCATGGAATGTCCATTCCGGGCCGTAAGTAAACCCTGCGATCGTGCGGGAATGAGTCAAATGACGAGGATCACTCGGATTAGTCAATACTTGTATCGGCTCATCAGAAGGCACGGCATTGAAATCGCCAGTCACGATTATAGGCAAATTCTCGGATAATTTCTTCGCTTGCTCCAGCACCAATGAAGCTCCTTCATGACGAGCCACTTTCCCCATATGATCCAAGTGCGTATTCAAGAAAAAGAATTTCTTTCCCGTATTCTTATCTTTCAAGATCGCCCAAGTAGCAACACGCTCGCATGCGGCGTCCCAACCTTTCTTACCAACGGCATTTATATCTTCGGCTAACCAGAAATTACCGCTTTTCTCAACGGAGAAACGATCCTTACGATAGAAAATCGGAGCGTACTCCCCTTTCGTCTTGCCATCCTCACGACCAACACCCACATAAGCGTATTCCGGTAAACGATCAAGCAAATCATTCAGCTGATTATTCAAGACCTCTTGCGCACCGAACACATCCGCCTCATAGAATTTCACTAAATCAGCAGCGAAATCTCTTCTGAATTTCCATTGATTATCCTTATCACCCGAATTATCGTAACGGATGTTATAAGACATTACATTCATTTTCTCATCGTTGTTTTTAGCGAATAAGCAACCAGTGGCAAATAAAGCCACCATTAAACAAAGTAAAATTCTCTTCATGATATTGATTATTATATGTTTCTTATATGTCTCAGTATTTATCTATGGTCTTTGTTACCTCGCAAAAATAAAGTTTATCCATTTATTAAGCAAATAAGGAAGAACAAAAAAGGCCGACAGATTGCTCTGCCGGCCTTTCTTTATAGTTTATTAAACGTTCCTATTCTTCATCATCTTTGTCCATGGCATTGAAATCAACCACGTTCTTGCGATTAGCGAAGATACGATCGAACTCATCCTTTGCGCCTACGATCAGCTTATCAAACTCACGCTGACCGGTACCGGCAGGAATCAAGTGACCACAGATAACGTTCTCTTTCAAACCTTCCAAACGATCTACCTTCCCGTTGATAGCAGCCTCGTTCAATACTTTCGTCGTCTCTTGGAAAGATGCGGCGGACATAAAGCTGTTCGTCTGCAAAGCGGCACGTGTGATACCTTGAAGGATCTGGTTGGCTGTAGCCGGAATAGCGTCACGTACCTCGACCAACTTAAGATCACGGCGTTTCAACATACTATTCTCATCTCTCAACTTACGTGCAGTCACGATCTGTCCGGCCTGCAATGTCTGAGAATCTCCCGGATCGGTAACAACTTTCTTGCCCCAGATACGATCGTTCTCGTCCATTACCTCCAACTTATCAACAATCTGCTGCTCCAAGAAGCGAGTATCTCCCGGATCAACCACCTCTACCTTACGCATCATCTGACGAACGATAACCTCGAAGTGCTTATCGTTGATCTTCACACCCTGCAGACGGTATACATCCTGAACCTCATTCACGATATATTCCTGTACAGCCGTCGGACCTTTGATCGCCAAGATATCCGAAGGAGTGGTAGCACCGTCTGATAGCGGCATACCCGCACGGATATAGTCGTTCTCCTGAACCAATAATTGTTTAGACAGAGGAACCATATATTTCTTAACCTCACCCAACTTAGACGTTACGGTGATCTCGCGGTTACCACGTTTGATCTTACCGAATCCTACCTCTCCGTCGATCTCAGATACGACAGCAGGGTTAGACGGGTTACGAGCCTCGAACAACTCGGTTACACGAGGAAGACCACCGGTGATATCACCGGCCTTACCTACGGCACGAGGGATCTTAACCAAAACCTCACCAGCTTTCACTACATCACCATTGTCTTTCACGACGTGAGCGCCCAACGGCAAAGAGTAGTTCTTCAAGTAATTACCATTCTCATCCACGATATGAGCGGCCGGAGCCTTCGTCTTATCCTTAGACTCGATGATGATCTTCTCCTTCAAACCGGTAGTCTCATCACTCTCAACCTTGTAAGTCACGTTCTCTACCAAACTCTCGAACTCGATCTTACCGGAAACCTCTGACACGATTACGGCATTGAACGGGTCCCACTCGATGATCACGTCACCCTTCTTAATTGAGTCACCGTTGTTGAAGAACAACTTAGAACCATAAGGTATATTATGAGTCAACAACACAATCTTCGTGTTCGGATCAACAATGCGCATTTCAGCCAAACGGCTTACTACTACCAAATGTTTCTTTCCGCTCACCTCGTCTACCGCCTCAACAGCACGAAGCTCGTCGATCTCTAAAATACCATCATATTTAGATGTAATACTATTCTCTGTAGCGATGTTGGATGCGATACCACCGACGTGGAATGTACGCAACGTCAACTGTGTACCCGGCTCACCGATAGACTGTGCGGCGATTACACCGACAACCTCACCCTTCTGAACCATGCGGTTCGTAGCCAAGTTACGTCCATAGCACTTAGCGCAGACACCCTTCTTAGACTCACAAGTCAATACGGAACGAATCTCGACGCTCTCGATCGGAGAGTCTTGGATTGCCTTAGCGGCATCCTCACGGATTTCCTCACCGGAACGAACGATAACCTCGCCCGTAATCGGATGGATCACATCGTGAACAGATACACGACCTAAGATTCTCTCATACAAGGAAGCGATCACCTCCTCGTTATTCTTCAATTCCGTACAAACCAAGCCACGCAATGTACCACAGTCTTCCTCGTTTACGATCACGTCGTGAGAGACGTCAACCAAACGACGAGTCAAGTATCCGGCATCGGCAGTCTTCAAAGCGGTATCCGCCAAACCTTTACGAGCACCGTGAGTAGAGATAAAGTACTCCAACACGGACAAACCTTCCTTAAAGTTAGAAAGGATCGGGTTCTCGATAATCTGACCACCTTCTGCACCACTCTTCTGCGGTTTCGCCATCAAACCACGCATACCGGACAACTGACGAATCTGCTCCTTAGAACCACGGGCACCGGAATCCATCATCATATAGATTGAGTTGAATCCATCGTTATCCGCCGTCAATTGCTTAATCAAGATATTAGACAAGTTACTATTAACGTGTGTCCAAGTATCGATAATCTGGTTATAACGCTCGTTGTTGGTAATGAAACCCATATTATAGTTAGCCATGATCTGCTCAACCTCATCGTATCCCTTCTGAACCAACTCATCCTTTTCAGGCGGGATCAGAACGTCCGCTAAGTTGAAGGACAAACCACCCTTGAATGCCATATAGTAACCCAAGTTCTTGATATCGTCCAAGAACTGAGCGGTACGAGCCACACCACAAGCCTTGATTACCCGACCGATGATGTCACGAAGAGACTTCTTGCCCAACACCTCGTTTACATAACCAATCTCTTTCGGAACAAACTCATTTACCATCAAACGACCTACAGAAGTCTCTACCATCGTCTTCACCAAGTTACCGTTCGCATCCAAATCCTCCACGTAAACATGGATCGGAGCATGGATATCCAACTTCTTCTCATTGTAAGCGATCGTAGCCTCTTCCGGACCATAGAAAGTCAAACCTTCGCCTTGTGTACCCTTGCGCAACTTGGTAATATAATACAAACCAAGCACCATATCCTGAGAAGGTACGGTAATAGGAGCACCATTCGCAGGGTTCAAGATATTGTGTGAAGCCAACATCAACATTTGAGCTTCCAAAACAGCCTCATTACCTAACGGCAAGTGAACAGCCATCTGGTCACCGTCGAAGTCGGCGTTGAATGCCGTACATGCCAACGGGTGCAACTGGATAGCCTTACCCTCGATCAATTTCGGCTGGAACGCTTGGATACCCAAACGGTGCAATGTCGGGGCACGGTTCAATAATACCGGGTGACCTTTCATTACGTACTCCAAAATATCCCAAACAACCGGTTCCTTACGGTCAACGATCTTCTTGGCAGATTTCACCGTCTTCACGATACCGCGTTCGATCAATTTACGGATAACGAAAGGCTTATAAAGCTCGGCAGCCATATTCTTCGGCAAACCGCACTCGTGCATCTTTAATTCCGGACCTACGACAATAACCGAACGAGCGGAGTAGTCAACACGCTTACCCAACAAGTTCTGACGGAAACGACCTTGTTTACCTTTCAAACTGTCGGACAAGGACTTCAACGGACGATTGGCGTCTGTCTTAACAGCGCTCGATTTACGAGAGTTGTCAAACAAAGAGTCCACGGCCTCCTGAAGCATACGTTTCTCATTACGTAAGATTACTTCCGGAGCCTTAATATCGATCAATCGTTTCAAACGGTTATTACGGATAATAACACGACGATATAAATCATTCAAGTCAGAAGTAGCGAAACGGCCACCGTCCAACGGAACCAACGGACGCAGTTCGGGAGGGATCACCGGGATCACCTTCATGATCATCCATTCCGGTTTGTTACGACCTCTGGACGCACGAAAAGACTCAACCACCTGAAGGCGTTTCAAGGCCTCGTTCTTTCTCTGTTGAGATGTGTCCGTGTTCGCACGGTGACGCAACTCATAAGAAAGAGAATCCAAGTCCAAGCGAGCCAACAGATCATAAACAGCCTCAGCGCCGATCTTAGCGATGAACTTATTCGGATCCGTATCCTCTAGCAATTGATTTTCTCTTGGAAGGCTATCCAAAATATCCAGATATTCCTCCTCAGATAATAGGTCTAACTCACCGACCGTGTCTACGCAACCCGGCTGGATCACGACGTAGCGTTCGTAATAGATGATGGAATCCAGTTTCTTGGTAGGAAGACCTAGCAAGTAACCGATTTTATTAGGCAAAGAACGGAAATACCAAATATGGGCAACAGGAACCACCAAATGGATGTGTCCCATACGTTCACGACGAACTTTCTTTTCCGTAACTTCCACTCCACAACGATCGCAGACAATACCTTTGTAACGGATACGCTTGTACTTACCGCAATGGCACTCATAGTCCTTGATCGGACCAAAGATACGCTCACAGAACAAACCGTCACGCTCAGGCTTATACGTACGATAGTTAATTGTTTCCGGTTTCAAAACCTCACCGCTGGAGTTCTCTAGGATCTCCTCAGGGGATGCCAGACCGATGGTTATTTTTGAAAAGTTACTCTTTATCTTGTTTTCTTTTCTAAAGGCCATATTATTTATTTATAAAGAGTTATCAATAGATAAAGTAGACGGGCCGTAGCCCACCTACTTCTTTATTGTTATTGAATTAATCCAGAGTGAAACTCAAACCAAGTCCTCTCAACTCGTGCAATAATACATTCAGAGATTCAGGGATACCCGGCTGTGGCATCGGATCACCCTTCACGATCGCCTCATAAGCCTTGGAACGTCCTACAACGTCATCAGACTTAATCGTAAGAATTTCCTGAAGAACATGAGCGGCACCGAAGGCTTCCAGTGCCCAAACCTCCATCTCTCCGAAACGTTGACCACCGAACTGTGCCTTACCACCTAACGGCTGTTGCGTAATCAAAGAGTACGGACCGATTGAACGGGCATGCATCTTATCTTCAACCATGTGGCCCAACTTCAAGAAGTAAGTCACACCCACCGTAGCAGGTTGGTCGAAACGCTCACCAGTACCACCATCATACAAGTAAGACTTACCGTAGCGAGGAATACCAGCCTTGTCTGTCCATTCATTCAAATCATCCAAAGTCGCGCCATCGAAGATCGGAGTAGCGAACTTAACGTCCAACTCACGTCCGGCCCAACCCAACACGGCCTCGAAAATCTGTCCCAAGTTCATACGAGAAGGCACACCCAGCGGGTTCAAGCAGATATCCACCGGAGTACCGTCTTCCAAGAACGGCATATCCTCCTGACGAACGATCTTTGATACGATACCCTTGTTACCGTGGCGACCGGCCATCTTATCACCTACCTGAATCTTACGTTTCTTGGCGATATAAACCTTAGCCATCTGTACGATACCTGTCGGCAGCTCATCACCGATCGTCAAGTCGAACTTCTTACGTCTCAACTCAGCGTCAAGCTCCTTGTACTTCTTCAAATAATTCAAGATAACCTGCTTGATCAACTCATTCTTCTGAGCGTCTGCCGTCCACTTGCTTACTTGGATGGAGTTATAATCCAATTCTTCCAGAGATTTGCGGGTAAACTTAGCACCCTTAGCGATAATCTCCGTATTCATATAGTCTTTAACACCTTGAGAAACCTTGCCGTTTGTAAGCACTAACAACTTATCAACTAACAAAGTCTTCAAGCTAGCCATCTTTTCTTCGTATTCCTCGTCCAACTTCGGCAAGATCGCCTTATCAGTCAATCTGGATTTACGTTTCTTGACAGCCTTCGAGAACAAAGCGGTCTCGATAACCACACCACGCAAAGACGGAGTAGCCTTCAAGGAAGCATCCTTCACATCACCCGCCTTATCACCGAAGATAGCACGCAACAACTTTTCCTCCGGAGATGGATCAGACTCACCTTTCGGAGTGATCTTACCGATCAAGATATCACCCGGCTCGATGCGAGCACCTACACGAACGATACCTCTCTCATCCAAATCCTTGGTAGCCTCTTCGCTGACGTTAGGGATATCGGAAGTCAATTCCTCCATACCACGCTTCGTCTCACGTACCTCAAGGATGTATTCGTCAACGTGGACAGACGTAAAGAAGTCCTCACGAACCATACGCTCGTTCAACACGATAGCATCCTCATAGTTATAACCCTTCCAAGGCATGTAAGCCACCTTCACGTTACGTCCCAAAGCAAGCTCGCCTTTCTGGGTTGAGTAACCCTCGGTAAGGATATCGCCGGCTTTCACACGTTGTCCGCGATGACAGGTCGGTTTCAAATCGACTGTCGTACTTTGGTTGGTCTTACGCCATTTCGGGATATTATATGTCTTAACCGCATCCTCGAAGCTAACGAATTCCTCGTCCTCCGTGCGGTCATATTTAATCTTGATACAAGTAGCATCAACGAACACAACCTCGCCCTCACGCTCAGCCATAATCTGAGTACGAGAGTCACGAGCAACCTGCGCCTCGATACCGGTACCAACGATCGGAGCGTCCGTACGCAACAAAGGAACCGCCTGACGCATCATGTTAGATCCCATCAACGCACGGTTAGCGTCATCATGTTCCAAGAACGGGATCAGTGAAGCCGCGATAGAAGCGATCTGCTGCGGAGCCACGTCCATCAAGTCAATCTCAGAAGGAGGGACAACAGGGAAGTCAGCCTCGAAACGAGCCTTCACCTTATCGCGGATAAACTTACCGTTATCATCCAATGGAGCATTACCTTGAGCGATTGTCAACTCTTCCTCTTCCTCCGCCGTGTAGTATTGCAAGCCTTCCTCAGAGAAGTCGACCTTTCCATCTGCCACCTTACGGTACGGAGTCGAGATGAAACCAAGATCGTTGATCTTAGCGTATACACATAAAGAAGAGATCAAACCAATGTTCGGACCTTCCGGGGTCTCAATCGGACAAAGACGACCATAGTGCGTATAGTGAACGTCACGAACCTCGAATCCGGCACGCTCTCTAGACAAACCTCCCGGACCTAGGGCTGATAAACGACGCTTGTGCGTGATCTCCGCCAACGGGTTCGTCTGGTCCATGAACTGAGACAAGGCATTCGTTCCGAAAAAAGAGTTAACCACGGAAGAAATCGTCTTCGCGTTGATCAAATCAATCGGAGTAAACACCTCATTATCACGAACGTTCATACGTTCACGAACAGTACGTGACATACGAGCCAAACCAATACCGAACTGGTTATACAATTGCTCGCCAACCGTACGTACACGACGGTTGCTTAAGTGGTCGATATCATCCACGATAGCCTTCGAGTTGATCAACTCGATCAGGTACTTGATGATCTCGATAATATCTTCTTTAGTCAAGACCTTAACATCAGCGCTTGTAGTAAGGCCTAACTTCTTGTTGATCCTGTAACGTCCCACCTCACCCAGATCATAACGTTTCTCTGAGAAGAACAGGTTCGTGATAACCTCGCGTGCGCTAGCCTCATCAGCCGGTTCCGCATTTCTCAACTGTCTGTAGATATACAACACAGCTTCCTTCTCGGAGTTACTCGGGTCTTTCTGGAGCGTATTATATATGATAGCATAGTCGGACAGATTCTGGTCCTCACGATGCAACAAAATATTTTGCGTGCCTGAATCCAAGATAGCCTCGATATTGTCACTATCCAATACAGACTCACGGTCGATGATTACATCGTTACGTTCAATAGAAACCACCTCACCGGTATCCTCATCTACGAAATCCTCCACCCAAGTCTTCAAAACACGAGCGGCCAGCTTACGTCCGATAAACTTCTTCAGGTTTGCTTTCGTCACCTTCACCTCTTCCGCAAGGTTGAAGATTTCAAGAATATCTCTATCGCTTTCAAAACCAATAGCTCTCAAAAGAGTAGTTACAGGCAATTTCTTTTTACGGTCGATGTAAGCGTACATCACATTGTTGATGTCCGTAGCGAACTCGATCCATGACCCCTTGAACGGGATAATACGTGCGGAGTACAACTTCGTTCCGTTTGCGTGCGTGCTTTGTCCGAAGAATACGCCCGGAGAACGGTGCAGCTGAGACACGACAACACGCTCGGCGCCGTTGATCACGAAAGTACCTCTGTCCGTCATATACGGGATCGGACCTAAGTATACATCTTGGATCACCGTATCGAAGTCCTCATGATCCGGGTCCGTACAGTACAGTTTTAACTTCGCTTTTAAAGGCACACTATAGGTTAATCCGCGAGCAATACATTCGTCAATCGTATAGCGAGGCGGATCTATATAGTAATCTAAGAACTCCAACACAAAATTGTTACGGGTATCCGCAATCGGGAAATTCTCGGCAAATACCTTATACAATCCCTCCTTCTTTCTCTTTTCAGGAGGAGTGTCAAGTTGAAGAAAGTCTTGGAACGACTTCAATTGAACTTCGAGAAAGTCCGGATACGGGAACTGATTCTTTATCGAAGCAAAATTAACTCTTTGGTTTTCAGCTGTTGAAGACATCTAGTAAGGAATTTATTGAACTTATTGAAATTATAGACACAAAAAGGTTAAGAATCTCCTTTAAGGGAGACTCTTAACCAAATCACCTGATTACCAGGTTATAAATACTATTTAAGCTCAACTTCAGCTCCAGCCTCTTCCAACTGTTTCTTCAATGCCTCAGCATCAGCTTTAGCGATACCTTCCTTAATTGCACTAGGAGCGCTATCTACCATATCCTTAGCCTCTTTCAAGCCAAGACCTGTTAATTCTTTAACTAACTTAACGATAGCTAATTTATTAGCACCAGCTGCTTTCAATACAACATCGAAAGAAGTCTTCTCTTCTGCAGCGGCAGCAGCACCACCAGCAGCAGGACCAGCAACAGCAACAGCTGCAGCAGCAGGTTCGATACCGTACTCTTCTTTAAGGATAGTAGCTAATTCGCTAACTTCTTTAACGGTCAAGTTTACTAATTGTTCTGCAAAAGCTTTCAAATCTGCCATTTTTGTATGATTTAAATGATTATTTATCTGTGTAATGTTTTAATGAAAAATTATCTTTCTTCCAAAGTCTTCAACAGACCATGGATAGTTTGTCCTGATGACTGAAGAGCAGAGATAACGTTCTTCGCCGGAGATTCCAACAATGCGATAACATCGGCAATAAGTTCGTTTTTGCTCTTGATATTTACTAATGCCTCAAGATTCTCAGCACCTACATAGAAGCTTTCTTGTACGTAAGCAGCCTTCAAAGCCGGTTTAGCGACTACACCTTTTTTAGCGTCCTTAGTAAAATCCTTAATCAGGCGAGCGGGAGCATTAGCGACTTGTGAGAACATCACAGCCGTATTGCCTTTCAAAGCTACGTTAAGATCAGAGAAGTCACCTTCAATGTTCTCCAACGCTTTCTTAAGCAAGTTATTCTTTACAACGACTAACTTAACCTCACGCTTGAAACACTCTCTTCTCAATTTGCTGGTTTTCTCAGCATCCAACGCCTCGATATCCGTCAAATAGAAATTAGGATATTCCTTTAATGTTTCAGTTAATTGACCTATAACAGTTCCTTTATCTTCCTTTCTCATTGTTCAATTGTTTTTTAGTTTTCTTCAACTGATTTGGGGTCAATTTTAATACCCGCACTCATAGTACTAGAAAGATAAATACTCTTTATATACGCACCTTTAGCCGCAGTAGGTTTCAACTTGATCAAAGTTGAAATAAACTCCTTAGCATTGTCACGAATCTGTTCCGGAGTGAAAGACACCTTACCAACAGATGTGTGAACGATACCGCTCTTATCTACCTTAAAGTCGATCTTACCTTGCTTAACCTCCTTCACCGCATTTCCGATCTCATTGGTAACCGTACCACTCTTTGGGTTAGGCATCAAACCACGAGGGCCTAATACGCGACCAAGAGCACCGATCTTACCCATGATAGAAGGCATAGTGATGATAACATCAATGTCAGTCCAACCGCCTTTAATCTTATTAATATACTCATCCAATCCAACATAGTCAGCTCCAGCGGCAGTAGCTTCAGCTTCCTTGTCCGGAGTACATAATGCGAGAACCCTAACCTGCTTACCAGTTCCGTGAGGCAATGAAACCACGCCTCTCACCATTTGATTGGCCTTACGGGGGTCAACACCTAAACGGACATCAACATCTACGGATGCGTCAAACTTAGTTGTAGTAATTTCCTTCACTAAAGCTGAAGCTTCTTTCAATGTATATGCTTTCCCAGCTTCAATCTTGCCCAAAGCCAACTTTTGATTCTTTGTAAGTTTACTCATCTCAATTGAAGTTTATTAATTATTACCCGGGAATGTCCCTTTAACAGTGATACCCATACT
>OOAG01002448.1_pt1 | contig 12158 bp, 9 predicted proteins | sample 1671461 | NCBI WGS metagenome assembly OOAG01 (sample SAMN06348159, study PRJEB24527) | human gut metagenome | biome: human gut; feature: ankylosing spondylitis patient; material: feces | host: Homo sapiens | place: China | collected 2015-10 | reverse complement strand
CATCAAAGAAGAGTTTCCTAAGATCAGTCTTGGAACAGTCTATCGAAATCTTGCATTATTAAGTGAGCGAGGGGAAATACTAAAGCTATCTTACGAAGGAGGAGCAGACCATTACGATGCATGCACCGATCCACACTATCATTTTGTGTGTCAGGAATGTGGAGCAGTCATCGATCTGGAGATGGCACCGATCGATGAGAAGTTAAAGGAGATCGCAAGTGAGAACTTTCCTGGAAAGATTACACAGAATATTGTTTATTTTAAAGGAATCTGCAAAAATTGTTTAAAAAATCATTGACAAAAGTAAAATGTGATGGTAATATAAAGACAAGTTAAAAATAGTAATAATTACTGTTTTAAACAAAAGACACTAAGCCGAAAGGCAAAGCAACATAAATGATCATATAAAGTATAAAGGAGAACAAGAATTATGAAGAAATGGATTTGTACAGTATGCGGATATGTACACGAAGGAGAACAGCCACCAGAGAAATGTCCACAGTGTGGAGTACCAGCAGATAAATTCAAAGAGCAGGTAGAAGGAGAAAAAGAATGGGCAGCAGAACACGTAGTAGGTGTTGCCAAAGGTGTCAGCGAAGATATCTTAGCTGATCTAAGAGCAAACTTCGAAGGAGAATGTTCTGAAGTAGGAATGTACCTTGCAATGGCAAGAGTAGCTCACAGAGAAGGATATCCAGAGATCGGATTATACTGGGAGAAAGCAGCATACGAAGAAGCAGAACATGCAGCAAAATTTGCTGAGTTATTAGGTGAAGTTGTAACAGACAGCACAAAGAAGAACTTAGAGATGCGTGTAGATGCAGAACATGGAGCAACAGAAGGTAAATTTGACCTTGCAAAACGTGCGAAAGCAGCAAACTTAGATGCAATCCATGATACAGTTCATGAGATGGCAAGAGACGAAGCACGTCATGGTAAAGCATTTGAAGGATTATTAAAGAGATACTTCGGATAAGAAGAATTGATTTAGGAGGTATGAGTTTTCATACCTCCTTTTTTTTTGCTATATTCCATGCTATAATAAAAATAAGACTGAAAAAGCAGGTGAAAGCATATGATTTCAGAAGAGAAAGTAAAGATTATGGCTGAGATGGCCAAGTATGAGAAGAATTATGGAAAAGGTGATTTCCGTATTTACAAATATACCAAGAAAGATTATGTCAGATCGGAGAAGATCAAGACAAGCATTGCCTTGTTAATTTCATTTCTGATCATGACAGGATTGTTGTGTATCATGCAGTTAGATATTGTGATCATGAAGCTGAGAGAAGGTAAAGTTATAGTATCTGCGGCTGTGATCATAGGAATTTATGTTGCGGTATTTTTTGTCTACCTGCATTTTACGAAGATGCGAGCATCCAGGCAGTATGATGAGGTAAGGGCAAGGGTACTGATCTATGACAAGCATTTAGAAGAACTAGAAACATTATATAAAGAAAAAGAGAATGAAGACATTAGTCCAACGATAGTCGAGGAGGAAGACGAAGATGGAAAAATTATTGATATATAGAGAACGATTTTTGAAATTCCTCACGGCGAGAGGAAGATATATTCAATCAGGGATGAGATTCCTTGGAGGAACTGTTTTATTTTATGTATTAGGGGAATTGTTTGGATATACAGAGACCTTTTCACAGCCATTTTTTATCTTTATGCTGGGAGTGATCAGTGTCTTTATTCCAATATCAGCATTATCGTTGATCTTTTATGTCGTTATATTCTTAGAGTTACTTCATGTATCGTTAGAAGTGACATTATTTTTTGCACTGGTAGTTGTATTATATTTTCTTGTATATCAGAGAGTTTTTCCAGAGACAAGGATTTATCTGATGATGGTGCCAATCTTCTTTTATTTTCAACTACCTGCATGTTTACCGATCTTTGTTGGGATGTTTTGTGGAATTGCAGGACTTCCAGCGATCTTAATGGGAACAGTGATCTATTATCTGTCCAATATCCTTCAGCAGACAATGAACCAGCTGGCATCAGGATCAGCACATGGGAAGGTCTACAGTCTGATCGCAGCAAGAGCGATCGACAATAAGGATCTGCTTTTGTATTTTGTGGTATTCTGTCTGGTGACAGCACTCGTAACAGCAATTCGCAAGCGTGGAGCAGCGCATGGATGGAATATTTCAATCCTTGCAGGAGGAGTTGTATATCTGATCTGCATGTTCATAGGAGGATATCTGGTTAACAATGAGATCAATATCACATCACAGATCGGAACGATCATAGGAAGCATTGCGATCGCCCTGATCATACAGTTTTTATACAATGTGATCGACTATACCAGAGAAGAAACATTTGAATTTGAAGATGAAGAATACTATTATTATGTAAGAGCGATACCGAAAGTGACTGTGGAAGAAGAAGAATTTAATGTTACACAGATCACGGTACCATCACATAGATTTAGTTTAAAAAGAAAAGAACATAAACAAGAACATAAAGAACAGGACAAAGAAAAGGGAGAGGAAATTTGAGTAAATTTTTTGATGGACTTGAAAAATATATATATTGGACATCGATTCCGAAGATCGGTCTGAATGACATTGTAGATATTCTGATCGTCAGTGTTATGATTTATCTGATCGTCAAATGGATCAAAACAACAAGAGCCTGGGTATTATTAAAAGGGATCATTATCTTGCTTTGTATTGCATTTGCGGCATATTTACTGCAATTACATACAGTTTCATGGATTCTTTCCAATACAATGGGTGTGGGAATCACAGCGATTTTGATCGTCTTCCAGCCAGAACTCCGAAGCGCATTGGAACAGCTTGGAAGAAAGAACTGGGTGACTGATATTTTCTCTACAGATAGCCGTCAGGAAGAACTGGAATATACAGCAAGAACTCTGCAAGAGATATCAAGAGCAGCGATTGAGATGGGAAAGGTAAAGACAGGAGCACTGATCGTACTGCAAAGAGAAGTAGCACTTGGAGAGTATGAGCGTACAGGAATTCCAATTGATGCGAAGGTCAGCAGCCAGCTTCTGATCAATATCTTTGAACACAATACACCACTCCATGATGGCGCGGTGATCATTCACAACAACAGGATCGTGTCAGCAACTTGCTATCTTCCATTAAGCGATAGTGTAGAGATTGGAAAGGAAATGGGTACCAGACACAGAGCAGCAGTAGGGATCAGTGAAGTTTCAGACAGTATCACTGTGATCGTATCCGAAGAAACTGGTGGCATTTCTATCGCAAGGGATGGAAAGATCATCAGACATCTGGATCCACAGAGATTGAGAGATGAACTGGCTGTCCTGAGAGAAGAAAAAGGACAGAATAAGAAATTCAAACTATGGAAGGGGCGGAATCGAAATGAAAAAAAGAATGGAAAGTGATCTGCTTTTAAAAATAATTTCTGTTGTTTTTGCCTTTCTACTTTGGATGTTTGTTATCAACACCGATAACCCGGTCATCAAGAAGACTTTCAGCGATGTACCGGTTGATATGCTGAATGAACAGGTTTTAGACGATCTTAATCAGACTTATAAGATTGAATCTGGAGATACCGTAAGCTTTACTGTGAAGGGAAAGAAAGATGTTGTAGATCGTTTGACGAAGTCAGATTTCCGCGCAACGGCAGATGTATCTTCTATGTCAGATGTTCATGCGATCCAGATCGAAGTTGAGGCTTTACGATACAAGAGTCAGTTAGGTATCGATACAGGTGGTGCAACAGTCAAAGTCGTATTGGAAGATGTGAAGAGTGACCAGATACCAGTCAATGTTGTGGTGAAAGGAACACCAGCGAGTGGATATACGGTAAGCACGCAGACAGCAACGCCGAATCTGATCTCTGTATCTGGGCCAAAGAGTGTGGTAAGCAGGATCAAACAGATCGTAGCGAAAGTAGATGTATCCGGATTGAAGAAAGATGTAACAATGGCTCAGAATGTCAAGTGTTATGATGAAGACGGAGATGAAGTAAGTCAGGACCGCATCAAACTTGATACGACCAAGATTAAAGTAAAGATTGGATTATCAAGAACGAAGACAATACCATTTACAGTGGAAACAAAAGGAACGCCGGGCAAGGGATATGTACTTGGAAGCATTGATTATGAACCAAAACATATAGAAATTACTGGAGCTGAAGATGATCTGGAGAAGATCAGCAGTATCAAACTGGCGAATTTAGATATCAGTGATAGTACAAAGAGTATTGAAAAAACGATCAAAGCGTCCGATATTAAACTGCCAGATGGTATTACATTTGTAAAATCTGTAGATAAGATCAAGAATATCGTGATTCGTGCAAACATCGAGAAGAAGACGAAACGAACATTGACGATTCCGACAGGACAGATCGCATTGATCAATAATACGAAGAATTATGATGTCAAATTTGATGACTCAGAGTTAAAGGTGAAGATTAGCGGATTGCGCTCTGTAGTAGATAAAGTTGTAGTGAAGGATTTAAATCCAAAGATTGACATGCAGCTGTACGAACCAGGAACGCATACGGTACAGGTTCAGCTGACAAAGATCAAGAATATGTCGATTGAGAAGAACGTCAGTGCAAAGATCACGGTAGAATAAAATATAAGGAGAGATATTTACAATGGATAAGATGTTATCGGTTGTTCTTCCAGCTTATAACGAAGAACAGATGATCAAGAAAACAGCACAGGTGGTAGGAGACCTGCTTGAGAAAGAACAGATCCCATATGAATTAGTATTCGTAAATGACGGATCTAAAGATCATACATGGGAGAAGATCTTAGAACTCAAGGAAGAAAGAGCACATATCAAAGGAGTCTGCTTTTCCAGAAATTTTGGAAAAGAAGGAGCCGTTTTTGCAGGGATCACACAGGCAGAAGGAGACTGTATTGCAGTAATGGACTGTGATCTTCAGCATCCGCCAGAAACACTTATAAAGATGTATCGTTTATGGGAAGACGGATATCAGGTGATCGAGGGAGTAAAAGCATCCAGAGGAAGAGAAAGTTTCATTCACAAGATGTTTGCAAAGACATTTTACAGCATTATCAGCGATGCAACAGGAATTGATATGTCCAGAGCATCTGATTTCAAGTTGATGGATCGACAAGCAGCAGAAGAATTTCTGAAACTTCCAGAACGAAATGTATTTTTCCGAGCATTGTCATCCTGGGTAGGATTCAAGACAACATACGTAGAATTTGATGTGCAGGAACGAGAAGCAGGAGAATCCAAATGGTCATTCAAGTCATTAGTACGATATGCAGTGAATAATATCACATCATTTAGCGCCGCACCAATGCAGATCGTCACATTTTTTGGCGTTGTATTCTTCGTATTTGCAGTACTACTTGGAATACAATCGCTTTATATGTATTTTTCTGGACATGCAGTTGCAGGATTTACAACAGTGATCTTGTTGTTACTGTTGGTTGGAAGCATTTTGATGTTCAGCTTAGGTGTGATCGGATATTATATCGCGAAGATTTACGATGAAGTGAAGATGCGTCCGAGATACATTATCTCAGAAGTGATCAAATCCAAAGAATAACAATACAAATCCCTGAGATCGGATGAGATGAATATCTGATCTCAGGGATTTTATATGATACAAGAAATCATTTTTTTTGAGATTTAAAAACAAGAAATTTACTGATAAAATAATTGACGATTGTAACAATAACTTGTGTTTCTAACTTGGCGATCATCTGTGGCTGATGAAGGATTTCAACACAGAAAGGGACTCCGCCCACTTCGACAGCCATGGTTACAAGACGACCGAGAACAAACTTGATGAATTCATGAATTGTATCTGTGAAGGATTCAGATTTAGACTGAAATACATATAGCTTATTTACAACAAATGCAAAACAGATCGCGATCGCAACAGAGAAAAAGTTGCTGATCTTATAATCAATTCCACATGGTCCTTTTAATAAAGCAAACATTCCAAGATTAACGAGGGTTGTCAATCCACCAAAAAACAAATAACGAATTCGCGAATCATTATATAATTTCTTTATCAAATTTAACATATCATATTACCTCCGATAGATATAAAATATTCTAAAATGTACATACATCCAATATCTTAAGACATTTTTCAGGAATTTTCAATCCAAAATGTGGTATACTAAGCGTGATAATGAACAAAAAAGGGTAAAGGGTAAAGGAAAAGTATAATGATAAAAGAACAAAGAAAGTATTGCTATGGAGTCTATACACTGATGTTTTTACTGATGTGTATCGTGGCATTTCTGCCATTTTTTGCCGAAGGAAAAAGCTTTGTATGGGGAGCAGGAGTAGAAGACGGATTAAGCCAGCATTTTTCAGCATTAGCATATTATGGGAAAGCACTAAGAGAATTTTTCTGTAATCTTCTGGCAGGACACCCAAAACTTGTGATGTGGGATATGAGTCTTGGGTATGGTGCAGATATCCTCTCAACATTGAATTACTATGCGATCGGTGATCCGTTAAACCTCCTCTACGGATTTGTTTCGCCAAAGAATACAGAAACTATGTATAATTTCATGATCGTGTTACGAATGTATCTGGCAGGGATCACGTTTATCATGTATGCAAGAAAAATGAAAAAACGAAGTTATGGAACTGTGATTGGGGCACTGGTCTATGTATTTAGCGGATTTTGCTTTCGACTAGGACTGCGCCATCCATTCTTCATCAATCCGATGATTTATTTTCCGCTGTTATGTCTTGGGATTGAGAAGATCTATCAGAGAGAAAGACCGTATGTATTTATTTTCGCAGTCTGCGTATCAGCAATGAGCAATTATTATTTTTTATATATGCTGACGATATTTGCGGTAATCTATGCGTGGATCCGTTTTTATGAATATACCGAAGAAAACAAGATGAAAAACTTTTTCCTGGCAATCTTGAAGTTTGGAATGTATTATACACTTGGAATTGCAATGGCAGCAGTGATTTTACTGCCATCCGTTATAGGATTCCTAGGAAATGGCCGTTACGGCAAAGGGGCTGACTGGAAATCATTGATTGTATACCCAGGGAAATATTATCTGCTGTTTATTGAAAACTTTATTGGATACGGAAATATGGGCAGCAATACGAACGCAGGATATCTGCCGATCGTTGGGATCGTTGTATTATTTACACTGTTTTCACAGCGAATGAAACACAAAAAATACAGAGCAGCATTTATAGCAAGTATCATTGCTCTGATTCTCCCAATCTTTGGATACGCATTTAATGGGTTTTCCTATGCAAACAACCGGTGGGCATTTGCACTGAGCTTTATTGTGGCATTGTTGACAGCAGAAATGTATCCACGTCTGTTTGTGATGTCAAAACGACAGCAGATCGGGATCGGAGCAGGAATCATCATATATACTGTATTTTGTATCATCGTAAATGCATCAGGAGAAGAAATCCTGAAGAATAAAGGGATCATGGCAGCCTGTGGATTAATTGCAGTATTTTATATTCTATTGTTGATCTTTCAAAGACTTGGCTATGATACACAGAAGAGAATTGTGCGAGTGAGTATGGCAATCTTGCTCCTGATATCAGTGGGAGTGCATGGATATTACAGATTCGATCCAAAAGGATATGCTTATACACAGGAATTTATGGATCAGGGACAAGCATATCGAACATTGAAGGAAGATAATATCCGTATGCTGAGTAAGGTAAATGATCCATCTGTTTATCGAGTACATGCAGAGGGATATCGATATAAAAATTATGGACTGATCAACCATTTGAATACGATCAGCGGATATTACAGTATCACAGCAAAATGTGTGACAGATACGATCAAAGGATATGATACGTTGGGAATGCAGTATGCAGATAAATATAAAGGAGTCGATCAAAGACTGGGACTCCTGTCATTAGCTGGCGTAAAATACATAACAGTAGCACATAACAGTCAGGTTGCAAAAGATGTAAGTTCCAAGGGGGATGTACCATACGGAGTTGAGAAACAAAGTAAAAAAGGAAATATCACATTATATAAGAATAAATATGCACTGCCATTTGCATATGCATATGATTCTTATATGACAGAGCAGCAATACGAGCAGTTAAATGGAATCGGCAAGGAACAGGCAATGCTTGCACAGATCATATTGGATCAGCATCCGGCAGACAAAGAGATTCAACACAACGAACAAAGAAACGATCCTGATATACAGACGATCTCATTGCCAGAGACAAGGATCTCATCTCCAAAAGGGAAGAAATATGCGGATATTACGGTGCCAGTAGAGAAAGACAAGGAAACTTATCTGTATTTTAAAAATCTCGTTTACCATGGAAAGAAAAATGGAGACGATAACTTCATACTGACTGGAAGAAAGGGGACAAAAGGAATCCTTGTGACACAAAACGATGTACAACAGAAAATTCATATTCAAAGCACCTTCAATCCATACTATTTTGGAAGAAAAGATTACATTGTAAAGATCAATCATCAGACAAGCAAGGCAAAAGAAAAAGTAAGATTAAATTTCTTGTCTCCAGGTGAATATGAATTTGATGATATCAGTCTGATCACAGTGCCTAAAAAAGATGTCCTTGCCAAATTAAAGGAACGCAAGAAGAACTCAATGAAACAGATCCAATATGACGGAAATCATTTCAGAGGAGTCTATCATGCGAAAAAAGACCAGATCCTGTGTGTAACGATCCCGTATTCCAAAGGATGGAAAGCAACAGTCAATGGAAAACGCGCAAAGATTTACAAGGCGAACGGAATGTTTATGGGAATCGTAATGAAAAAAGGAACACAAAGTGTCAGATTAGATTATGAAACACCAGGATTAAAAATAGGGGCATGCATTAGTTTGGGGGCATGGATCGGACTGGGAATATATGGATTGTACCTCGAAAAATACAGAAAAAAGCTGTTAAATCAAGGTTAAAATTGGAAGAGATACTGGTAAAAATACAAAAAACATGATAAAATAGCCCTTAGACAAATGTTACAAAAATGTTAAATGAGTGGGAGGAACTATGAAAAACGTAAAAAAAATGATACAGGCAGGATTAAAGAAATTCACAGTGATCACTATCTTAGGTGTATTTCTTATGACAAGCCTGATTCCAGTATCCGCAGCAACGAAAGTATCAAAGATCAAATGGTCAGCATATAGAAAGACAATGTATGTTGGAAATGCACAGAGATTTGCAGTGAAGATCACACCAGCCAAAGCATCCAAAGCGAAGCTTGGATGGAAAACAAGTAATAAGAAGATTGCCAAAGTCAGTGCAAAAGGAGTTGTTACACCTGTCAAAGCAGGAAAAGCAACCATCACATGTTACGTGAAATCACAAAAATCAAAGAAAGTAACATGCAAAGTCACAGTAAAGAAACAGAAAGTAACAGCGATCACATTTGCAAAAGCAAGCATAGCCGTACAGAAAGGGAAAAAGGTCAGCAATCCAGCAATCGTAACACCAACTTACGCAGCAAATAAAAAGGTAACATACAAATCTTCTAGTACAAGCGTGGCAACAGTCAGCACAAGTGGAGTTGTAACAGGAAAGAAAGTCGGAACAGTAACGATTACAGCAACAGCAGCCGATGGATCAAAGAAGAAAAACAGTTACAAAGTAACTGTTGTAGCACCGATCACAAAAAACAGTGCCAAGTTTATCGCACACCGCGGATTAAGTGCCGAAGCACCAGAGAATACGATCAAAGCCTATGAATTAGCGGGTGGAGCAGGATTCTGGGGAGCAGAAACAGATGTCCGTATGACAAAAGACAAGAAATTCATTCTGCAGCACGACCTGACATTCAAGAGATTATGCGGAGTTGATAAGAAACCAGAGGATATGACATTATCAGAGATTCAGAAACTGACGATCAAATCCGGAAACAACATTTCAAAATACAGAAATGTAAAATCAGCAACAACAGTTGCAACTTTAGAAGATTATTTAACAACATGCAAGAAGTACAACATGGTACCAGTTATCGAGATCAAGATGGAATTCGTAGAATACGGAAATGAAACAACCAATGATTCTCGAATGCAGGCAGTGACAAAGAACAACATGGAAGATTTGTATGCATTAACAAATCAGATCATGGGGAATAAAGAATACATGTTTATTGCCTATGACTTTGAAACAATGGTACAGATGAGAAAAGTCTTAGACGATAATGCAACAACATCCACAAATGTAAAATTACAGCATGTAACAAATAATCCAGATCAGGGAATGATCAATTATTACAAGAAACGTAAGATTGAATTGGATGCAAATTGTGATAAGATTTCACTCTCAGATATCAAGGCATTCAAAGATGGTGGAGTGAATGTAGGACTTTGGACTGTGGACGATACAGAAAGAGTCGCAGATTATATTGCACAGAAAGTGGATTATATTACAACGAATACAAAGTTCTGGTAAGAATAGAAAACACAAGAAAAGAGACAGCAGATGAAGATGTTTGTTGTCTCTTTTTGAGTGTTATGGTTTGTGGTATAATAAAAGGAAAACTGTGCCCATAGTTATAGAAAGAAGGTGTGCCCATGATTTACACATTGATGAATAAGAATAATCCCGTGATCGATTTTGAAACACAGATGGGGACGATCTTGCGTATAACAGATACATGGAATGAAGAGTATCTTCCAATTGGAACACGAACCAAAACAGGAATTGATGTCAAGACTTTAAATCATTGGTGGCATGGACGATCTATACCGGCAAGCCGCACAGGAATCAAAGAAGCACTTGAGAATATGGGAATTGATTCATCAAAAGAACTTCTGGAGAAAAGCTATGGATTATCATTAAGCGATCAATACTGGATTCGGCCAGATCACTCAAAGATACAATGGAAAGATATCAATTTTTTTGAGAATCCATTTTCAGAAGATGTAGGAAGTGCTTTGTTTGGGGGGCAATTTAGCGGCGATTTTATGTCACCAGATAATACATCTGACGGATGGCTTAGAAAAAAATGGGTGATTCAGAATCAAAGAAGAGTGTTGTTGAAATCAGGGAGTGGAGAGTCACAACAAGAACCATTAAATGAAGTTCTGGCGAATATGATATGTGATAGATTAGATATTAAGAATTACGTAAAGTATCAATGTGGTTATCAAGAGGACCATGCATTTTCCGCTTGTGATAACTTTATAACACCTGATACAGAATTGATCACTGCAAATATGTTTATGAAGATAAAAAAGAAGATCAATCATCATTCATACTATCAACATTATAAGGAATGCTGTCAGGAGATGGGAGTTGATATAACAGAAAGTCTGGACGATATGTTGATTCTGGATCTTATCATCTGTAACAGAGACAGGCATTATAATAACTTTGGGATGATCCGTAATGTAAATACACTGCAGATAGAAAAAGCAGCACCAATCTTTGACTCAGGAACATCAGCATTTGCAGGAATTAGCGAAAACAAGATCAAAACATTGCCACTCAACGAATCAAAACCATTCTGCAAATATCATGAAGAACAGATTGCTTTGATCCAGAATATAGAGCGATATGAATTCCAAAAGCTGACAGGACTTGAGGAAGAATTTAATGAATTATTACAACAATCACCATTTATCACAATATCAAGAAGAGATAAATTAGTCACATGGCTAGGAGAACGGATCAGAATGCTCTGCGAAAGCAAAATGGACACAGAAAGAGTCTTTCAGATCGTGAAGACAGCAAAAGAATACCAGAGAAGAAAGTAAGATGAAAAGAAAAGTTACAGAAATGTAGTAATTATGTTATATATATGTTAAAATAAAGCATATATGCCAAGGAGACAGGCAGAAAATACAGAGAAAAAGAATCAAAAGGAGAGAAGGGTTATGAGCCAGAAGGAAAGAGTCGATTTGATCGAGGTAGATTTATTGGATATGTGTAAATATATTCTGTCAAAGTGGGTGTTTATTTTGATAGGAATGGTAGTATTCGCTGGAGCTGGATTTGGGTATGCGAAGGTGAAGAGTGTGACAGAGTATAGCTCTAAGATGCAGGTATATGTTACTGTGCCTAAGACATCGGATAAGGTGTTGATCAGGGATAATGCTAGTGAGATGGCTTATGATTATGCAAAATTAGTAAAAACAGATTTAGTAAGATCGGAAGAGCGTCGTGTAGGGAAAGAGTGTAGATCTCGGTGGTCGCCGTATCATTAAAAAAAAAAAA
>OOAG01002423.1_pt1 | contig 12224 bp, 9 predicted proteins | sample 1671461 | NCBI WGS metagenome assembly OOAG01 (sample SAMN06348159, study PRJEB24527) | human gut metagenome | biome: human gut; feature: ankylosing spondylitis patient; material: feces | host: Homo sapiens | place: China | collected 2015-10 | reverse complement strand
CGGGGGGGCGTCGGTGCGGCTTGGTTGGATCGGGGCGTGGGTATGTGGGTGGCGTCGGGGGTAGAAGGGGATTGTTTTTTTTTTTTTCAAGCAGAAGACGGCATACGAGATCTGATCGTGACTGGAGTTTAGACGTGTGCTCTTCCGATCTCATAGACATCCGGCAGGAAATGCATTTCAATCTTCAGGATTCCATCCCCTGCACAGGCTTCACATCGTCCGCCTTTTACATTGAAACTGAATCTTCCTTTTTTATATCCTCTTGCCTTCGCATCCGGTGTAGACGCAAAAAGATCACGGATCAGGTCAAATACACCGGTGTAAGTTGCCGGATTGGAACGTGGCGTGCGTCCGATCGGTGACTGATCTATATTGATCACCTTGTCAAACTGCTCCAGTCCTTCTATCTTTTTATGCTTACCCGGAATCGTTCTGGCACGATTCAGTTCTCTTGCCAGCTTTTTATAAAGGATCTCATTCACCAGCGAACTTTTTCCTGAACCTGATACTCCCGTCACACAGGTCAGTACACCGACCGGAAAACTGACATTGATCTTCTTCAGATTATTTTCCTCTGCACCAATCACCTTTAACCATCCTTTTGGCTCTTTTCTTTCCGTCGGAACCGGAATCTTAATCTTACCGCTGAGATAAGCTCCTGTTATAGAAGCCGGATTTTTCATGATTTCCTGTGCATTTCCTGTGGCAACAACCTGTCCGCCATGTTCTCCGGCTCCCGGTCCAATATCTACAATATAGTCTGCTGCCAGCATAGTATCCTCGTCATGTTCTACCACGATCAGAGAATTTCCCAGATCCCGCAAATGCTTCAATGTCGCAAGAAGCTTATCATTATCTCTCTGATGCAGTCCAATGCTTGGTTCATCAAGGATATAAGCAACTCCAACCAGTCCTGAACCGATCTGGGTCGCCAGACGGATACGTTGTGCTTCACCCCCCGACAAAGTTCCTGTTGCCCTCGCCAGCGTCAGATAATCCAGTCCTACATCCATCAAAAACTGAATCCTTGCACGGATCTCTTTCAGGATCTGACCACCGATCATCTGCTGCGTCTCCGTCAAATGCAGTTCCTGAAGAAATTTCTGAAGCTTCTCTATAGAAAGGGCTGTGACCTCTGAAATATTTTTTTCACCTATGGTTACTGCCAATGCACTTGCCTTTAACCGCTGACCACCACATGCCGAACATGGGGTGATATTCATGAAAGTCTCATATTCTGCTTTCATTGTCTCCGAACCGGTCTCACGATACCTGCGTTCCACATTCTTGATCAGTCCGTCAAATGCGACATCATAAACGCCTTCTCCCCGCTGCCCTTTATAATACACTTTCACTTCTTTTCCATTGGTTCCATAGATCAGAACATCATGTACTTTTTTCGGGTAGTCCTGAAAAGGTGTATCCAGATCAAAATCATATTCCCTGCAAAGAGCCTGCAGGATTGCATTGGTAAAGCTGGTCTTATCCGCACAGGACTGCCAGCCAGGAACCGTGATTGCACCTTCATTGATACTCAGCGACGGATCCGGTATCATAAGTTCCTCCGAAAATTCCATCTTATATCCAAGTCCAAAACATTCAGGGCACGCTCCAAACGGATTATTAAATGAAAAACTTCTCGGCTCTATCTCTTCTATACTGATCCCACAATCAGGACAGGAAAAACTCTGGCTGAAATTCATAGACTCTTCGCCGATTACATCTACGATCAGCAATCCTTCTGCCAGATGCAGCACATTTTCCACAGAATCTGTCAGCCTCTTCTCAATCCCCGGTTTAACTACAAGCCGATCCACAATGATCTCAATATTATGCTTGATATTCTTGTCCAGTGTGATCTCCTCTGACAGTTCATACAGATTTCCATCTACACGGACACGCACATAACCACTCTTCTTCGCTCTGTCCAATAATTTGGTGTGCGTTCCCTTTCTTCCCCTTACGACCGGAGCCAGAAGCTGGATCTTCGTCCGCTCCGGAAGTGCCATGATCTGATCCACCATCTGATCCACCGTCTGCTTTGCAATCTCACGTCCACATTTCGGGCAGTGAGGGATTCCTACCCTCGCATACAATAAACGGAAATAATCATAAATCTCCGTCACAGTTCCAACGGTAGAACGCGGGTTATGGTTCGTCGATTTCTGATCAATGGAAATTGCAGGTGAAAGACCTTCAATGCTCTCTACATCCGGTTTCTCCATCTGTCCTAAGAACTGTCTTGCATAAGAAGACAGTGACTCCATATATCTTCTCTGTCCTTCTGCATAAATCGTATCAAATGCAAGAGACGATTTTCCCGAACCACTCAGGCCCGTCAAAATAACCAGTTCATTCCTTGGAATATCCACATCGATATTCTTCAGATTATTTTCATTTGCTCCCCTGATCCTGATATACTGGCGGGCATCCATTTTCTTTGCCATTCTCTTTTCTCCTTATTTTCATGTCCATAGTTCAATAATATAGATGCCAGGGTCAAAAGGTCTAAGCCCACATGAGCTTGCTCATAGGTGGGTGAAAGACCTTAGGACCCGCCCCGATATGAGCATAAAAGTGGGATGATAATCCCACGATATGCGAATATTGGGTAGGATTGTGGGAGTGCGTAGCACGGAGCAATCCGTAGGCATCAAAGTCGGGGGCTTTTAACCCTGGCATCATTAAATTATTTATCCATATCATTCAACATCTTTTTCAGATCAATCAGCTTATCACGCAGCTCTGCTGCCACCTCGAAGTTCAGCTCTGCTGCCGCCTTCTTCATCTGTTTTTCCAAATCCCTGACCAGCTTCTCCAGTTCCTTGCGGCTCATAGATTCCGGATCTTTCTCCATCTTCAGTTCTTGTGCTGCCACCTTTTTGGAAATGCTGATCAGATCACGTACTGATTTCTGAATGGTCTTTGGCGTAATTCCATGCTCCTTATTATATTGCATCTGAATCTCACGACGTCTCTGTGTCTCATCAATCGCAAGCTGCATGGATTCGGTCATTGTATCTGCATACATGATAACATGCCCTTCCGAATTTCGTGCCGCACGTCCAATAGTCTGGATCAGAGACGTTTCCGAACGAAGAAAACCTTCTTTGTCGGCATCAAGGATCGCTACCAGTGTAATCTCCGGAATGTCTAGTCCTTCCCTTAACAGATTAATTCCTACAAGGACATCAAATACATCCAGTCTCATATCACGGATGATCTCGGTACGCTCAAGGGTATCAATATCAGAATGAAGATATTTCACACGGATACCAACCTCTCTCATATAATCCGTCAGATCTTCCGCCATCTTCTTTGTCAGAGTAGTGACCAAAACCTTATTTTTCTTTTCAATTTCTTTATTAATTTCACCTAAAAGATCATCAATCTGTCCTTCCACCGGACGGACTTCAACCTCAGGATCAAGAAGACCTGTCGGTCGGATTACCTGCTCTGCTCTGAGAAGTTCGTGATCCATCTCATACTGCCCAGGCGTTGCCGACACAAATAAGACCTGATTAATCTTACTTTCAAACTCTTCAAAATTCAGCGGACGGTTGTCCTTTGCCGACGGAAGACGAAATCCATAATCTACCAGCGTCTGCTTTCTTGACTGATCTCCATGATACATTCCTCCGATCTGCGGAACCGTCTTGTGCGACTCATCGATCATCATAATGAAATCGTCCGGGAAATAGTCAATCAGTGTATAAGGTGCCTGTCCCGGCTTTAATCCTGACAAATGCCGGGAATAATTCTCGATTCCGGAACAAAATCCTGTCTCTTTGAGCATCTCAATATCAAAATTCGTCCGCTCTGCGATACGCTGTGCCTCCAGCAGTTTATCATTCCGCTTAAACTCTTTCACCCGTTCTTCCAACTCTTCCTCAATATCTGCCACAGCACGCTTAATGTTCTCGCGGTCAACAACATAGTGAGAAGCCGGAAAGATTGCAATATGCTTCAGTTCATCCTTAACTTCACCAGTCAGAATATCAATCTCTGAAATCCGGTCAATCTCATCCCCGAAAAATTCCACACGGATCGCCGTATCGCTCTCGTAAGCCGGAATGATCTCCAGCACATCTCCGTGCACCCGGAATGTACCACGGTGAAAATCCATATCATTGCGGTCATACTGGATCTCAATCAGTTTTGCCATCACCTCATCCCGGTCTTTGATCATTCCGGGACGAAGGGAGATCACCATGTTCTGATAATCCACCGGGTTACCCAATCCATAAATGCAGGAAACACTGGCAACGATGATCACATCTCTCCTCTCCATCAGTGCCATTGTAGCGGAAAGACGGAGCTTGTCAATTTCATCATTGATGGCTGAATCCTTGGCAATGTAAGTATCTGAAGATGGAACGTAGGCCTCCGGTTGGTAATAATCGTAGTAGGAGACAAAATACTCCACCGCGTTGTCAGGGAACATCTCCTTGAATTCTCCATACAACTGAGCTGCTAACGTCTTATTATGAGCGATGACAAGCGTCGGCTTCTGTAATTGCTGAATCACATTTGCCATCGTAAAAGTCTTTCCAGAACCCGTAACCCCTAGTAAAGTCTGGCATTGATTGCCTTCCTTGAACCCTTTCACAAGCTCTGCAATCGCCTTTGGCTGGTCTCCGGTTGGCTTATATGGGGCTTTTAATTTGAACTCATTCATGGTAAATCCCTCCATTTGTGACTTTTACTATGATCATTATCAGCCAAAAATTCGTATCCAGATTCGTAACGAAAAGCTCATTTTTATAGTGAATAGATGTGTTTCTCACCTCGTTACGAATAAAAGTCACAAAACTAATATTTGCGGATAAAACAGCACTCGGAAATACTGAAAATACTAACCTCCGGTCCTGTCATATTTTTACTGTTTGTTCTTGTAACAGTCCCTATTATATCAGACATTTTTTTGAAAGTATATAGATGAAGGTAAGAAAAAAGTACAAATGTTCGATTCTTATTTTGTACTTTTTTCTATCACTACTATTCTATTTTTTATCATGCTGCGTAGAAATATTCCTCCAGGATTAAGTCTATTTCAATCACTTCTGAATAATCATAATACTGATCTTTCCGCTCTTTTGGAATAACTTCTTCAATAAATAGTTGCATAGGTATTTCTCAACTGGTGAAAATGAATATCAGGCAAATTATAATGGTATCGACATCACTGTATTTCAGACCATTTATTTCACTTCTTCTGAGTCCCATCAATACCGCAAATAAAATCTGCATATGAATCGGTGTCTCCTTGCTTGCCTCAATCAACCGAAGCACCTGCGGAAGTGTCAATGTTTTCTTCTCATCAATTTTCAGTACTCGATACTCTGTCTTTTTTATTTTCTTCGGTAAATTGATTCCATTTCTTAAAGTCAAAGGTCTTATGCATGGCTATTCCTCCGTTCCGGTTCGTTGTGGTACAAATGTATTATTTACAAATGCAATAATCTTATCCTGCTCGTCCATGATCTCACAATAATATTCGTAAGTCGTATGAACGTAACTATGACCTAACAGACCAAATATTTTAAACAATGAGACTCCAAGCTCAATTAAAATGGTCGCAAACATATGCCGAAGTCCATGTACCGTAATATTTGGTAATCCATTTCTGTTGCAGATTTTTGTAAGTGCCTGATTCATTGCCGTCAATGATCGGGTTTCGCCATTTTCCTGACAACATACATAATCAAAATCCTTGTATTCTATGCCCGGATCATTTTTACGCAGTTCCATCAACTGCTGTCTGCATTTTACTTCCCGCATCACCACTTTCGGAGCTCTCAAAATCCGGTAACTATTCTCAGTCTTTGGATTCCTTTCAATAACAGCATATTCCGTAACCGTAAATTCTTTTCGTAATCCACAAAACAGTCCCAGTAAAATTTCCAGATACCAAGGATTCTTGCTGGCAGCTTCAAGAAAAACCTTTAATTTTTCTTTGCTTAATACCCTTACCTTTGGTTTTGCTCTCGGATATGGCTTTGTCTCAGGCATTGGATTATAGCTTATGAACTTATCTCCTGGTATGATGTAGTCATAGACCAATAAGGTCATCCACATCATATTCTCTAATCTATATCCTGGTTGGTAAGAGGATTCTCCTCCATAATCACTCCAACCATAGATACGTGTATAAGTTACATACATTTTTGTATGATTATTCACTCCTAGACTATGTCTGTTACATAAGGTATTATTTTCCATTGGATAGGGAAAAGGACGATTTTCTCCTAGGGAGCTGGCTTATGTCCAGTAATACCCGTAACTTAAGACTGTCATTCCATCAATGAAAATTTATGTTTTAGGCTGGTTGGGAGCAATTAAGCTATACCCGTATAACGTGCCAGGTAGTGTATTCATTGTTTTTTATGGAACCCTATCGGAAGGAGCATATAATGCATAACAAAAACTATATTTCCGTCGGCATTGATGTCGGTTCAGCTTTTAGCTTTATGACAATTCTTGCGCCAGACGAAACAGTGATCTTGAAACCTTTCAAGATTACTCACAATAATAAGGATTCTTTGGAACGAGCTGTTTCTGAAATTAAAAAAGCAGAAGAGCTGTATTCCTTAGAAAGTCGCATCTTTCTAGAATCCACTGGGATTTATCATTTCCCGCTCTTCTGCTATCTTGTTGATTGTGGTTTTAACGCGTCCATAATCAATCCTATTATTACACATTCTACTAAGAATGGAAATATCAGAAAAGTAAAAAATGATAAAATCGATTCTAAAGGTATTGCCAAACTAGGATTATCAAAAGATATTCCTGTTTCCCAGTTCCCAGCAAAGCTGGTTCTTGAACTGCGTAGCCTTACCCGTAAGTATTACGATTTAACTGATGAGCGTTCTGCTCATATCAATAAACTTAAAGGAGACCTGCATACCGTGTTTCCTCAGTATCTTGACGTTTTCTGTGATGTTACCGGCAAGACCTCAACAATGATTCTTCGCCAGTACGGTACTCCAGACAAGATACTTCGTGGTCATAAGAAGACCATGATTGAAAAAATATCAAAAGCTTCACGAAAAGGTCTTGCCAAAGCTTCTGAAAGATATGAGAAACTCTGTGCTGCAGCTAATGCTGCAAAGACATTTGGATGTCAAATAGACAGTATCTACTTCAATATCTTTTTAACTTTGGACCTTGTTGAAAAGCTTGATTCTGCTTTGGATTCCATACTGAATCGTATTAGGCAGCTGATTACATTCAATAAAAACGAGAAGTTTATTCAGCAGATTAAACTTTTAAATACAATCCCAGGTGTTGGCTTTCTGACTGCTGTAACAATCATGTGCGAAATAGGTGATTTCTCAGCATTCCGTAATCCAAAACAACTTTTTGCTTACTTCGGATTAGATCCTGAAGTAAATGAATCTGGAAAATTCGTTGGCACTCAGTTACATATGAGCAAACGTGGCTCCAGAATCGCGCGCCGTGCTATCTTTGCAGTAGCACTCGCCTCCATTCGTACAAAACGTAATGGAGAGGGCATCAATCCATACCTCCGTAAGTATTACGAATTAAAGTCTGGACAAAAGCCTAAGATGGTTGCAATCGGTGCTGTAATGCATAAAGTCTGCAACATCGTATTTGCTGTTCTTCGTGATGAAAAGGCATTTGAGCTTCGGTCACCAGAAGAACACTGTAAGCAGTATCAAAGACCTGCTTTAGCAGCTGCATAAAGATGCAGCTATATAAAACCATAGGAGCTTCTTGACGAAAATCCAAGTGATTTACGTTTGTTAAAGTTACTCATTTTTAGGTTTCAAAACATAAAAGAAAAATATCTATTTTTTGTCTTTTAGGTATTGACTATAACTAGCTGGTCTAAATTTAAATGAGATTCTGAAACACTTTGTGAATTTTCTGAATAAATACTTAATATCTGCTTATAGATCAAATCGACTTTCTGAAATTTACAGATTGCCGGATAGCCTTTTACACTTTCTATCCCCATTGAGTCCACCAGATATGCCAAGTTACATTTTGAAGGAAACATTTTTAATTGCATTTCTATTTGCTCATCTACTAAAATCATATCAACTCGGTTTGACTGCAAAAATTCTATTGCCCTGTTCATAACCGTAAATGCGTGTATCTCTACCTGTTCTGTATAACGGGTATTAAATACATTTGTAATTTTTTCTAAGTATCCCGTATCTTGTTCTATAATTGCTACCCTAATTCTCATAAAGCCTCCCAAATAACAATTGATATTTGTATTTTCATGAATTTCGACCTATCATCCAATACGTGTCATCATTTGTGGTCACATTATTTTCATACTTTTTATAGTATTTTTATATATCTCTTCCTATAATTATGCCGTTACGCCTATCATTTTCTGTTAACGGGCGTTTTGTGGTGTTTTTCAAGAACAAAATACTGATAACAAAGGATGTTAAATTATGTCTGATTTCTCACAACTACTTTCCTGTCATATCCACAGTAAGGATATTAAGACCTATGCATTAGCACAATACTGTGGACTTGACCGGTCAAATATGTACAAAATCATTAACGGAAAAAGGAAACCGTCTTCACGGGAGCTGGTCTTAAAGATATGCAAATTTATGCAGCTTTCCCATGCCGAACAAAAGGAAATGGAACAAGCTTATGAGATTACTCTGATTGGGCATGACACTTACTATCGCAGAAAAGCTGTCGTTGATTTTTTTAATAATTTCCGTTTGTCTAAACTGAATCTGCCGGTTTTATCCGAACTTAATACGGAAATATTATTTGAAAAAGGATCTGTTACGCTGAATACCATGGCAGAAGTGAACCGTTCGCTTTTGTATATTATTTCTTTGGAAGTAAAAAAATCCAACGGCACGATCGACCTTCTCGTACAGCCGGACTGCGATTTTTTGATGAATATTCTTGCTGCTGAGAATTATGACTGCTCACAGACTACGATCCGTCATATCATCTGTCTCAATAACAGTACCTCAGAATCCATCACCTATCCAAACTATAATCTGCACTGTCTGGAAAAGATTCTTCCGTTGTATAGTAACGTGGATAAATATAACTGCTTTTATTATTATGACCATATTGATTCTAAATGCAGTAAATTTACTTTATTTACTTATGTCATCATTACCAGTCAGTTTGCCTGTCTGCTGACAGGAGATATGACACAGGGGATTCTGACAAACGCCCCGGAGTCTTTAACTTTATTTAAGGATATCTTCAATCAGTATCTGTCCATGGCATCACCATTGCTGCGTCCGATCAACGATGTAACCGAGCAGATCAGCTATCTGGATAATATGATCCATGTTGTCCGTTCGGGTTATTCTTTTCAGATGGTTCCATGCCTCACACCTTATCTGACACGTGATATTCTTGACAAATATATTATTGAAGACCTTCCAAACCGTTCTGAATTTATTCAGGCAATGGACAATTATATTAAAGTATTTCTGTCCTCTCATATGACACCCGATAATATCACATACATTTTTTCTTTAAACGGGGTAAAGAAATTTTTAGACACTGGCAGAGTCAGTGAATATCCTTATGATATTTATCATCCCCTGGAGATGACCGACCGGATCCACCTGATTCGCAAACTGATGCTGAATCTTCCTATCCAGAACTACCGCGTATTAAAGAAAGATATCGGGCATCTGGATAATGAGATTTTTCTTCTGGTCACCCAGCCGATGGGATATATTATGTTCTCAACTCCGCAGGATCACCATCTGATTTATCTGGATATTGAAGAACCCGGACTTTTATATACTTTCTGGGATTTCTGTGAAACTTTGGATGATACCTTATTCTATACGACAACTGAAGCTATAGAAATACTGCGTGATTTAATTGAACAATACAAAGAACTTAGATAAATATTTTGCATATTTTTCCTCTTTCCGCACATCCTATTCCTGACTATTTTTATTTTTCAGGAGGTTTATCATGGGAAACAATATGGATCTCGATTATGAAATGTTCTGCTACCAGTGTGAGCAGACAGCCAACGGCAAAGGCTGTACCCGTCTCGGTGTCTGCGGAAAGACACCGGAAATTGCCAATCTTCAGGATCTTCTTATCTATCAGGTCAAAGGCATCAGCTGCTATGGAAAAGTTCTCTCAGAGCTTGGACATCCAATTGAGAAAGCAGTGATCGCTTTTATTGAATCTGTACTTTTTACAACCCTGACCAATGTGAATTTTGATGCAGAAGTGCATGTGCAGCTTCTGCAGGAATCTCAAAAGATCAAAGACTCTCTGCGGGAAAAAGTGTCTGCTTCTGAAGGCAGTTCCAATCTTCATGACTCCGACTACTGCAGTTGTCATACTGCTCAGGCTCAGTACCGGCTTCCTTCTACAAAATCTGAAATGCTCCACGATGCCCCCATTGCCGGGATCATGTATGACAAGTCACTTGACCCCGATATCCGTTCGCTCCGGCAGACAATCCTCTATGGCTTAAAAGGGATCAGTGCCTATGGACATCAGGCACGGGAGCTTGGATATTGCAGCGATCAGGTCGATTCTTTTTATATTACCGCACTGGAATCACTGACCGATGACCGACTCACCGTCGAAGAGCTGATCCGCATGACAATGCGAACCGGTGAGGCTGCGATCGAAGTGATGAAAGTCTTAGATGAGGCAAATACTTCTGTCTACGGAAATCCATCCCCTCACACCGTCAATGTCCATATCCGGAAAGGACCGTTCATCATTGTATCCGGTCACGACCTGAAAGATCTGGAAATGCTGCTCCAGCAGACCGAGGGTACGGGAATCAATATTTATACTCACGGAGAAATGCTGCCGTCCCACGGTTATGAGGGGCTGAAAAAATATCCCCATCTCGTTGGAAATTTTGGTGGAGCATGGCAGGATCAGCAGAAGCAGTTTGATGGAATCCCCGGCTGTATTCTGATGACAACCAACTGTCTCATGCGTCCACGCGAATCTTACAAGGATCGTATTTACAGTACCAATGTTGTTGGATGGGAAGGTGTAAAATATATTCCGAAAAAACCGGACGGAACAAAAGATTTCAGTGAGATCATCCGTCATTCACTGGAACTTGGCGGATTTACTCAGGATGTAGAACCACATGAGATTCTCGTCGGATTTGGTCATCATGCAACGCTCTCTTATGCCGACAAGATTGTCCAGGCTGTGGAAAGCGGAAAATTGCGACACTTTTTCCTGATCGGAGGATGTGACGGTGCCAGACCAGGAAGAAACTATTATACAGATTTTGCACAGCTTGTTCCAAAAGACTGTATGATCCTCACTCTTGCCTGTGGAAAATACCGCTTTAACAAAATGGATTTCGGGGAAGTGGCAGGACTGCCGCGACTTCTCGATATCGGACAATGTAATGATGTGTACTCAGCAATCCGCATTGCAACCGCTCTCGCCGATGCATTTAACACGGATGTGAACGGACTTCCGTTATCCCTGATCATTTCCTGGTATGAACAGAAAGCCGTTGCCGATCTTCTCGCACTTTTAAGTCTGGGCATCCGTAATATTTATCTTGGACCGGAACTTCCTGCTTTCTTAAGTCCGAATGTACTTCAATATCTTGTCGATACATTCCACCTCAGAAAGATCACCAACCCGGAAGACGATATTAAAACCTGCCTTAAGCAGAATGTGCAGGCTTAAAGCACTCTGAAAAAGAAAAAACACCCTACAGCGTTACGTCTGCAAGATGTCCTTTGAACTCCCCGAGTTGGGCTCGAACCAACAACCCCACGGTTAACAGCCGTGTGCTCTACCATTGAGCTATCGAGGAATACTGAAGTTATTATACCTTCAAAACTGCATACAGTCAAATACTAAATCCATCTTTTTTAAAACCTATCCTAAACCATCTTGGTTAAGCCCTCGACCTATTAGTAACAGTCAGCTCCATGCATTACTGCACTTCCACCTCTGCCCTATCTACCTCGTCGTCTTCAAGGGGTCTTACTACTTGCGTATGGGATATCTCATCTTGAGGGGGGCTTCACGCTTAGATGCCTTCAGCGTTTATCCCGTCCCGACTTGGCTACTCTGCCATAGACTTGATAGTCTAACAGATACACCAGAGGTCAGTCCATCCCGGTCCTCTCGTACTAAGGACAGCTCCTCTCAAATATCCTACGCCCGCGCCGGATAGGGACCGAACTGTCTCACGACGTTCTGAACCCAGCTCGCGTACCGCTTTAATGGGCGAACAG
>OOAG01002422.1_pt1 | contig 12226 bp, 10 predicted proteins | sample 1671461 | NCBI WGS metagenome assembly OOAG01 (sample SAMN06348159, study PRJEB24527) | human gut metagenome | biome: human gut; feature: ankylosing spondylitis patient; material: feces | host: Homo sapiens | place: China | collected 2015-10 | reverse complement strand
ACTCTTTCCCTACACGACGCTCTTCCGATCTTAATTTCCACTTTACCAATTTTATGGTATCCACATACAGGCATCCTTCGTAAAGCAGAGCGCTGGCATCCCGAAGGCCGGTTTAACCATATTTTTGAGTTGTGCGGCCTGCGGATTCGGCTGTTTGGCCGTTGACAGCCTTTGCCGAAGCGTGGTATCATAAATACATAACCGAGACGCGGCCGTAACTGACGGAACGAGTGGGCTTACCACAGGGGAACGGGCGCGGAGTTTTGATGCCGACCGTCTGGGCAACACCGCTTTTGCGGTGCTGCCCTTTTTTGTTGCCCTGAAACAAGAAGATTTTCTCAATGGCCGCCGCCGGGGCGGTACAGGAATGAAAAGGGGCCGCGCCTCCGCGGTGTGTGAGCGAACAGGAGGTACAGGAAATGTGCAAGGCATGGGAAGGGTTTACGGCCGGGGCGTGGCAGAGCCGCATCGATGTGCGGGATTTTATCCAGAAAAACTATACACCCTACGGAGGAGATGAAGCGTTCCTGGCGCCGGCAACACCGCGCACGCAGGCACTGATGCATAAGCTGCAGGGCCTGATGAAGCTGGAGCAGGAGTTCGGCGGCGTGCTGGATGTGGACACCCAGACGGTGTCCTCCCTGCTCAATTACAAGCCGGGCTATCTGGACAAAGACAACGAGCTGATCGTCGGCCTGCAGACGGACAGGCCGCTGAAGCGCGGTGTGAATCCTTTCGGAGGCATCCGCATGGCGCGGGAGGCCTGCCGGGCCTACGGCTATGAGCTTTCCGGGCAGGTGGAGCAGGAGTTCGCCTACCGCACCACCCACAACGACGGCGTATTCCGCGTGTACAACGAGCAGACCCGTGCGGCCCGGCACTGCGGCCTGATCACGGGCCTGCCCGACGCATATGGCCGGGGCCGGATCATCGGCGATTACCGCCGCGTGGCGCTCTACGGGACAGACCGACTGATCGAGGAAAAGAAAAAGGACAAGGCGGAGCTGGGCCGCGGCGCGATGACGGACGAGAACATCCGTCTCATCGAGGAGGTCTGGCGGCAGATCGACTTTCTGGGCAAGCTGCGGGATATGGCCGCGCTGTACGGCTGCGACATCAGCCGCCCGGCGCAAAGTGCCCGCGAGGCCGTGCAGTGGACCTACTTCGGCTACCTTGGGGCCATCAAGGAGCAGAACGGCGCGGCCATGAGCCTGGGCCGCGTGAGCACGTTTCTGGATATCTATTTCGAGCGGGACCTGGCCGCGGGCAGGCTGGACGAGGCGGGCGCGCAGGAGCTGATGGACGACTTTGTGATGAAGCTGCGTATGGCGCGCCACCTGCGTACGCCGGAGTACAACGCGCTGTTCGGCGGCGACCCCATGTGGATCACCGAAGCCGTGGGGGGCATGGGCTCGGATGGCCGCACGCTGGTGACGAAAACTTCCTTCCGCATGCTGCATACGCTTTACAATCTGGGGGCGTCGCCGGAACCGAACCTGACCATTTTGTGGAGCGGTGCGCTGCCCGCCGCGTTTAAGACATACTGCGCCCGCGTCTCCTGCGAGACAGACGCCATCCAATACGAAAACGACGACCTGATGCGCCCCATTTACGGCGACGATTACGCCATTGCATGCTGTGTCTCAGCCATGCGGCTGGGTAAAGACATGCAGTTTTTCGGCGCGCGGGTCAATTTGCCAAAGCTGCTGCTCCTGTCCCTCAACGGTGGCCGGGACGAGATGAAGAACATGCAGGTCGGCCCGGTGCATACGCCCTATGAGGGCGAGTATCTGGAGTACGGCAGGGTAACGGCGCTGCTGGACGCATACCGCCCCTGGCTGGCGGAACTGTATGCCGATACCATGAACGTCATCCATTACATGCACGATAAATATGCTTATGAAAAAACGCAGATGGCTCTGCACGACACCCATGTGCACCGCTACATGGCTTTCGGTATGGCGGGCCTGTCCGTGCTGGCAGATTCACTCTCGGCCATTCAATACGCGAAGGTGCGCTGCATCCGCGACGCCGGAACAGGCCTCATCACGGATTTCGAGGTGGAGGGAGACTACCCCGCCTTCGGCAACGATGACGACCGCGTGGACGCCATTGCCTGCGAACAGGCCGAAGCGTTTTACAACGAGCTGGCAGGCCATGCGCTGTATCGCGGAGCCGAAGCCACGCTCTCGGTGCTGACGATCACCTCCAACGTGGTGTACGGTAAAAAAACAGGCTCCACGCCCGACGGCCGCAAAGCGGGGCAGCCCTTTGCCCCGGGCGCGAACCCCATGCACGGCCGGGAAAAAAGCGGCGCGCTGGCCTCGCTGAACTCTGTGGCAAAGCTTTCGTACCGGTACTGCAAGGACGGCATCTCCAATACGTTTTCCATCGTGCCGGGAGCGCTGGGCAGGACGGACGAACAGCGCCGGGCCAATCTCGTCAGCCTGCTGGACGGCTATTTTTCCCAGATGGCCCACCACATCAACGTCAACGTGCTCAGCCGTGAAACGCTGGTGGAGGCGTACAATGACCCGGAAAAATACCCCAATCTGACCATCCGCGTTTCAGGCTACGCGGTGAACTTCCACAAGCTGACGAAAGAACAGCAGCGCGAGGTCATCGCCCGCACGTTCCACGAGGCGATGTGAGCCGTGGACGCACAGATGCAGACGCCGGAAAACGGCGTGAAAGGGCGCATACACTCGTTTTTGTCCATGGGAGCGGTGGACGGACCGGGGCTGCGCTATGTGGTGTTTCTGCAGGGCTGCCCGCTGCGCTGTGCCTGCTGCCACAACCCGGACACCTGGAACGCGGCGGGCGGCACGGAATACACGGTGGAGGATGTGCTGCGGCGTGTGCGCCGCTGTAAGCCGTACATTTATGAGTCGGGGGGCGTTACGGTTACGGGCGGTGAGCCGCTGGCCCAGCCCGTGTTCACCGCGGCGCTGCTGAAGGCGCTGCGGGCGGAGGGCTACCACACGGCGCTGGATACCTCCGGCGCGGGTGCTCTTGCCGCCGCGCGGGAGGTGCTGGCGCATACGGACCTGGTGCTGGCGGACCTGAAGTTCAGCTCCGAAGAGGGATACCGCGCCCATACGGGCGGCAGCCTGGCCCATACGCTGGATTTTCTGGCGCTGACACAAGAGCTGGGCGTGCCGCTGTGGGTGCGGCACGTGGTGATCCCCGGCTTGACGGACGGCGAGGCACATATCCGCGCATTGGCGCGCATGGCCGGACAGTTCCATAATTTGCAGAAGGTGGAGCTGTTGGGCTTCCGAAAGCTGTGTCTGGAAAAATACGGGGCTATAGGCGTTCCGTTCCCTCTTGCGGACACACCGGAGATGGACGCCGCAGCGCTGTGCCGGCTGGAGGACGCGGTGCGGCGGGAGCTGCCGGACCTTGCGTGAAAAAGGCGTGCCGGACGAAAAAACACTTGCGCGCCGCAAAAGGGTATGGTAAGATATGCTTATACCTTTGAGGGAGTAGTTCGCGCCGGGCCTGTACGGCGTGTAAAGTCAACATGATGGCGCGCCGGCACGCGCCTGGCTTTGCTTAATGAACAAGACTCATGGGCGGCTTTGCGCCGTCCGTGGGTCTTTTTTTTGCGGCCCCGCCCCACAGGGCCGCAAAACGGACGCCTCCCTTTTCCGGCGCGCGCTGCGGGCGGAACAGATTATCCGGCCGCAGACACGCATATTCTTATGAAAGCAGATTTGGAGGAAAAAGCGTTATGGATTCGATCACCCTGTTCGTACTCGCGCTGGGGCTTTCGATGGACGCATTTGCGGTGTCCATCTCCAACAGCATGTGTTTTTCCGGCCTGCGGCGGAACGAGGCCGCCCTCACGTCGCTGTCCTTCGGCGTGTTTCAGGGCCTGATGCCCGTGGCCGGGTATTTTGCGGGCCGCGCCTTCGCCGATGTGGTGAGCGCGTTTGACCACTGGATCGCCTTTGCACTGCTGGGCTTCATCGGCGGCAAAATGATCTGGGACGCCGTCAAGGAGCTGCGCGCGCCGGAGGCGTGCCCCGTGGGCCGCGCGTTCAGCTATAAGCTGATGGTGGTGCAGGCCTTCGCCACCAGCATCGATGCGCTGGCTGTCGGCGTCAGCTTTGCCGCGCTGGATGTGAACATCGCCGCGGCGGCTTCCTTCATCGCCTGCGTCACGTTCGTCTGCTGCCTTGCGGGCCATCTGCTGGGCAAAAAATTCGGCAGCTGGCTGGGCGGTAAGGCCGAGATATTCGGCGGCGTCATTTTGGTGTGCATCGGCGCAAAGATCCTCGTTGAGCATCTTTCCGGCGGCTGAGGGCCGGAAAAAACAGAGAAAATGCAAAAACGTGCGCGTGTTTCGTTGACACACGCACGTTTTGTTTGCTATGCTGGACAAAGACGAGGCGCTCTGAGGATGCACGGAGTAGAGGTAAATGAAAAAGAAGGGTCAGGGTTATTGAAAAAAAAGAAAAATTTGCCTCGCTGCTGGGCTTTCTGCTCATTTCGGCCGGGTGTGCCATCGGCATCGGCAACGTATGGCGCTTCCCCTATATTACCGGACAGTACGGCGGCGCGGCGTTCGTGCTTATTTACCTGTTTTTCCTGGTCGTGCTGGGCTTGCCCATCATGGCCATGGAGTTCGCCGTGGGCCGGGCGTCCCGCAAAAGCTGCGCGGTCAGCTTCCGCGTGCTGGAGCCTGCGGGCACCAAATGGCATTGGTACGCCTGGCTGGGCATGGCGGGCAACTATCTGCTGATGATGTTCTATACCACGGTGGCGGGCTGGATGCTGGCCTATGTGGTAAAAATGCTGCGCGGTGCGTTCACAGGCGCGTCCGCCGAGGCGGTGGGCGGCATTTTCAATGACATGCTGGCGCAGCCGGGGCCGCAGATATTCTGGATGATTGTGGCTGTGGTGCTGGGCTTCGGCGTGTGCAGCCTGGGCTTGCAGAACGGTGTGGAGAAAATCACAAAAGCCATGATGGTCTGCCTGCTGCTGCTGATGGTGGCGCTGGCTGTGCGCAGCGTCACACTGCCAGGCGCGGGCGAAGGCCTCAAATTTTATCTTGTACCGGATTTCGGGCGCCTTGTGGAGCAAGGCGTGGGCAATGTGGTGTACGCGGCCATGGGACAGGCCTTTTTCACGCTGTCTCTGGGCATCGGCGCCATGGCCATTTTCGGCAGCTACATCGGCAAGGAGCGCACGCTGCTCAGCGAGAGCGTCAACATCACGCTGCTGGATACCTTTGTGGCGCTGATGGCGGGCCTTATCATTTTTCCCGCCTGCTTTTCCTTCGGCGTCAACCCGGGGCAGGGCCCAGGCCTCGTATTCGTCACGCTGCCCAATATCTTCGGCGGCATGGCGGGCGGCCGGGTATGGGGCGCGCTGTTTTTTGTGTTCATGAGCTTTGCGGCGCTGTCCACCGTTATTGCCGTATTTGAAAACATCGTTGCCTTCGGTATGGACTTGTGGGGCTGGAGCCGCAAAAAAGCCGTGTTGGTAAATTTTTTCGCCATTCTTGTGCTGTCGCTGCCCTGTGTACTGGGATACAACGTGCTTTCGGGCTTTATGCCCTTCGGCGAGGGCAGCGCCGTGCTGGACCTGGAGGACTTCCTTGTTTCCAATACGATCCTCCCGCTGGGCAGTCTTGCATACCTGTTGTTCTGCACGTCCCGCTACGGCTGGGGATGGAAAAATTTTGTGGCCGAGGCAGACGAGGGCAAGGGCATACGGTTTCCAAAATGGGCGCGGGTATACGTCAGTTACATTCTGCCGCTCATCGTGCTGTTCATCTTTTTGCTGGGCTATAAGGACAAATTCTTCACCTGAGGAGAAAAACAAAAAGAGGCGCCGCCGCGGGATATATCCGCGGCGGCGCTTTTTGTTTTGAAGCTTCAGTTGCTGCGGCTCTCGGCCAGCACCGCGTCCACGGTGACGACATTGCCGCTGCCGCGCTTTTGGATCTCCAGCCGCACGGTTTCGCCGGGCTTGTGCGTCTCCAGCACATCCAGCAGATCGGACGTGGTTTCCAGCGTTACGCCGTCCGCCGTCAATATCACGTCGCCCACGGTGATGTCGTGGTTGTTCAGGTCGCTGTAATCTTCCACAGATGAAATATATAAGCCCTGGCTGGGCAGGTCGTTGGCAGGGCCTGTGACGGGCGACAGCGCGATTACCATCACGCCCAGTGCCACGCGGTCCTTTACATAGCCGTAGGCAATCAGATCCTCCACCACGGGCTGCGCGTCCGCCGAGGGGATGGCAAAGCCGATGCCCTCAAACATGGAGCTGTTGAGCTTGGCGGAATTGATGCCGATCACCTGACCGAAGCGGTTCACCAGCGCGCCGCCGGAATTGCCGGGGTTGATGGCCGCGGAGGTCTGGATAAGGTTCATCGTGACGACGCTGTTGCCCGCCTGCATGCTGATCTCACGATTGAGGCCGGAGATGATGCCCTGGGTGACGGTGCCGGAGAGCTGTCCGGCCGCATTGCCGATCGCCACGGCCCGCTCGCCCACCTGCAGGATGTCCGAATCTCCGAAGGAGGCGGGCACCAGCCCGTCCGCCGTGATTTTGACCACGGCCAGGTCCGTACGGGTGTCGGAGCCGACGATCCATGCGTCCAGCTCACGGCCGTCGTCCAGCAGCACGGTAACTGCGGAGGAGCCCTCCACCACATGGGCGTTGGTGACGATGAAGCCGTCCTCGTTGAGAATGATGCCGCTGCCGCTGCCTGCAATGGAAATGCTGCCCGGCTCATATACATTGATGCATACCACGCTGGGGCCAACGGTCTTGGCAATCTCCACCGTGGAGAGCCCGCCGTCCGCGTCCTCGGGAAGATCCTCGATGGTAAAGCTGGGCACCTCTCCGGGCGTGGGACGCCGGCGCGCGGCGCCGCCGCTGCGCAGTGCGTCAAAAGCCTCTCCCGCCAGAAAAACGGTGGCGGCAAGCCCCAGGCAAAGCAGAACAGCCACCAGCGGCGCACGGTTCCTGCGCCGGCGGGGCGGTTTCCCGCCGGGGACGCCCGGCATCGAGCCGGGCGTCTGATATACATATTGGGGCGCCCGCGGCGGCACGGGGCCGCCGCCCTGCCCGTAAACGGGGCCGCCATAGGGCGGGGCGGCGGAGCCCTGTCCGCCATAGGGCGGATAAGGCGGATACTCCATCCCGGGCTGTTGTACATAGGGCGGGCAGGGCCCGCCGGGCTGCTGCGGATATTGCGGATACTGGCGCTGATCCATGATTCCCTCTCTCCCTGCCGGGCCTCCCGGCAATGCGCAGCACTGCGGCCGCGAATATTTCTCTTCCATGCCTCATGCGGCGCGGTGGTCACTGATCCTTGAGCTTGCCGCCCTTAATGGGCGAAGAAGGCGGCGCGGGCAACGTGAACAGGAATTCGCAGTATTCGCCCTCCTTGCTGTCCACCCAGATCTTGCCGCCGGACAAATTGATGAGGACTTTGCAGATATGCAGACCCAGGCCGCTTCCGGTGGTGTTCAGCCCACGGCTTTTGTCTTCCTTGTAAAAGCGGTCGAACACATAAGGCAGCGCCTCGGGCGCAATACCCGCGCCTGTGTTGCGCACGCCTACGGTAACGGCGCCCTTGCTCTGTGTGACGGAAAAACGGATCTCCCCGCCCACATTGCAGAACTTGATAGCGTTGTCCACCAGATTGTAGATGACCTGGTACACCAGATCCTGATCCGCCAGAACCAAGGTCTTGGTTGGGGCGAAGCCGCTGATTTGGATGTTGTTGGCCTCCAGCCGCTGTTCCGCGCCGAACACCACGCTGGTGATGCTCTCCCAGATATCATAGGTAGTGGCGTTTACTTTATACTCCCCGGCCTCCAGCTTGGTGATGTCCAGCATGTTCTTGATGAGACGCGTCAGGCGGCCCACCTCCTGAGAGACAATACCCAGGTAGTGGTTCTGGTTTTCGGGCGGGATGGTGCCGTCCAGCATGCCGTCGATAAAGCCCTTGATGGTGGTCATGGGCGTGCGCAGCTCGTGAGCGATATTGCCCATGAAGCTGCGGCGGGACTGGTCGATTTTTTCCAAGCTGCCGGCCATGGTGTTAAAGGTCTCGGCCAGCTGGGCCAGCTCATCGTCGCCCTCCACGGGCACGCGGGCGGAAAAATCTCCGCCGCCGAACTTTTTCGCGGCGTCCGAAATGCGGCGCAGCGGCGTGGTCATGCGGTTGGTCAGCACGATGGAAAGCACGCTGGATACCATCAGCATCAGCCCGGCGGAGAGGATGAACGTAGAGAACAGGTTTGCCAGGTATTCCGTGAGGCTGTCGGCGTTTGCCCCCGCGAACACAAAGCCCTGGAGCATGCCTTTCTCGTCGAGAATGGGCTTGCCCGCGATGTAATATCGGCTGCTGAAGATACCGCCCAAAGTGCCCATTTCGTCGTAAATGCCCCGGCTGTATGTGGCATTGCACGTTTTTACAGACACTTCCATGCCCTGATATTCCGACGGGATGGAAAGCACCACGGAGCCGTAGGCGTCCGTCACAAGGATGCTCTTTCCGGCGGCGCGGGCCGTCAGCGTGATGCCCCTTTTGATATCCTCCACATCCAGCCCGGCGGCTTCGGCGGCTTCGGCCCTTTTTTCAACGATGCCGTCATTCGCGGCTTCCTGCATGGCGAGGATGGCGTTGTCGATGGTCTGGATCAGGGCGGTGCCGTTTTCTTCGCGGAAGTAGCCCATGGCCAGATACATCTGAATAAAGCCCATCACGGCGATGCTGCAGATGAGCAGGACTGCCGTGGAATAAAAATACCGCGTGGTGATGCTTTTGCGCACGGGCGCACCCCCCTTTCTTCCGGCATGCCGCGGACCCCGGCCCGCCGTCATTCTTTCACTTCAAATTTATAGCCCACGCCCCAGACGGTCTTTAAACTCCACTGGTCGCTGGTGTTTTCAAGCTTTTCGCGCAGACGCTTCACGTGTACGTCGATGGTGCGGGAATCGCCGTAGTATTCAAAACCCCATACCTCGTCCAGCAGCTGGTCGCGGGTGAATACCCGGTTGGGATGGCTGGCCAGATAATACAAAAGCTCCAGTTCCTTGGGCGGCGCGTCCACTACCTGGCCGTTCACCTTCAGCTCATAGCGCGTCAAGTCCACCGAGAGCTTATCATAGCTGATGACGCCGTCCGGCTGGGCCTCGGCGGGCGTGCAGCGGCGCAGCACGGCTTTGATGCGCGCCACCACTTCCTTGGAGTCGAACGGCTTTACTACATAGTCGTCCGCACCCAGCTCCAGGCCGAGCACCTTGTCGAAGGTCTCGCCTTTAGCCGTGAGCATGATAACGGGTGTGTTGTCCGCCGCGCGGATGCGGCGGCACACCTCCCAGCCGTCCATTTTGGGCATCATCACGTCCAGCAACACCATGTTGGGCTTTTCCTTTTCAAACGCGGCCACGGCGGCCTCGCCATCGTTGGCGATCACCGTCTCATAGCCCTCCTTGGCCAGGTACAGGCGCAGCAGCTCACAGATATTTTTGTCGTCGTCCGCGATCAGAATTTTCTCGTTCGCCATGGGTCACACTCCTTTATTCCCCTGTACCGCGCCCGTTTTTGCGCGGCATGCCGTATGCGGTGTACCGCAGATGCTCTGCGGGGCGCAGAAAAACAGCAGTTTGACAATATTATACGATATAATTGTGTATAAAAAAAGTCCTGCGGGAGCTCCCGCGCAGTTTTTTGGGGTGCTCCGCGTCCGGCGCATTGCGCGCAGGGCTGCCTGTATGGTAGAATAATCAAAGATATACCCGGGGCTGCCGCCCCGCTTGAGAAGAGGAAGGTTTTATATGAAGCTTGGAATCGAAGTTCGAGCCTAATTTTCATAAATCTCCAATTCTCCATGAATGTCCATAAAACCGCATAGCTATGCGGTTTTCAAGGTGCTCAACAATTTAAATCTCCATGCCTCTCCATATATCTTCACGCCGAAATGGTGTAGAAATGGTGTCAGTGGATGATGAAGCAATCAACAAAAAGAGCCAATGCAACAGCACATCCACAGGCTAATATAGAATCATCAACGAAACGGTCCGATGCCTTGTTATAGGTGTCGGCTTTTTGTTTTTACAGAAAAACATTGAAATCGAAGGAGTACTTTTATGAATGAATGTAAAATAGTTGCCGTCTTAAATCGAAAAGGCGGTGTTTGTAAAACCACTACTACGCACAATTTAGGCGTAGCTCTTGTACAACGAGGATACCGTGTATTGCTGGTAGACTGCGATACTCAGAGAAATCTATCTATTAGCTTAGGCCTCAATCGGCCGGATGAAGAGTGTTATACACTCTGTGAACTTCTGCAGCCGTTGATTGATGTAGAAGTTGATGAAGTGGATATTCAAAACTGTATCCATCATCTTGAAAACGGAGTGGATTTTATTCCAAATAAGCAGGCTTTGTCTACTGTGGAAAAGCAAATCAGTACATTAGATTTCCGCCGTGAATGCATACTGTTTGACGCATTGGAAGATGTAAGGTTGGATTACGACTATATCCTTTTGGATTGTATGGCATCTTTGGGAATGCTGGCTGTCAATGTGATGATGGCATGCGATACCGTTCTTTTGGTGTCCACGCCTGAAGAGGACTCTATTGAGGGACTTGAATTAGCTTCTGACTTTATTCAGGAAGCTGCCCGAGCGTTGAGAAAAGAGATCCCTGTCTGTGGGGTGTTGATTTGTCGGGTAGATATGCGATACCGTAAGAGCCGGAGCGGCGTGGAAAGAATTCGCCAATTATTTGTGCCTCAATATCCTATTTACCAAGAAATGATCCCTGACCGCGTTTGTGTGGCAGATGCTCGTAATAAGCAAGTAAGTATCATTGAGTACGCTCCGGAAAGTGAAGCAGCGCGGGCCTATCAAGTGGTCTGCGATTCGTTTGTGAAGGAGGTTGAATATCATGGCATCCACACCGCTTAATCTATCCGGAATGTTTGAAAACTCCCCGGCGGCGGCACCGCGTTCACGGGAACGTGTAGAAAACATTCCAGTCGATCTGATTGACAGCCATCCGCGAAACACTACATATGTGACAGAAACCATGTTGGATCCGGCGTTCCGCGAAAGCGTTGCCGCATTTGGTGTACTGCAGCCGGTTCTCGTTATTCCTAATGATAATGCCGCTGGCCGCTATTATTTATTGGCTGGTCATAAGAGGTTGCTCGGGAGCCGGCTTTGTGGCAGGTCATATATTCCAGCGATTATTCGTAAAGGCCTGCCGCCTGGTTTGGAAGGAATCTATATTACGGATACGAACCTTCAATACGGGGTACAGAATATGCTTCCCAGCGAGAAGTGCCGCACTTTATGGGAACAACATCAAAGTCTTAAAGAGTTCCGGCAATACTGTCGGACACATGCTGAAGAAAAACAGGAGATCGAATTAGGCGGTAAAGTGTTCAAATTTGGGCACCTTGAAAAAACGCGAGAGACATTGGCAACTGCGTATGGGCTAACGCCTACCGATGTGCAACGATTTTTAGGACTTCATACTCTATCACCTGTTCTGTTTGAATGTGTCGACCGCCGTACATTGGCGATATCAGCTGCGACCTATTTGGCACAGTTGCCTAAAGAATGGCAGCTTGAAGCAGCCCGCTGGATACCAGATAAAAAAATAAGTGCTTATCAGGCACAACAGATTTTATTTTTGTATCAAAATGGCGGCAACGAGAAAGGGATTAAGGATATTGTCCAAAACACCCAAAACGATAGTCGCCACAAAATCACTGGAAGTTATAAAATATCCCGTCGGATGCTGAAGTCATATAGCCCATACTTAGCAACTATGAACGATGATGAAATCGCTTCGATCTTGAAAGCTGCTTTGACGCTTTATTTTGAAAGTCATCCTCTTGAAAACTCCGAGCAACGAGGGTATAATATAAGCGAGGAAGCTGTATGACAAGAGAATATATAATTATGCCGGAATTTGAGCGGCAATGGAAAGCGATGGGACAGAGCGATACGGAGCTGAAGTACCTGCAGGAACAGCTGCTTCTTAATCCTCAGCAGGGACCGGTGATGAAAGGTACGGGAGGGCTGCGAAAAATTCGTGTTGCTTTTGAGCATCAAGGGAAAAGCGGGAGTGGCCGTGTGGTTTACGTAGATTTTCCCGCTTACGAAACCATCAGATCGGAAGAGCGTCGTGTAGGGAAAGAGTGTAGATCTCGGTGGTCGCCGTATCATTAAAAAAAAAAAA
>OOAG01002413.1_pt1 | contig 12264 bp, 21 predicted proteins | sample 1671461 | NCBI WGS metagenome assembly OOAG01 (sample SAMN06348159, study PRJEB24527) | human gut metagenome | biome: human gut; feature: ankylosing spondylitis patient; material: feces | host: Homo sapiens | place: China | collected 2015-10 | reverse complement strand
TGAAGCCGGAAGACTTCACGGACGGCAAGAAGGAAATCTGTTTGAAATGCAAATATCACCCTGAATAAGCGTCGATCGGATATTCCGACCGGCGTTTTCTTATGCGTTGAATCAGACATCACCCTTTCGGTGGTGTCTTTTTCATATACAAAAACAGCCGCACCCGTCCGGCGACCAGGCGGAACCGCAAAGCGTGTGGAAGTCACGGTAAACACAGCGGAAAAGAAAGGAGCGATCACACATGATCATTGAAGGAATCAAGACGGCCGAGGGAGATGATGAACGCTTGCGGGATTACGTGCAGGGAGAAGCCTTGGTATGGAGAGCTTATTCCTATTTCAAATTACTCCAATACTTTTCTCCTTACAAGCAAGACGAATATGGAGTCCCCGTGTATTTAAAACCGTACGAAGACCCCGGTAACGCCATGCCCAAACGTGAAACCCAAACCAATGTCTACAAACGAATCCTGATGGATTGTCAGGAAGCACTCGATTTAATGGAACGCACCCCTTCCACAACATGGAACTGTGCTTACAATCCCCGCTTTCTTCACGGGATGCTTAGCAGGCCGATCACCTCTCCTACCGTAATGCTCTCGCCGAACTTGGCCGTCCAGTATTCCGGCGAGGCGATGACGCCCGCCTCCCGGAGTGCCGTCAGGCCGCTGCGCTGCCACTCCGGAAAGGCGGCCAGCGCGTCCTCTTCCTCCGGCTCCTGCGCCTGGGGAACCTCATAGGCCAGGATCTTCTCCAGCAGGGTCACGATCTTCCCACCGTACCCCGCACCGGGGACTGCCCAGCCCTTGCCGTTGGGGTTGTCCGCTGCCCCCAGCCACTCCACGTAGGGGGCCGTCCCACGGGTCACCAGGGAGAAGCGCGGGTCCACGCACTCCTTCACCAGCGTCTCGGTGGAGGCGTATGCCTTCAGGTGCTGGATCTGTGCCCGGACGCCGGTGCGCGGGTCTGGAAAGCTGGCCGCCTGCCCGGCGCTGTTGCCGTTGAGCGCCCCGATCCCGCCGTAGTTGTTCTGGTCCGGCTGTACGATGCCCCCGAACTTGAAGTAGCCCGTCTCGTGCAGGCTCTGGGCGAAGGCGATGTCGCCCCGCACGTCCTCTGCCTTGCCCTCCTCCAGGAACAGCTCCGCCAGCTCCTCCAGGGAGCAGGCCGTCAACTTCGGCTCGGCGTTCTTGCTCCGGCAGAACAGGGCCATCTGCTGGGCTGTGGCCTGGGCCTCGCCCATGATGGCCGTCTTGCCCTCCACGTCGCCGGAGAGGCCGTAGTAGTCCGCCAGCAGCTCCGCCTCCGCCTGGGCCAGCTTCTCCAGGTTGGCCTCCTGGGAGAGCCACTTCGTCGCGGCGGTGTTGGTGTGGAAGCTGTGCTCGATGAGCAGGTACAGCGGCGTCCCCACCGCCCGCGCCCCCCGCAGCACGCCGTAGTATTCGCCTCCGGAGCTGTTCTTCCGGGTCGCCGTCCGGCCCACCTGCTTCGTACCCATCAGCTCCCCGATCCTCTTGGCGATCTTCAGCGCGATAGTATCCGCGTTATTTAGGTTGTCGTGGGCCCGGTAGACCACCGGATAGTCCACACTCTCTGTCCCGCAGGCGTTGGAGTGCAGGCTCAGGAATACGTCGCACCCCTTGGAGGCTGCGCCCCGGTCATAGACGCCCATGCTCGTATCAATGGTCGCCCGCGTGGTGATAACCTCAAAACCCCACGCCTCCAGCGCCGCCTTGAGCTTCAGATGGAGTGACCAGACCATCGCGCTCTCGTAGTAGGTCTTGACCACCGGACTCTGATTGTAGTGGCTGCCGACGTGTCCAGCGTCCAAACAGATCCTCACGCTACTCATCGTCGTCGCCCTCCTCCTCGTCAGCGTGGAAGATGGGCTCCCCGTCGACTTCGTTGACCTCCTGGCCCGGCTCCAGCGCCGGGGCCGTGTCCTTGCTCTTGCTGTTCTTTGCCATGGTGTAAAAATACCTCCTTCATAGTTTCCACGTTGGGAGAATGACCTCGTCGGCCAGCTCCCCGAGGGTGTAGTCGCTTCGGCCATCCACGTCCAGCCTGTGGAGGAACTTCTCATACTCCACCGCGATCTTCATCGCCTTCAGGATGCCCACCTGCTCCGGCGTGACCTCCAGAAGCTCCGGCCCCGTGGTGAAGCCAACCGCCCGGCACAGGGCTATCGCCGCCCGCAGGCCGTCCTCGGCCACCAGGCCCGTCCACTCCGCCCAGGTCTCTTGAGCGAACCGTTTGCGGTTGAGCCGGGGCTTGTCGGGCGGGAGGATGCCGTCTGCCTGGAGCCGCTTCTTGGCCGCCGCTCTGGCGGCCTTCTCCCGCTGCGTGAGCCGCTTTGTCTTGCTTGCCATATCCCCCCGCCCCTCCTAACTCTTCAGGGCCGTCTCCGGGCCTCTCGCGGCCTTGTCCACCGCCAGAGCAGCCCGGACCGCTTCCGCTGTCTCTACCTGCTGGCGGAGCGCCACGGCGGCCCCGATCATCCGGGCCTCTGCCATGAGCTGCTCACCTGTCAGAGTTCCCAGGCGCTTCGCCTCCTCGTTGGTCAGGTTGCCCCCCGTGAGATAGCGGTGGGCGCGGAGGATCTCCGTTACGGCAAAGCAGCGCGTCATGTACTCGAATGGCTCCGCTAGAAGCCCGGCCTTCTTTCCCGTCATGTCCCGGCCTCCTCTGGTTCGCCCTCCGGTCCCAGCAGCTCGTGTCCCAGCTTCGCCCGGTACACGTTGGCCGCCCGGATCACCTGGGCGAAGGCTTTGTCGCCAGCCACATGGGCGGCGATGCGCTCCCGGGCCTTCTTGGAGCCGTCCGGCCCCGTCGCCCCGGGGATGGCCGCCAGCGCCGTCGGACTCAGCTCCGTCAGGCGGCGGGCGATGTGCCCGGGCAGGTTGTTGTAGTAGGTGCGCACGAAGATTAGCCCCGTGTCCACGCACACGTCCAGGCCGCCCCGGATGGTCCGCTGCATACGGACCATCCCCTCCAGCGCCGCCAGGATTGACTCGTCCTCCTTGCTCATGTCCCAGCCTCCTTTCCGTCCCGTTGGACCTCCTCCAGGATGTGGGTGCGCGGGGCGTACACCCGCCCCTCGCTCCGGCGTTCTGCCTTCCGCACATCCCCCAGCAGGCGCTCCAGGCTCTTCACCACTGCCCGGTTCTGCTCCGCCCACTCCGCCACGGGCCGGGTCTGCTCCTCCAGATCTTTGGCCGTCCGCCGCTTCTGTCGTACCTGCCGGAGCTTCAGCCCCAGCCGCGCCCGGCCCGGGGCCTTGTCCTCTCCCAGCTCAAGCGCGTGGAGCAAATCCTGGGTCGCGGCCTCCGCCTCTGTCTTGTCCGCCTCGGCCATGCTGTGCCGCTCTGCGGCCTCCCGAAGGAAGTTGAGAAACGCCTCGATTGCCCGGCTCGTTCCGTTATCCACGCCCCTCGGCCTCCTTCCGCTTCTCACGGGCCAGAATGGCCTTGAGCGCCTCGATGACCTTCTCGCACTGGGGCGGCGTCAGCCACTCCAGCCGGTCCGTCCCTGTCATCTTCTTCACGAAGCCCTGGATGCGCCGGAAGTCGTTGTTCCACCCCAGCTCGTCGCACAGATGCCAGATCTTCCGCCGCTGCTGCACTGTGGCCGGGTTGCCGCCCTCGTCCGTCCGCTTGCTTTGGGTGTCCCGCCGCACGCCGTCCTTCAGGGCCTGGAGGACCCGGGCCACCGTCCCCAGTTCCCGGGTAGTTAGCTCCCGCAGGCTCCCCTTGCCCGTCTCCCGGTAGACCAGTGCGTGGAGATCCTCGTCTGTCATCCTCAGCTCTGGTGACTTGGCGATAGCCCACAGCGTCTTGATGGTCGGACCCGTCCTTCCGGGTGCCGTCTTGGCTGCCGTCATGCTCCCGTCTCCTTCCTCACTGCCCCGCCTTGATCTGCTCCAGCTTCTCCAGGTTGACCTCGTAGCCGAACTCATCCTTCTGCTTCCAGGTTGCGCCCACGGCGTTCACCGTGTCTTCCCCGTACTTCTTCAGGGCCTCCTTGCTGACCTTCTCCTCCACCACAATGCAGTCCGTCATCTGCCGGGCCTTCAGCCGCCGGATGATCTCCTCCAGCTTCTCCTTCGCCTTGGGCAGGCTCACCGAGGTGGAGAGCCGGAAGCCCACCTCCCCGAACGTCAGGGTCATGCTCTTGCTCTTGCCCATGTCGGAGCGGTGTTCGCTCACGTACTCCTTCAGCTCATGCTCCAGCCGCGCGATCGCGTCCTTGTATGGCTTGCTCTGCTCTTCGGCCACCTTCTTGGCCCCGACGATCTGCTTTTGCATATCGCTCTCGATGTCTCCCAGCGCAATCTGGGCCTCGGCGATCTGCCGCAGCGCGTCGTTCACGTCCTCCCAGCTCTTCAGGCTGGGCGCTTCGATAACTCTCTTTCTTGCCATGGTCAACTTCCTTTCTTGTCTTTGTTACGGCTTCGCCGTCATACAGGATATACGTCTTGGTCACCATCATGTAGATGCCCAGCGGGGCCAGTAGCACGGCGGCGGCCGCATCCCGGTCCTCCGGCATCGTCCCGCTGGAGGTCAGCAGAATCACCAGCGCCGAGATGACCACCAGCGCCAGCCCCATGAGCCGCTGCTTTCCCATGTTCATTGTCCCGGCCTCCCGTCACAACATCATCATCCCGGACGCCTGCTGGATCACCTTCAGCGTGATGGTGTTCCCGCCGCTGGCCGCCAGGATGCGGCTCACATTGGAGAGGGTCCGGTCCAGCAGCCGGAAGCAGCCCGTCTGCCGGTTCCGCGCCCGGGCCTGAAGCTCCTCCAGCGCGTCCGGTGCGATGTCGTAGCTCCCCAGGTACTCCTTCACCTCCTGCTCGGTCAGGCCGTGCAGGGAGGCGTAGAAGTCCACCCGGTTCGCCATCCGCACAAGGTAGGTCTTGATGGCCGCCTCCAGCTTCGGCTCCCCAGCGATCACCAGACCCACATCGCTCTGGTCGAAGATGGCCCGGAGGATCTCCATCTTCTTCTGGGTGTACTTCGAGACGAGCTTGTCCGCCTCGTCGATGATGAGCAGGTAGCCCCGGTTCGTGTTGAAGAAGTCCCGGATGCCGTTCACCCGCTTCCAGATGGTCCCGTACCCGTTGGGCAGGCCCAGCGTCCGCTCTATGGCCTCCACAAGGTCCCGGGCGCTCATGGTGTCGTCGCACTCCACATAGGCCACCCGGGGGAGGTGTGCGTACTGCTTCAGGGCGTGGGTCTTTCCGTAGCCGGACCGGCCCACCACGATCCCCATGCCGATGAACTCCTGACAGCTCTGGCACACGCCCAGGATGTTCCGCGCGTCCTGGCTCTCGAAGAAGTTCTTCCGCCCCGCCTTGCCCGGGGCCGGGGCGGCTCCCGCCGCCTCCGGCGCGTCCCCCAGCTCCTCCAGGTAGGCCGCCAGCTTCGTCTCGATCTCCGTGGGGTCCGCGTTGTAAAGGCCGTTGAGATACCGGGACACGGTACACCGGCTGTACCCGATCCCCGCCGCCACCGAGGCGATGGTCACCTTCTTGTTGCTCTGGATGTGCCGGTTGATCCGCTCCGCGATGCTCTCGCTTCCGGTGTAGGTGGTGCGCTCCGCGACTGCTTCCATGTCGTCTCCTCCTTATTCTCCGATGGCTCTCAGGCGGGCCAGGGCGTCCCCGGCCTTCTCGTTGAGAAATTGATTGTCCCTCTGCTGCTTCTTCTTCCGCTGGTCCTCCGCCTCCGCCCGGAACGTCCGGGAGGTGGGCAGGGTCACCAGCTTCTCAGGCCGCTCGCCCTTGATGGACAGGTCCAGTCCGCCCACCGCCGCCGAGGGCCGCGTCCCCGCCGGGGCCTCCCGGTCCTCGTAGGGGGTACGCAGCTCCTCCAGCTTCTCCCGGACGGTCCGGTACTGCCGCTTCTGCTTGGCCGCGTGCTCCGAGATCTGCTCGTCGTCCGCGTACCGGCCCATGGTCAGCAGCTCCGCATCATGGGCCTCGCAGATCTTCGAGCCGTCCAGAGCGTACACGTACAGCTTCGTGGGGTTGTCGATGTCCCACTTCACATTCACCCACTGGCCCTCGTACAAGCCCAGCGCCTCGTCCGCATAGAGCCGGCTGTGCTTCTGGATGCCCGTGGTGGTCACCTTGGCCCGCTCCGACTTCATCAGCAGCATGGCCGCGTATTCCCTGGGCGGGACCGCCTTCTCATACCGCTCCCCGTTCTCGAACAGGGCCGCCGGGGTGTTCCACTTCTCCTTCAGCCGGGTCAGCCCGCTGTGCTTCCGGGCGTGGTACACGTTCTCCTTCCAGTAGGTCCACCGTTCAAAGAACTCCTCCAGCGTCAGCAGCTCCCCGCGCTCCAGCATACCCGGCACATCCTTGCGCCGCTTGGCGTAGGTCTTGGAGCCGGTCAGGGTGCCCGTGTAGCTGGCGAACCACTTGCTGAACTGGTCGCAGACCGTTCCGAAAAACCGCGCGATGGACTTCACCCAGGGCTGATACGGGAGCGCCCGGCGCACGTCCTCAATGCCGATCGACTGATAGAAGCCCTCCGTCTCCGGGTCGAAGTCGAACTCGATCACCCGGTCCCTCCGGCTCTGCCCCGTCATCTCCTCGCTGGTGTAGTCCTTGCCGTTGTCGATGAGCAGCGCGTGGGGGACGCCCGCCGTGTAGAGCATTTTCACAAGGCTCTCCTTCAGGGTCTGGCTGTTGGGCTTGACGCAGATCACGTCCCCCACAATGCTCCGGCTCCGCTGCTCCTGCCAGCCCACCAGCACCGGGCGGACCGCCTTGACCTTTCCGTTGGGGGCCGTCCATTGGACCCAGCAGTCGAAGGTATGCTCGTCGCCCACCACGATTTCCATGACCTGGAGCGCCGAGGTGTTCCGCCGCCCCTTGAGCATTTTCGCGTTCTTCCACTCCCGGACCCCGTTGGCCGCGAGGTAGTGCGCCGACTCCACCCCCGGGCGGCTCATCAGGTGCTTGACGTACCGCTGCACCGTCTTCAGGGAGGGGAGGCTCTCCCACCCCTGCCGCTCCGCCCGGGCCGTCAGCGCCGTGTACAGCGCCTCCGAGGTGTGCAGGTTGGCTGCGAACTCCGGGTCGAACCAGATGTTCTCGATGGCCGCCCGCTGCTCCGCCGTCAGGCTCGGGAACGTGGACCGCTCCCGGGGCTTCCGGCACAGGGCCAGGGTCCGGAAGTAGTCCCGGCTGTGCCCGTCCGCCTGCTCCAGCTTCATGGCCCAGGCGCTGGCTTCCATGACGCTCTGGCCGTGCCGGTAAAGCGTGCCCACGCTCACCCCCAGCCGGGCCGCCAGCGCCTCGGCGTGCCCCGTCCGGTCCTCCCCGGTGTAGTTCAGGAAGCCCTGGATCTCCCGGGCCAGCTCCGCCGCCTTGCAGTATTGCGCCCGGTGCTCCTCCAGGTAGCCGTTCAGGTCCGCCTCCACATACCATGGAGCCGACGCCGTCTCCGGCTCCGTCCCCTCCGCCATGGCCCGGATGTGCGCCCGGTAGGCCCGCCGACCCTTCTGGGTCAGGCTCGCCGTGGACAGGAGGACAAGCTCTTTCCCGCCGCCCTCCCGGGCCTCCGTCCGGGTCTTGTACTGGGCGGGGCTGCGTGAAATGCGAGAGGTCAGCCCTTTGTAGGTTATGCCCTCAAAACGGGCGGCCTCGTCCAGCGTGATATAAGTCTCCTGCATCTGTCTCCGCCTCCTTATGCCGCCCGGCTCTTGTCCACCTTTTTCCGGTCCAGGTCCAGCGCCGCCGCAATGGCGTCGATATATCGCTTCCCCGACCGGGTCCCGTTCAGGATATAGCTCAGATACTGCGGGGAGATCCCCACCGCCTCCGCCAGCGCCGCCCGGCTCATGTCCCGGTCGATGAGCGCCTTGGATACCAGCCGCCCGAAGGGGGTGAGCCGCTTGTTTCGTTTTCTCATGGTCCTGCCCCCTCCTTCGTGGGCCTCCTTACCGTTTCTTCCTGCTCCAGACTGTTTCCGCCAGGGCCAGCGCGGCCAGCGCTCCCAGCACCGCCCAGGGACTTACGGACAGCCGCGCCCCGATCCGGATGATGGTGTCCGCCGTCAGTCCGCCCAGCCCCAGGCTCGCCGCCCCCAGCATCAGGGTCGCCCCGTAGTCTGCCAGGATATGCCCCGGCCTGCGCTCCGCTGTTCCTGTCTTTTCCGCTTGGGCCAGGATCTCCCGTTTCCGGGTCAGCTCCTTCAGGGCCGTCTCCGCCGCCTCCGCCGCCCGGGCCGCCGCGGCGAATTCCTCCTCCTGCCCCGGCTTCGCCCGGAATGGGTTGCGGGGTGCGCCCGCCGCCCGCTTCCGCTCCAGAGCCGCCCGGTGCTGGTCCCGCGCCCAGCTCAGGGCCGCGTCCAGTTTCTCAACTTTCTTGTCCATGTCTGCTCCTTTTCAAATCCCTCCCGGGCCGCTATAATGGAGCCAGGGCCGCCCGGCCCGGGGAGGGGGTGTTAGCTTGTGGGATATAATTGCCACCTATTTGGTGCCGTTCCTCAGTATCGCGGTCACCTATCTGTGCGCTACGCTCCAGGCAAACAGAAGCGAGGCCCGGGAAGCACTTCGCGGTTCCTACGAGGCGTATTACCGCCCCGTCGTTGAGCTGCTTTATTCGTGCCGCCTGTGGGAGTGTTCCTTTTCGCAGATCCAGCCAGGGCTTCAGCTGTCGCTATACACCCTCTTGACTTCCGCTGTGGAGCACATCCACGAAAAGGACCTGCACTGCCTGGATCAGCTCACGCTCGCCTTTATGGATGCCCGCCCGGATCACCTGGAGGATGAGCCGTCGCCGGAAGCCCTCTCCCGACTGGATGCGGCTGTCTACCATTACATCATCCGCACATTATGTCGGTCGCTGCAATCAGAACGGCTGCTCCACCGAGCACGAATAAGCCGATACGTCCTTTCCAGGTATCTCGAAAACCGAGGCAGCAGAAGAAACCTGCCACGAGAAGAGGAAAGACGGTTGGCCCGTGTTCTGTGGCGAAGGCGATGAAGCTGTTCATGTCTCCACCACCTCAACGAAGTAGCTCCCGCCCATCTCCCGGAAGGTGAGCTGTGCGGCCACCTCCCGCCGGATGGTGTCCAGCAGCTCCACCCGGACCCGTCCGCCCTCTTCGGGCCGGGGAAACAGGTGGACGCTCCCGTCCAGGACGCCGCAGGCCAGCCGTGCCAGCGTCTGTGCCTGCGTCCTGTCTGGGCGGGTGATCTCCCGATCCAGGAGCCGCCCAAAGGTGCTCAGGTTGGAGAGCAGCTCCCGGCGCTCGTCTCCCTCGGCGTGCTTCTGTACCAGGATGATCGTCCGCTCCAGGGCCGCCTGCGCCCGCGCCAGCTCGCCGGTGGGGCCTGCGCTCTGGATCAGGTCCGCGAGGCTCTGCTTCAGCTTCACGCACTCTTCGGCGCTTCTGGGTGTGTCGGTGGGGAGTTCGTACCCCGGGGCCGCCCCTGCCGGGCGGGTGTTTTCGATCTTGTTCATGTGGTCTCCTTTTCAAATCCCCTCTGGGCCGGTATAATGGGGATGGGCCTCCCGGCCCGGAGAGGGGGTGACTGTGATGAATGATTTCAACATGGGGTCCGGCAACGGCTTCGCCGATGCCATGCTCGAGAGGCGTCTCACCAACGCTCCGGAGTATTGGGCGCTCGTTGACTTCCTGGCCGAGAGTGGTGTTCTCGACCGCGAGAAGTTCAAGGAGTTCCTGCTTTGTCGTCTGGAGGAGTATGTGGACATTGTGACTCAGACCCGCGATGCGCGAACCGATTGAGGATCAGTCTGTCTTGACGTTGGGCCTTTTCTTCCATGCGCAGGTACTCGGCGAGGTTGGGGTGCAGCCCTTCCTCGCCCGGGGCCGTCCGTTTGTCGGACGGCCCCTTCTCTTTTGGAGGCTCGCCCGTGGTCAGCCATGCCAGCCAGCAGGCCCGGCAGGAGAGCCGGTCGCAGTTGCCGGGGGTGACGGGCGGGCAGTGTTCGGAGATGATGTCCGCAATCTCCCCAGCCGTGGTCTCGGTGTTCCTCAGCAGCTCCAGTCCGGTCATACCTCTCCGCCCCCTTCCTCACCGGCTTGGATCTCCTCCAGTTTAAACGGGGCTCGGGGTTCTGCCTTGCGGTATATGCGGACGGCATGGTTCTCTAAGTACAGTTCCCGTAGTACCGACACCAGCTTCCGCAGCTCATACCGGAGCGCGAGAGCTGGGCAGCTGTCCGGGTTCAACTTATCCAGAGCCGCGTCCACCTCCTTTGCCATGCGGAAGGTGTTGCGGTACACGATGCAGTCATTTTGTGGGCACTCTGACCCCATCTTCTTCCCCAGCTGGTACAGCGCCCGTGAGAAAGTGCGGCTCATCATTTCAGGCGGCAGGTTGCGGAAGTTCTCTTGGAGCGGACTCTCCTGCTCCTGAACATCCGGCGCGGGCGGGGACTCCCGGAGCTCCATCCCACATGCTGCACAGATCTCGTCCAGCTCCTCCTGACTTTTGGCTTTCTGGGGCTCAGGACACAGCTCATCACAGATCTGCGCCAGTTCGTTCTCATCCGGCAGCTGGTCCGGCTCCGGGCTCCCGCCCTGGGCCGCCCCCATCTCCGCTGCCGGGGCCTGGGGTCCGCCCGGTCCCCCCTGGATGCGCTCGTCCGCGCTGTCCACGATGCCCAGATCGCTCAGCGCCCGGACATAGCCCCGGAACTGCCAGCCCGCTGCATCCCGGCTCAGGGGTGGGCGGTGAGTCTCTAAGAAACGTTTCTCACCCTGGATCAGCTCCTCCGGCGTGGTTTCCAGCTCTACTATGGCCGTCTCTGTCTCCACGATGACCGTGACCGCCCGTTCCGGCTCCTCCACGTCTAGCTCGCTCTCCAGGCTGCGGGCCTGTTCGATGGCCTGCTCGATTGTCTCGGCGTCGTCATACTCCAGCGCCGCCCGGTCTATATCCAGGTGGCCGGTGTAAAGCTCCGCGTCGATGACGCCGTAGGTGCCCAGCGTCTCATAGTCACGGCGCTCCCAGTCGTTGAACCGGACCACCAGATAGCCGTTGATCTTCTTCATCTTGCGCATGGTGTTCTCTCCTTTCGTTGTTCCGGTGGGTCAGCCCGGCAGGGCCGGGACGACCCGGATCGTGTCCGTGTGCTTGTGCAGGATGATGAGCTCACCCGTGGGCTTCTCCCGCACAACGAGCCAGTTTTCCGGGGAGAGGCCCGCCTGTCCGAGGCGGACCTTCTGCTTGCGCGTTGGCTTCTTTCCCTGGCGCATGGCTGCCTCCTTTTCTTTTGTTGGAAGCTGTGGTAGAGTAAAAGCGGGCGGCGAGGGCTGCCTATCATGAAAAAAGTGAGATCTGCCAAGAAGCTCATTCGCTTTTGCCAGCGAAATGGGATATCATCGTTTTCTCCGTTGCCTCACCTGGAGGGCCATGTCATGAGATGGAAGCTCATGTCTGGCCTGATGGATGGCGACGCCTGCCGGGCGGAGTTTGTCTCCTGTCCTGTCGCCGGGGGACCTGCGTTCCGCCTGTCTTGGGCCTCCAGCCCGAGAGGGGTGCGGGAACACTTTGAGATGCTCTCCGACTCCCGGAGGGCTCCGAGCATTGAAATTGAAGCGCCTTAAATTAAATAGTTGAAAGGGGGTGAAAGCCCTCGCCGCTCGCGTTTACTCTACCGCGACCTCCTTTTTCCTTTGACTTTTTCCTCGGTTGTGGTATGCTTTCTTTGATTTATGGTTAAATCATGGTTATAGTGTATCTCTGAAAACAGAGATTGTCAAGCGAAAAAATCTGAAATCAGATATTTTTCTCTGAAAACAGAAGGAGGTAAACATGACGATCGGTGAGCGCATCCGTCTCCGGCGGAAAGAACTGAATCTAACAATGAAAGATATATATGAGAGTGAGAACATAAAAACAGGGAATTTAAGTGAACTTGAACACGATAAATACCTTCCATCTGTTCAAACGCTCATTGCACTCGGGAGGGTTCTTAGTTGTTCCATTGATTGGCTACTAACAGGGGAGGAATATCAAGCGCCTAACGGATATTCTGATTTCAGAACTCTTAAAACAGAGCAAGGGCTACTATGCGATGGGAGTCCTCTGAACGCAGAAGAGGCGGATCTGGTTGCCATGTACCGGCTCCTGCCGGAGACCGTTCAGGAGGACGTTTTCGATCAGCTGCATTGCCTCTATCAGAAGTATGCGGAGAGAAAAAGGGCATCTATTTACAGATCGGAAGAGCACACGTCTGAACTCCAGTCACGATCAGATCTCGTATGCCGTCTTCTGCTTG
>OOAG01002406.1_pt1 | contig 12299 bp, 9 predicted proteins | sample 1671461 | NCBI WGS metagenome assembly OOAG01 (sample SAMN06348159, study PRJEB24527) | human gut metagenome | biome: human gut; feature: ankylosing spondylitis patient; material: feces | host: Homo sapiens | place: China | collected 2015-10 | reverse complement strand
GCATCTGATGGTGTCGACGTCAATGGTATACGGGTGCATCATCGACGTCTTCAATACAGAAAATATCAGTGCGGAATGCGCTGGGAAGTTACCCCATGCGGCCAGCTGCGGGATCTTAGTCGCGTTGGAACAAGCAACCCAACATATATATCTGAATTTGGATGGGAGGGGCGCTTTGTTTTTGGGTGCCCTTACAAGAAAACGTGACTTGGGGAAGGGATGGGCGCTTTGCTGGGATGGCGCTTTGGGATGGGGGCTTACTTAGCTGAAGAGGGGCTGTATGGCTGATAGGTAGTCTTTGGCTACTTCGGCCCTATCTGCTTGGAAGTTGTGCCAGGCCCACCATTGGACCATTCCTACGAAGCTTGAGGCTATGTGGTGTAGTAGGAAGCTTCGGTCCATGGTGGCGGCGGGGCCGTTTGGGTCGGTGGGGACGGTTTCGGCTGCTCGTGACATGATGGTCTTGCGTAAGCAGTCGGCGAAGACGCGTGAGCCGGCGCCGGCTACCAGCGCTCGGACACCCTGGCGACGTTCCCATAGATTGTTGAGGATATGCTCGACCTGCACGAGTGGGTCGTCGAGCGGTGTGCCATCGTCATCGAGGGCGTGGGTGCAGATGTCGCTCACGAGCTCGGACAATAGGTCATCTTTGCTCTTGAAGAGGCCGTAGAACGTGGCCCGACCCACATGGGCGCGAGCGATGATGTCGCCGACGGTAATCTTGCCGTAGTCCTCTTCGCGCAGCAGCTCGGAGAACGCCGCAACGATGGCAGCGCGGCTTTTTGCCTTGCGGGCATCCATGGCTATGCGTCCGCGTGAACGAGCAGGCAGCGAAGCGTACCGGAGCAACCCTCGTAGGGGCGCTTACCGGCGCCGTAGCCGACGGCCTCGATGCGGTAGCGGGCCGGCAGGTGCTCGGACGTGCGCAGTGCGGCGACGGTGGCGGCGCCCGTGGGCGTCACGAGCTCACCAGCGACCGGTGCAGGCGTGAGGGCGATATTGCCCGCCTGACACAGGTTGACGACAGCGGGGACGGGAATGGGCATAAGGCCGTGGGCACAGTGGATGGTGCCGTGACCCTCGGAGAGCGACTCGACCACTATGTCTTCGATGCCCAGGTTGTCGAGGCAGATGGCGACGGAGCAGACGTCGACGATGGAGTCGACGGTGCCCACCTCGTGGAACATGACGGTCTCGGGCGTTTTGCCGTGGGCCTTGGCCTCGGCGGCGGCGAGCGCGGTAAAGATGGCGAGCGCGCGACGCTTGGCGCCATCGCTTAACTGCGAGCCATCGATGATGGCGGTGACGTCTGCTAAAGAACGGTGGTGATGGTGGTGGGCGTGATGATGACTCTCGTGGTCGTGGTCATGCTCGTGGCAGTGCTCGTGTTCGTGCTCGCCATGGTCATGATGGTGGTGCTCATGCTCGTGTGTGTGCTCGGCAGCTGCTTCGTTGCCGTAGAGCCAGGCCATATCGTGGTCGTGGTTCTCGAGTTCCTCTGCAAGCTGGACGTCGAAATCGCAGGCGTCGATGCCATGCTTGCTTACGCGTGTGACGGCGATCGTAAAGCCGTCGACCGGCAGCGTGGCGAGCTGCTCGCGCAGGTGCTCCTCGCTGGCGCCTAGGTCGAGCAGGGCCGCGACGGTCATATCGCCGCTGATGCCCGAGGTGCCGTCGATGATAAGCGTGTGCTGATGATTGGACATGGAATGCTCCTTAACGGGCGCAGGGCGTGCCGGCGCTCAGATGATTGATAAGACTTGCCTGGTAGGCGGCACCAAAGCCGTTGTCGATGTTGACGACCGAAACGCCGCTGGCGCAGGAGTTGAGCATGGCGAGCAGCGCGGCTACGCCACCAAAGCTCGCGCCGTAACCCACGCTGGTGGGAACGGCTATGACCGGACAGCTTACCAGGCCGCCGACAACGCTCGCCAGTGCGCCCTCCATGCCGGCAATGGCGATGACCACCTGTGCCTGGGCAAGTTCCTCGGCATGCGCGAGCAGACGGTGCAGGCCGGCGACACCCACGTCGTAGAGGCGGTCGACCTCGTTGCCATAGAACTCGGCCGTCAATGCGGCTTCCTCGGCGACGGGCAGGTCGCTCGTACCGGCGCAGGCGACGACGATGCGTCCGTTGCCGGTAGGGGAGGGCTTGCCGCCCACGAGGGCGAGCTGTGCGTCCGGGACATATCCCAGGTCGATGCCGTTGCCAAGAAGCTCGGCGGTGCGCGCGGCTTTTTCGGCATCCAGGCGCGTGACCAGGATGCGCTCCTGGCCGGCATCGCGCAGCGCTTTGATAATGGCGGCAATCTGATCGGCGGTTTTACCGGCCCCGTAGACAACCTCGCCGGCTCCCTGGCGCACCCCGCGCGAAAGATCGAGCTGCGCAAAGCCCAAATCGGCGGTCGGAGCCGTCTGGATGCGCGTGAGGGCGTCGGCAGGGGTGACTGCTCCGCCGGCAACATCGCTCAGCAATTGCTCAAGATCTCGCTTATCCATATATGTTCCCTTCGACGGCGCAAAGTCTAGCACTCAAAGGGTATGTTTCCGAACACTAAGACAAAATTGTTCGGAAACTATAGGACAGACTGATTCACTTGTTAGATGGATTGACTAGTCGCGCAGGATGATGTCCATGGCGAGCATCAGGTTGCGTTCGTCGATGGCAAACGGGGCCGCCTCGCGCGTCTTGGGCTTGGCGCAAAACGCGATGCCCGTGCCCGCGGCCTGAATCATGGGGATGTCGTTGGCGCCGTCGCCGATCGCGACCGTGTGGGCCATATCGACGCCGCACTCAACTGCCCAATCTAGCAGCTGGATGAGCTTGGACTCCTTGGTCACGATGTCGGCCGCCAGCTTGCCGGTGAGCTTGCCGTCCACGACTTCCAGGCGGTTGGCCAGGCAAAAATCGATGCCCGCGGCGGCCACGATCTTGTCGGCGACCTCGTGAAAGCCGCCGCTTACCACGCCGACCTTCCAGCCCTTGCTGTGCGCTGAGCGCACAAGCTCCAACGCGCCGGGGGTAAATGTCACGCGCTCAAAGGTGCGCTCGAACACGCTCTCGTCCAGGCCGGCGAGCAGCCCCACGCGCTCCTCGAGCGCCTGCTTAAAGTCAAGCTCGCCGCGCATGGCGCGTTCGGTGATCTGTGCCACCTGCTCGCCCACGCCGGCCTCTTCGCCCAACAGGTCGATGACCTCCTGGTTGATGAGCGTGGAGTCGATATCCATAACGATGAGGCGTGCAGTCATGGCGGGCCTTTCCGAGTGCTGTTTTATTGGGCATATTGTCGCACGTGACGAGCGCGGGCGGGTGCCGCGGTGCGTCAATTGTTTCGTCTCCGTCAAGTCTTTGGGCAGGAGCCACTTTTTCGCGGCACATCAGCACAGGTGCGATAAGATAGAACGCCATGTCTGGCTGCGCGGTTTACGCAGGCCGGGCAAATCTGTACGACGCCGCCCGGAACGACACGGGGCGGCACAGATCCATAAAGGAGGATCACTGGTATGAGCCAGACCCGTCCCATCGACGAGCATTCCATGCACACCCGTACCTGCGGCGAGCTTCGCCGCGAGAACGTGGGCGAAGAGGTCACCCTCACCGGTTGGGTGAGCCGTCGCCGCGACCACGGCGGCCTTATCTTCTGCGACCTTCGCGACCGCGAGGGCATTACGCAGCTCACCTTCGACCCCGAGCACTCCGACGGCGACGCCTTTAAGATTGCCGAGACTATGCGTCCCGAGTGGCCCATCAAGATCCATGGCGTCGTGCGCGCCCGTGGCGAGGAGACCACCAACACCAAGCTCGCGACCGGCGAGATCGAGGTCCTGACCGATCATGCCGAGGTGCTCAACACTTCCGTCACCCCGCCGTTCCAGATCGAGGACGGCATCGAGACCAGCGAGGACACCCGCCTGCGCTATCGCTATCTGGACCTCCGTCGTCCCGAGATGATGGCCAACCTCAAGCTGCGCTCCGACTTTACCTTTGCCATTCGCGAGGCGCTGCACAACCGTGAGTTCATGGAGGTCGAGACGCCCTCCCTGTTCAAGTCCACGCCCGAGGGCGCCCGCGACTTCATCGTCCCCAGCCGTATCCAGCCGGGCAACTTCTACGCCCTGCCGCAGTCCCCGCAGCTCCTGAAGCAGCTGCTTATGGTCGGTGGCGTCGAGCGCTACTACCAGGTTGCCAAGTGCTTCCGCGACGAGGACCTGCGTGCCGACCGTCAGCCCGAGTTCACCCAGGTCGATATCGAGATGTCCTTCGTGGACCAGAACGACGTCATGAGCGCGCTCGAGGAGGTCCTGGCCGATGCCTTCGGCCGCATGGGCGTCGAGATGCCCACGCCGCTGCGTCGCATGAACTACTGGGAGGCCATGGACACCTATGGCTCCGATAAGCCCGATACCCGCTATGGCATGCACCTGGTCGACCTGACCGACATCTTTGCCAACTCCAAGTTCAAGGTCTTTGCGACTGCCGCAAACGAGGAGGGCTCTGTCGTCAAGGCCATCAACGCCAAGGGTGCCGGTGCCTGGGCTCGCGCCAAGATCGACAAGCTCGCCGGCGTGGCCTCCACGTTTGGCGCCAAGGGCCTTGCCTGGATCGCCTTCCGCGAGGACGGCTCCATTAACAGCCCCATCGTCAAGTTCTTCTCGGACGAGGAGATGGCTGCCCTGCGCGAGCGCATGGACGTCGAGCCCGGCGACCTTGTGATGTTCGCCGCCGGCCCGCGCCTGCTCTCCGACGAGATCCTGGGCGGCATGCGTTCCCACATGGCCAATGCGCTCGAGGTCAAGCGCGAGGGCCACGACTTCCTGTGGGTCGTCAACTTCCCGCTGTTCCACTGGGACGAGGATCGCAAGGCCTATGCTGCCGAGCACCAGCCCTTCACCCTGCCGACCGAGACCGACATCGCCAAGATCGAGGCCGACCCGCTGGCAGCCGGTTCCTGCACCTACGACTTTGTCATGGACGGCTTTGAGGCCGGCGGCGGCGGTATGCGTATCCACAACGCCGAAATGCAGATGTCCATGCTCAAGCTCCTAGGCTTTACCGAGGAGCGCGCCGAGTCGCAGTTCGGCTTCCTCATGGAGGCTCTCAAGTTTGGTGCGCCCCCGATGGGCGGCTTTGCCCTGGGCCTGGACCGCGTGTGCATGCTGCTCACCGGCTCCGACTCTATCCGCGACGTCATGGCGTTCCCCAAGACGGCCAGCGGCTCCGACCTCATGTCGGGCGCTCCGAGTGCCGTTTCCGGCGCCCAGCTCAAGGACGTCAGCCTGCGCTTGATGTAGGCAAGCGGCTACCTATTGCCTGTAACGAGGGAAGGACGTGTGCCTTCCCTCGTTTTTTATGCGTCGATGTTTCGAGGGCATGGGGAGACCGGGCATCGCGGAAACTGCGACCCAGAATTCGGCAAAATAATGGGGCACAGTTTCCGGTTGAGCTGTCTAACGGAAACTGTGCCCCAGAATGAGCGCTCAAAACGGGACAGGCTTTCCGCAACAACTGTTTGGCGGAAAGCCTGTCCCAGTTTCTTATAGTGAGTCTCTCTGAACGAGCTGCATGTGCATGACGGTGGTGGTTGGCTCGGCACCCTTGATCATGTCGAGCGCAATGTTGGCGGCCATGTGGCCTTCTTCGCGCAGGGGCTGGCGGACGGTCGTGAGCGCGGGGACGCAGCGCGTCGCAATCTCGTGATCGTCGAAGCCGACGACAGAAGCGTCCGCCGGAACGGATAGGCCTGCCTCGTTGAGTGCGGTGATGGCGCCAGCCGCGATACGGTCCGATCCGCAGAGCACGCCATCGAAAGCAATCTCGCGCGCGAGGATCTGGTGCATGGCCTGATAGCCGTCTCCGCTGTTCCAGCCGGTATAGATAACGTTTGCGTCTGGGAGGTCTTCGCCCAAGACGGCGCGGTAGCCGCGCAGGCGGTCGACAACAGCGGGGTTGTCTTGCGGTCCCAACACGGCGACGATATCTTTGCGCCCGCGCTCCTTCATGGCGAGTGCCGCAAAGCGTCCGCCCTCTTCGTCGTCAGAGTAGACCGTCGAGAACACATCGCGATAGGGGTGACCCTCGAGCTGGCCGCACAACACGGTGGGCACGCCCAGCTCGCGCAGTACCTCGAGCAGTTCGCTGCCCTTGTAGGGGGAGACGTTGATTACGGCGTCGAACGAGCGGCGCTCAAAGTGCTCGCGTGCGCGGTTGCGCTCATGCGTAGAAGACGCCTGCAAGATAACGGGCAGATAGGATGACTCCGACAGTTCTTCGGTAATGCCGCTCAAAAACTCGCTATAGGTGGGGTCGCTGAAGAGTTCACTCAGGGGCTCGGTCACGAGCACGGCGATGATTTCCGTGCGTCCGACAGCGAGCGCTCGGCCACGAGCGTTGGGGACAAAATTGACTTTCTTGGCCGCTGCGCGGACGCGCTTTTTGGTTTCCTCGCTAATGCGGGGCGAATCGTTGAGGGCGCGCGATGCCGTGGAGCGCGACACGCCGGCAGCTGCGGCAACCTCGGCAAGCGTAGGTGCGGTGCGAACTGGTTGGGTCATGGCGTCTCCTGGAAAATGCGGTCGATGTTGTCACTGATACGGGCTGGTGCGGATAAAGCTTACTATAGTGCGCCTGAACAGCGTTCATGATATCCGGCCACTGGTGGCATTTCACGTTCAAGCTGCTGTTGAACATGGCTTGCACGGGTGGGGCATAGATGGGCGCGGCCGTTGTCAGCCGCCTGGGAATGCTGTTTTGCGCTGAGTTTCGATACTCAGGGTGACATAAGTGTCGTGGTTGTACAACCGGTTGCACCGTTAACCCGACCAAATCGACCGTTCAGCGGACAACCGGTTGCACAGTTTTTTGCATCGCCCGTAAGATAAGGACAACCGGTTGCACAAGAATCACTAAGATGACGAAGGAGCATCACCATGGACGCCATTAACGATTGGGAAAACCAGGCGCTCACCCACAGGAACCGCCTGGCACCCCATGCGTACTTTATGGGTTACGAGACCGCCGATCTCGCTGCAACGTACAGCCGCGAGCTGTCGCGCGGGTTTGTCCAGCTGTCCGGCTCGTGGCAGTTCCGCCTTTTTGAGGGCCCCGCTGCCGTCTCCAATGAGAACCTCTCCACGTATAAGCCCGAGTGGGATCACGTGGAGGTTCCACACCTGTGGCAGGTAGATGGCTATGGCAATCTTGCCTATACCGACGAGGGCTTCCCGTTCCCGGTGGATCAGCCGTTTGTTCCCTCCGATGACCCCACGGGCGTTTACCAGCGCATCGTCAACCTTCCCGCCGTTCCCGCCGGCGCTCGCGAGATTATTCGCTTCGACGGCATCGAGAGCTATGGCGAGCTGTACGTCAACGGCCAGTTTATCGGTATGACCAAGGGTTCGCGCCTGTCCGCTGAGTTTGACGTGACCGACGCGCTCGTCGAAGGCGGCAACCTGTTTGCGGTCAAGGTCCTGCAGTACAGCGACGGCAGCTATATCGAAGATCAGGACATGTGGTGGGCCTCGGGCATCTTCCGCGATGTGTACCTTATGCAGCGTCCCGCAGCGCACCTGGTCGACTTTAGGTTCCGCACGCACCGCGAGGGCGATACCGCTCTGATCACGCTCGATACGATGGCCGAGGGCGCTACCCGCGTCGTGTATACGCTCAGCGATGGCCAGAATGTGGTCGCTACGGGCGAGTGCGTCGACGGCCATGCCGAGTGCAGCGTGACCGATGCCCACTTCTGGAATCCCGAGGACCCCTTCCTTTATGACCTGACGTTTGAGGTCTACGACGGTGACGAGGTCAGCGAGTTCGTTCCGCATCGCCAGGGTCTTGCCGAGGTGACGGTCGAGGGCAATCATATCTACCTCAACGGCACCTACTTTAAGATGCATGGCGTCAACCGCCACGATCACGACGATCATAAGGGCCGCGCCGTGGGCCTCGATCGCATGCGCCGCGACCTGGAGCTCATGAAGCAGCACAACATCAACGCGGTGCGTACGTCCCACTACGCCAACGATCCGCGCTTCTACGAGCTGTGCGACGAGTACGGCATCATGCTGGTCGCCGAGACCGATATGGAGAGCCACGGCTTCGAGAATATCGGCAATATCGCCCTGGTCACCGACGACCCTGCCTGGGAGCCGGCTTACGTTGACCGTGTTGAGCGCCTGGTGATGCAGGAACGCAACCACGCGTGCATCATCATGTGGTCGATGGGCAACGAGAGCGGTTATGGCTGCAACATCCGCGCGATGTACGCCAAAGCTCACGAGCTCGACGGTCGTCCGGTCCACTACGAGGAGGATCGCAACGCCGATACCGTCGACGTCATTTCCACCATGTACTCCCGCGTGTCGCAGATGAACGACTTTGGCGAGCATCCGTTCCCCAAGCCGCGCATCAACTGCGAGTACGGCCACTCCATGGGTAATGGTCCCGGAGGCCTGTCCGAGTACCAGGAGGTCTTCGATCGCTGGGATTGCATCCAAGGCCAGTTTATTTGGGAATGGTGCGACCACGGTTTGGCTGCTGTGACCGAGGACGGCGTTGCCTACGACATGTATGGCGGCGACAACGGCGATTACCCCAACAACAGCAACTTCTGCATCGACGGCATGGTGTTCCCCTGGCAGCAGCCGAGCCCGGGCCTTACCGAGTACGGCCAGGTCATCTGCCCGGTTCGCATGGCCTACGATGCCGAGGCGGGCGAGCTGACCGTCACCAACAAGCGTTGGTTTACCACCCTCGAGGATGTCTGCCTGTCGGCGGAGACCCTGGTGGACGGCGACGTGGTCTGCCGCAAGACGCTCATGCCCGGTGCGGTTGCCCCCGGCGAGTCCGTCCAGCTTCCGCTGGTGATTCGCGAGGCCGCAGTGGGCGAGACCCTGCTGACCGTGCACGCCTACACCATGGCGGCTCACGCCTGGTGCGAGCCGATGTTCCAACTGGGTGCAAGCCAGTTTGCCATCGCAAACCATCCGGCGCCGGCAATTGCCGCCCCCACTCGTCCTGAGCTTACGGTCGAGGAGACCGAGCAGGAGATTCGTATTCGCTCCCTCAACGGCGAGCTGACCTTCAGCAAGGTCAACGGTACCGTGAGCGAGTGGAAGGCATCCGGTCGCGACGTCATGACCTCCGGTCCCCAGGTTGGTTTTTGGCATCCGCTCGTCGATAACCACGCCCAGGAGTACGACTCCCTGTGGAAGGATAACTTCATCGATGTGATGCAGACGTCTACCCGCAATGTTTCTTGGAAGCAGGACGACAATGCGGTCGTCGTTACCGTGAGCCAGCGTATCGCTCCTCCCGTCCGCGCGTTCGGCATGCGCGTCGAGCTCGTCTATACCGTGCTTCCGAGTGGCCGCGTCGACCTCAAGGTTTCCGGCGAGCCCTACGGCGACTATTCGGACATTATCCCGCGCATCGGCATCTCCTTCGAGGTTCCCGGTTGTGATCGTGCCGTCGAGTGGTATGGCCACGGCCCGGGCGAGAACTATCCGGACTCGCTGCGCGCCAACCCGGTCGGTCATTACCGCACTACGGTCGACGACATGTTCACGCCCTACGTTATGCCCCAGGACTGCGCCAACCGCGAGGGTACCCGCTGGGTCGCCCTGCGCTCCAGCCACGGTGACGGTCTGGTCGTGACGCGTCCGAGCGACGCCGCTTCCAATCCGTTCTCGTTCTCCGCATGGCCCTATAGCTGCGAGGCTATCGATAATGCCAAGCATGTCTACGATCTTGTCCCGGGCGACACGGTTACGGTCAACATCAACGACCAGCTGCTCGGCCTTGGCTCGAACTCTTGGGGTTCCGAGGTGCTCGATTCCTATCGCACCCGTTTTGAGAGCTTCAGCTTTGAGGTGTCCCTGCGACCGCTGACGTCTGCCGATCTGGCTCAGGCGCTGGCACCCATTAAGGAGGCATAAGTCATGCATATCTTTAACTCGCGTGCCGATTTCGACGCCCAGATGAAGTCCGTCAAGAAGTGGATGCGTACCGGTCAGGCACTCGACGGCGTTTCTGAACTGCAGCACGATGTGGCGTACTCTATCGGCGACTCGCTGGTGTATTGGTGGGTGAACGCCCACGAGGCGGCTACTGCCGATCTGGTCGGTCACCGTCGCTACCATGCCGTGCTCGCCCCGCTCGACGGCAATCTGACCGTTGAGGTGGCTTCCAAGGCCGATCTTACCTGTACGCGCGCCTACAGCGATATCGATGATCGCGAGCGCTTTGAGGGTACGGGGGAGACCGTGACGATTCCCACCGGCGGCGTTGCCGTCGTCGAAATTGACGAGGCCTACCGTGTCGTGGCCGATGCCGCGGATCCCCGCGTCGTGGTACTGCACGTGACAGTCGAAGGTTATTCCTTCCCCAACAAGTAGTATTCGTCCGCCTGGACGTTTGCTTCGCGCCGTTAAGGGGGATGGATTTGTTGACTCCCTTTTCCCCATTCCCCTTAGCAGGTGCGCCGTCCGTGTTTGCACTTGCAGCTCGGACGGTTTTAGATGACATTTAACAGATGATTGGGAGGGCTTATGAGCTCTGAAAAACGAGGAACGATTGGTTCGTTCGCTCTGCTGGGCATGACGGTCGCCGCCGTGTTCGGTATCAAGAACATCATCAACAACAACGCGGCCATCGGCTTGGCAGCTGCGCCGTCGTTCTTCTTCGCCACGCTTTTGTACTTTGTCCCCTATACCCTGGTTACCGCCGAGTTCGTCGGCCTCAACAAGGACTCCGAGTCTGGCGTGTACGCATGGGTTAAGACCTCGATGGGTGGTCGCTGGGCGTTCCTGACGGCATTTAGCTACTGGTTCGTTAACCTGTTCTTCTTTGCGTCCGTCCTGCCCAACGTCATCATCTACGCGAGCTACGTGTTCTTTGGTGCCAACGCCGAGCTTTCGCAGCTGTGGATCACCATTATCGAGATCGTCGTCTTTGCTATCGCCACGTGGGTTTCGACCAAGGGCGCTAAGTGGATCGGCTCCATTTCCTCCTTCGGTTCGACCGCGGCTCTCGGCCTGACCGCCGTGTTCATCCTGCTGTCCCTGGCTGCTGCCTTTGGCGGCGTTGAGTTCGCTACGGCTCCTACTCCCGCTAACATGGCTCCCGACATGAGCAACTTCGCAACTGCGTGGGGCTTCTTCGGTACGCTTGCCTGGATCATCCAGGGCGTTGGCGGCGCTGAGTCTGTCGGCGTGTTCCTTAACGACCTTAAGGGCGGCGTCAAGGCCTTCGTGCGCACCGTCGTTATCGCCGGCCTGACCATCGGCCTTCTGTATGCAGGCGCTTCGCTGCTGGTTAACCTGTTCATCCCCGAGGGCGGCGTTGCCATCTCCACCGGTATCTTCGACGTATTCGGTGCTGTCTTTGCCCACTTTGGCATTCCCATGGAAGTGTCTACGCGCGCCATCGGCTTGATCCTTCTCGCCGCCACGCTGGGCTCCCTCATGATGTGGACCTCCGCTCCCATCAAGGTCTTCTTCACCGAGATCCCCAAGGGCGTCTTTGGTAGCAAGATCGTCGAGCTCAACGAGCATGGCATTCCTGCCCGCGCTGCTTGGCTGCAGTTCGCCATCGTCGTCCCCATCCTGATCATTCCGGCCCTGGGCTCCGGTAACCTCGACGACCTGCTCATGATCGTCACCAACATGACTGCTGCCACCGCTCTGCTCCCACCGCTGCTGATTTTGCTTGCCTACTTTATGCTGCGCAAGAACTTTGACGCCGCTCCCCGTGGCTTCCGCATGGGTTCGCGCAGCTTTGGCCTGGTCGTTGCCGCATTCCTGCTTGTGGTCTTCTGCTTCGTGCTTGTCTGCGGCACCATTCCGCTCGATCAGCCGCTGTGGCTGACGCTGGTCTACAACGTTGGCGGCGTGGTTGTCTTCTTGGGCCTTGCCGTGATGTGGTACAACCGCTACATCAACCGCCTGCGCGAGACCGATCCCGAGGCCGCCGAGAACGAGCTTCGCCCTTCCGTCCTCGATATGATGGAGTAGCGGCTAGGATTAATCTACGGCTGTGGAATAAATCGATTCCCTTTCCTAAGGAGGGGCCTTACGAGGCCCCTCCTTTTGTGTTTTGGGGCATGGTCTTGGCTCCCGTGGTCAAAAAATGCCAAATATGAGTACTGTTGCAAAAGAAGTGCCATATTTTTCGGCCTGCTCTGAGCGAAAATGGGCTCAAAATCGATTTATCTAACTCCCTTTAAGGTGGCGCGCGCAGACGTGGTGTAAGAGCGTCCCGAGGTCCGTCGCTGCAAGTCCCGATGTTACTCCTTCTTGAG
>OOAG01002391.1_pt1 | contig 12348 bp, 10 predicted proteins | sample 1671461 | NCBI WGS metagenome assembly OOAG01 (sample SAMN06348159, study PRJEB24527) | human gut metagenome | biome: human gut; feature: ankylosing spondylitis patient; material: feces | host: Homo sapiens | place: China | collected 2015-10 | reverse complement strand
CCCTTGCGCAGCTCCACCATGGTGTTGACCATCTCATCAAAACCGGCGTAGTTCTCCGGGTCAATGATCTCAGCAGCGGAAATATCAAAGTTACCGGCGGCGGCAGCAGCCTTGCACTCTGCCTCGTTGCCCACCATGACGACCTTCAGCACGCCCTCGGCCAGCAGCTTGCTTGCTGCCTCCAGGATGCGGGGGTCATTGCCCTCGGTAAAAACGATCGTCTTGGGGTTTGCCTTCAGCTGTGCTACCAGCGGTGCAAACATATCAGCCATTGTTGATTACCTCCGAATTAACTATCCAAAATTCACATCCGGGTGCCTGTTGGACACAAGGATGCCTTTCTCTTTTATTCTAGCACACCCGGCAAAAAGTTCAAGACAAAATTGGCTTTTTGTGCTATTATTTTAGGAGAAAACCATTTTTTATTTGTGAATAAATTATCATTCAGCTGCAAGGAGATCAAACTGCTATGGATTGGGATACATTAAAGGCCGAGTGCCTTGCCTGCCGCAGATGTGAGCTGTGCACTGGCCGCACCCATGTGGTGTTCGGGCAGGGTGTCCAGACTGCTGAGGTGCTGTTCGTGGGCGAAGGCCCGGGCCAGAGCGAGGACGAGCAGGGCCTGCCCTTTGTGGGCCGCAGCGGCCAGCTGCTGGACAAATACCTGTTTGCCATCGATCTGGACCGGAGCAAAAACTGCTACATTGCCAACATCGTCAAGTGCCGCCCGCCCCAGAACCGTGACCCGCTGCCCACCGAGAGCGAGGCCTGTATGCCCTGGCTCCGGGAGCAGTTCAAACTGCTGCAGCCAAAGATCGTGGTCTGCCTGGGCCGCATCGCCTCCCAGCGGATGATCCGCACCGATTTCTCCGTGACCAAGGAGCACGGCACCTTTGTGCAAAAGAACGGCGTATGGTTCATGGGCACCTTCCACCCCGCTGCCCTGCTCCGGCAGGCGCAGAACAAACCCGCCGCCTTTGCGGATTTTGTGGCTCTGCGGGAGAAGATCCACGAGGTGTGCGGGCACACATATTAACAAGCTCACCCTCTCCGTCATTGCTGTCGCAATGCCACCTCTCCCGAAGGGAGAGGCCTTGGCAGAAAGATGAAGCTCACAAAAACTGCCAAGGGCTCCCGCTTTGGGGGAGCTGGCGAGCGGAGCGAGACTGAGAGGGCAAGGCCGTTTCCAAGTATCATCTTCCTTCATTTTTGCATACCCTAAAGCAAAAGTGAGGTGTTCTGATATGAAAACGATCCAAAGCCGTTCCCCCGATTTCTTTCTGGGGGCCACCACACCGGCGGGCTTCAAGGGTTATTTTGAGCCGCTGCGCCGGGAGCCCGGGATGCAGATGCTTCTTATCAAAAGCGGGCCGGGATGCGGCAAATCCACCCTGATGAAGCATCTGGCCCAGGCCGCCGAGCAGCAGGGCCAGCGCATCGAAAAGATCCACTGTGCCAGCGACCCGGACAGTCTGGACGGGGTCATCTTCCTCGACCAGAAACGCGCCATCATCGATGCCACCGCGCCCCATGTGGTGGAACCGGACGCGCCCGGGGCTGATGAGCTGGTGGTGAGCCTGTACCACACCATCGATGCCGGAAAGCTGGCTCCCCACCGGGACGAGGTCAAGGCCCTGTTTGCCCGGAATGCCGCTCTGCGGGGCCGGGCGGCCCGGTATATCGCATCGGCGGGCAGCCTGATGCTGGACAGCCGCCGGGCCGAGGCCTGCAGCGCCAACTTTGAAAAGGTGCGCCGCTACGTCAAGCGGCTCTGCACCCGGCTGCTTCCCCGCACCGAGGGCACCGCCAGTGAGGAGCTGCGGCTGCTTTCAGCCATCACCCCCAAGGGGATGGTATTCTACCGGGGCACGGTGGAAGCGCTGGCCGACCGGTACGTTGTATTCCGGGATGATTACGGGGCGATTTCCCGCCTGCTGCTGGAGCTTATCCGGGTCGAAGCACTGGCCCGGGGCTACCACATCATCACCTGCCCCTGCGCCATGCACCCTGAAGATCAGATCGACCACATCTTCATTCCGGCCCTGCGGCTGGCTTTTTTGACCGACAACCTCTGGCATCCCATCCAGCTGCCCGGCGTGCAGGCCGTGCGCTGCACCCGCTTTGTGGACCGGGAGAATCTGTCCGGCTTCCGCGCCCGCCTGCGCTTCAACGACCGTGCAGCCTCCGAGCTCATCGACCAGGCTGTCGCCCTGATGGCTCAGGCCAAGAACTGCCATGATGAGCTGGAGACTTATTACCGGGCCGCCGTGGATTTTGACCAGGTGAATGCTGTTGCAGCAAATTGTCAAAAGATCCTGGGTCTCGGGTAGGCCCTGCTCTGTACAACCTGACCGAAGCGCAGAATTTCAAGAGAAAGGAAGTGAACCCCATGCCAACCATCCGTCTCTCTGTCCGGGAACTGGTGGAGTTCCTGCTCCGCACCGGCAGTATCGACAGCCGCTTTACCGGCTTTGACCGGGCCAACGAGGGCGCACGCATCCACCGCAGGCTCCAGAAGGCGGCGGGTGAAGGCTACGCCGCCGAGGTGTTCCTCACGGCAGAGCGGACGATGGAGGGAATCGGGTTCACCATCGAGGGCCGTGCCGACGGTATTTTTACCGATGAGGACGGCACGGTGGTCATCGACGAGATCAAGACCACCGCCGCGCCCACCGATGCCATCACGGAGGACATGAACCCCTGCCACTGGGCGCAGGGCATGGCCTACGGGGCCATCTGCGCTGAGCAGCGGGAGCTGGAAACACTGGATGTCCGGCTGACCTATTACCAGATCGACACCGATGAGATCATCCGCTATACCCGGCACTTCTCTGCCGCTGAGCTGGATGCGTTTCTCAACGACTTACTGCGGCAGTATCTTCCCTGGGCACGGCGGCAGCTGGACTGGGTGGAAGCCCGGAACCGGAGCCTTGGGGCCCTGCAATTTCCGTTTCCAGCTTACCGTCCCGGACAGCGCGCCCTTGCCGGGGAGGTCTATCGCGCCTGTGCTGCGGGCAAGGCAGAGCAGAAGGGCGGTACCCGGCTGTTCTGCCAGGCACCCACCGGCATCGGCAAAACGATGAGCGCCCTCTTCCCTGCCCTGAAAGCCATGGGCGAGGGCAAGGGGGAAAAGATCTTCTACCTGACCGCCCGCAACACGACACAGGCCGCTGCTGAGGATGCACTGGCCCGTCTGCGGGCGGCAGACCCGGCGCTTTCCCTGCGCAGCGTGACCCTGACCGCCAAGGAGAAGGCCTGCCTGTGCAAGGATGCTGAGGGCCGTCCCGCCTGCCTGCCGGAGGCCTGCCCCTACGCCAACGGCTACTACGAGCGGCTGAAGGATGCGCTGGCCGACCTGCTGGACAGCGCCGTCCCCTATGACCGGGTCGCCCTGACCGAGACTGCCCGGCGGCACAGGGTCTGCCCTTTTGAGCTGGGGCTGGACCTGAGCGAGTGGTGCGATGTGGTCATCGGGGACTACAACTATCTGTTCGACCCCACCGTGCACCTGCGGCGCTTTTTCGATGCGGCGGGCGACTACATTTTTCTCATCGACGAGGCTCATAACCTGCCGGACCGGGCCAGAGCCATGTACTCGGCACGGTTCTGTAAGAGCAGCCTGACCGATGCCAGACGGGCCATCGGCAAAGGAAAAAGCGCACTGAAAACTGCGTTGACAAAGGCAGACAAAGGCTTTCTGGAAGCACGGCGGGCGGTAACGAAGCTGGCCCCCCGCCGGGGTCCAGCGCCCACCGAACCGCCGACGGAGGATCTCACCCAACAGACCAGCCTTCTGGACACCGAACCGGCAGAAGCCGCCTTCCCGCTGCCGGAGCCTTTGCTGGCGCGGGATGGCACGGTCTTTTTGCAAGAGCTGCCGAAGGAGCTGCTCCGACTGCTGTTCAGCCTGCAGGCCCCCCTGCAGGACTGGCTGGAGGCCAACCCGGAGGCCGATGCCCACGCCCAGCTGCTGGAGCTCTACTTTGCGGTGCAGGATATCACCCGGGCGGCAGAGCGGTACGACGCGCATTTTGTCACCCAGCTGACAGCCCGGGGCAGCGAGCTGGAATGGGAGCTGCTCTGCCTTGACCCTGCCCCCTTTGTAGATGCCAGCCTTGCCGCCGGGCGGGCTGCGGCACTGTTCAGCGCAACACTCACCCCGCCGGGCTACTACCGCTCCGTGCTGGGCTGTCCCGATGCCCGGGCTGTGGCACTGGAAAGCCCGTTTCCGCCCGAACATCTGGGGCTCTACTGCCTGCCCTGCATCTCCACCCGCTACCGGGATCGGGAGGCCAGCGTTCAGGCCGTCTCGGATGCGCTGGCCGCACTGGCCCGGGCCAAGGTGGGCAACTATCTGGCCTTTTTCCCCAGCTATGCCTATCTGCGGCAGGTATATGAGGATTTCACCGCCCGTTACCCGGACATCGGGACGCTGGCCCAGGAGAGTGGTCTGGACGACGCGGCCCGGGCGGCCTTTCTGGAACAGTTCGGCCCAAGCCCCGCAAAAACACTGCTGGGCTTCGGGGTCATGGGCGGCATCTTTGGCGAGGGCGTGGATCTGGTGGGCGACCGGCTCATCGGGTGTGCCATCGTGGGGGTGGGCCTGCCTCAGGTGAACCCCCGGCAGGAGATCCTGCGCCGCTACTATGACGAGGCGGGCGGCACCGGTTTCGACTACGCCTACCGTTTTCCGGGCATGAACAAAGTGCTGCAGGCGGCGGGCCGGGTCATCCGCACGCAGGAAGACAGGGGCGTGGTGCTTCTGCTGGATGACCGCTTTGCCCGCGCCGAATACACCCGCCTGTTCCCCCGCCACTGGCACCAGCTCCAATACCTGCGCAGCACCACAGAGCTGGAGCAGCAGCTTGCCGCCTTCTGGGCACGGAACCAATAGAAAAAAAAGCCTGTCAGCGCAAAAACCGACAGGCTTTTTCTCATGCTCCGGACATTTTCCGGCTCTTACTTCTTTCTGGGCAGGGATCTGCGCAGTTCATCCCAGGCAGTCATCTCCACCAATGTGGTGGCGCGCAGGGCGGCAAACGCTTCATCCAGATACTGCATCTCGCTCACCGCACGCATGGCGTGATCCGAAATGCACCACTTCCCAACGACCGTCTGCGCCATCCAGTAGACCATCCGCTCGGTCTTTTTCCGCTGTTTGGTGCCCTCGCGGTAGCGGTCGGTGTTCTCCGCATCGTTCACGGGTACACCTGCCGCTTTCAGCATCTCACAGCACTCCCAGGCTGCATCCACGATCATCCTGCGCTGTTCCACTGTGGTGCGGGAAAGTTCCCCATCCACCGCATAGCAGGCATAGGCGCAGGGCAGGATAAAGGCGATGTGGCTCTTGAGCCACTCGTCCATATCGCTGTAATAGGTCAGCTTGTAATGAGTCCCCTCAAAGGCAGCCTGCAGCCGCAGGCGAAATGCGCCGGACAGGGGTGCGGTTGCGCCGCCAACGGTCATTCCCATCCCCATGTGCACACTGACCAGCCGGTCATGCTCCCGGCGGCCTGCATTGTTCTGGAAGCCAAAGGCGATCTTATCCACCGGGCGCTGCATGGCCTGCAGCATCTCCTGCGCATAGGGATCATTGCCCACAAAGATGAAGTACTGGCTCCGGTTTGCCTTGAGGATGGGCAGCACATCGGCCAGCTGCCCGGCCTGCACCGTGACAAACACAAGGTCATACACATCCTCGGGGGCCAGCACGTCTATTGTCTGCATCCGATCCACCGTTGTTTTCCGCTGGAGCATGTGGCGGATGGTCAGGCCCTTCTGGTCAATGACCGCCTTCCACTCGCCCCGGGCCAGCAGGGTGACCACATTTTTCTTGTTCTGTGCCAGACTGTGGGCCAGCTGACAGCCCTGAACGCCTGCGCCGTACACCAAGATCCTCATAACGAGATCCCTCCTGTTTTGCATGATCAGCCCGGCCAGAAACACCGGACTGTTACTTTTTCAGGAACGAGAAAAAGCCCTTTTTCTCATAGGGCCGGGTCTGCACGCCGGTCACGGTGTAGCCCGTTTCGGCAATGGCAGCCTTCAGCGCCTCTACATCCACCGGCTGCTCCGAGAGGATGACCGTCTCGCCCCTGGTGTGGGAAGAAGTCACCTTGTTCACCCGGGCGGTCTTGCGCACCACATCATTGATGTGGCTCTCGCACATACCGCACATCATACCATCGACCCTCAGGATCGTTTCTACCATTGTTGTCCCCTCCATACTGTATCTGCGGGCACCCCTGTCAAACTGCACAAGTCCAGCCCGCTGTTTTCGTCATTTTGTTAGTTTTAGCTAACTCATTGTGGAAACAAAAAGGCTCCTGCCCCGCACAGCACTGCTCTGCGGAACTTTGCCGATCTGTTTTCAGTTTTATCATACCATACCGGTGGGCAAATTTCAAGCTGCCCGCAAAACCGGCCGGGGGACTTTTCAAAGGGTCAGTTCATGGAAAACAGCGCTGCTTTCCAGCTCTTTCCATTGCATCGTGTTTCCTTCCAGGGTCACGTAGCTGTGGGGGCTGTTCTCCTTGGGGATGCTCACAGAACCCGGGTTCAGGTAAAGATTTCCCTGCCCGAACTCTGTCCAGGCCGGAACATGGGTGTGCCCATGCAGCAGCACATCTCCCGGGGCCAGCGGCGGCAGATTTTTCACATGATAGATATGCCCGTGGGTCGCATAAATGAGCCGCTGCCCCACCGGAAGCACCGCATAATCGGCCAGCACGGGGAATTCCAGCACCATCTGGTCCACCTCGGCATCACAGTTGCCCCGCACGCAGAGCAGCTTCTCCTTTTTCCCGTTCAGCAGGGGGATGACCTCCTTGGGAGCGTACTCCCGGGGCAGGTCGTTGCGGGGGCCGTGGTAGAGCAGGTCGCCCAACAGGAACAGCCGGTCGGCTCTCTCCCGCTCAAAGGCCTCCAGCATTTTGCGGCAGTAGTAGGCCGAACCGTGCAGGTCCGACGCGATCATCCATTTCATGGCAGATCCTCCTTTTGTGCGTTCTGTTCTTATTTTACCGCCGCCGCGCCCCTTGTCAAGGGCAAGGGCCCGCTGTAAAAAGTCATACTTTTATTTTAAAAAGTCCTTGACAAGTATCCCTGTGATGTGGTATCTTTGAACCAATAAAATATCGTGTGGATTTTTACAGCATTCTGCAACTTTTCGCCACACAATGGTACAAAAGCCATTGTGTGGCTTTTGCTTTGCCTTCAAATCCAAATCTGACCCTCAGGAGCAATGAAAATGAACGATACTTTTATGAAAACCAGACCGGTGTTCCCGCTGCTGCTCTCCATGGCCCTGCCCAACGTCATCTCGATGCTGGTGAACAGCCTGTACAACATCGTAGACAGCCTCTTTGTGGCCCAGATCAGCGAGCAGGCCATGACAGCGCTTTCGCTGGTGTTTCCCATCCAGAATTTTGTCAATGCAGTGGCCATCGGCTTTGGCATCGGCATCAATGCCCAGATCGCGCTCTGCCTCGGCGCAGGCGACCACGAAAACGCCAACCGGGCCGCCACCCATGGCATGATGTTTTCCCTGCTGCACGGTGTGCTGGGCATGGCCCTCTGCATTGTCATCATGCCCGGCTTCCTGCGCAGTTTCACTACCGATCCCGCTCTGGTGGACATGGGCGTGACCTACTCCACCATCGTGTTCCTGTTCTCGCTGGTCAACATGGCAGACCTCGCCTTTGAGAAGATCTTCCAGTCCGTGGGCCGGATGAATGTTGCCATGGTGGCGCTGATCACCGGCTGCGTGACCAACATCGCCCTCGACCCGGTCCTCATCTTCGGCCTTGGGCCGGTGCCCGCCCTGGGCATTGCCGGTGCGGCCCTTGCCACCGGCATCGGGCAGGCCGTTTCCCTTGTGGTCTACCTCTATGTCTACTGCACCACCGAAGTCGCCGTCCGCTTCTCCCGCCGCTGCCTGCGGTTCGATGCCGCCCTTGACGGCAAGCTCTATGCCATCGGCGTACCGGCCATCCTGAATCTGGCCCTGCCCAGCCTGCTGGTCACCTTCCTGAACGGCCTGCTGGCGGTCTACTCCCAGAGCTATGTGACGGTGCTGGGCATCTACTACAAACTCCAGACCTTCCTTTACCTGCCGGCCAACGGCATCGTGCAGGGGATGCGCCCGCTGGTGGGCTACAACTACGGTGCCCGGGAGCATGGCCGTGTGTCCAGGCTCTACAACCTGACACTGGGCCTGAGCGCCGGGATCATGGCCATTGGCACCCTGCTCTGCCTGACCATTGCAGGCCCGCTGATGGGGCTGTTCACCTCTAACCCCGAGACCATCGCCATCGGCCAGACCGCCCTGCGGGTCATCTGCCTGGGGTTCATCGTCTCGGCAGTGTCTACCACCTCCTCCGGCGCGCTGGAGGGTCTGGGCAAGGGCGTGCCCTCGCTGGTCATCTCCCTCTGCCGCTATATCATCTTCATCATGCCCATTGCGTGGGTGCTGTGCGGCCGCATGGGCCCCACCGGTGTCTGGCACGCCTTCTGGATCACAGAGGCCCTCTCTGCCGTGATCGCCTACGCGGTATATCACAGGGCAGTCCATCAGAAATAACCCTCTCTAACAAAAATTCCCGCTCGATGGAGCGGGAATTTTTGTTATCATCTCTTCTTTGGTGGAAGGCTGCTCTCAGATCAGGCCCAGAGTTTTGAGCTCCCTTGCCACGCCGTCCTCCGTCACAGCCGGGCAGATGCGGTCGCAGAGCTTTTTCAGGTTGTCAGAGCCATTGGCCATGCAGACGCTGATGCCTACCACATCAGTCATCTGCAGGTCGTTGTCGCTGTCGCCAAAACCGATGGTGTCGGCCAGCGAACACCCAAGCTCATCGCAGATAGCCTTGATGCCGGTGCCCTTGTTGAACTTGCGGTTGATGAGTTCTCCGTTGACGATGGCTGACGGGGTATCCCCCAGCCGGGACTCGCAGAAGATGAACTGATCCTCATACAGCTGCTTTGCCTCGGCAAGGCAGGCCTCGTTGGGGGCGATGAACACCACCTTGTAAACCGGCTCTCCGTGGTATTCCTCAATGGGCCGGATGGTCAAGCCATACTCCATCGTTTTGCGCCAGCGCTCGGCCTCGCTGTTCAGCTGCCCCGGCTTGCGGGGGAACAAATGGGCGAACCGCTCGATCATCCTGATGCCGCCGTAAGTATCATCCCGGGCTTCCAGTGTGCACTCGGCACCTGCACGCCCCAGCACCTCCCGCAGGCCCTCGACCTGCGCGGGCTCCATGGGAAGATCCACGAGAATTTTCCCATCACAGCCCACATAGCCGCCTGCAGAGCAGACAAAGCCATCGAAACCGTAGGCAAGCAGCGGTTTCGTCATGCGCAGGTTGCGCCCGGTGCACAGAAACACCTTGTGGCCGTTGGCCCGGGCCTGCCGGATGGCCTCCACGGCACTGGCCGGAACGGTCATCTCACCGGGCGGCAGCAAAGTACCGTCAATATCCAGAAAAATCAGTTTTTGCTTCATAGTTCCCTCACTCTTTCACTGCCAGTTCATGGTAAAGCCGCGAATCAGCAGACCCACGGCCAGGATCGCCAGCAGTACCAGCAGAACGGTGCGGTTGGCCTGTTTCTGCTTCTGCCTGGCCCGGGCACGGCTGTTCCGGCTGCTGCCCTGCTTCCGGTTCTGGGGTCTGCTGCCGGAACTGCGGCCGCTCGTGTTCTGCTTTGCGCTGCTGCGGCGGGAAGCACGGCCGGAAGTCCCCTCTTTCTTCCTGCCAGCAGTGCTCTGGCCGGACTTGGCCGCGCGAGGGGCTTTCTCTTCCGGGGCCGCCGACGCAATGGGCTTTTTGGCCCCGCAGCGGCTCAGGTAATCCTCAGCCAGCCGGTAATACTGGCCCAGCTCACTGGTGCGCAGGGGCGCGCCCGCATAGCCCTCTTCCAGTGCTTCCACGGCCTCGTTGAAGAGGATCGCCGCCTGCGCAGCCGCCGTGCGGTCAGAAGCATGGGCCGCTTCATTGCGGGCAGTGCGCACCGCGTTGCAGGCCCGGCGGGCAGCAGCGGGGTGCTCCGTATTGCCCAGCAGATCCAGCGGACGGGCAGCATCCTTTTCAGGGTCCAGCAGCACCCGCATACACAGGGTGGTATCCAGCTGCTGCCAGCTGTTTCGGCCCGCCAGATCGGGCAGACGGTCATAATATTCGGGGCTCTCCTGCTGGCGGGTGCGGATGTGATCCAGCAGGGCTCCCAGGCTGTGCTCCCCGGGCTTGTTCTCCCAGTGCCAGCGCAGCAGCTTGCGGCTGATCTCATCGCAGGTAGTTTTGATCTCAAAAGCGGTTTGCAGTGCTTCGTCGGGCATAACGTTTCTCCTTCGTACAACCAAAAAACGGAGGAAGCGCAGCCTCCTCCGTCATTCATTTACATCATAAACTGATAATAGACGAAGCCCCACAGCGCAATGCCTGCGCAGACGATGGCGGTGATGGGCGGGACCCAGCGGACGAGGGTCTCGGCAATGCCGTCGCGGCTCTCTTCCGCATCGTCCTCCTCATCGTACTGCTCCACCTCGGGTTCCGGCTGGCGGGCCGGGGCGGCACGGCGGGCAGCAGCAGGCATCACACGGGTGCCCTCGTCATCCACAGCCGCTGCACCGCTGCCGGGGAACGCCGCGCGGGTGGCGGCATCCAGCACCCGGGTAGGCTCTGCTTCCGGAACAGGGGTGTGTTCCACCGGCGGTGCAAAGCTGGTCGGAGCGCCGACAGGCTCTGCCGGGCGGGCCGTCTGGACGACCCGGGTGGGTTCTGCCTGCACCGGCGCGCTGGCCACGATGCGGGTCGGCTCTTCCTGCGGAGCGGCGCTCACCACGCGGGTGGCCTCCGCCACCGGGGCCTGCTCTGCAGGGGCGGCCTTCTGGCCGGGCTGCAGCAGGGTGTTCAGGGCGTTCTGCAGCAGGATGCGGTCACAGCCGCACTCGGTGCAGTAGACCGTGTCCTCTTCCTTCGGGTGGAAGGAACCGCAGGCACAGTACCAGCCGTTCTCGAACACCTGCGGCATATACTTGAGGCCGCCGCGGTTCATCCGGCTTTCCAGTGCCTTTTCCAGCTCCGGACTCAGGCGGCGCGGGGCCGGCAGACGGACGCGCTTGATGGCATCCAGATGCACGACCTTTTTGCCGCTGTATACATTCTTCAGGACCACATCCACGCTGGTGATAGCCTTCTGGGTCACGAACACGGCATCGTCCATGCCAAAGCTCTCACCGGGCTTGACCTCGATCTCGCGGTATTCAAAGGCATCCTCACACAGGATGATGCCATCCACACCCTTGCACTTGAAGTGGATCTCCAGTGCAGTCAGGGTGACCTTGGAGATGTTCTTGAAGGTCAGGCAGACTGCGTTCTCGCCGCTGAGTTCGCCCTTGAGCAGCTCCACACAGACGAACTGCACCGGGCTGCCCGGGGTATAATAGTTGGCCCGGGTGCGTGCGACCGGGTTAAAATTTTCCTCCACGACACTCGCTCCCTTCGATCATTCGTTTTCCTGCGGGGCATCCTGCGCCGGGTCGGGCATTTCCTCGCCCAGCACGGCCTGCTCCGCCTGTTCAGCGGGCTCTGCGCTCTCGGCAGGCTCTGCGGTCTCCACCGGGGCTGCCGGTGCGGCGGGTTCCTGTGCAGGCTCGTCACCGTCACGCGGGGGCAGCTTGCCGCCGGCCATCACAGTGTTGAACTCCTGCTCGTTCAGCTTTTCGCGTTCCATCAGAGCCTGTGCCAGCGCATGGAGCTGGTCGATGTGCTCCGTCAGGGTGCGGCGGCAGGTCTCGTAAGCCTCATCGATGATATCCCGCATCTCGCCGTCGATCTCGGCAGCGGTGGTCTCGCTGTAGCCCTTGCCCTGGGTGAAATCACGGCCCAGGAAGGTCTCCTCCTGCGAGGTGCCGTAGACCACAGGGCCAAGGCGCTCGGAGAAGCCGTACTTGGTGATCATCTGGCGGGCGATGTTGGTGGCCTGCTGCAGGTCGTTGGAGGCACCGGTGGAGATGTCCTCCAAAATCAGCTGCTCAGCCACACGGCCGCCCAGGCTGGACACGATGTCCTCGAACATTTCGCCCTTGGTCACGTAGCTGCGGTCCTTTTCGGGCAGATACATGGTGTAGCCGCCTGCCTGACCGCGCGGGATGATGGTGATCTCATGCACACGGGGGTGGTGCTTGCAGTAGAAGCCCGCCACAGCGTGGCCTGCCTCGTGGTAGGCGGTGAGCTTTTTCTCTTCGGGGGTGACGACCCGGCTCTTCTTCTCGGGGCCGGCCATGACCTTCATGGAAGCCTCTTCGATGTCCTCCATCGTAATGGCCTTGCGGCTGCGGCGGGCAGCCAG
>OOAG01002388.1_pt1 | contig 12383 bp, 12 predicted proteins | sample 1671461 | NCBI WGS metagenome assembly OOAG01 (sample SAMN06348159, study PRJEB24527) | human gut metagenome | biome: human gut; feature: ankylosing spondylitis patient; material: feces | host: Homo sapiens | place: China | collected 2015-10 | reverse complement strand
ATCCGAAATATCACCTATGTCCTCATTTTTTTCTAACTGTGCCTTGATTTCTTCATTGATAGCGGCGTTCATTACGGGAATAACTTTCAAATCCTCTTCCTTCACAGAAATTTCAGCAATATCGTCTTTTTCTCCACATTGGGGGAAATTAACCAGCCAGTATCCTTCTGTACGTTGTTCTAAACAGATCCAGCCCTGCATGCCCTTATGAACCCCGTCTTTGGCTTAATTCTCTTTTTCAACCGCAACTTCAACACAATCCATCATTTTCATCTTACTTGCCTCCATAAGGTGTCGTTAACTGAATACGCCCATTTGGATAGACCATCCATTCGGAAATAAAGGATGCGGGTTCTTCGCCGGCTTTCCTTAGACATTCTTTGCAATGGGTTTTGCCTTCGGAGTGGTGCATCCACTGAACCCAATTCGGAAAGTCAGCCGACTTTCGTACAAGAATCGCTCCTGTACTACGCTTATAATACATTCATTTCTTCTCCACTACAAGTAGAGAAGAAGGAGCCTAAAGTTGCACGCTTTTGTGCAACAAGATAAATAAAAATTGGCGAGTCCCATAAGGACCCGCCAATGGTCGGAGTGTAATGATATTTCGGGTGAAAATTCGTGTGCAATTTTGAACTAAAAATAGTTTGCTTTTAATAATTTCTATTATCTATTAATTTTCTTGCAATACAATTTACGATCGAATCCGCTGTGGCAGTAAAAGAAGAGTCTGAAACCATTATGATTTCAGACTCTTCTTTGGTCCGAGTGACAGGACTTGAACCTGCGGCCTCTTGACCCCCAGTCAAGCGCGCTACCAACTGCGCCACACCCGGAAATGTGCTGCTCGAAGTCAGCTCAGTTATAATAGCATACTGTTTCTGGAAATGCAACCCCTAAAATGAAAAAAATTAAAAAAATAAAAATGGGAGCAGATTGTTGACAAATCGCCAATCGATATAGTATAATAATCAGGCGTCCGACGGATGGCGCCTTTCCATGATGGAGAGATGTCCGAGCGGTTGAAGGAACCGGTCTTGAAAACCGGCGAGGCGCAAGTCTCCGTGGGTTCGAATCCCACTCTCTCCGCCATTTTTTCATAAACACCATCGACCTGCGGAAGTACCCAAGAGGCCGAAGGGGCTCCCCTGCTAAGGGAGTAGGCTGGATAAAACCGGCGCGAGGGTTCAAATCCCTCCTTCCGCGCCATAAGGTGGCAACAATTCGGATATTTTAAGCGCAACGCTTAGAATACCAAAGGGTTGCCACCTTTTTTTCTTTCAAATTCCGCACTCAGAAAAAAAGATATTTTCGCGTTATTTTGGTAACCGGGGAGATTTGAACTCCCCTTTTCACAGATTCAAAGGCAAAATCCTGAGAAGCGCCCTTTTTGCGGGCGCAGAATAGAGCGATCTTTCCTCAAAATTTTATACGATCTTTCGGGCGTCTGTTTGTTGGTTTCGTCGAAGCCATCAAAGCGGCGCCCTTTTTCATTTCCCGACGTCAAAAAGGGCGTCTCTGCCTAATCCATCACCCGGCCGGAGCATTTCAGGATGCTCCGGCTTATTTTTTTGCTTACGAGGAGGAATTCACAATGAACGATCAGAACGAAACCACGCAGCTCCGTTTCCTTGAAGAAACCGCCACCCGGCTGCGGCAGAACGGTTTCACGGTGGAGCCAATTGAGGATCACCACCTGCCCGTCTGCTGGGAAAAAGGGCGCCTCTGCCGCGTTTCCGGCAAGGGCAGCGTGTTGTACCGGCAAGAGAACGTGGACAGTATTCGGGCGCAGGATGCGCTGCAAACCGTGATCGACACCGCCAAAATGACTTCGGAATACATGGCGATTCTGGAAACCGCGCCGCGGCTCAAAGCCAGCGGACTGGATGGCGACTACCGTATCCTCGCGGACTTCGGTGACGCGGTGCTGGCGGGCCACCCCACCGAGCGGGGTGTCCAGTTTGTGACTTGGGAGTGGAACTACGACCGAGAGGGCGTCCATCACGGGCATTATTTCCAGAACGACTACGATGCCGCCAAACGCGATTTCACCGTGCGCAGCGGGCTTGTTCCAAAAGACGCCCTTTTTGAGCCCGAGCAGCTTGCGCAGATCTACCACGCACTGTCGTTCGTCCGTGAACAGGACGAAACTCTATCCTTCGGACGGGATCAGGAACTGGCGGAGCTCATGGACCAGATCGGCGGACTGCTGCCCCCGAATGCGCCGCGGCAGCGGGATAGCCTTCAAATATAATATCTTAGAAGTGGAGGTCGAAAGCAGCAATGAAAGCCTATGAAAAAAACGGGTGGCTCGCTCACGTCCAAGACATTGAGACGGGAGAGGTCATTCAGGATGGAACGCCTGTGAGTCAGGTGAATATGAACCACATGGACGAAGGCATTTTCACAAACCGTGAAGCGGTCATTCTCCACGAGGCTCAGATCGCCGACGCGCAGAAAGAGATTACCGTCGGCATTTTTAAGCGTAATAATATTCAACTCGTAATTATTAGCAGCGGTGCCAGTGATAATCACATTGAGCTTGGCTTGGCGATGGTGGTATCGGCGTTCACCTTTGCTGCATTCATAATCTTCATCATCAATATCATCTCCGGCAATTTTCGCTTGACTTTCCACCAGATTTCGGTAGAATAAAAATAGTGTGCAGCTAAATTTTTTATTGAACGCTGAATAGCCGGGATTAGCGCAGTTGGTAGCGCGCTTGCTTTGGGAGTGCCGTGGCGGTATCCGGGATAGGGTGAGGCGAAACGCCGCAAAGCCTTGCGACACCTGCGTTTGCTGGATTTCCCCCGATTGCAGAAAACGGCACAAAAGCGGCTTTGACCACAGGAATGACCACAGACAGAAAAAACTTTATTTTTACCGCTCGCCGTGGTATCATGACAGAAAAGTGAATATCCGGGTATAGCGAAGTTGGTATCGCGCCTGGTTTGGGAGCGGGTCGCTCCCCCTTCAAGCCGAAAAATACCGTGTCCGCAATCCCTTGATACGCCTGCGATACAGGCACTTCCCCCGCAAGTCGAGGTGGTCAAAAAAACCGCCTGACCACATGTTTGACCACATCTGGCGCAAAACTGAATTACCAAAAATCCGGGATTAGCGCAGTTGGTAGCGCGCTTGCTTTGGGAGCAAGATGTCGGGAGTTCGAGTCTCCCATCTCGGACCACAGCCCCTGAAATCGAACGATTTCAGGGGCTGTTTTAGTATTTAATTACTCAAAGCTCAAAACAAAAAATAGGTATCACTCTTATAATACACCCTCTTGGTTATTTAGGCTTACTGTCAAGAGCTTTCCTGATTTTCTGCATATGTCGCTTTGTGTCACGAGTAATTGCCTCATTAGAACCATATTCCCTTTCGGCACGTGATACATATGTCAGGAAATTTCCAGGCTTTCCATCTGCACCACGTTCTGAATATCGACGATACAGATTTTCACAACTGATATGTTTCCCAGCAGGTGTATACCCACCAGCTTTGGCAATGTTTTTAGCTTTTCGGTACATACGATAATAATATTTCGAAATCGTTTTCGCTCGAATCGAGACTTGCCTGCCGTTAAATGTGAAACCGAGAAAATTGATGAATCTACTGCTGCCATCCGCTTCCGCATGAAACTGTTTTCCGCAATTTTCTAATTCGCTATCAGCATAATGAAAGTATTGCGTTTTGCTCGGCTCCAAAGTTAACCGCGGTGCAACTTTAAGAAGTGTACGGATTTTCTCAAAAGCTTCAGCAATATTGAGTTCGGAGGTGTCTGGAAGAATGATGATAAAATCGTCGCTATACCGCATATACATACCACCAAGCTCCAAAACCATATCATTAATTAGCTTGTCGACTTCAAGCATATATACATTGGCAAGAGTAGCACTTATGGGTGAGCCTTGAGGAATTCCATAAGGATCTGCATGTCTCACAATATGGGATTTGTTTTTCCTAAACTGCATCGGTGTAAGAACACGCACCTGACTATTTAGGCTTTTACGTCCAGCCCAGTCATCGCTAAGCCCATTGAGAGCAAGCAAATCCGTCAATTCCCACTTGCTGTATGCAGTAACATTTTTAAACACGCTGTAATGATCATCAGGCAAATAATCACATTTCAACAATGAACACCATTGCCGTTTTAGATAATCATGGTCAAGGTTATCAAAGAAATGTGTAAAATCCCCAATCATTACATAACATCTTCCGAGCTCCCTGATGTAATCATAGGCTCGTTTTGAAAAATAGATGTTACTTTTATGCAGATCAGTTCGATAGGCCACGGCAACGTTGGTTATTCCATCGCCCCGAACACGTTCGTTATATAGCTCATTTAACATGTAACTGTAATACTGGTAGATACAGCGGTCAATATGAGCTGCATAACAAATATCCCTGGTTTTTTCTCTGGTACCCTTTGCCTTATTAAACTTAACCGTCTTGATTTGGTAGTGAATAAACGGATAGAAGCCATGGGTGGCTGCTTTGCGTGGATTTGAGATATAGGATTTCTGTTTCCCTATATCGGTACGCAAGTCAAAATGTGCATAGGGCTTCTTGCTTCTTTTAATGGTATTTTCAAGACTAAGCCAATCGTATGGTGCCATAAAATCTCCTAAAATTTGCAATATCCACCGACACGGAGGATAGCGTTCCTAAGTCGGTGGATATACAGGTTTACGTGGTCTCTCGTAGCACGAAATCGGCGTGTGTCTGAGCTACCAGCTATCCAATTCTCGCAATTCTCGACTATGATATAATCGAGTGGGAGGTGTTTGTCTTCACCGTAATGTGTCTTGCAGCTCTGACAGCCGAATCGGCGTCAATCTGGTCAACAGCAGTCCAGGAATTCCTCATTGGAATCTTACTGGAAGGCTTGACAACAATCCCGTTCCTCTACACCTACATGTAGAGCAAAATTATTATAACATAAGCTTTCTGAGAAAACAATCGGTGCTCTATCTGTATATGTGTTAATTGTGGAGATTTTACAGATTATTCATACTCAGGTAATTAGTACCACCCTTCTAATATTTCAGCACATTAATCAATGGGTTATCCTTCTGTCGAAAGGCACTACCATTTCCAATTGTTAAAGCAATCAGCAGATGACTCAAACCAATATGGTATATGGTAAATCGCCTTGTTCATATTTTTATAGTATCTATTAATCACGCTTTTGTTTAGAGTATCATTATTTTCTCCTCAGCATTGCCGCCATCATCCCATAATGTTTCTTCACCGTATTCCGTGCCAGTCCGGTTTGTTTGGCGATGGTCGAGAACTCCGTGACCTCCGGGTGTAGACGCATATAGTCCCACAGCTTGCGCTGCTTTTTTGTCAGCTTTTCCGGCGGGGCGATGCCCGCAAGCTGCTCCTTGAGATTTTTGCGTTCCTCGTTCATCTCCGTGATCAGCGCTTTGAGCTTTTCCTCGCACTCCTCGCGGGTGCGGGCGTAGACGTTGCGGGAATGTTGCGTCCCATCCGGCCATATGGGAGAATAGCGTCCCTCAAACAGGTGGTCATTGAGTTCGCTGACGCAGCCGGTACCCGGTTTCCTTTTCTTCCCCACATAGGGCTGGAAGTCCACGATGCCTTTCCGCTCTGGCTCCGTTTCTTCCTGCGGTTCTGCCTTGCCGATGCTCCGGTCGATGCTGGCAGCGGCGGCGCGCTGCATATCACTGGTGATGTGGGTGTAGATGTCCAGCGTTGTCACCGCCGACACATGGCCCAGCATGGCGGAGAGGGTCTTTACGTCCATGCCGTTTTCCAGCGCCAGCGTTGCGAAGGTATGTCGCAGATCATGGAATCTGACACGCTTACAGTCTGCCCGCTCCAGTATGGTGGTCAGCCGCTTGCGGACAGCAGCGGGATCTTTGGGCGAGTCATTGTTCAGCGGGGAGGGGAACAGCCATACAGAGTTTATTTCGGTTTTGTAGTCACTCAGCACCATCAGAACAGGGGGCGGGAGGATGACGCTCCGGTTGGACGCCTTTGTTTTCGGCTCGGACACTACCAATTCTCCCTTGACCCGGTGTACCTGCCGCTTTACCTGAAGTTCTCCGGTGTTGAAGTTTAGATCGTCCCATTGGAGGGCGCAGATCTCACCACGGCGTAGGCCGGTGGACAGTTCCAGTAGGAGCAGTTCGAAACAGCCGTCCTCTTCGGCCTGGATAAGCAGCCGCTGGATCTCCTCCGGGGAGAGAACCTGCATTTCTCTGGCTTTTGCAGAGGGGAGGCGGCAGAAGTCGGAGGGATTTTTGGGGATGATCTTCTCAGAGACTGCCTTGTCCAGCGCCGCGTGGAAGGTGGTGTGGATGCCGCGGACGGTTTGGTCGGAAAGTCCTTCGCCATACTGTTCCTGCCGGAGCAGACGGCCATTTTGTTTAAGCCCGGTATAAAACTGCTGGATATCTCCGGTGGTAAGTTTGTTCAGTGGAATGGGGCCCAAGTTTGGAATGATGTGCTGATAGATCCGCCGTTCATAGGACATCTGGGTGTTGGGGCGAAGATTTGGCTTTTTGTAGGTCTGATACCAAAAGTCCAGCCATTGGGCGACTGTCATGGTCTGCCGGGGTGGTTGCGGCTCAGATCCTTTTTGTGCGGCAATCAAACTTTTGAGTTTTTTCTCACATTCGGCCTTTGTTTTTGCCAGCACATTTTTAGTTTTGGGCACTCCTTTGTCATCATAACCGATGACCACTCGTCCCTCCCAGCGGCCATCGCTTCTCAGACGGACGGTGCCGCTGCCATGTTTTCTCTGCTTTGCCAAGGATTCATCTCCTCTCCAAGGTAGTCGGTCAGGAAACCGCCCACGATCTCAGCGGCCCGCTTCTGCATATCGCCGGTGGTGTGCGTGTAGGTGTCCAGCGTGAAGCTGGCCTTTGTGTGGCCAAGGATACCGGCCAGTGTCTTGGCATCCACACCGGAGGATAGGGCATGAGTGGCGAAGGTGTGGCGCAGATCGTGGAAGCGGATGTCCGGCAGTCCAGTTTCTTTCAGTAGTGCTTTCAGGCGGTTGTATGCTGTGCCGGGGGCGATAGGCTGCTCTGGATCAAAGGGATTAGGGAATATCCATTCGGTCGGCGCTGTTTTCTTTCGCTCCCGCAGGAGTTGTGCCGTGCTGGGCGGCAGGACAATCTTCCGTGTTCCTGCATAGGTCTTGGTGTCACCTGTGGTGAGCGGTTTGCCTTTCTCTTTATGGAGGGTGCGCCGCACATGGAGCGTTTCCTGTTTCGTATCGAAGTCCTCCCACCGCAGAGCGCAGATCTCGCCCCGGCGCAGACCTGTGGTCACCGCGGTGTAGAAGAAATCATACCAGAACGCATCCTTTTCAATGACTTTCATAAACGCGTCCAGTTGTGCTCCGGTGAGGACCTTCATGGGCGCGCCGTCAAACTTGGGCGGGTCAACTTCTGCGGCGGGATTGTTGGGGATCAGGTTCTGCTCCATAGCCGTTTTCAGGGCGTGGTGCAGGGTGGTGTGGATGCCGTGGACCGTTCTGGCGGAAAGGCCGGGGGATTGTCCATCTCTGGGATGTACCCGCCCGGTTTCCTGTAAGGAGCGGTAGAGCGACCGCAGGTCGACGGCAGTGATTTTTGAGAGAGTTTTGTTTCCGAGATAGGGTTTGACATGGAGTTCCAGAGAGCGGCGATAGCCGTTCAGGGTGGTGGGACGAAGCGTAGCGGCCATGTACTCGTCCAGCCATTTGTCCAGCCAGACGGAGAGGGCCATATTGCTTTCTTCAGTCAGGTCTACGCCTTTATAGGCTTCGGTGAGCTGCCGCAGTTTGGCGGACAGTTCCTTTTGCGTGGGCGCGGAGATGTACCGGAAGATGGAGTCACCGTTGCTTTTGTGTCCCACCACGATACGGCCCTCCCAGCGGCCGTCCTCCCGCTTACGCACCATCCCGTCGCCAGACGGTCTTCGTTTCGCCATTCAGTCCTCCTGTTCTGCCGAATGGCAGATGCGTTCTTCTTCCTCTTTCTCGAAGGAGTAGAGCCCATCTGCCTCCAGCTCTTTCGCCATGCCCCACGCCAGCTTGAAGCCCGCTGTGAAGCTCATCAACGTGGACTCAGCCAGCAGTGTGTTTTGCGCGTCCAGCAGCCGCAGTAGTATCTTACGCTCCGTGGCATCTATGTCCCGCCGCAGTTCCTCTTGGGCGTATTCGACCTGTGCGTCCAATTCGCTGTGTACCTGACGGTCGAAACGCATTTGCAGGGCTTTCATGTAGTCGTACATTGCGGCACCTCCTTTTGGCAACCACAACACATACCACAACCCGGCGCACAAAGCTACTGTTTTCCGAAATGTTTCTTTGACTATAGCGGCGCAAAAAATACGTTTCTAAACCTGTTCACGTGTGCATCCGCATCGAGCAGCCCTTTTTTGTGGCGGGGAGCGTACTGCGCTCATCCGCCAGCAGTTCCACGCCGGGACGGGTGGCGACGTAGCGGGTGCGCTGGGCCAGCTTTGCCGCGTTCTGCCCGCCCTTGAGGTAGGGCGAAATCAGTACGATCCGGGCCATGTGTCATCCGGCTCTATGCGCCGCTGGCTCCGCACCGCGCTTTCAAAACTCACCTGACCGTTGGTGCGCTTCACCTCATCCACGGCGTAGGCCCGCAGCTCCCGCGTGTGGATGGGATCGGTACGGAAGTGGGCGGCGATGGTGTGGCACAGCATGTTCAGCTCCACCGCGCACTTGAAGAGGATCGTCTGAAGCCGGTGGTTGTTAAGATCCATGGTGCCCTGAATGGCGGTGAGGATGGCCTGAGAGATGTAGGTCGTGTTGTCCTCCGTGCCAAGATAGCCCATGTAAAACCGCAGGGCCTTATCCACAAATTCACTGCGGCTTTGACAGTTATCTGCTTCCAGCCAGCCGTCCATGCGGCTGATCACGCTGGGGCGCAGCCAGATCGTGGTACTTTTCTTGTTATCATCCATTTTTCTTCTTTCCTTTCTGTGACGTCGGTCAAAATCGCCGCAAAGCCCTGCAAACACGGGACTTTGCCGGATGACCGACTGCGATTATTTTGCAAAACCGCCAAACCGACTGCGGTTTGCGTTTCCCTGAAAAGTCCCGCACTGCGGGGCTTTGTGGGCGGGCCGCACGCATAAGCGACTGCGGCCCTTTATCTTGTGCTTTTATCGAACGGGCAAATAAGGGGCGAAACCCTCCGAAATGGGGCATGGCCGGGAGGGGAACACGCATCCCCAAGGGCTCAGTTTCCCACTGTCGGACAGGATTCACCGGGCTTTTTCACACATCGCTCACAAACGCCGCAACGTTCGTTTCAACAGGCTTCGGCGGGTACACACGCCACCCCGGCTCCTAACCGTGCACACAGCGGCTTACGCGGCGAAGCACGGGGCGTTTTGGATGGGGGTGGTATCACTACCCTCGGAGCGTTTTGCGCGGTTCGGAAACCCTGCGCGGCCGGGTGTCAGAACGGCAAACTTTGCCGCTTTTGGGTCTTGGTCGGGTGTGCTCCCGAAGAACGTAGAGAGCCTGCGGAACAGCGATGCGCTCATGCGCGTCGCTGTCCCGAGGCGTCGCGGCCCCGCTGGGCTGCGTGATTCCGTTGCTGTTTCTCTCACCGCATTGATGGGCTTTACGGTTTTGTCTGGCCATGATAACAGCATGCAGAGAAAGATGCTCGCCAGTTTCACACGCTGGTCTGCTCCATGCGTCTTGCCACTCGCTGCCGTTCCTTTGCTCTGTCCACAGCATCCATCTGCCGCTGATAAAACTGGTCGATGGAAAACTGGATCGGCAGGATCGTGTAGAGCAGACTTCCGTTTTGCTTGCGCCCGTCCCTCGTGATGATGCTGGTGCGCTCTGTGCGGATGAGCCCGCGTTCCTCCAACTCCTGCACATACTTCCGCACGGTGTTGTTGCTCATACCCACCGCCTTGCCGATGGTGGCGTAGCTGGGATGGCACTGATAGGTTCTGCGGTCTTCGATGCGGAGCAGGTAACCGTAGACAGCGATCGCACCGTGAGACAGACCCAGCTGATAGATCTCATTGGGCAGAGGAAAATAGTTCTTGACCGGGTCGCGCTTTGTCCAAGTTCTCATCTGGCACCTCCAGTCTGCCGCTCTACCCACTGCCGGAATTTATCCTTGGGCACCACGAACCGACTGCCGATGCGCACAGACGGAAATACTTCTTCGTGCATCAGCTCGTAGGCACTGGAGATGGACACGCCCAGCACCTTTGCCACCAGTTCCGCGTTGAGGAACAGCGGCAATTCATCGTAGCTGTGATAGGTTGATATTTTCAAAATCGTTACCTCCAATAGAATTCAGAGAAAAATTACTTGCGTTTCGGAGGTCCCTCTGTTAGACTGTTTGCAGATGGAGTCTGCGTTTTCCGAAACGCGGCGCGCCGCTGGACTGCTGCAACAGTTCAGCGGTTTTCCTTTTTGTAGGAACGATAGATACCGATTCCCCCTTTCTTAACGATCTTCTGCCACGCACCGTACCCGTTCCTGCCCTGCGGCCTTGTTTGACCTGCACAGCGTTTTCGCTGCCTTGGTACGCTCGACCGCTTTGCCGCGGCGTCCTGGCGTTACTTCTCCGGCGTGTATCATCTCCGGTGATGGGTATTCAGTTGTCGAGGTGCTTTTTCGGATTTGTGACCGTCTTTTTCATTGACAATCCGCAGTCCTCGTGTTAGACTAACTGTAAATTACTTTTGACAGTCTTTCCGTGTTTGTATGGTAACATACTTTTCACTTCTTGTCAAGACTGTCTGTATTTTAGTATTACGATTGTCTATTTTGAGGTGATCTGCCATGTGGTATGCCAAAATGTATTTCTCTGAGGGCAGAGAGATTTTCCAGTATGATTCCCTTGGTACGCAAGGCGTTCCGGACGTCCAGAAGGAGTTCCCCTTTCTGGAAAGCCTGCTTGCCTTTCAGGAACTGGACTGCGCGGAAGTGACGCCGATACTGCAAAGCATCACTGATAACTGGAGCCGGTTTATCGCAGAGGATGACAGGGACGCACTTGAGAATTTCAAGAGAAAACTGGGGAGGTTAGCCTCCATACACATTTATTTTCGACTTCTCTATGTTCACTGCCGCTACCGCCAGTCAGCGATGTACATTCAAAATGACCGAGGCAGTGCGGAGGATGCGCAGATACTGGACGAACTGCGCCAGCTCCCTGAACAGCTTCCGCGGTATCAGCAGCAGATCCAACGCTTTTTTGAGTTGGTGCTGAATGTAGACAGCGCGGGACGGGAGCCGCAGGCACAGGCGGCAAAAAATTATACCTACGATATGCCGAAAGATCCCGGCCTGTTTTGTTTCCGCCCTATTCCCCTCAGCTTTGAGCCGGTGGAGCCGGGGCGGTGTTCGCCGGTGCTGTATTCCTCCAGCATCCGGGACATGATCGACTACTCTCTGCGGAGCTGCGTGGAGCGGAACATCACCGTGCGGCGCTGCAAGAACTGTGGCCGCTGGTTTCCGCAGACCGGGCGGGTCAGCGCGGAGTATTGCGAGCGGCCTGTTCCAAGAGGAGAGCAGGTCTGTCGGGAGATCGGGGCTTTCAAGCAGTGGACAAAGAAGCAGTCGGATGACCCAATCTTCAAGGCATACCGCAAAGAGTATAAGCGGCGCTTTGCGTGGATCAAGGCGGGGCGCATCACGGACGAGGCGTTCTATGCATGGAGCGAAAAAGCTAGAGAAGAGAAAAAGAAATGTGACCGAGATATTATCTCGTTAGCGGAATTTCAGCAGTGGCTGAAGGAATCCAAATGAAAAACCGTGTGCTGACCTTACGGTCAGCACACGGTTATCTTTGTCTATAGCGAGGCAGATTTTAAACCGCCCGCGTCTTTGATACGCCATCAAAACGCAGCTTTCTCCCATTCAATCAGGATCTCCGCCAGCTCAGGCGTCAGCCGCTTGCGGCACTCGTGCCGCAGTTCATCCGGCACGCCGTAGAATGCCTCAGCGATGCTGCCGGTGATGGCGGTCAGCGTATCGCTGTCACCGCCGAGGGACACCGCCGTGCGGAGAGCATCCTCAAAATCCGTGCTTTCCCAAAATGCAGCAATGGCCTGCGGCACCGTCTTCTGACAGCTCTCCACATGATGATAGGTTGGGCGGATTTCGTCGCAGGTGCGGGAGAGGTCATAACTGAACTCGCATTCCACATACGCTTTGATCTCCACCTTGCTGTGGCCGGTGCGGGCAAGAAAAATCGCTGCAGTAACGGCTTGTGCGCCCTTGATTCCCTCCGGATGATCATGTGTTACCTCGGCGGTGAGCTGCGCCAGATGCAGCGCCTCTTGTATACTCTCTGCTAGCCACGCCGCGGGAGAAACCCGCATGGCACTGCCGTTGCCATAGCTGCGGTACGGCT
>OOAG01002380.1_pt1 | contig 12419 bp, 14 predicted proteins | sample 1671461 | NCBI WGS metagenome assembly OOAG01 (sample SAMN06348159, study PRJEB24527) | human gut metagenome | biome: human gut; feature: ankylosing spondylitis patient; material: feces | host: Homo sapiens | place: China | collected 2015-10 | reverse complement strand
AACGTTTGGATATTTTCTGTCAAAAACGCTTGACAGCAATTCCGCCTTTCTGTATAGTTACAACTTCTGACGCGGGATGGAGCAGCATGGTAGCTCGTCGGGCTCATAACCCGAAGGCCGTAGGTTCAAATCCTGCCCCCGCAACCACAACGACATGAAGAAGCCCAAGGACAACCTCCTTGGGCTTTTTTTGTTGTGCGTGCGGTATGCCCGACGTGGGGCATCGGCGGCTGGCGGAAAAACTGTCCCGCCCTTGGCCCTGATGAATGCCCGCCGTGGGGCATGGCGGCTGGAACGGCAGGCTGTCCATCGCCGACGCCGCGTAGGGGAATGGCGGACTGTCCGTGCCGTCGGGCCTGCGTGGAACGGGGCGGGGATTTCGGAGCGGGACCGGTCCTCCACGTGAAAAGGGCCCCGCTTTCCCTGGCAGGGACGCGCTATACCACAGGCCGCGCGCCGCCCGGCTGCCCGTACGGTGTACGGCGCCCGGCCGGAGGATAGGGGCGTGCCCGTGCGAAGCCCGATGCGGCATCCGCAACATGCCTCGCGGCGGGGGCTGAGGCAGCCCGTGCCGCGGCCTTTCCGTCCTGCTTGGCCCGGAGGAGGGCGTACCGGTCGATCAGCCGGGCACTTACCCATGCGGCGCAGTCGGTGATTTTTTCAGGTTCGACGGCGAATTCAGACCCGCCGAGCACGATGCCGAAGCGCTCGCGCAACAGCTTTTCCACCGCTTCGGGCACGTTGCACATCCGGTCGAAATCGAAATACCGGGCGCAGGTGGCGCATACGCGGGGCTCCTCAGCCGGTTCCGCCTCATAAGGGTTACGCATGGCATCCTCCTTGGATTGTTAAGGAAACCTGACGGGGATAAAAATCCCCGGTCCTGGGGCTTCCCGTGCTAGGGGCGGCGGAGGCGTTTTTCGCACTCCGGGCATCTGCGCGCCAGTTCGGCGGCGTTGGCTCCGGCATCTATCCCCGTGCCCGTGTGCCCGTACCGCCGCGCCAGCGTTTCGCACTCGGCCTCATCCAGCGGCGACGCGTGCCTGTAGCCGCGCCGCTCCATTTCGAGCACAAGCTCTTCGTGCCGCCGGAACATGCGCCGGGGGTCCACCAGCTTCCCGGCGAGGAACCCGTCAATGTTTTTCCCGCGCCGTAAGCTTCCGAGAAGCATATGTAATTCAACATGTTCGCCCAGTAGGTGCTTACGGCACATCGTTTCCGGGGGAAGCATCCACATTCGCATAGCCGTACTCCTTTGCCGGGAGTCTAGCGGGCGGGGCGCTTCCATACAATGAGACTTGTGCGGGCTTGCGGCGCTTGGGCTGTGCCTTTGCATCCGCCATTCCGCCGGAGAGGAACCGGGTTGCGCCGCCGTTTTCCCCTGTGCGGCCTCCGTCCGTTTCGCGGCGGGAAGGCTGCCCATGTGGGCGGGGCACTGACGTAACCCGGGAGCCGGGAACCTTGAGCCCGGTGGAGGACGGGCCCTTCCCTGCACTCCGCGGGATTACGTCGGCAGCGGGCTTTCAGCTCCGTGCCGTGAAGAGAGCGTTCCATATATAGAATATCAAGTCAAGATAAAATTTCATATATGAGATTAAAAACCGCCGTATGGATTCCAAACACAGCATCATGTATGGGAATCCATTTCCCAACCATGCGAAAAAAGATCAGAAGAAGGCGATAAGAAGGAATCACAGCCCGGTTTGGTGGGAAAGCCCGGAAAGGGGCGGCCGTGGACGGGGGAGGCGTAGGGGCATGGCCGACCGGAAAGGCCTGATGGTACGGTTTTCCTAAAGGAAAGGCGTGGGTACGGCGGGGAATCCTCTGTCATGAAGGTAGGAAAGCGGAGGGGGAGGAGGCAGGGGGCGGCAAAGAGTGCCCCGCTATCCTAGAGAGGGAGGGAAAAAGGAGGGCGTGCCCGCACTGGGCTGTGCCGGGAGGCGGCCCGTGCCTCCGAGGAGCCTTGCGCGGGCCGCATTCCGGGATATGTGTAGGTGGGCGGGGGCGGGAAGGGGGGGGGGGGACTCCTCCTGTGAGCCGGGATAGACGTGTGGCGGGTGCTTTCCCGCTGGAAGGGGCAGCCCTCAGACGACCCGCCCGAACCAGCGTACCCGCCCGTAGACACGGAAGGTTTCGAGATCCGGGCCTTCGACCACGATGTCGGAGAAATCGCGGTTTTCCGACTTGAGCAGCCAGCCGCGCGGGGTGCGCTGGACGCGCTTGACGAGCAGCTCCTCCCCGAAGCCCACGAGGAAGATGTCCCCGTCCCGCAGCTCCTTGACGGACTGATCGACGAGGATGGTGTCCTTATGGCGGATCATCGGCTCCATGCTGTGCCCGATGACGTCCAGCATGACGGATTCCTTGGCGTGGACGCCCACCCTGCGCAGGAAGTCGTCGCGGAAGGCATACATCCCCAGAACCTCGTCCGAAGTGATGAGCGACGACCCGGCCCCGGCTTGGGCCACGACCTTGGGGATCAGGGTATAGCCTTCCATCCGCTCGTCAGGGAATACGATTTTCCCGCCGAGCTGGGAAATCCAGTCCAGCAGTTTGTCGGCTCCGGGAGGCGATCCGCCCTTGAGCACACGGAAAAACGTCGAGGCCGGGGCTCCCACCGTCTTGCCCAGATTGGTGATCCCGCCCGCCTTTTCCGCCTTTTTGTTCAGCCATTCTATGGCCTTTTCGTAATCGGTCTTCATCCCGGAACCGTAGCAAGTTTTTTCATATATGGGAAGATTCCCATGTGGCATTTTTCTGTTGCCATTTATTTTCATATATGGAATTATACATTCCGTATATGGAATAGGGCGCGCTTTCGTGAACCGGCCCGAGGCTGTGCCCCGTCGCTCGGCACCCCTTGCCCGGCCCAATCAGGGCCGAGGCCGGCATCATCGGCGCGCCGTTGCCGCTTCGCCGGCGTTTCATCGCGCGGGGCAAGGGAGCGAAAAGTTGAAGGAACACTTGAGGTTTAGGGGGGACGGCAGGGCCGCCCCGGACGCCATACGGGAGGAAAGGTGATGAAATACCGTAAGATATCGCCGTGCATCTGGAACGACGCCAAAGTCCGCGAGCTTTCCGACAAGGGCAAGCTCGCGCTGCTGTTCCTGCTGACGCACCCGCACATGACCCCGCTCGGCGCGATCCGGGCGAACGCCCCCGGCCTCGCCTGTGAGCTCGGGTGGTCCGAAAAGGTGTTCCGGAAGGCGTTCGGGGAAGTCCTCGCGCTCGGCATCGCCAAGGAGGACGCCAAGGCCCCGCTCGTATGGTTCCCGAACTTCCTCCGCCACAACATGCCGGAATCGCCCAATGTTGTGCGTTCGTGGGTGGGGGCCTTCAGGGACTTGCCGGAATCCCCGCTGAAGGGGGCCATGCTGGAGCGCACGGGTGAGGCCGTCCGGACGCTTGGGGAGGGGTTCCGCAGCGCGTTCGCCGAGGCGTTCCCCGGCGTGTTGGGCCGGGCCGCGCCCGGCGTTTCCGCCAGCCGTCCCGGAAATCTTGCCGGGGCTCCTTCCGAAGCCTTGCCCATACCCTTCGGGGAAGCCTTTCCGGAGGGTATGCCCAATCAGGAACAGGAGCAGGAACAGCGGCGGAAGGGGGGAAGGGGCACGCGCGCGGGCGGCGCGATCCGGGATGGGGAGGCCGGGGCTTTCCCGTCTGGCGGGCGCGGGGCTCCGGGCGGGGCCTTCGCTTGCGCCGGAAGCGTTTCGCCGGACGGAAGCCCGCGGGATGGGGCCCCTGCGGACGGGCGCTTGCCGGGGGAATATCCATCGGGAGAACGCCCACAGGGGGGAGGCGTTGCGGCGGGGATGCCCCTGCCCGGCGGACGGCTTCCTTGCGGGGCGCGCTCGGCTTCGCATCCGTTCCCGCATCAGGCCCCGTACCCGGCTGGGCATCCGGCAGGACTCCGGGCTGGGCATCCGGCGCCCCAAAGGGCGGAGCGGCCTTTCCTCTCGTCGGGCTCCTTTCCGGGCGGGCCTCTCCTGGAAGGGCACCCGCAGCGGGAGGGGTTCCTGTCCTGCTGGTCGGCGTATCCCGTGCAGCAGGGGCGGGAGGACGCATGGCGCGAGTGGCTGCGGCTTTGGGAGCGCCGGGCGCTTCCCGAACCCTGCGCCGTGCGGGAGGCCATCCGGCTCATGCTGGCCGAGGACACGCGCTGGAGGCGGGGCAAGATCCCCAAGATGGCGAAATGGCTGGCCGGGATGGGCTGGAATGACCGCCCGTTCGTGGAGCCGGAGGGATGCGCGGGGGCCGGGCGTCCGCGTGTCGGCACGGCGGCGCGGCGGGTGCAGGACAACGACGACATGGCGAAAATGCTTTTGCAGGTGCGGAGGGCTCATGCACAATCTGGACTTTATGCTTCAAACGCTGGTCAATCTGGCGCTGCACTACCCGCAGGCGGGCAGGACGCCCGCGCAGCTGCGGATTCTGGCGGAGGACTGGGCGGAGGATCTTGCGGCGTTCCCGCGTGACATCGTGGAGCGGGCGGTAAAGGCACATCGCCGCGAATCCCCGTATTTCCCTATGGTTGCGGATATATGGCGGCGTTGCGAGGAATTGCGCCGGGGGCTTGAGGCGCGCCGGGAGGCGGAGCGGGCCCTGCCGGGGAGGACGCTGACGCGGGACGAGCAGATCGCCCTGAATACGGACTGGTGCGCCAAAATCCTTGCGAACCTGCGGGGGAAGATGGAGCGTGGGAAACGGGGAGGCTGCGGACGCGCGGGGTGACGCGCCTGCGCGTGCGGGGCCTTTCCGGGCGGGCAAGCGCGCGGCGGCGCAGTGGCGGAAGGCCGTGGGACGCGGGGGCTGGGGGTTGCGGGGCACGGCGCGGGATGGCGCGTGCTCCGGGGGCTGCCGGAGCCCTGCGGAACGGGGAAGCGGAATACGGAAACAAAAAGGAGGCGTGATGGGCGAGCTTTGGGTGAATTATGCGGAACTGGCTGATGCCATTGGCGAAGACGGGGCGGAAAAGCTGTGCCGCGCCGTGGGGGGGGTGTCCACGTACATTCCGCGCACGCAGCCGGAAGGCTCTCCGCTCTGCGGGGTCATCGGCATGGAACGGATGAGGCGGCTGTGTTCGGCGTTCGGCGGGTTGCGGGTGACGCTGCCCAACAGGAGGCGCAGCGAGCCCTCCAAGGTACGGATCGCGCGCCTGCTGGAATCCGGCAAGGCGCCGGGGGCCGTCGCCCTCGAAATCGGCGTCACGGAACGGTATGTGCGCATGATTGCAAGCCGCTGCAAGATCGGGAGCGGCGGAAGCGGCGGGCGGGGTTCGGTATGCCGCCCGGACTGAGAAGGGGAAGGGCCGCCCCGCTTTGTCCGCCGCCCGCTTCAATCCGAGCCCCTTCCGGCAGGCACGGCTTGCCGGGTTGGGAGGGGGGCGGTTCGGGGCTTCGCAAAGCCCCGTGCGCGGGGTGTGGGAGGTTTCCGCCGCAACCCCGGAAAGGTCGCAAGGCAGCCTGTTGCCCGAGGCGGGGGGAGGTGCCCCTTTTTTTTTCTTGCCGATCCACGGCGTGGGGCGAGCTTCCCGCGGGCCTGAACCTGAGGCTCCCCGGGGGCTCCTGAGCTGGCGTGGGGCGTACGTTTGGGGGCGTGGGGCGGGGCTCCGCCGGAAACTGTTCAGGGTGTGGCTTCCGGGCCGGACGCGCCAAGGTGGGGGGAGGAGGTTCCTATGGCTGGTTTTACCTTGCGTCATTTTTCCCCGGTCGAATTCCGCTGCAAGTGCGGGTGCGGCGCGGGCATGGAAAAAATGGACGCCGATCTGCTGCATCTGCTCGACGAGGCCCGCGATCTGGCGGGCACGCCGTTTTCGCTGACGTCCGCCTACCGTTGCCCCAAGCACAACAAGGCCGTCGGGGGCGTGCCCACGTCCGCCCACACGCGCGGGTATGCCGTGGACATCCGCTGTGTGGATTCCCATTCCCGTTTCGTGATCCTTCAAGCGTTGCTTGAAGTTGGTTTCCGGCGCATCGAGCTGGCCCCGACGTGGATCCATGTGGACAACGACCCGGACAAGCCGCGCGACGTGGCCTTTTACCGGCATGGAGGCGCATACTGATGGAAACGGCTGTGATTGAGTTCCTTTTTTCGGCACTGGCCCAGCTCGCCGCCCAGTATCCCGACGCGGCGTGGCTTGCCGTCGCCCTGAGCGCGGTCATGACCGTCTGCGGGCTGTGCGCGGTGGCTACCGTCTGGATGCCCGTGCCCAAGGGAACGGCGGGGCCGTATGCCGCCGTGTACCGCTGGGCCCATGCCTTTGCCGCGCATTTCGGGCAGAACCGGGGCGCGGTGGCGGACGGCAGATCCGAAACCGTGCAGGCCGAAGTCAAAGCCGTGACGGGGAAGTGATGCGCGGGCCGTCGTATCCCCCAAGCGGCTCTCCGGGCGGCAAGGCCCGCGGCTGGCGGCAATCCCGGAGTTGGCGCGTGCCCGCCGTGGGGCGGCTGATGGCGCTGTTGTGCGCGCTGCTGCCGGGGGCGTGCGGCTGCGCCCAGTGGACGGGGCTGGCCTTGGCGGACGCCACCGCTCCGGAAGGCCCGGCACGTCCGGCCTGCACGTTCCCGGCCTCCGCATCGGAGTGGGGTATGCCGGCCCCGCTCTCAGATACATTGGAGGGGATTATGCCGGAACCGGCCCCGCTTCCGGGCCTCCCGGCTTCTGGGGCGGAGGGGCGGCTTTCGGGCATTTTGGCCCATACACCGGACCCGCCCTTGCCTTCTGCGGGGACGTTCCCGGAGCCGTCTCAGCCTTGCGTGGCGGGCTCTGCGGAGGGGCTGCCGTTCGTATGGGGAACCGTCTCCCCGGCAAGCCCCTGTTCCGGCGGGGAAGGGCTGGGCTTGGCGCGGGAAGCGGGCCCGGAGGCCCCGTATCCGGGGCGGCGGACGCATCCCGTGCCCGGTTCCGGCGGGTGGGGGCTGCGGTTCAAGGGTATGGAGGCGGCGCGGTGAGCGAAGAAGAGAACATCCGGCTTGTCCGCGAGATCGGGGAAGTGAAGGCCGAGCTTTCCGGGCTCAAGGCCGAGGTCGCGGGCACCAACCAGCGTCTCGACGACATCGTGATAACGCAGCTCAAGGATCATGGAAAACGCCTCGCAGCACTGGATGTCCGTATCGCCGCCCTTGAAGCTGCCGAGAACAAACGCGCCGGGGGGCTGTCCGCTCTTGCTGGCGTGGCTGCTGTGGCTGGCAGCCTTGGCGCGCTCATCATGAAGTTCTTCACGCTGTAGATTTTTCGGAGTTATCAAAATGGATCTGACTGTTGAAATGTGGCCTGTGGAGCGTCTGGTTCCCTACGCCCGGAACCCGCGCAAGAATGACGAACAGGTCGAGAAGATGGCGGCGAGCATCCGGGAATTCGGGTTTCGCATCCCCGTTGTCGCCAAGTCCGACGGCAGCGTCATTGACGGGCATTTGCGGTTGAAAGCGGCCCTCGTGCTCGGCTTGTCCGAGGTGCCCGTTGCCCTCGCGGACGACCTGACGGACGCGCAGGTGAAGGCGTTCCGCATCATGGCCAACAAGTCGGCGGAGTGGGCGGCATGGGATGACGGCTTGCTCCGGCTCGAACTCGAAGACCTCAAGGAACTGGACTACGATCTGCTGCTGACCGGGCATGAGCTTTTGGAACTCGGCGCAATCTTGAAGGACGCCGCCGAGCCTGAGCCGCCCGCCGTTCCCGAGTCGTTCCCCGAGTTCGACGAGGGCATCAAGACCACCCACCAGTGCCCGAAGTGCGGCTATGAGTGGTAGCAAACCCCCGTACCGCGTCCCCCTCATGCGGGAGATTGAGGAGGTGCCCGCCAACGGGCTTTCCGTCGTCTCGACCTTTTCCGGCGGCGGGGGAAGCTGCCTCGGCTACCGGATGGCGGGGTATCGCGTCCTCTACGCCTCGGAGTTCATCCCGGAAGCGCAGAAGACCTATCGCCTCAACCATCCCGGCGTCTATCTGGACACGCGGGACATCCGGCAGGTCACGCCGGGGAGCATCCTTGAAATCGTCGGCAAGCGGCCCGGAGAGATAGACCTGTTCGACGGTTCCCCGCCGTGCTGCGCGTTCTCTCTTTGTGGGAAGCGGGAAAAGGGATGGGGCAAGCCCCACGCCTACAGCGACAAGGCGCAGCGCGTGGACGATCTCTTTTTCGAGTACACGCGGCTGCTCAAGGGGCTCCGGCCCAAGGTATTCGTTGCGGAGAACGTCAAGGGGCTCACCATCGGGACGGCCAAGGGGTACTTCAAGCTCATCCTGCGCGCCCTTAAGGAATGCGGCTACCGCGTGAAGGCCGCGGTACTTAACGCGCAGCACCTCGGCGTCCCGCAGAGCCGGGAGCGGCTGATCTTCATCGGTGTCCGCAAGGATTTGAACCGGGAACCCGTCTACCCGAAGCCTCTCCCCTATGTGTACACGCTGCGGGAAGCGTTCGAGGGCTTGGAGAACGACCCGCAGGAGGTCGCCCGACTGCTTGAGGACGGGCGCCGTTACAAATGGGGGAAGGTGCTTTCCCTGCTTCCGCGTGACCCGCGCAAGCCGTTGACGGGTGCTTCGGTGATGAACGGTTCCTACTTCAACCTGCGCCGGGAGAGCCTCTACGCCCCCTGCGGGACGGTTTGCCAGATGAACGGGAACCCTTCCGCCTGCGGGAACAGCCACCCGCTCGAAGACCGGAAGTTCACCATCCCGGAATTGCGGCGGATCATGTCCATCCCCGACGACTTCATCCTGACGGGGACGTATGCGCAGCAGTGGGAACGCCTCGGGCGCATGGTCCCGCCCGTGATGATGGGCCATATCGCCAAAACGATTCAGAGGGAAATCCTCAACCGGATTTAGGCAGGAAGCGCACTCGAAATTTGTTCAGGGTGCGCTTTTTTTGTGCTTTGTTGCATTCTGCATACATGGCGAATGAACAGAACCTGAAGCCCGCTCGAACCAAGAGCGAAGCAAGAGAAAGAGGCCGGAAAGGTGGCATCGCTTCGGGTGAATCCCGGCGCGAGAAGGCGACTCTCCGAGAATGCCTTGATCTGTTGCTGACGCGTAAGATGGGAGACGGGGGACGCAGCGGCGCGGAAATCCTCGCCGCCGCCCTGTTCAAGAAGGCAGCGAAGGGAAGTGAGAGGGCGTTTGAGCTGATCCGCGATACCGTGGGCGAGAAGCCGTCGGATCGCATCGACCATACAAGTTCCGACGGTTCCATGTCTCCCTATCGGCTGACGCCCGCTGAGGTGGCTCAGGAGCTTATCCGCCAATCCGAGGAACTGGAGGGTGAAGAGTGATCTTCCCCACGCTTGAGCAGTACGCCCGCGCCAAGGGAGCGGCGACCCGTGTTCCCCGCGTCATCCTGCCGTACCACCGTAAGATGTATGCGGCCATCACGTCATGGGCTGCCGGAACGTTGCCCGGCGGCGCTCGGAATCTGGCGATCACGATTCCTCCCCGCCACGGCAAGACGCTCGCCGCGCATGACACCGTGGAATGGCTGTTCGGCATGGTTCCCGAGAGCCGCTGGCTCTATACGGCATACAGCGCGGATTTGGCCGTTTCCCAGACCATGCGCATACGGGATGCGCTGGTGTCCGACTGGTACCGCCGCATGTTCCCGGACACGCAGGTTCGGGGCAACCGTCAGAACTTTGTGACCACGGCGGCGGGCGGTGAACTGTACGGCGTAGGCATGACCGGGACGCTTACCGGGTTTGGTGCCGGGAGGAAGCGTCGGGAGTTCGGCGGGGCCATCGTCATTGACGATCCCCTGTCCGCCGAAGAGTCACGCAGCGCGACCAGACGCGCCCACGTCAACGAATGGTACACGCAGACGCTCAAAAGCCGCCGCAACCACGACGGCACCCCGATCCTGCTCATCATGCAACGTCTGCATACCGAAGACCTCGTTGGGCATGTGCTCGCTACCGAACCGGGGCTGTGGCGCGTGTTGAAGCTCTCGGCGATGGATGAAGCCACGGGGGAAATGCTCTGGCCTGAGACGTTCAGCCGCGAGTCCGCGGAACTCATGCGCGAAGTGGACCCCATGACGTTCTATGCGCAGTACCAGCAGGAGCCGATGATCCCCGGCGGGGCGATGATCAAGAAAGAGTGGTGGCAGTGGTTCGATTTTGATGGGCAATACCGCTTTGACGGGATGCTCTTTGCCACGGCGGATACCGCATACAAGGCCAAGTCCACGGCTGACGCCTCGGTCATCCGTGTGTGGCACGGGACACGGAACGCCCTTGATTGTGTTGATTGCGCCTATGGGCGGTGGGAATTCCCGGAACTGCTGCACGCCGCCCAGCTTGTCTATGAACGCTGGAAGGAGCGGGGCCTGCGCCAGTTCTTCATTGAGGACAAGGCGACGGGTACCCCGCTGGAGCAGACGCTGCGACGGCAGGGCGTTCCCGCCTACGGGTGGCGTCCGGCTGACTTCGGTTTCCCGGACGACAAGGTTTCCCGCGTGCAGGAATCGGCGTGGGTGGTTGCGGGCGGCCGTGTCCGGCTTCCCCGTGGCGCCGAGCACGCGCAGGTGTTGGTGGACGAGGCGGCGCGGTTCATGCCGGATATGAGCCACGCACACGATGACCATGTGGACACGCTGACGATGGCCGTCAGCATTTGGCGCTATGCAGGAGGTCAGGCATGAGCCGTTTTCCCATTCGTTCCAGCCGCCGGGTCGTCGTCCGGCGTCAGCCGATCCGCAACATGATGCTGGACGGCGGTGGGGCATCCGGGAACGGGGACCGCGGGGCCTTGCAGCACGCCGCGCAGCGCACCAGCAACCCCTATTACAGCAACAATTTTCTGTACCGCTGGCAGGAGTACACGCGCTGGTACATGACGAGCTGGGAGGCCCGGAAGATCATCGACATCCCCGTGGACGACGCCCTGCGCCTGCCCTTTGAAATCACGGGCGTTGATACGGCATTGTCCACGGACCTGCGCAGCGCCTACGAAGCCTTTGACCTCGACCGCCAGAACCGCCGGGCCCTGATTCAGGAACGGCTTTACGGCGGGTGCTGCCAGACCATCGTGATCAAGGGCGAGGAGGACGAGATGCTGTCGGATCGGCTTTCCTTTGAGCGCATCCGGCGCGGCGATCTCGAAGCCTTCAACGTGGTCGACGTGTCGCGCATCACCCGGCCCGACTATGACCAGAATCCGTTTTCGGCAGGCTACGACCGCGCAGATCGTTACATCATCAACGGCGTAGAGGTCGACGTTTCCCGGTTGGTCGTGTTCGACGGTTCGCCGCTCATCAACCGGGCGGCCATGAACATCCTCCAGAACTTCCGGTACAACCCTGCGGGATTTGGGGAATCGAAGCTCGCGCCGCTGTACGATCTGCTGGTGCGCGTGGTCGGGACGCAGCAGGCTGCTTACCACCTCGTCAACATGGCTTCGGTTCTTTTGGTGCGGACAAGCAACCTCATGGCGTTGCAGGCCACGGACAGCCCCGCCCTCGCCAAGCTGGAAGAGATTTGCAAACAGATTTCGCTCTATCGGGGGGCCGTCATCGACAATCCGAACGCCGACGTGCAGCAGCATGCCGCCTCGTTCGGGAGCGTCCCCGAGCTGGTGATGTCCTTTGCGCAGCTTCTCAGCGCGGCCTCGGACATCCCGGCGACGCGGTTCCTCGGGCAGGCCCCGGGCGGGCTCAACGCCACCGGGGAAAGCGACCTCCAGAACTACTACAACATGATCGACGCCTTCCAGCGTCTGCGGATCAAGCCCGTTGTCCTGAAACAGCTTTCCGTCATCGGGCCGCACCTCATGGGGTTCGAGAGATGGCGGGCCGCGTCGAAGTCGCTGGACATCGTTTTCCCGCCGCTCTGGAACGAGTCGTCGCAGGTCAAGGCGGAGAACGCCCGCACCTACGCGGAGCTTTTCCGGGTGCTGTACGCCGATGGCGTCATCAAACGGGATGTCGTGGTCAAGGAACTCATCCAGCGGGGCGTGTTCCAGACCGGGGAACAGGTGAAGGATTTCCTTGCCGAGGAAGAGGATTCCCCGGACGCCGCAGACCTCATGCAGCCCGTTGATCCGTCCGGCCCGCTGGCGGAACTGGAAAAGCTGGCCGCATCGGGGAGGGCCGTCTGATGCCGTCGGTTCTCGTCCTCAACGCCAAGCGAACCCGAAAGTTGCCGGGCGTCCGTTCCCCGAAGCCCGTGGAAGTTCGGGCGCGCCGGGCGATTGATTCCCTGATGGCGCCGATGCTGGCGGACGTCGCGGCGCGGCTGTCCGGGCTGGATTCCATGACCCGCATTGCCGACGTGATTCTGGCCCTGCGCGAGGCGCAGGAGGTCTGGGAGCGGGCGTTTTCATGGAAGGCCGAAGGGCTGGCCGGGCGTTGGGCGGCCGCGGCCCACCGCCTGAGTAGCCCGGAGGTCCTGGTAGATCTTGGGGATGTTCTAGAAGAACTCCACGCCCATGTGGAC
>OOAG01002365.1_pt1 | contig 12486 bp, 17 predicted proteins | sample 1671461 | NCBI WGS metagenome assembly OOAG01 (sample SAMN06348159, study PRJEB24527) | human gut metagenome | biome: human gut; feature: ankylosing spondylitis patient; material: feces | host: Homo sapiens | place: China | collected 2015-10 | reverse complement strand
TTTAATGATACGGCGACCACCGAGATCTACACTCTTTCCCTACACGACGCTCTTCCGATCTTACTCAGCTTATGTTCTGGGATTCTGATAGCGGTACTTATCTTGGTGGTATTGGCTATCGTGATGAAATCATTTGCGGTTGCTGCGGTGGAGTCTTCGAGACATCTGAGATTATCCATGATGCAGTAAACGATGAAGCAGCTCCGTTTTTTGAACTGGCTTGGGTGGATATTAACGAAGCGATTGGTGCGGTATGAAATTTTATATTTCTTACTTCTATGCGGTAAGATTTATGAAACCCAATACGGTAGCATTATCAACCGCTATGTGGGACCCAAAGTGGTTCTATGACAAGTATCAAGGCAATGTTTATTTTGATAAACGAGGTGTCTTGAACGGTCTAAGGGCAGAACCGTTTGTTCCTAAGGATCATCAAGAGGGAGAAGGTTATTGCGGACACTGTGATCATGATAATTCAAAATGCTTGTTTATGAAGCGATATAGAGAACAGTTAGATGCTCTTGATTTTGCTGATATAATGCGGCGTTTCGATAGTATGGCGCAGAAAGTCGTGACAAATGGGGAAGAACCAGAGATTGTTCTTCTTGTACATGAAGCTCCAAATAATCCTTGTTCTGAGAGATGGGCGTTGTTTGATTGGTTTAGAGAGCATGGAATTGAGGTTAATGAATACCCTGTTCCTGCTAAGAAGAAGCCTAAACAGAAATTTGATTTCTAATAAAAAATATTGTATAATATATATAGAAAGTTGAGAGAGGTTGTTTATGAAACAGTTTGTAGTTGCTTGTGTCAGTATGTTTGATAACGAAATGATGATGAAGAAAGTGGAGGCTGAAGACTCTGCTGTTGCACTCAAGAAATATCTGACTGAACAAAGAGGCTATGACTTCTCTGATAACCCCAATCCCACTGTAGCCGAGATGCAGATTGTCGCTTTCAACAGCGATGATATTGTTGGTGTCTGTGAAATTTAAGTATTAAAAGCCAATGGCTAGACCACAGTAGTCTTAACCCTGTGGCTGCGCGAGTACGAGAGAGAAACGCGCCAGAGAAATGATTTCTTTCCTTTCGGTCGGTCGCCGAAAACCAAATAGACCGATAATGCCATGTAGCTCAGTTGGTAGAGCGCCCGGCCGTTAACCGGAGGGTCGTCAGTTCGAGTCTGACCGTGGCAGCCAGATGGTTGTTTCATCCAGTTATAAAATGAAAGTTCTCCTACTGGAACTGAAATAGGTAGCGTATGGAGAGATTGCCGAAGCATCAACAGATCCTCACTCCAATGAACGATATACTGAATTAAAGATGTTCTCTGAAATGCCTGCGGTTGGTCTTCCTAGACAGTGAACAGAATTAGATCAGAGTTGACTCGGGGTGATGGCTCCCCTCTCTGCGGAGAAATCCATCGTTATATGCGGGATTGGCGGAATGGTAGACGCGCTAGATTTAGGATCTAGTGTCTATGGCGTAAGGGTTCGAGTCCCTTATCCCGCACCATTGAGGCGTTAACATGGATTTTAATGGGTAAACTACCACCGGCATTCAATGCGCGTCATGACAAGCAGCGAAGATATGTGGCTTAGTGGAAAACGCCTGACTAAATATAAAGAAGCAAAGTAACCCATTATGTGCGCTTATGTTGGAATAGGTAGACAAGCAGGCTTGAGATGCCTGTGATCCATGATCGAGGGTCGTGCGAGTTCAAATCTCGCTGGGCGCACCATTTGAAAATATATAAATATTATGATATAATATTTATACAAGATAAGGAAAGACACATACAGCAATCTTCAATAATGTATTTAATTGCTTTTTAGAAAACACATTCTTTCGTGTCTTGCTGAATATTGCCCCGTGGTGTAATGGTTAGCACAGCGGTCTCTAAAACCGTTTCCTTCTGCAGGAGTAAGTCTGGGTTCGACCCCCAGCGGGGCCGCCAGCAATAACTCTGACATTTTTTGAGCATTGTCGTTAAAGAGAACTCGACTTCAGCGGTATTTAGATACGAAGATTGTTGTGAGATGATGGTATTATCCGCTCATCATCTTTTGTATGGGCCTGTAACTCAGTTGGGAGAGTGCTATCCTTGCAAGATAGAAGTCGTGAGTTCGAATCTCATCAGGTCCACCAAAGAGAAGTTTTCTGGTTCTTCTCAGTTACTAGATTGATGATTATACTTGTTAAAAACCAGTTTATAGGTTTGGTTTAGATTACCATTTTCTTTCTCTTTATACAACGAAAATGGTAATGGTGCGTGACGCCGCGCTCCCTCAATGCTTCGTAAGAAGAAGTGCGAATTATGGTCCCATCTACTAATTGGTTAGGTAATCAGCCTCTCAAGCTGAAAATGTGAGTTCGAGTCTCGCTGGGATCACCAATATGGGTCAGTAACCTAGCGGCGAGGGTAGCGGACTGTAACTCCGTGACTTATGAAACATCGTTGGTTCGAGTCCAACCTGACCCACCATTAACAATAGGAAACATATACATAGTTGAAAAGGAGAAGATATTATGAAGCAGGTTCACGGTACTTTCAATTCTTTCGTTGCAATGGCTGCGGCAATGGGTGTTAAGGCTCCTAAGGTCAAGGAAAAGGAGTTTAAGTGCCCGAATTGCGGAGGTAAGATGCAGCGCGTCGGCAATTCCAATGTGTTTGTTTGTCCTTTTGATAAGCTGGAGGACAATGAGCTGCACGGCAAGCCGGTGCAGGTATTCAGCAAGTGCGGCAAGTTTATCCTTGCTGATTAAGATATAGACCTGAGCAGGTCATAAAACTGCTCTATATGCCTCGATAGCTCATCTGGTAGAGCGGAAGATTGAAGATCTTCGCGTGGGTGGTTCAAGTCCATCTCGGGGCACCATTGCGGAGTAGAGAAACGGTTATCTCACTACCCTCATAAGGTAGAGACAGGTGGTCCGACTCCACCCTCCGCAACCATGACAACGATAAATATTGTCATATGATTTCGGAGAACTCTTTTAATAGCTATCTTAAAACAGCGCGGTGGATAAGATGAAATTAAAAGCGCAGTCATGTAATTAGAAAGACCGCTTAGTACTGCAACACATCTCCAAGGTTACTGGAAGTAATGTTATATGGCAACCACCTTTTGCTTATATCGTTGTTATCCCTTGATTTTAATTAAGACTCCCGCAGCAATCTATTTTCAAATATTTAAGCTATGAATTTTGATTTGGAGTCTTGCACTAATATTTAATAAGGAGGTTTAATATAATGGATATTGATGATTTAATCTTTGCAGATGAAGAGCCAAGAGTAAGTGAAAAGTAAATACTTTCTCTCTTGATGGAAAGCTACTTAGTTTATACTAACGGGTCACAAGTCCCTAAAGCTGAGTGCATCAAGACGCTTGTAATTGAAGATAGCGTCTTGTTATTTGGAGAAGTGGCAGAGCGGTTGAATGCGGCACCCCGCTAAGGTGTTGATCGCTTTAATGCGATCCGGAGGTTCAAATCCTCTCTTCTCCGCCAGTAACTTTTATCATTTTAGCTTTCAATAAAGGAAATAACTGATGTGAAAAGCATCTTGTCTTGCTGACGTGACAATAAACTCTGAACGGTAATACCGTGCCTGCGGGTGTAAAGTCAGATAAGTAGGGGATACTTGAGGAGTAGTTATAGGTGAAGCCCCACCTCCACCTTCCTCATTATAATAAAGACACTTACAGCAAACTTGCTTAAAAGCAAATTAGCTCAGTTGGTTAGAGCATTAAAGTTTATTTTAATTATGGGTTGGTTCGATTCCAACATTCGCTTCAAAAGGGTGTCTTGATACGCTGGTGTAGCTCAGTTGGTAGAGCAGCTGATTTGTAATCAGCAGGTCGGGGGTTCAAGTCCGTCCACCAGCTCCAAGAGTAAAGGAGGAAGTTATGCGAAATATTCTTAGTTATCAGCGCAAGGTTTTTACTGGCCGTGAAATCCTTGCATGGGCACATTATCAGATTGATAATCAGGTTGCACTACCTCGATTGCGACAAGCAAAGCGAATTTTATCTCGCTTCGGCAATATCAATCCAGATAGAGAATATATTATTCTTCCTTCTTATGAAACTTTTGGGTGCGGTTGTAGGAATAAGAAAGTCTTGATTATGAGATACAAGGAGGTCTGATTTATGAAGAAAGAAATCTTTAAGAAATCGTCAGAAGAACTCCAGCAGTATCTTCAGTTCAAGCGCAGAGGATTTGCTATCTCGGCAAAGAAGGGTAAGGGATCATATTCCCGCAAACAAAAGCATAAAGATAAGGAGTGGTAACTATGGCTCGTTCATATCGGAAACAACCGGTTTGGAAGGATCATAACCGTGGCATGAAGAAGATTGCTAATCGTAAAGTGCGGCGGGCGCTTAATAGAAACATCAACCTCGACTTATCGAATTCTGCTTATAAGAAATATACTTGTCAGTGGGATATTTGTGATTATTGCTCTCTTGTTCCAAGTTCTTTTGAACAGTTCTATCATATCTCTGTTAATAGATGGAAAGAACGTAAAAGCTATTGGTTCTGGAAAGATGAACCAAGTCCTACGAGAGAAGAAGCCTACAGAGATTGGCTTAAATATCGAATGAAATAAGTGCTATTAGCTCAGTTGGACAGAGCATCGGTCTTCGTTAAATTAGTTTAATGAAAAACCTTGGTCAATCTTAATTAAAATTCTAACCTTAAATCTCTATCTTAGTAGAGAGAAAATTCTAAGGAGGATTTTTATGGTTGGAATTTATAAAATCACTAATTAGATAAATGGAAAAATTTATATAGGCTAGAGCCAAAATATTGCCAATAGATGGCGGAAACATAAAACCGAACCATTTAATAGCAATAGCAGCTCTTATAATAGTCATTTTTATTAGGCTATTAGAAAATATGGAATAGATAATTTTACTTTTGAGGTTCTTGAAGAATGTTCTAAGGAAGAATTAGATAAAAAAGAAAGATTATATATTGCATAGTATAATTCTTATGAACAAGGGTATAATAGTACTCAAGGTGGACAAGATACTTTTGTTGTTACTTAGCAAAAATTATCTAATCAAGTAGTATTAGAAATAATTGAAAAGTTAAAAAACCTTTCGCTGTCAGAATAGGAAATAGCTGATATGTATGGAATTTCTTAGAGGACGGTAAGTGGTATTAACTTAGGACAAACAAGAATATAGCCAAATGTATCTTATCCAGTAAGAGCCAAAATGATAACTAAAAAATATCATTGTATTAAATGCGGCGCAGAAATTAGTAGCTCTAAAGCATAGTATTGCATGAAATGTAGTCGTATGATGGCTAGAAAAACAGAAAGACCAGATAGAGAAACTTTGAAGTCGTTAATTCGCAAAGAAAGTTTTTTAAGTATTGGTCGTACCTATGGAGTTACAGATAATGCCATTAGAAAATGGTGTAAGAATTATAATTTGCCTGTTAAGAAACAAGATATTAAAAAAATTAGTGATGAAGATTGGTCAAAAATATAAGTTCAAGTCTTATATTTAACACCATAAACCGAGGGTCATTGGTTCGAGTCCAATATAGCATACCATTAAGACTCTAACAGCAACTCTTTAGCTTATTGAGCATCTAACTGTTAATTAGACTATAATAGAGTCTTGATAATAAGCGGGGATGGCCGAGTGGTTGATGGCGCCAGTCTAGAAAACTGGAGGTCTAGCAATGGACCCGAGAGTTCGAATCTCTCTCCCCGCGCCAATATAGTTTGGTAGCTCAGTTGGTTAGAGCGTGTGTTTCATAAGCACAAGGTCGTGAGTTCAAATCTCACCCGAACTACCATTTGGAGATATTTCTTTAATTTAATTATCTTTCTTTTCAAAGTTATTAAGGAAGGTGATTAAATGAAGATTTATAATCCAACTAACTATTCTTATATCACTGTTGTAGAAATCCCTAAGAAAGAGATTTCAAAGTTTGATATGGCATTATGTCAATAGCCACGTTAGACTTTGAAGGCCTATTATGATAGCTGTGCTGTTAAGCCTTCTATTATTTCAAATGGCGGTTTCTTTAACATGAGTAATGGTTCAACTATCTTGAATTATTCTGATGAAGGAAAAATCATTAGCTCTAATTCTTCTTACAGAGAGGGATTTGGAACTATAAATGGAGAGTTAAAATACGGCGTAATTGGTCAAGAGAAGTTTGAAGACTTCGTAAGTGGTTATCCAGTTTTGATTAAGGCTGGCGCCGCAGTTCCTATTACTATTGCTTCTGAGATTAACTACAAAGCTAGAAGAACTGTTTTAGCTTATAATAAGGAGAATATCTTTATTGTGGCTATTGAATCTCCAGGTATGAACTTCTCGCAAATGCAATCTTTCTTGCAGACTCTCAAGGTTGATTATGCTATTAACCTTGATGGAGGCGGAAGTACCAAGGTATTACATGATGGTAAGTGTATCACAAAAGCACTTACTAATCGTCCTGTTGATAATGTAATGGCTGTTTATTTAAAGCCAAAAGTTATTTATAGAGTATAGCTTGGCGCATTTAGCAAGAAAGCTAATGCAAACGCATTTTTGGCTAAGATTAAAGTTCTTCCAGATACAATCAATGCAGGATATAAAAACGCTTATGTCCGCAAGGTTGGTAGTTATTGGAAGGTACAAGTTGGTGCGTTTTCTGTGAAGACTAACGCAGCAAGAGTAGTTCATGATCTAGCTAACAAGGGATATAATGCTTTTGTTACAACAATTTGATTTTGTATAAATATTATGATATAATATTTATACAAGATAAGGAAAGACACATATTACAATATGTGTCTTTATAACGGGGTGTAAGTCAGTGGTAGACGGCGATATTTGGGATATCGAGGTCGCAGGTTCGAATCCTGTCACTCCGACCACTTCCCCATTAAATGGGGTTATGTATCACTCCTTTCCTATGTTATGGAAAAGACCCATACAGCAAATTCTTCTATTTACTTGAATACAAGAATGTTTATTGGTAAGTATATTACCTCCAGATTATGATATATCTCTTTAAGACGGAAACAAGCGAGAGATATGGAGTCATTAGCTTGAGTTTCTGTGGGTCTTGATTTGAAAAAATAATAAACCTACACGGCTAAGCATAAATCATAAATCGTGTAGTAAGACGCTATATCAGCAAACTTTTGTGCTACTAATTTGAATAAATATAAGAGATATTTATGGTTTTAAGACCACGGTCTTAAAACTTAGTTCTTTTGGGCAGTGAGCATATGGGGAACCGACAAAAGGACGAAAAGGAATTGGTTATGCCCGTTAGCGTCTTGTAAATATTGGGGTGTCGCCAAGCGGCAAGGCAACGGACTTTGACTCCGGTATTCGTGAGTTCGAATCTCACCATCCCAGCCATTTGAAAGTTAGTGTAAGAAATAACACGCGCGTAAGATTTAGCCTAGCAATAGGCTGTAACAGCAGTTTTATCGTATGGGACGCGAGATATAGGTTCCAATCCTGTACTTCTAGCCACACGAAAGAGAGGAGAATGTATATGTCACAATATCTTAACTTCTTTGTTCGTCATAATGAGGATTTTATTCCTCTCGCAAACTACTCTCGTAATACTCATGTTTATGATATTGCAGAAGCCCCTTATGAAAAGATTAGGCGGTTTAGTCAAGAACAGCTTGAATCAATAGCAAGCAGATTGCGGGAGAGCAAGACTTCTGCTCATAAAGAGATTGCTCGTCTACAGCAAGAAATCGAGATTGTAAAAGGAATTATCATTACCGTGGATAATTTCGATGAATTGCTTTGCGCTATTCACAATATCACGAACATGATTTCTGAATATCAAGAGGATATTGAAGCTCTCGAGCGAGAAGCAATCGAGATTGAGTTTATGCGGAATATGACCTATGATGATTGCGAAATCTTCGCAGGTATTGAAATTAGTGACCCAACAATGGATGATATTGGTTAAGGGGAAGAGAGATATGTATATTTGTCCAACTTGTCACAAGGCTTTCAGTTCGGAGAGTTATATCAAGAAGCATTTCTTAGATTGTTGGAAGGAGCAACACCCATTCCATCAATCAACTCCAGCGCCTCGTTCAGAGGATATTGTAGAAGTTCAAGCAGATAATGATGTATTAGCTTTCTTTGCGAGGTTAAAAGCATGACAGAAGATGTTATGATTAAGACCCATCTGATTGTTACAGATGTTCACGAAGAATATTCAATTAGATGGTGCGGACGGATCATTGATACGAAGCCTTTGTTAGTAAACAATAAACCTATTTTTGTAATCATTGGTAGAAACAAGCGTGTTGAGGTCAATACTATTGATATGAAGCACGTCGAAGAGTGCGCGAAGCGTGTAACAAATCCACGAGGTCGTGCCGCAATCACAAGCGATCAGGCTTCTATTTACATTAAAGAAGTAGATGACAAAGAAACTTGTATTGGAGTTATTACTCATCGTCATGTGAAAAGTTATGCTCCAATGTATGATGCAGTAGGTTATGAATAAGAAAGTATGCCGCCATGGTGGAACTGGTAGACACAGGGGACTTAAAATCCCCCGGTGTAGAACCGTGCGGGTTCGAGTCCCGCTGGCGGCACCAATTTACCGGTTTAGTATAATGGTAGTACAGAGGACTCTGACTCCTCTGACGGTAGTTCGACTCTACCAACCGGTGCCATTTTCTCCTTCTTTACGGACTCCTGGCGGCTTTAATGCCGTCATATGGTTCTTTAGCTGAGTTGGTTACAGCCTTCCGCTCATAACGGAAAGATCCAGAGTTCGAGCCTCTGAAGAACCACCATATACATTTGAAAGGAAGTAAAGTATGAATATTGTAAATGCAGGTTCTCGCTATCAGGTGTATGGCGAAGATGTTCAGACATACAAAGAGTTGCCTGCTGCAACTTACACAGTCGGTTTCCATCCGCAGATGGGTTTTTGGCTTACCAAGCATGATGACCTTGTAATCAATGAGGGCACGATTTATGGCGACCATGCCCGCAAGGCAGACAAAATCCTTAAATCGTTTCAGATTAGCGCAAGAAACTTCGGTGTTATTCTTTCTGGTAAGAAGGGTATTGGTAAGTCTTTGCTCGCTCGAATGATTGCTAACAAATCTATTGAAAATGATATGCCTGTTATTATTGTTGATGCGGCTGTGCCCGATATCAGCAATTTTCTTAGCTCTATTCAGCAAGAGGTAACAATCATTTTCGACGAGTTCGAAAAGACTTTTCACAAGACAGATGACGGTGATCCGCAGGTAGAAATGCTTAGTCTATTTGACGGCATTGATAATGGTAAGAAATTGTTCGTTATTACCTGTAACGATCCGCGTGACCTCAATGAGTTTCTTGTTAATAGACCTGGTCGTTTCCATTATCATTTCGAGATTACTTGTCCTGCGCCTGAGGAAATTCGTGCTTACATGACTGATAAGCTCGGTACTGGTTGGGACGACGAGATTGATAAGATTAGTAAGCTATCTCAGATGTCGGACATCACTTTCGACTGTTTGCGAGCTATTGCTTTTGATCTTAAGCAGGGATACCCTCTCGAAGAAACTCTCATGGATCTAAATATCAACTATGAGCGTGATGTCGCTTATGATATTACCGTTAGACTTTCTAATGGTTGGACTAATACCAAGTATGGTTACAGAGTTAACCTGTATGCCGCGGGACGTGTTGTATATTGTGAATTTTACAATAAAGAATTCTGTTACCACGTCAATTTCGATGTGAAGGATGTCGTTGCTGAGGATGGCGTACTTTGTGTTGATCCCGATAAGGTTACACTATCGTTACCTTGGGATGCTTTTGATGAGCTACCAGATGACGATGCAGAGATTGCTAAGAAGCAGTGGCTCAATTCCACCTCCATTCTTTCTCTCACACTCACTAAGGTAAACGACTTGATGATTAACAAGTTTGGTGTGTAAGTAAATATAAACCCTGTCATTACATAATAATGACAGGGTTTTTTGTTGCATATATGTGGGCATCGGACCGCGCTCGGTGCAAATGCAAAGTGGCTTTAGAATTTTTCGGGCCAAATATGGGAAAATGATTTGCTACAATTTTTATATCTATGTGAGAGGAGGGATTTATAAGAATGGCTGATTTAGTAGTTCTTAAAGGTTCTTTTGCCAATCTCGATAGCATCCCGATTAAAGAGGGCTAGTTGATTTTCACGACAGATGAGGGTAATCGTCTGATTTTCTTGGATACTGATAACAGTACTCGAGTATAGATCACTTCTCCCGCGATTGAGGATACTGATACAATCATTTTGGACGCCGGCGGCGCTCCTATAACAATAGGAGGTTAAGGCATATGGCTGTTAAAACAATTTAGATTGTCTTAAAGATGCGCCGTGATAATGATTACAATTACGAGAAGGTAAAGGATAGTTTTATTCCCGAAAAGGGCGAAATTTGTTTAGTAGATACTGCTAAGCAAGGCCTTTGCGTGATTGTTGGCGATGGCGTGTCAACTTATGGAAGTCTTGAGTATGAGAATACTATCTTCCAACGCGCTTATTTCATTGGTGAAAAGATTTTCAAAGATGTTGATGGCACTCAAGAAATCACTCCTAATGAAAATAAAATTTATATTGATGCCAATAATCCAAATGCTTTATATTATTATAATGGTGTTGAGTTTGTTGGTATTGGACCGGGTTCGCTTCCCGTAGCGTCTGCGGAAACCGCAGGTATTATGAAACTTTACTCTAGTAGTGGAGAGAATACTGATGGTACCATGACACAAAAAGCGATTACAGATGTACTGAACGCCAAAGTTGGCGCTACAGTTAATTTAGAAGATGAAACAGCTATCTTCAAATAATCTTATAGGAGGAAATTAATTTTATGGCTATTTTTGATCCTAAGAATGTTCCTGTTATTTCCAAACTAACTATTGGAGATCAGACTTATTATCTAAAGGATGCTGAGGCTCGTGAGCTTCTTGCTACTCTTGGTAATGCTGCTAAGAAGGACGTTGCTGCTGGCGTTAGTGCTGAGGAGCAAGGTCTTGTAACTGGCGCTCAGGTTCAGGCCGCTATTGCTAGTATTGCAGGTTCTATGCACTTCCGTGGTGTTGTTAGTGCTTTTACTGACATTACCGACCCAGCTGCTGGTGATGTAATTATCATTGGTGTTAAGGAGTACGTGTATGGCGGTGAGCCTGCTACATGGCATGAGCTTGGCGATGAGAGCATTTATGCTTTAAAGACTGTTACCATTGGTACTCAGAATCTGTCTGCTAATATTAATCTTGATACCCTTGCTGCGGACATGGGTCTTGGTAAGTTGGCTAAGAAGGATTCCGCTACTGGTACCGTAGCTGGCCAGACTATTACCGGTCTGAAGGCTAAGGGCAATGCCGCAGGTTCTATTGAGGTTGGTCTTACTCAGACCGCAACTGATGCTACTCTAACCAAGAGTGATTACACTCCAGCAGGTACTGTAACCGGTACGACAACTGCTGCTGGTACTGTTAGTATTGCTAAGGATGCTGAAAACGGTGTTCAAATTTCCGGTTCTGTGTCTGCACCAAACGTAACCATAACCCCAGCTAAGGATAGTATTAAAAAGGTAACTTCCGTTGGTTCTCTGCCGTCTAAGGCTAAGGATACTTTTGTTACCAACGGCGATGATACTTTTACTCAAGGTTCTCAGGCTTCTTGGAGTGCTTCTGTTGATGAGAATGAAACTCTAAGTTTTAACTTTGCGCCTAATACTTTACCAACCTTTAAGCAGGGTGCAAAGGCTTCTTATACAGAAGGTGCATTTGATGCAGGTACTCTTCCAGAACTTGCTGAAACCGCAACCGATGTTGTAACTGGTATTACTAGCGCGACTGCTACAGCTCCAGTATTTACTGGCGATAAATTTGCAGCTACCTTTGCTGGTAATGAAGTCGATGTTAATGCTACTTTCGCAGGCACTAAGACTCAGGTTGTTACCGGCGTATCTTACGATAAGGCTGGCGTAGACACTGACAAGACCAAGTTTACCGGCGGTGCTGTTGAGCTTGATGTTGACGATGTAGTAGTTACCTCTAAGGAAGTTACTGTTAAGTAATTTAGCACTAGCGAGTTAAATGCTCGTTTATGAAAATAAAGGATGGTGAGGTAAATGGCGAATAAGTACATTTCCAATGTAGAACTCGGCAGTACCATTTACTTCCTTAAAGATGAAGAAGCAAGAGCCGCGGTCAATGCATTGCAAACCGCGGTTTCTTCTTCTCTAGTCTTTAAAGGTGTCGTCTCTAGTGCTGCCGATCTTACTGGTCTAAAGAACTACAAAATTGGTTGGACATATAAAGCTAATGCTTCTTTCGAGATTGCTTCTTTGGGTAAACTTGAAGTAGGCGATATGATTATATGTATCAGTGATTATAGCTCTAGCTATAAAGCAAATGACTGGACAGTAGTTCAAAATAATGTAGATACTATGACTGGGGCTTCCTCTACGGCCGCAGGCACGAG
>OOAG01002362.1_pt1 | contig 12505 bp, 9 predicted proteins | sample 1671461 | NCBI WGS metagenome assembly OOAG01 (sample SAMN06348159, study PRJEB24527) | human gut metagenome | biome: human gut; feature: ankylosing spondylitis patient; material: feces | host: Homo sapiens | place: China | collected 2015-10 | reverse complement strand
TTTTTTTTTTTAATGATACGGCGACCACCGAGATCTACACTCTTTCCCTACACGACGCTCTTCCGATCTGTATAAGAGCAAGAATAATATAGGCTACTGTGCGACACTTGAATGCGTAACTAAGACATTTTAATCAGTTGTATGCTTTAAGAAATTAATAAGTTTTTTGGCTGCAATGCTTTCGGTATGTCTTGATTCACGTATAAGAACAATATCTCTGTCAGGTGCGGATTCGTATAGATTTACAGGAAATATTTCACCACGCATTATATATTCAGAGGCAAGTTCCTCCGGATAGAAGCCAAGCCCTAAGTTTGCCTGAACCATTGCAAGAACCTGATCTGTAGTTGAAGCCTCCATATCAAGGTTAAAGTGAAGATTGTTGTCATAGAAGAATTTGGTGTAGTGGTCATGTGTACCGGTACCTTCTGCCAGACTTATGAAAGGATAATCCTGCAATTCTTCCAGATGAATTATTTTGTTATCCGGCTGACTGTATTTTGGACCTGCAATAAGTATATCATGGAATGAGCATAGGCTTTCAGATTTCATATCGCCAGTTAAATTAACAGGTGTGGTTACGACAGCAAAGTCTACCAGACCGGCTTTTAGAGCATTAACAGCCTGATTAGTAGAGTGGTTGGTAAGCTTTATCTTGACATCGGGAAAAAGTTCTGTGAATTTCTCAAGTTTTTTAAGAAGGAATATTCTAAGAGCAATCTCGCTTACTCCTATGCATATTGTACCACCGGACAGACTTTTGCTTTTGATAATGGCATTCTCAGCGTCTTCAAGCTGTTTCATTGCGATTGATACATGAGAATACAATGTATTTCCTTCAGGTGTAAGAGTGATGCCTTTGTGAGAACGGTTAAGCAGTTTGCAGTCAAGTTCACTTTCTAATATATTCATGCAGCGGGTTATGTTAGGCTGGTTATTGTCGAGCATGCGGGCTGCTTTTGAAAAACTCTTATATTTTGCAACATAGTAAAATATTCTGTAATAATCTAAGGTCATAGTAATTCTCCAATATATAATTATGATATAAGTGACATATTAAATATACATTTTACATATCGAAAATGCAATACTATAATATAGAAAAAGATGAAAGAAGGCATCGGTATGTTATTTAAGAAAAAGACATTAGATGAAAAAATGGAGAAATATGTAAAGCACCATGACTGGTATGCTATACAGGAAGTAATTACAGGAAGTAAAGAAGAAAAGATTGCAGCAGCTAAGGCTCTTGGTGCAAGTGATGATCAGACCAGTGTGGACTTGCTGTTAAGATTTATTGATGATACAGATGATGATGTTGTATTTGCAGCATGTGAGTCGTTAAGAAAAGTTGGTTCTGAGCATGATACAGCGGATTTACTTGAGCGTATGGGAAAGATTCCAGAAGAGAGAAAAGCTATTAGAGAGGAATTAAGCAAGACAGTCCAGGAACTTCATCACAGACCATAAAACTCATATTTTATCGTTTTTTACATAATGAAAAAGCATTGAAAAAATAATGGGTACAAATCAAGAAATCACTTGATTTGTACCCGTTTTTGATATTAAATAGGAAGTGGTTGCATAGTTGTTAGACGGTGTAATGAAGGATGTTAATTGCGGAGGTTGGATATGTCTGGTAAATCAGAAAACATAATAGAGCTTAAACATATCAGTAAGGTATATAGTGATAATGGATTTAAGGCGGTTGATGATTTTAATCTTGAAGTAAAGCGTGGGGAATTCGTAACATTTTTAGGACCATCAGGATGTGGAAAGACAACCACACTAAGAATGATAGCAGGATTCGAACTTCCGACAGACGGACAGATACTTCTTAACGGAGAAGATATATCACAGCTTCCAGCTAATAAAAGACCGATTAATACAGTGTTTCAGCGTTATGCGCTGTTTCCACATATGAATATATATGAAAATATTGCGTTTGGACTTAAGTTAAAGAAGCTTCCTAAAGAGGAAATAAGAAAAAAGGTTAAAAATGTTCTTGATATGGTTGACCTTGAAGGATTTGAGGACAGAAAGATATCTACGCTGTCAGGTGGACAGCAGCAAAGAATTGCAATTGCAAGAGCACTTGTCAATGAACCGGAAATACTTATGCTTGATGAACCGCTTGGTGCGCTTGATTTAAAGATGCGTAAGGAGATGCAGATTGAGCTTAAGAATATGCATGACCAGCTTGGAATTACATTTATATATGTAACACATGACCAGGAAGAGGCACTTACAATGTCTGATAAGATTGTTGTCTTATCAGAGGGTAAGATTCAGCAGATAGGAACTCCTGAGGATATATATAATGAGCCTAAGAATGCTTTTGTTGCTGACTTTATTGGAGAGAGCAATATTTTCAAAGGTATTATGACAGGACACATGAAAGTAAGATTCTGTGGCGGAGAGTTTGTCGGAATGGATGATGTTCCAGAGGGAACTTTAGTTGACGTTGTTATAAGACCGGAAGATGTAATTATTACAAAGCCGGAGGATGGAACTGTTGTTGGTGAGGTTACTTCAGTTATATTCAAGGGAATGCATTACGAGGTTGCTGTTGAATCCGGAAAGTATGAGATGATAATAAGAACTACCAGGTGTTATCATGTCGGTGATACAGTAGGAATGCAGCTTGAGCCTGATGGAATTCATGTAATGATTGCAGAGGATCATACCACAAGTTTTGTTACAACAATTAATGGAGATTATACGCTCGACTTTAATGGCAAGATAATAAGCTGTGATTTAACACAGGTTATTCCTAAGACTAAGATGTCAGATGGAGTGCTTGTTGATGAGAACGGTGAAAATGTAGATGTTTCAAAGTTCAGGGTTGTTGTTTCAATCCAGCCTGATGATATTGAAATGAGCGATGATGTAACAGCAGGTCTTGTATCAGGTAAGATTATTAACCTTATCTATAAGGGTGACCATTACAGTTATGTAATAAGAACTGAGTATGGTCATGACCTTATTGTAGATGATGAATATCTCTGGAATATGGATGATCAGGTTGGTCTTATCATGCCTGAAGAGAAGATGAAATTCCAGTTGAAGAAGTAGGGGGATAGAAATATGTCTTTTTCACGCAAATATCTTGGAATCCCTTATGGGCTGTTTCTTATATTATTTGTTGCAGCACCACTGCTTGTCCTTGTATATTATGCATTTACTAACGGACAGGGACAATTCAGCATGGTTAATCTGCAGAATTTTTTTACAGACCCTAATACACTTGGAACTCTGTGTTACAGTCTTGTACTTGCATTTGTTGCAACTGCAGTCTGTCTTATAATTGCTTATCCTGTAGCGTATATACTTTCACAGAGTAAGTTAAAGAGAAAAGCGGTAATACTTCTGCTTTTTGTTATGCCTATGTGGATTAATTTCACATTAAGAATTACCGCACTTAAAGAGATATTATCAATGATTGAGGGAAATCTTGCGTATTATCCGTTTATCAATACGATAATAGGAATGACATACGATTTTCTTCCATTCATGATACTTCCGTTATATACAACGCTTTCAAAGCTTGATAAGAGTGTTATTGAAGCAGCATCGGATCTTGGTGCGGATAATTTCCAGACATTTATCAAGGTTATACTGCCATTGTCTGTTCCGGGAATTGTCAGTGGTGTGTCAATGGTATTCCTTCCGGCAATGACTAACTATGTAGTTCTTGATATGCTTTATAACAGCACATATATTATGGGTAGTCTGATTGGAAGTTATTTCAGTGCATATGATTGGCACAATGGCTCAATGATAGCACTGATACTTCTTGTTATTATATGTATTGTCACTCTGGTTTCGGGTGATAAAGAGTCAGAAAATGCTGGAAGAGGAGGACTTGTATAATGAAGAAATTTCTGAAATATATGATTATATGCATTGTCCTTTTGTTCATGTATATTCCAATTCTTGTGCTTGCAGTATACAGTTTTACGGATGCCGCTAATATAGGAGCAATACATGCATTTTCAATGCATAATTATGTAACACTTTTTACGACTCCGGAGCTTATTAATATGATAATAGGTTCTGTGCTGCTTGCTGTTGGAAGTGCTGTACTTGCAACAATACTTGGAACAACAGGTGCTATAGGTGCATTTTATTCAAAGGGAAAAGTAAAAGGAGCAATGTCAGTTCTTAATCAGGTTCCTGTTGTCAATGCAGATGTAGTTACAGGTTTTTCTATCTGTATTCTTCTTGTAGTTGTATTAGGTGTCAGTAAGGATACGTATATTCCTCTTGTTGTGGGACATGTTATACTGAGTGCACCGTTCGTATATCTGGCTGTTGTTCCTAAATTAAAACAGATGGATCCAAGTCTGTATGAAGCTGCACTTGACCTTGGGGCAACACCTGTGTATGCACTTTTTAAGATAATAATACCTCAGATTGCTTCCGGCATAGCATCAGGATTTGTTATGGCAGTTACATTATCACTGGATGATTATTTCGTTGCAACATACACTAAGCCTGCAACATTTGACACAATAAGTACTTATGTTGTTAATGCAACCAAGGGTTCACAGACTGATATCAAGACTGCTTTGTGGGCTTTATCTACAATAATATTCCTTATTGTTATTGTAGTTGAGATAGCAATTAATCTTGCACCAGCAAGAAAAGCTGTACGAGAGGAGGCTGGAGCTGATGAATAAGATTATTGGAAAGATAAATGCGTTAATACTTTCAGCTTTAATGATAGTAAGCGGTACAGCAGCAGTAACAGGAGTGTTTAATACAAACCGTCTTACAGCGGTGGCAGCAGACGATACAATCATACTCCGTGTGTGCAACTGGGAAGAATATATTGATACCGGAGACTGGAGTGATGATGATATAATTGACCTTGAGAGCGGAAGCATAAAGGGTGAGAATTCGATAATTACTGATTTTGAGAACTGGTATTATGAGAATTATGGCAAGAAAGTTAAGGTACAGTACAGTTGTCTTGGAACTAACGAGGAACTGTACAACATGCTTACTCTGGGTGATGATTACGATGTAATCTGTCCTTCAGAATATATGATAATGAAGCTTATGGCAGAGGACTGGCTTGAGCCATTTTCAGATGATTTCTATGATACATCGATTGCTAATAATTACTATGCTAAGGGTGTATCTCCATTTATCAAGAAAACATTTGACGAGAATAAGATTAATGGTGAGTCATGGAGCCGCTATGCTGCAGGATATATGTGGGGTATAACAGGAATCGTGTACAATCCTGATAAGGTGACAGAAAAAGAAGCATCTACATGGACGATAATTGATAACAGCAAATTCAGACGTCAGATAACGATTAAGGATAATGTAAGAGATTCCATGTTTGCAGCTGTTGGTGCAATTAAGTCAGACAAGTTAAAGTCAGCGTCATTTATAAACAGTCCTGATTATCGTGAAAAACTTGCCGAGGAGATGAATGATACTTCTGAGGCAAATGTGGATAGGATTCAGGAGTATCTTCAGTCAGTTAAGAATAATGCCTATTCATTCGAGACTGACAGTGCCAAGACTGATATGATAACAGGAAAGGTAGTCGCAGGTTATCAGTGGTCTGGAGATGCTGTATATACTATGGACCAGGCTGACGAGGATGATTTTCAGCTTAATTTTGCAGTACCTGAAGAATGTACTAACCTTTATTTTGATGGCTGGGTAATGTTAAAGTCTGGAATTAATGGCAATTCAGAGAAAAAGCAGGCAGCACAGAGCTTTATTAACTTTCTGTCAAAACCTGAAAATGCTGTAAGAAACATGAGCTATATTGGATATACATCAGTTATATCAGGTGGTGACAGTGATGTTGTATTTGACTATGTAAAGTGGAACTATGGAGCAGATGAAAGTGATACAGATGTTGTAGATTATCCTCTTGGATATTTCTTTTCAGGGGATTCTGATGATGAAAGATATATACTTAAAGTTCCAGAAGAACAGACATACAGACAGCTGTCAGCACAGTATCCTACTCAGGAAGTTATGGATAGAAGTGCCATTATGCAGTATTTTGATGCTGAAGAGACAACAAGAATTAATCAGATGTGGATTAATGTAAGATGTTATAACATTAAGAATGTTCCTGTGTGTGTATGGGTTCTTGCAGGTATTATTGTTGTGGCTTTAATAGCATTATCTGTAAAACTTAAGATAAATAAGAAAAATGCTTGATAAGCATTTGATTATAAATTGACAAATAAACAAATGTTGCTATTATATATGTCAGACAGAATGAATCTGTATGACAGTGCAAAGGAGCACAGAATTTCTGAGAAATCAGAGGTTCTGTGCTTTTTCTTTTTGCAGAATGGAGGAAATTATGGCAACAGAATCAAGTATTATGGACTCTAACAGTTTTAAGGAAGAATATGCATCTATGTTAAGTCCTAAAACAAGGGAAATGATTAGTAAGAGAGAAAAATACCTTGGAGGTGCTTACAGACTTTTTTATAGAAAGCCACTTAACATTGTCCGTGGAGAAGGAGATTATCTGTGGGATGATGAAGGTAACAAATATCTTGATATGTATAACAATGTAGCTGGTGTAGGACATTGTAACCCTGCTGTTGTAAATGCAGTTACAGAACAGATGAAAACGCTTAATACACATACAAGATATCTTCATGAAAAAATTCTTGATTACAGTGAAGAACTGCTTGCACTTATGCCTGATGAGATTAATAAGATAATGTATATGTGTACAGGTTCAGAAGCTAATGACCTTGCACTTCGTGTGGCAGAAGCCTATACGGGTGGTACCGGTATAATTATCACACAGGAAGCCTACCACGGAACAAGTGCATTAACATCAGGCTGTTCACCTTCACTTGGAGCCGGTCAGCCATTACTTCCTAATGTAAGGCTTATAACAGCACCAGATTATTACCGTCATGGTGGAACACCAGAAGAATTCACAGCATGGTATGCGTCAGAGATGCAAAAGACTATAGATGAATTAAATGAGGCAGGATATAAGTTTTCTTGTTTCCTTGCTGATTCAATATTCTCATCAGATGGTATATATCCTGACCCTGTAGGATTCTTAAAAGCAACAGTAGATGTTGTACATAAGAATGGCGGAGTATTTATAGCAGATGAGGTTCAGCCGGGATTTGCAAGAACCGGACAGGCATTCTTTGGATTTGCGAGACACGGAATTGTCCCTGATATGATAACAATGGGTAAGCCTATGGGTAATGGAATTCCAATCTCAGGACTTGCTGCAAAGGAGGATGTGCTTGCAGCCTTCAGCGACAAGCTTCCTTACTTTAATACATTTGGTGGTAATCCTGTATCAATAGCCGCCGCTCAGGCTGTTCTTAAATATATTAAGGATGAAAATCTTCAGGAACACTGTAAGAAAGCAGGTGCGGCACTTCTTAAGGCACTTAAAGAGGTACAGGAGAGACACCCTGAATCAGTAGGTGATGTAAGAGGTGCAGGTTTGTTTTTAGGATTTGAATTCGTAAAGAATGATGGTAATAAGACACCTGATAAGGATATGGCGTTGAATGTAATAGAGATGTTAAGAGATGAGCATATTCTTACATCAGTAATAGGCCATTATGGCAATATATTAAAGCTTCGTCCACCAATGGTATTTTCAGAGAACGATATAGATTGGTTTGCAACATCGCTGGATAAATGTATTACAAAGCTTGAAAACAAATAAATTGAAAAAATCGGACACAGACATTAAACATCTGTGTCTTATTTTTTGCTTACAACAAGAATTTTACATAAGATTTACAGTACAATTATTGTAAGTTTACCACATAGGGATATAGTAATGACAATTCGTTGTACAACAGTATACGAATAAATATATCTCATTATGTGGAGGAAAAAATGAAGAGAAGTAAGAATTTATTAAGAAAAAGTGCAGCACTTGCTGCAATGTCAACAGTTCTTGTAAGTCAGGCACCACTTATTAATGCATTTGCATATGGTGAGGCAGATGTAAGTCAGAGTACATTCAAGCAGGATACAGATAATTCAGCTGATTTCCAGAACTGGCTTTCTAATGTATGGCAGGGAGGAGAAAAAGCTTATGCACAGACTGAAAATATAGCTTTAACTCCAGGTTCAGATGCGGCAGATCTTAATTTTTCATGGTATTCAGCTGGAAAAGGAACACCGGCAGTAAAGGTATGGAAGGATGGTTCAAAGTCATCAGCCAAGGTTGTAACAGGTAATGCAGAGGCTATCAGTGCTGAGAACTGGCAGGGAAAGTCATACAGTGCAGCCAATAAGGTAAACATAGCAGATTACTTTGAAGAGAACACACAGTATCATTACCAGTACACAGACAATTACACAGGAGATGACAGTGTATGGTCTGCTGAATATGATTACACAACTAAGGCAACTGATAAGTTTTCGGTTATTCTTACCGGTGACCCTCAGGTTGGTGCTTCAGGAAGCAGTTCAGATAAATCAGCTAATGATGCCAGTGTTGCAAGAGATGCATACAACTGGAATAAGACAATGCAGCAGGCATTAAAGACATGTCCTGATGCATCATTCCTCTTATCAGCAGGTGACCAGATTAACCAGTCAGGAGCAGCTAAAGCAGAGGATAAGAAGACAAGAGAGAGTGAGTATGCAGGATATCTTTATCCATCAGTATTCAGAAGCCTTCCAATCGCTGCCACAATTGGTAACCACGATATGGCTGGTGCAGATTACTCAGCACATTTTAACAACCCTAATTCAGAGGATAAGTTAGGAAGTACAGCAGCAGGAAGCGATTTCTATTTTAATTATGGAGATGTGTTATTCATATCATTAAACAGCAACAACCGTAATCAGGAGGAACACAGAACATTTATGAAAAAAGCTGTTGCAAGCAACCCTGATGCAAAGTGGAAGGTTGTAATATTCCATAGTGATATCTATGGTTCAGGACAGCCACATGCAGATACAGATGCTGCTACTAACAGAATTGTATTTGCACCATTAATGGATGAATTTAACATTGATATATGTCTTACAGGACATGACCACACATTTTCAAGAAGTTATCAGATTCTCGATGGAAATGTAGTTGACTATGATATAAGCAGCGGTTCGGTTACTAATCCAGATGGAACTCTTTATATAACAACAGGTTCAGGCTCAGGTTCTAAGTACTATAACTTACTTAACTATACACCATATTACATAGCTGAGAGAACGAATGCATGCCTCCCATCATTCTCAACAATTGATTTCTCAAGCGGCTCACTTACAATCAAGACATATGACTACAATGGTAATAAGTATGCTGATGATTTTACAATCAATAAGACTAATACAGATATGTCTGTGGATGAGGTTATTAATAATGCAGAGGCTTTAATTAACGGCACAGAGATTAATTATACAGAAGCCAGCATGAATTCCCTTAAGGATGCTCTCTCAGCATTAAAGAAGATTAAGGCAGCATATACAACAGACAAAGACCCAATGCTTGCAGATATCGTAAATAATTATGGTAAAGATACTGACAGGGTGTCAGGATATGGTTCTGTAAAGAATGCAGCAGACAAGTCAACGTCTGAGAGCGGAAAGAGTGTTAACAGATTTAAGAAGGGCGTATCAACACTTCTGGACAAGACAATATACATTCAGGCACAGGAAGGAGCACAGGCACAGCTTGCAGATTATAAGTCAGATAATGCACCTAAGATTGATGCCAGGGCATTAGAGGATGCAAAAACTGCAGTTGTTAATGCAATTAATGCACTTACTGTACAGGAAGATAACAATACTGTAACAGAACCATCTGCACCGGCAGAAGGTTCATCAGCAGATAACTCATCAACCAATAATTCTTCGACAGATAATGGCAAAGCTCCACAGACAGGAGATAACATGCTTGCAAGAGTATATGCCTGTATGGCTGCCGCAGCAGCAGGCATCGGCGCTGTTATAGTTGGAATCAGAAAGAAGGAAGACATTTGCAAAAGATAATAGACACATGTGGTAAATACCTTGTTGTGGCACTTATTATGATTGCAATGTTTCTATTCTACACCAGTGTAGAAAGAAAACCACTGCTTGCCAAAGATAACACTAAGTTTGTTAAGGCAGTAGTTATACAGAATGATAATGAAGACCTTCAGGCTGCCGCTGACTTAGAAAGCGGCGACAGCCAGGAGGTTGTTTTACGTATTAAATCAGGAAGCCACAAGGGAGAAGAAGTAAAAGCGTACAGTCTTAACGGATATCTGTACGGAGCCAACTGTAAGGTTGGAACAATGGTAATAGCTAATATAAGTGAATATAATGGAAATCTCTCAGCCAATGTATATAATTATGACCGTGAACCAGAGATAATTGCGTTATTAGCAGCATTTTTCGGACTTATGTGGCTGGTTGGCGGAAAGAAAGGTTTCAATTCAGTACTCGCGCTTATATTCACATTTGCAGTTGTAGTAATGATGTATATTCCGATGATGTATATAGGTGTTTCACCATTTATTGCAGCTACATTATCAGTTGTCATAATTACGCTAATAACATTTATCCTGCTGGCAGATTTTCAGAAGAAATCAATTGGCGCTATGCTTGGTACAATAGCCGGAGTGGTTGTATCAGGTCTTATAGCACTTGTTTTCGGACATTTTGGACATGTAACAGGATATAATGTTGATGATATAGAGAATCTAATATATGTAGGTCAGAATTCAAAGCTTGACATAGGCGGTATGCTGTTTTCAGGAATACTGATTGCATCGTTAGGAGCAGTAATGGATGTTGCAATGTCAGTTTCATCATCATTACATGAGATTAAAGAAAACAGACCTGACATATCAGCAAAGGAAATATTCCATGCAGGAATTAATATTGGACGTGATATGATAGGAACAATGTCTAACACACTTATTCTTGCTTATGCAGGAGGAAGTCTGGGACTTGTCATGATAATATACGCATATTCATACCAGATGCACCAGATTCTTAACATGTACTCGGTTGCAATTGAGATAATGCGTGGAATATCAGGAACAATGGGCATAATACTTACAGTGCCGATAACTTCATTGATAATGTCAGTTCTGCTGACACAGAAAGGGAAGAAGTAAGATATGAGCTTGCCGTGATGTGAGTTGGATTTCTGGGCTTTTGAGTCAGAAACATACTAGAATTGATTTGCGCGATATTGTAGTAGGTTTTTAGAAGGAAGCTTATAAGTTGAGAAGAGGCAGAAACCTACTAAGTGGGCAAATATATCAAGTTTAGTATGCTTTTTTCAGTTTAAATGCATCTCTTTTGGAGAATAATTGCTGGGAAAAGCCTACTAAAATGTATCTGGATAATGAATGAGTGGGTTTAATAATTGGAATTAACTTATTAAGTTGGAAAATATACCTACGAAATCGAGAATTCACAGGCGTTTAGTAGGTTTTCACCAATAGGTTTTCAATCCATTCATCACGAGAAAGAATCTGGTTGAATAATTAAATATTATCGTGTATCATTAAAAAAAGAGCCACTTGTTGGCTCTTTTTTTACGAAAAGGACAGGTAGTTAATATGAATCAGACATATATGAAGGAGCAGAAGATACTCCCATTGTTATTAAAAATGTCGCTTCCAATGGTAATCTCAATGATGGTTAATTCATTGTACAACATTGTTGACAGCTTCTTTGTTGCTAAGATAAGTGAAAATGCGATGACAGCTCTGTCACTGGTATTTCCGGTACAGAATCTTATAAGCTCGGTTATGATAGGATTTGCAATAGGAATAAATGCGGTCATATCATTTTTTATGGGCGCACAGAACCAGAAGCAGGCAGATAAAGCAGCCAGCCAGGGCATGCTCCTAAGCTGTATACACGCTGTTGTGCTTACCGTTATATGTATTGCGGGTATGCCGGTATTCTTAAAAATGTTTACAAAAGATGCAGAGATTGTTTCACTGGGACTTAAATATTCCAATATTGCATTTGCATTTTCAATAATGCTTGGAATTGAGCTTATGTTTGAGAAGGTGTTTCAGGCAGTTGGAAGAATGAATGCTTCTATGGTATGCCTTATGACAGGCTGTATAGTTAATATTGTGCTTGACCCGATGATGATATTCGGAATAGGTCCATTTCCTGCAATGGGAATTGAAGGCGCTGCACTTGCGACAGGAATAGGCCAGACTTCGGCCGCAGTGCTATATATCATAATATATATTGTTAAGCCTATTCCGGTTAAATTCAGAAAATCGGAGATGAGAATAGAAGGTTCGATGGCAAAAAGACTTTATTCTATTGGTATGCCTGCAAGCTTAAGCCTTGCACTTCCATCTATTCTTATATCAGTGCTTAATGTAATACTTGCTGCGTACTCGGCTGTGTATGTATTCGTTCTTGGAGTATATTACAAGCTGCAGACATTTCTGTATCTGCCGGCCAACGGAGTTGTACAGGGAATGAGATCGGAAGAGCGTCGTGTAGGGAAAGAGTGTAGATCTCGGTGGTCGCCGTATCATTAAAAAAAAAAAAA
>OOAG01002361.1_pt1 | contig 12506 bp, 10 predicted proteins | sample 1671461 | NCBI WGS metagenome assembly OOAG01 (sample SAMN06348159, study PRJEB24527) | human gut metagenome | biome: human gut; feature: ankylosing spondylitis patient; material: feces | host: Homo sapiens | place: China | collected 2015-10 | reverse complement strand
AAAGCGGCAAAGCCGCTTTTTCGACAGTTTCCGGCGCCCGCTCCAGCTTTTGGAAAAACCTCGCAGAGTCCGCGCCCGCCGGCGGGGCGTTCTCAATAGGTGTGGGTGCACAGCTCCTGGATCTTGGCCTGGAGCTTTTTCAGGTCCTCAAAGGTCTCGGGCCTGCGCCGGGGGTCCCGGAGGATGGCGGCGGGGTGGAACAGGGCCATCATCTGGACGCCGGACTTCTCGAACCACTGGCCGTGTTCCTTGGTGATCTTGAAATCCTCCTTGATGATGCGCATGGCGGCGATGCGGCCCAGACATACGATGATCTTGGGGCGGATCAGGGCCGCCTGATTGCGGAGATAGCCGATGCAGGCATCCTGCTCCGTATTCAGGGGGTCCCGGTTCTGAGGCGGACGGCACTTGACGATGTTGGCAATGTAGACGTTCTTATGCCGGTCCAGGTCGATGAGCTCCAGCATGTCGTCCAGCAGCTTGCCCCCCCGGCCCACAAAGGGCTCGCCCTGAAGGTCCTCGTTCTCGCCGGGGCCCTCACCGATGAACATGACCTCGGCGTCCCGGGGGCCTACGCCGAACACCACATTGGTGCGTTTATCCGCCAGGGCGCACTTCTGACAGGAGAGGCACTGGGCCTCCAGCTCGTTCCAATTCAGCATCATGAAAAACCTCACTCCAAATGATCCGGGTCCGGGGGCGCGGCCCCCTCCTTTGTGCCAGTCTAGCATAAAATTTCCTCGTGTGCAACCAAAAATCGGACACGGATTCTGTATAAAATGACCATTGACAGGGAAAAGTGAAGAAGCGTATAATCCGACCATAAAAAATCCATATGGCAAAAGCGCTGATGAAGACCGCGCTCCAAGGCGTCCAACAGAGAGACCGGGTCACCGACTGAAAGCCTGGTTGGGAAAGACGGAGCTGCGCAACACTTCTGAGCTGGCGGTTCGAACCGGAGAGATCCGGCTGAGGGCCGCACGTATTCCCCACGTTAGCGGGGCTCGAAAGAGGTTCCTTGTTGGAGGAGCAACGCGGGTGGCACCGCGGAATGATTTGAAATTCCGTCCCGGGTCGTATCATTTTTAGATACGGCCCGGGATTTTTGCGTTCCTCCGGAAAGATCGATCAGGAAAGGATGAGATCAGCATGAAGTATGTCACGGAAACAAAGCACGTCCCCCTGGGGTTCGGGGAAATCGCGGGAGGAGCGCTGGACGGGCAGGCCGTCACCCTGAAGGGGGCGGTCCACAGCCTGCGGGCCATGGGCGGGATCACCTTCCTTGCCCTGCGGGTGCGGGACGGGGCGGTCCAGTGCGTGTGCCGGCCGGAGGAGCTGCCGGAGGGGCTGTGCGAGGAGTGTGCCGCGGTGGTCACCGGGACGGTGCGGCGGGAGGAACGGGCCCCCGGGGGCCGGGAGCTGGCGGCGGAGGAGGTGCGGGTGCTGTCCCGGCCCGCCGCGCCCATGCCGGTGGCCGTCTCCAAGCGGCGGCTGAGGCTGAACCTGGACACGGAGCTGTCCCTGAGGCCCCTTGTGCTGCGCAGCCTGCGCACCCGCTCCGTCTTCAAGGTGCAGGAGGGGATCAGCCGGGCCTTCCGGGAGTACCTCACCGCCCAGGGCTTCACCGAGATCCACACCCCCAAGATCGTCCACGCCGGGGCCGAGGGGGGCAGCAACATCTTCCGGCTGGACTACTTCGGGCGCAAGGCATTTCTCGCCCAGTCCCCCCAGTTCTATAAGCAGACTATGGTGGGCTCCTTCCAGCGGGTCTTTGAGATCGGTCCCGTCTTCCGGGCGGAGAAGCACTCCACCCCCCGGCACCTGAATGAGTACACCGGCCTGGACCTGGAGATGGGCTTCATCGACTCCTTCTACGATGTGATGGAGGTGGAGGCCGGGTTTTTGAAATACTGCATGGAGCTGCTGGCGCGGGAGTACAGCGAGGACCTGAAGCGGCTGGAGGTGGAACTGCCCCGGGTGGACCGTATCCCCTGCGTGCGGTTCGATGAGGCCAAGCGGCTGGCCGCGGAGAAGTATGGCCGCCCCATCCGGGACCCCTTTGACCTGGAGCCGGAGGAGGAGGCCAACATCGGACGCTATTTCCAGGAGGAGTATGGGGCGGACTTCGTCTTTGTCACCCACTACCCCAGCAAGAAGCGCCCCTTCTACGCCATGGACGACCCGGAGGACCCACGCTGCACCCTGTCCTTCGACCTGCTGTTCCGGGGGATGGAGGTGACCACCGGCGGCCAGCGGGTCCACGACTACCAGGCCCAGGTGGCCAAGATGGAGGCCCGGGGGATGCACCCGGAGGAGTTCCGGGACTTCCTCACCATCCACCAGCACGGCATGCCGCCCCACGGCGGCCTGGGCATCGGCCTGGAGCGGCTGACCATGAAGCTGTGCGGCCTGGAGAACGTGCGGGAGGCCAGCCTGTTCCCCCGGGACCAGAGCCGCCTGGAGCCGTGAGTTTGAAAACATGCAGAGAGGTGAAACAGAATGAAGATCACAACGGAAATGGCGGCCCATATCGCCGCCCTCTCCCGGCTGAAGCTGTCGGAGGAGGCCGGGCGGATGGCGGGGGAGCTGGAACAGATCCTCTCCTATATGGACGTGCTGGACGGCCTGGACACCAGCGGGGCGGAGCCCATGAGCCACATCGTCCCCCTGAAGAACGTGCTGCGGGAGGATGAGACAGCCCCCTCCATGGACCGGGGGGAGCTGCTGAAGAACGCGCCGGCCACCGACGGAGGGACCTTCCTGGTCCCAAAGGCCGTGGAATAGGAGGGAAGGACGATGCAGGAGATCATGAAACTCACCGCGCTCCAGCTGGGGGCGGCCATCAGGCGGGGCGAAGTCAGCCCCACGGAGGCGGTGAAGGCGGCGCTGGAGCGCATTGAGGAGACGGCGGGGGACAACGCCTTTACTGAAATTACGGCGGAGCGGGCCCTGGAGCGGGCCGCCTGGGCGGAAAAGGAGCTGGCGGCGGGACGGCTGGCGGGCCCCCTGGCGGGGGTCCCCATGGCCCTCAAGGACAACATCTGCACCAGAGGGGTGTCCACTACCTGCGCCTCCCGGATCCTGGCCGGGTTCCGCCCCCCTTATGACGCCACCTTGGTAGAGCGGCTGGAGGGGGCGGGGGCCGTCTCCCTAGGCAAGCTGAACATGGACGAGTTCGCCATGGGGTCCACCAGCGAGACCTCTTTCCTGGGGCCGGTGCGCAACCCCTGGGACCGGGAGCGGGTTCCCGGCGGCTCCTCCGGCGGTGCCGCGGCGGCGGTGGCCGCCCGCTCCAGCTGGTACGCCATCGGGTCGGACACCGGCGGCTCCATCCGCCAGCCAGCCGCATTCTGCGGCGTCACCGGGATCAAGCCCACCTACGGGACCGTGTCCCGGTACGGGCTGATCGCCTACGCCTCCTCCCTGGACCAGATGGGTCCCCTGGCCCGGGACGCGGCCGACTGTGCTGCCGTGCTGGACCTGGTGATGGGCCGCGACCCGAGGGACGGCACCTCTCTGGATGTGCCCGCTGGGGGGCTGCTGGCCTCCCTGACCGGAGACGTGAGAGGCCTGCGGATCGGGCTGCCCCGGGAGTGCTTCGGGGAGGGGCTGGACAGTGCGGTGCGGGCCTGCGTCCTGGCGGCGGCGGACGTGCTGCGGGACCGGGGGGCAGAGCTGGTGCCCCTGTCCTTCCCCATGATGGAGTATGTCATCCCGACCTATTATATCATTGCCTGCGCGGAGGCGTCCTCAAACCTGTCACGGTTCGACGGGGTGAAGTATGGCTGGCGGGCGGAGGGGTACGGGGACCTGCGGGAGCTGTATCAGCAGACCCGCACCGAGGGCTTCGGCCCCGAGGTCCGGCGGCGGATCCTGCTGGGCACCTTCGTGCTCTCCTCCGGCTACTACGACGCCTACTACCTGAAGGCTCTGCGGGCAAAGGGGATGATTAAGAAGGCCTTCGACGAGGCATTCTGTCAGTGTGATGTGATGCTCACTCCCACCGCGCCTGCCGCGGCCCCCCGGCTGGGGGAGAGCCTGTCCGACCCCTTGCGGATGTACCTGAGCGACATCGACACCGTGCCGGTGAACCTGGCGGGGCTGCCGGGGCTGTCTATGCCCTGCGGCTTTGACGAGACGGGGCTGCCGGTGGGCGCCCAGCTTATCGGCCCTCCGCTGGGGGAGAAGAACGTGCTGAACGCCGCCCACGCCTTCCAGATGGAGACAGACTGGCATACGCGGGCTCCGGCGGAAAAGGAGGTTGGATGACATGACCTGGGAAACTGTGATCGGGCTGGAGACCCACGCGGAGCTGGCCACCCGCACCAAGATATTCTGCTCCTGCACCACCCGGTTCGGGGGAGAGCCCAACACCCACTGCTGCCCCATCTGCACTGGAATGCCTGGGACCCTGCCCATGGTGAACCGAAAGGTGGTGGAGTACGCCTGCCGTGCCGGGCTGGCGCTGAACTGCGAGATCACCCGGCGCAGCCGGTTCGACCGGAAAAACTACTTCTATCCCGACCTGCCCAAGGCATACCAAGTGTCCCAGCTCTACCTCCCCATTGCCCGGAACGGGCGTGTGAGCATCGCCACGGCGGCGGGGGAGAAGGTGGTCCGCATCCACGAGCTGCACATGGAGGAGGACGCGGGCAAGCTGGTCCACGACCCCTGGCTGGACCAGACCCGGGCGGACTACAACCGCTGCGGCGTGCCCCTGGTCGAGATCGTCACCGAGCCCGACTTCCGCTCCGCTGAGGAGGTGATCGCCTATCTGGAGAAGCTGAAGTCCATCCTGGAGTATCTGGGGATCTCGGACTGCAAGATGCAGGAGGGCTCCCTGCGCTGTGACGTGAACCTCTCCGTCCGGCCGGCGGGCTCCCGGGAGCTTGGGACCCGGACGGAGATGAAGAACCTGAACTCCTTCAAGGCCATTGCCCGGGCCATCGCCTACGAGGCCCGCCGCCAGGCGGAACTGCTGGAGGAGGGCGGGCGCATGGTCCAGGAGACCCGGCGCTGGGATGACAACAAGGATGCCACCTTCTCCATGCGCTCCAAGGAGGACGCCCAGGACTACCGCTACTTCCCAGAACCAGACATCCCGCCTCTGGAGCTGTCGGAGGAGTACCTGGAGGGGCTGCGGGCGGAACAGCCCGAGATGGCGGAGGAGCGGAAGCGGCGGTATCAGACCCAGCTGGGCCTGCCGGAGTACGACGCCGGCATCATCACCGGGCAGAAGGCCCTGGTGGACTTCTTCGAGGAGGTGACGGCCCTGGGGGTGCCGGCCAAGGAGGCGGCCAACTGGATGCTGGGGGACATGATGCGCCGCCTGAAGGAGGAGGAACTGGAGCCAAAGGACATGAGGCTGACCCCCGCCACCCTGGTCAAGCTGATCGGGATGGTCCAAGCGGGACGGATCAACCGAAACACCGCATCCAAGGTGTTCCGGGGCATTTTCGCGGAGGACCGGGACCCGGAGGAGTGGGTGACGGTCCACGGCCTGGAGCAGATCCGGGACGAAAGGGTCATTGCCGGCGCGGTGGCCCGGGTCCTGGAGGAGCATCCCCAGTCTGCGGCGGATTATCGGGCGGGCAAGGAGAAGGCCCTTGGTTTTCTCATGGGCCGGGTGATGAAGGAGCTGAAGGGCAAGGCGGACCCGGGGGCGGTGAACGCTCTGCTGAAGAGCCGCCTGGAGACAGGAGGATCGGAGGGGGGATAAAAGAGTGCCCCGGAAAGGAAAGAAAGCCCGGTGTATCCTGAACGGAGGGGCGGTGCCACATATTGTGCGCTGAAAACCGGTCTATACAACGCCTTGCATGGGTCAAAAGATGTAAACCAAAATCGGGCGGCGGAAACACAGTTTCCGTGCCGAAAAACCGCTGATTTTCTGAAAAATCAGCGGTTTTTTTCTGTGGCGAATTGAAAAAAAGTCTTGCATTTTATGTAAAGTGCTTTTATACTAAAAGGCAGAGTGGGGCAAAGTGGAGTAAAATCCCGCTGAGATCCATCAAAGTGGGGAGGGAGAGCGATGACCGGCACCTATGAACACAGCATCGATGCCAAGGGCCGTCTCTTTATCCCTGCCAAGCTCCGTGAGGAGCTGGGCGTGACCTTCTACCTGGCCATGGGGGTGGACGAGTGTCTGGCCATTTACCCCCAGGAGACCTGGAACCGCTTTACGGAAAAATTTGCCTCCCTGCCCATGAGCCAGTCGGCCGCCATGCGCCCCCTGTTTGCCAACGCCTCGAAATGCGAGCTGGACAGCCAGGGCCGCATCGTCATCCCCCAGAAGCTGAGAAAATACGCGGGCTTGGAGAAGGACGCCGTCATCATCGGCGTCAACGACCGGGCCGAGATCTGGAGCGCTGAGACTTGGAATGCCCGGGAAGAGGAGGAGATGACCCCGGAGAAGATGAAGGCCTGTCTGGCCGCACTGGGGTTCTGACGAAATGAGTGAGACCTTTACCCACCGCCCGGTGCTGCTGAATGAGTGCATCCAGGCGCTGAACATCCGCCCGGAGGGCGTCTATCTGGACGGAACCCTGGGCCGGGCAGGACACAGCCGGGAGATCGCCCGGCGGCTGACCACCGGACGGCTGATCTGCGTGGACCGGGACCAGGCCGCCCTGGAGGCGGCGGAGGAGCGGCTGGCCCAATGGCGGGACCGGGTGACCCTGGTCCACAGCAATTTCGACCAGATCGATAGGATCTTGAACGAGCTGTCCCTGTCCGGCGCGGATGGGATGCTCTTTGACCTGGGGGTGTCCTCGCCCCAGCTGGATGACAGCACGAGAGGATTCTCCTACATGGCGGACGCGCCCCTGGACATGCGGATGGACCAGAGCGGCGGGATGACCGCCGCAGAGGTGGTCAACCAGTGGCCGCAGGAGGAGCTGCGGCGCATCCTGTACCAGTATGGAGAGGAGCGGTATGCCCCCCAGATCGCCGCCGCTATCGTCCGGCGTCGGCAGGACAGGCCCATCCAGACCACCATGGAGCTGGCGCAGATCGTCCGGGAGGCCATGCCTGCCCGGGCACTGAAGGAGAAGCAGCACCCGGCCAAGCGGTCTTTCCAGGCCATCCGCATCGCGGTCAACGACGAGCTCGCCTCGGTGGACCGGATGCTCCAGGCGGCTGTGCCCCGGCTGAATCCGGGGGGACGGCTGGCCGTTATCACCTTCCACTCCCTGGAGGATCGGATCGTCAAGACCGGCCTGGCGGAGTTTGCCCGGGGCTGTACCTGCCCGCCCGATTTTCCGGTATGCGTATGCGGGAAAAAACCCCAGATCCGGTTGGTGAGCCGCAAGCCGATCCTGCCCTTGGAGGAGGAGGTCCGGGACAATCCCCGGGCCCGCAGCGCCAAGCTCCGGGCAGCGGAAAAGCTGTAAAAAACGACTCTGCGGTCGTCTGTGATATGTGTGTTATAAAGGATACTGAAGAGAAATGGAGTGAATGCCATGGCCACCCGCCGGCGCAGTCAGCTAAGCTCATACCGAACCTATGGCAGTGTGGCCTACGCCCCCGCCTATGACGGCACCGCTGTCCGGGCGCCGAGGCGGGAGGAGGTGCTCCGTCCCAAGCCCCGGGTCCGCCCCAGGGAGCGGGTCCTCACCCGTACCCAGGTCCAGGCCCGAGAGGCGGGGCAGGCCTCGGTGTTCGCGGTGATCGGCTTTTTGGCGGTGGGGGTGTTCGCCGCCCTGCTGCTGCTGAGCTACACTCAGTACGCCGTGCTGACTGACCAGGTGGTGACCCTGCGCAGTGAACTGACCACCCTCCAGACGGAGAACGCTACGCTCAGCGCAGAGTATGAGAAGGTATTTGACATGGAGCGGATCCAGGCGGCTGTGGGAGATACCATGATCCGGCCCACCGGTGACCAGGTGGAGTATATCGATCTGTCCGAGCCTGACAGCGTGGTGGTGTACGGGCAGGAGGACGCCAAGACCGGCATCCCGGGCCTGCTGGCGGGGCTGGAGGAGATCATCTCCAGTCTGATCGAATATTTCCGGTGACCCGCCGCATATAGTGATCCATGGGTGGACGAAAGAGATAGACCGGGCGGAAGGGGCTCCCCCCGCGCCCGGAGCAAGGGGGCGCAAGAAAAGAGAGCTTTTCTTGCGCCTCAGATTATCAAGGCAGAGCGTAACGCACGGCAAAGCAGGGAAACGGACCCAGAGGAGGAGACCCCAGGATGGACGATCGCAGAGAACGAAATACCGGCCGCAGTGGACGGGAGAGCGGCTCCAAGCGCAAGATATTCCGTCGCACGGTCTTTCTGATGCTGGTGTGCGGCGTGGGTCTGTTCATCCCGCTGATCGGCCAGCTGTGGAACATCGCCATCGTCCACCATGAGGAGTATCAGGCTGAGGCGGTGGAGCAGCAGACACGGGATGTGGAGGTGGCTGCTTTCCGGGGGAGCATCTACGACAGCAGCGGAGACGTGCTGGCCATGTCAGCCACCGTCTACAACCTGATCCTGTCTCCCAGGGACCTGGAGGCCAGCGTGGACGAGTCCAAATACAAGGATGAGGAGGGCAATGCGGACCTGACGGCCTATCAGGCGGCCCTCCAGGCCAAGAAGGACCTGGTGCTGGACGGCGTGCTGGCCGTGCTGGACCTGGACCGGGAGGCTCTGGCGGACCGATTGGAGCGGACCTACTCCCAGTATGAGGTCCTGAAGACCAACATCGAGAAGGAGCAGGCGGAACAGCTGCGCGCCTTTATCACGGAAAACAAGCTGTCTCATTTCCTGTACCTCACCCCCACCACCAAGCGGTATTACCCCTACGGCGACTTGGCGGCCCATGTGCTGGGCTTCTGCAACAGCGAGGGAGGCGCCTACGGTGTAGAGGCCATCTACAACGATGTGCTGGAGGGCACGGTGGGCCGGGTAGTCACCACCCGCACCGGGACCGGCGTGGAGATGTACGACAGTTACTCCGAGTATGTGGACGCAGAGGACGGCTGCGATCTGACCCTGACCATCGACACCACCATCCAGTCCTATGCCGAGCGCATCCTGGAGGAGGGGATCAAGGCCTATGACGTCCAGCGGGGCGGCTGGTGCGTCGTGCTGGACCCCCAGACCGGGGCAGTGCTGGCCATGGCCAGCTCCCCGGACTACGACCCCAACCAGTACGGGACCATCCGGGACGAGAGTCTGCGGGCCCAGGTGGAGGCCGATGTGCAGGCCGAGCTGGAGAAGCGGCAGGGCGAAAAGGCGGAGGGCAAGACCGACGAGGAGATCTACCAGGAGGCGGTGAACGCCGCCACAGGCACGGCCCAGAACAAGCAGTGGAGGAGCCAGGCGGTGAACGACACCTACGAGCCGGGCTCCACCTTCAAGGCCCTGGTGCTGGCCGCAGCACTGGAGGAAGGCGTGGTGTCAGAGAGCGATACCTTCTACTGCCCCGGCTATTACATGGTGGAGGGCTGGCCAAAGCCTATCAGCTGCTCCAAAAAGGCGCCGGGCCACGGCACCCAGACCCTGGCCGAGGCGGTGCAGAACTCCTGCAACCCGGCCTTTATGCAGATCGGCCAGCGGCTGGGCATCGAGAAGTTTTATGAATATTTCCAAGCCTTCGGCCTGACAGAGCCCACCAATATCGATCTGAACGGGGAGGGCGTGAGTACGGTCTGGCCCCTGAACACGATGACCGGCGTGGACCTGGCGGTAGGCTCCTTCGGCCAGCGATTCACCGTCACCCCCATCCAGATGATCACAGCCTTCGCCGCTACCATCAACGGCGGCAAGCTGCTCCAGCCCTATGTGGTCCAAACGGTGACGGCCGCCGACGGCACGGTGGTGGAGAACACGGAGCCCACCGTGGTGCGGCAGGTGGTCAGCCAGGAGACCAGCGACAAGTGCCGGGAGATCCTCACCAGCGTGGTGATGGCCGAGAAGGGCACCGGCAAGAATGCCCGCCAGGCGGGCTACACCATCGGCGGCAAGACGGGCACCTCGGAGACCACCGTCCCCGGCGAGGTGGTGGTGTCCTTCATGGGCTTCGCCCCCGCCGACGACCCCCAGATCCTGGTCCTGCTGGCCTACAACACCCCAGCCCGGTCCGCAGAGGGGAGCAGCATCGGCACCACCGGCACCTGGATCAGCGGCGGCAACATGGGTGCCCCCATGGCGGGCAAGCTGATCGGCGAGATCCTGGACTATCTGGGAGTGGAGAAGGAGTACACCGCCGACGAGGCGGCCCTGGCCGACCTCCAGACTCCCAAGGTCACCGGGATGACCCCCGCCGACGCGGAGGCTGCCCTGGAAAAGAAGGGGCTGGACTCCCGCACCGTGGGTGAGGGCGAGACAGTCACCGCCCAGGTGCCCGCGGCCGGCTCCGTCATCCCCGGTGAGAGCACCGTGATCCTCTATCTGGGCGGCGCAGAGCCGGAGGAGACGGGCACCGTGCCCGACGTCACCGGGATGAGCTTCGCAGCGGCCCGCTCTAAGCTGGAGTCCGCCGGGTTCTTCATGCGGGCAGCAGGAGCGGCCACCTATCTGGGCTCCTCCAGCAAGGCTCAGGGCCAGAGCGTGGCCGGCGGAGAGACTGCGGCCATCGGCACCATCGTAGACGTCACGTTCAGCACACCTCAGGTGGAGGACGGATACCTCTACGACGGATAAGAAGACACAGGCGGAGAAAGACCTGATTTTTTGCGGCGGTCTTTCCTTATTTCGCACCTCTTAAAGAAAATGAAACCCACCCTTGAGGGGTGACACCATGAAGCTGCGAGATCTGCTCGCCGGCGTCCCCCTCACGGGGGGCAACGCCGACCTAAATATGGAAATAAATTCCATATCGTATGACAGCCGGACCCTGGAGCCGGGCGCCCTGTTTGTGACGCTCTCAGGGTCCAAGACAGACGGACACCGGTATGTGGCCCAGGCGCTGGAAAAGGGCGCCGCCGCCATCCTGTGCCGGGAGCCGCCCCGGACAGGGAGCTGGCTCTCCACTCCAGATCCCAGGGCCGCCCTGGCCTGGGTGTCCGCCGCTTGGTTCGGATACCCGGGGGAGGAGATGACCCTGATCGGGGTCACCGGCACCAACGGGAAGACCACCACCACCTATCTTATCAAGGCCATGCTGGAAGGGGCGCTGAAGACCCGTGTGGGCCTGATTGGCACCAACCGGAATCTGATCGGTGCCCTGGAGCTGCCCGCCCACCGCACTACACCGGAGCCCTATGAGCTCCAGGCGCTGCTGCGGCGCATGGCAGACGCGGGATGCACCCATGTGGTGATGGAGGTCTCCTCCCACGCCCTGGCCCAGAGCCGGGTGGAGGGACTGACCTTCCAGGCGGGGGTGTTCACCAACCTGACCCAGGACCATCTGGACTACCACGGGACCATGGAGGCCTACCGGCGGGCTAAGGGGAGGCTGTTCCGCCAGTCGGAGCGTGCGGTGCTCAACCTGGACGACGAGGCGGGCCGGTGGTACCGGGAGCGGATCGCCTGCCCCTCCCTGACCTACTCTGAGAACAAGGACACGGCGGACCTGACCGCTAAGAACATCCGCCTCTTTCCCGGCCACGTGGAGTTCGAGGCGGTGGCCCGGGGGCAGATCACCCGGGTCCATCTGCCCATCCCCGGCGGCTTTACCATCTACAACGCCCTGGCGGCGCTGGCATGCGGGCTCTGCCTGGACATCCCGCTGGACAAGGCGGCCGCCCCCCTGCGTGCGGTGCGGGGGGTGAAGGGCCGGGTGGAGGTGGTGCCTGTCCCCACGGCCTACACCGTCATCATCGACTATGCCCACACGCCGGATGCCCTGGAGAACATCCTTACCACCGCCCGGGACTTCACTGCGGGCCGGCTGATCTGTGTGTTCGGCTGCGGCGGAGACCGGGACCGGAGCAAGCGCCCCCTCATGGGGGCGGTGGCCGCCGAGCTGGCTGACCTGGTGGTGGTCACCTCTGACAACCCACGCACCGAGGGGCCGGAGGATATCATCGAGGATATCCTGCCGGGCATGGAGGGGATGGACACCCAGTGCCACGTGGAGCCCGACCGTCCGGAGGCCATCTGCTGGGCCCTGTCCCAGGCGCGCCCGGGGGACGTGGTCGTGCTGGCTGGAAAGGGGCATGAGACCTATCAGGAGATCAACGGCGTCCAGTACCACCTGGACGAGCGGGAAGTCGTGGCCGGCTATTTCCGCGGCCAGCGGGAAGGCGCGGGAAAAAAGCAGGGACAGGGGACAGAAAACGGTGGAAAAGTCCCTGCGTATGTGGTAAAATAATACGCCATTGAGCACAGACCTGTGTGTGATACCCAAGAGAAAGAATGCCTGGAGGGTGGCAGCTATGTCATATATTCTCAGCTTTATCGTGGCCTTTGGAGTGACCTTTATTGCGGGACAGATCTTGGTCCCCCTGCTACGCAAGTGGAAAGCGGGGCAGAGCATCCGGGAGGACGGACCCACCTGGCACATGTCCAAGCAGGGAACGCCCACCATGGGCGGACTGATGTTTATCCTGGGGATCGGGGTGGCCATTGTGACCGC
>OOAG01002353.1_pt1 | contig 12528 bp, 5 predicted proteins | sample 1671461 | NCBI WGS metagenome assembly OOAG01 (sample SAMN06348159, study PRJEB24527) | human gut metagenome | biome: human gut; feature: ankylosing spondylitis patient; material: feces | host: Homo sapiens | place: China | collected 2015-10 | reverse complement strand
TTTTTTCAAGCAGAAGACGGCATACGAGATCTGATCGTGACTGGAGTTCAGACGTGTGCTCTTCCGATCTCGGTATCGAGAATTTCCGTCGATACCGTTGTGGAATTCTTGCGATTATCGATCGTAGCGCTATACAACTTCACACCGGCCGGTAATCCCGAGACGCGAACAGCCTCGATGACCGGAGCTGTCGCCCAATCGGTATTTCCGATAGCCAGATAGCGCAAATCGTAAATATACTCGGTAGTGCTGTCGGTAGCGATGACCGGCAATTCCAGCTCATGAGGGAGTTGGAAGCCATTGACCGTCACAACAGGAGATGACGGTGACTTCTCATCGGTCGTGAAATGTAAGAACCACGAAGAGGGTTCGTCCTCCAATGCCTTTACCTCTGGATAAAAGGTAATCTCTCCATCACCGCCCAATGTATAGGAATAGTCTCCTTTGTTCCATACACCGGTGGCATCGACACGCTTCGAGGGTTCCACTTTAAACGATTCTATCCAACTCTCGTAATAAGGCAAGTTACTGCCCCGGAATCCTCCGTATATCGATGAATATCTGTTAAGAATAAAAGAAGTTCCCCAATTATCCTCTTTCACCGAAGTTTTCGGGTTATACGTTCCCTTCGAGACCCATATCTCGCACCGGCGAGTATCCTTATTCGGATCGTGTTCGAAATTGGCCTCATTCCCGAAATAATCGAGAGCTTGCTGTATATCGCCCAAAGCGTTTCGCCAACTGCGGCCGTTCGCCAACCCCTGTGCCGTTTGCGACACATACAACCGGTAGATTCCGTCTGCCCCCTTTTCGGCTTCGGTATCTCCCGCAGGGTCGATAACAAATATCCCGTCATAAGCAAAAGCTCCTATCTCGAAATAATCCCTCAAAGAAGAATCCTCTTTATAAAAACGATTCGTTCCGAGCAAATCGAGTCGAGAAACATGCAATGCCTCCATGAGCGGAGAGCCCGGCTGCTCGGCTCCGATACCGGCACGAATCAACGCCGATACACGTTTCAAAGTAAAATCGAGGTTATCGGGGTCGGTAAAACCGGGAGCATTCAAGCCCACTATGGTCGATGTATTCTCATTCGTACTCGTCAACGCCATGTTTCCGAAACCCACGACTTTGATACCTTCGACCGCACAATGATTAAAGATATAGTTTTGATACCGCACGCCCGTAAAGGTCGTATCGACCTGCTGGGACATGTTTCCGTATATATTTTTCCCGTTACCGGAATCGTTCATCCAGAATACAGAATTGATGATAATCGGCTTCACGCCTATCGATATACCACCACCGGAGCCATTGTTCACAGTCGTGTTATCGACCACCGTACAATTTACGACCATCGAAGAGTCGTCGGCATAAATACCTCCGCCATTGGCTCCCACGTTATTATAAACTATCGAACCGGTAATCCGGCCGCCCGGAGCTAAGTAAACTCCTCCGCCCTTATCGGAAGCGGCACAGTTGAAAACGGCACAATTCTGCAACAATCCGTTCGACGTAACCTTAACACCGCCACCCGACTGCCACTCTTCGTCAGACGGGTGATTGGCATTTCCATAAACGATATAAACACCGTTGAGCAAAGCTATTTCGGGGTTGGGATCATCGTAATAAGCTGCGCCCTCGGCAGGCATCGTGGCGTTGTCTTTATGCTGCTTCATGCCGAACGTTACGACACGATAGGCGCTTTCTTCTGTCGAACTGCCGATCATACCGTTGAAAAAAGTTCTGTTCAAACGCATATTACGTCCTTCCACGGTCTCATCGTCAGAGATTCCCGCAAACCCTCCATACACCTCTATCCCTGCCGGAATAATAAACGAAGCGGTACGAGGCTGATCGGGAAGAACGACATCGGTAGGATAATAAGTGCCTTTCGCAACCCTCACTTGAATACGAGTAATATCTCTATATCGACCCGATACGTACGTCTCCTTATTGTGAATAATATAACCTGCCCAGTTGAGAGCTTTTTGCAATTTCGCTTCGCAAGCGGCATTCGCCCACGACGAACCGTCTACCGTACCGTTAGCCGCCTTCGTCACATAAATGACTCCCACCTGTTCTCCGTCGATAGTCTTGATAGCGGGCATAATCGGCTCGCTTTGGTCTATTTCGTATGCCCCTATATCGATAGAACAGTCTTTAAAACGGTCTGTATAGTCCATATCGGTCTCGGGTAATTTAATCCCTTCGGGACTATTATTCCCGGCATTGATACAGGGTGAAGTGCCCTGTAAACGATAGTCGTTATTTTCTTTATTTCCCGACGAACGATCCACGAATTGCGGAACTTGATTGATAATGTTGTCTTGCGTCAAGTTAGCGCCAGAGACTCCCGATATAGAACCCGAGGGATAACAACAATGCGAAGTTCTCAACACTACATTGCTATGAGCCTGTACCTGAGACGAGCCCGAATTATTATAAATAATGGTATTGTAAATATTGGCCGCACCATCGGCAAACCAATAACCGCAATAAATGGCTGCACCGCTACCGGAGTTGTCGGCAATCGTATTGTTATAAAAATCGGCTACTTCGATATAAACGGCCTGACCGTTGGAATTACCGCCAGATACGGAATTACCGGCAAATACGCAATTGTACAACGTACCGTAACGCATGTAAACACCCCCGCCGTATTGTTCTCCGTAATCGCTCCCCAATGCAGGCATATCGTTATTGAAAAACGAACAATTGGAAAATGTTCCGTCGTTACAAAATGCACCTCCGCCGCGACTACGGGATGCTACATTATAATTGTTTCGGATAATACAGTTTTCGAGCCGTCCATTTTTCCGCAAGGCTACCCCTGCACCGCCATCTTTTCCGTGACGTATTCGAGTTCGACCGTTTTGTATTATAAATCCGTCCCATATAGTCTCGATAACAAATGGATTCAACGCCACATTATTAGTCTCGGTCGAAGCCTGTCCCTGCGAACCCGCTTCCAAACGACCTCCGTCCTCATAATACGGGAAGGGTTGGGTAAGTACCCTACGAACTTTATTCGCATTGTCGTACCGACTGTTCAATTCATAGAACTGACTCGTCGATCCACCGGCATCCATATCGAAATAAGGAGCATACCCATCAAGCGAAGTAACAGCATTCGCCTCGGCGGTAGTCATCGTCTGTATAATCGTATTGTAGACGCGGGGATTGCGCTCGTCTTTCCCGGGTGTACCGGTCTTGGGAAATCCGCCGTACACTTGCACGGCATCCCGCATAAAGAATCCCCGCCGACTCGTATATTCCCCTTTGGCTACCCACACTTCGACCAAAGCCGTCGTATCGACACCAACAGGTATTTGTACCGATGCGCTACGACCGTTCGTTTGATTGTATGTATAATCTGTATAATTCAATGTCTCATAAGCGATCCGACCGCTTCCGTCCTTTTTCAACGATGCCTTGTATGCCTCGTTGACAGCATACTGCAAACCGGTAATATAGTCGGTAGCATCGCGGCTGTCGTATTCGATTTGATCATAAGGCAGACCGTCGTCGAATCCATACCACGCATTTCCATTGATAGCGTTCGCCCACGAAGAACCGTCTCCCGTACCGAAATAAGAGGTTTGAGGAGAAGAGGCCGTACCGGCAGGCCCGCTACGCACGTAAAGAACCGAACCGACAGGATTCAGACAAGTAGCCTCATAAGCTCCTATATCGGGGGCTCCACCCACAGCGAAATTATGCCCCGTAATATCGGCATCAAGAGCCAAATCCGGATCACCAACTATACTTTCGTCACCGGCAATCACCAACGGTGATTCGCAAGTCGGTTCGAATCGTGCGGGACCGCCCAACGGCGTATCGTATCCGGACGAAACTGCACCGACATTTCGGGTCGGATTGACAAAAGCCGGATATAACGGATCGCCCTGAACGACGCTTAACTGTATGTTCTCACTCCACAGATTCCATTCTTCCGGAGCATTCTGGATAGCATTGTTGCGAATATCGAGCGTAGTGGCCTCTCCTGTAATTTGTATGTCTTCGGGAGCGATAGTCCCGGTCGAAGTATTTCCCCACAAAACCGAGTTATAAAGTCTCAGTTGCCCATCCACCGCACAAATGCCCGGGGCATTGTTATGTATAATCGTGCAGTGATTGAGACGAGCATCGTTTTCGAGGGTTATCGCCGAATAAAAGGATTCGCTCGCCAATCCCGTATTGGTATTATTATTCACCACCGTATTGGTCATTACCAATTTTTTCGTCGTACCCAACATAACGATTCCGGCTCCGTTCGTTGCGACATTATTCTCGATCATGCAATTGCGGATATACAATGTGCCATATTCGTGCAACACACCACCCCCGGTCTTGATAGCAGAAGAACCGGTCGATGCATCTCCGTTGACGATATGAAATCCGTCAAGAATGGCTTCTCCGTCGTCAGACATAGTCACCACATGATAAAGGTTCCCTCCGGCCAACGTACCGTCGAACACCGTACGGAAATCCACCGGATTACGTATCGGTTCGGCGACATCGCTCCCTGTCGGGACAAACGTCTGTCCGGGAACCGTAGAGCCTTCCGTACCTCTCAATTTGGAATTGAAACCGCCATACAAGGAAACGCCTCCTCGCAAAACGACCGACGAAGTGCGACGGTCACTACCGATGGCTTTCCATACCGGATTTATCGTCCCCTCCTTCACCCATATCTCACGAGGGCAACCGGGATATTCGGTATCCGGGAGTCCCGCCAAATATTCGATAGCCGAGTTCCCCGATATAATCGGAGACTCCCAAGACTCGCCCGAAAGGTCCGTATCGACCGACGGGTCGACAAAAATAACCAATTTCTTTACACCGTTATCTTCTATGACGCTATATTGCAAAGACGGACGATCGGAAGCGAAAGCTCCTAAGACACGAGGCTCGACGAACGCTTTGCTGAGAATATCGGTCATCGCGACATAAAACTGTGTTTTCACCGGAGCATATCTGACATACGGAGCCTCGGATTGGCTGCCTCCTTTTCTTTGTAGGGCAGAAAATTCGGACGGAACCCAACGCTGTACGTCATAAATAGTTCGCAACGCATTGTCGAGCGTTTGAGTGCCTTCGACATCGGCAGCTGTCGTCTGGTACACGCCGGCCTCATTGTTGATAACGTCGACATTGCCGACTCTCACATTGGTAAAATCGGGGAAACTGGAATCATAAGCGATAGAAGAACGTCCTTTTGAATTTTGATCGGACAAAGCATACGTTTTTTGAGTCACGGTATTCACGCCCCAAATCGTATTGGAAAGATTTTGCAGCGCCGTATTATAAACCTGTATCGAAGCCGGCACATTCGACTCGGCCGTCTTTCCGTTTTTCCCGTAAAATTGCCGAGTATGTTCGAGGGTCGCATTTCCCCAAAGAACCGAATTATAGACTATGCCATATCCATCGACGATCATACCGCCCGAATTTCCTTCTTGGTCGGAAGCCACCGCCGAACAATAGTTCTTAACCACCGTAGAGGAAGAAAGCCCTCCCAACTTATCGAAATAGACCGCTCCCGCATCGGACGAAGAGGTATTGTTGGAAACGAGCGTGTTCACCAAGACGCCCCGGTACATATCGTCTAACGATTCTTCGTATGCAGGATTGTTATACTCCGCCTCATCGACATACACACCGCCGCCCACGCGAGCCGTATTGTTGGTTATCACCGTCCTGAAAACGGTTCCGTTCCCCAATATGTACACGCCGCCGCCCAATCCGTTGCGCACCTGCACTCCGGGCGAAGCATTGCGAAAGACCATGCTGTTCACCAACATTCCGCCGTTATTCATCATCACCCCGCCACCGCGAGTCAAGGCAAAGTTTTGATAAATGATACAATTCGACACGACTCCGTTCTCGGTCAAATAGATTCCACCGCCCATACGGGTCGATTCTCCGCGCTCGCCATAGTCGGCGCAACCGCCCGTAACCACGACACCGTCGAGAGTCGTCTCCACGGGAAGCGGCTTTGCCGTAACGGCTTCGTACTTCGTGGTTCTTTCGTTAAATCCCTCGGAAGCGAACCATACCACATGGTAGGAGTTGCGCCCGTAATATTGCTCCCATTTCTTCTCTCCGGCATTCCAACGCCAACCTTTCTGCGAATCGTCGTTCCGGTCGACATCTCCGCTGAATATCGTACGATTGGCAAACGCCCATTGAACATCGAGATGGTCCGGGTCGCGGGGACGAGTCGTGCTGTTGTTTATCCCTTCGTCGCCGGTTTGTCCCCGGAATCCTCCGTAAACCGAGATACCGCTACGCATGATGAAAGAACGATGCCTTTCCGTACGGCCCCTTATACCCGACTCATCGGTAAATGCTGCCGTGGGGTAATACGTTCCACCGGCGACCCACACCTCTCGCACTACATTCCGGGCATATAGTTGATCGATCGCCATCTGCACGTCCTGTACAGCCAAACGCCATGTACTTCCGTCCCGGACTTCTCCGTCGGCAAGAGGCGGTTCGTCGGGCGAAAGCTGACGAACATACAATATATTTCTGCCCGAAACCGGCTGATATTGATAAGCTCCTATATCCAGCGTCTTACTGACTATCCTCGGCTTCCCGGCAATGTCGTAAGAAACATCGGTCCCGTAATACGTGTTCAACGTCGTCATCCAAGAACCCTCGGCTTTCGACAGGAGCACAGAATTTTGACGCAACAAAAACGAAACGCCCAAATCGGCATACACAGGCTCCAATATAGCCCCTATCTGAGTCGTAGGATTGATAAAATTGGGCACAGAACCCGTATGGTCATTATAAGGCAACAACGAAATATTATCGTTGCCTTTCGTTTCGTCCCAATCGACGATCGCACAATTCGAGACACGGTCGACAAGAGCATCGAATCCCTTCAATCCCGCATGGTTCAACGGGTTGATACTCCATATAACCGAGTTGGATACGCTGATCGAAGAACCCGCCACATCGGTATCGGCCGGACGACCTATACCATACAACTGGTTGTTGACAATCGTATTATTGACAATCGAGGTCTCATCGTATACACAAATACCGCCCCCGTTATTATTGTAAACGACATTGTCGAAAACGACTCCTGCTTCGGAATAGATACCGCCTCCATATCCGAACCCGTCGCGACGGAATGCCGAATTGGATACCAACACCGAGTTATAGACAAAACACGGTTGGGAGTCCGAACCGCTATTCTTATGCATATAAACGGCTCCTCCTTTCGAGGCAAAATTAAAATAGAACAGGCATCGCTGTATGCCGCAACCGATACCGTCGAGCGATACACCTCCGCCGCGCCCCGAATTACCGTCTCCATCGGCAGAGCCCCCGACAATAGTTATCCCGTCGAGCATCACGTCCACACTCGACGGATCGAAAGTAACTACCGTATGGAGATTGTCTGTCCGGGTGGTATTCTGGGTCGGGTCGAGCGAAGAGAACATGTTATCCGTACCGACTACATCGTTTCTCAATCGGTCGCCCGATAAAATAGTCTGGTTCTTCAACGCCCACGGCTCCTGCCGGTCGCCTGAATAGACATTGCCGTATTCTCTCTCTTCGAGACTGTTCTCCCCCTCATAGACCAAAGCTCCTAAATCGTCGAACACTTGCCCGCGAAAACCGCCGTAAACAACGACCTGATTTCCTTTCAAGACGAACGAGGCACTCTGTTCATCGCCGGGAAGGAGTGGTTCGGTCGGGACATAAGTACCCGCCGCAATCCATATCTGCAATGTAGAGTTAATAGCATTCCATGTATCGGTAGAACGAAGAATCATTTGCAAATCGGAACCCTTAGCAGCATTCGCCCACGAAGAACCGTCGAACGTACCGGCTCCTTCGGGGGAAACATATATGCGTCGCAAATTGAAGGCCGGGCGAGCCGGCTGGATATTCGACTGAGCCTCTACCGGTAAGCTCGTCAGCGACAACAGAAACAATAGCAGCAATCCCGCCGAATATCCCATGCGTTTCGACACATCGGAAACACGGCCTGCAAAATCAATAATTTCTCTATTTCTTCCGTTCAACATAACCTATAATTCCTTTTCTATATCGAAGCTGTCCATCGATAATTATATTCCGTTTGCGTAAATCCCACCACATCGAACCGCAGCAAATAATACGGCGCAACCGCCAAGTCCTCGGGGGTATCGACGTGTATGTTATAAGTAGTCATCTTTACATAAGCGTCTGCATATACGCTCTGCACGACCAGCTCTATATCGAGCGTACCGCTATCGTAAAGATAACAGTCGTATCGCCCGTTAATCCATGCCGATTGACCCGGTCCCGAACTACCGGTAAGGCTGACCACGTGATCGACGACGGGGTCATTCGACCTCACGGCAAAGAATTTTCCCTCTTTGGGTACATTTTTCAACTTCAATGAAACGACTTTCGCCGACGTACAGTCCCCATGTTCTTTCTGCCCGGCTGGCTTGGCATTGTAATTGGATATAGCCGTCCCTATATTGTACATAATATCGACCTTAGAAGCCACCAGCCCGGCATCGATAACTCCCGAATGCTTCATTTGAACCAATTCGAGGTCAAGCAAAGTACCGGCATATAAATCGCGCGAAGGCGTGGCGATCGTCGTCAACGCCATCACCTCGTCTTCCGTCGACAGGGCATCCCATTCGTAGTGACTGCCGGCATTGACGATAGCATAAAACGAGGCGGTGCACTTCGGCACGTCTATGGCTTGAAACTCATAATAGGCCGTGCTTTCGGGCAGCTCTATATAATAATGTTCCATGTAAGCGGCAGCGCCGTTTTTAGGCTCTACATACATGAACAGGTTGATATTTTCGATGGCATCAGGCATCTCCGGCGATGTCCCGGGGTCTCCCGGAAGCCCCACCGCTCTCGAAATTTCCCGGCCGGTGTATATACTCAACGTCACGCTCGCCGTCTCCTGCGGTTCCGACGGACTGCCGGGCTGCAACGAGTTCTCGCCTCCACAGCCGCCGAGCAACCATGTAGCGAACAAAAGTGCCATTATCGCATATCTCTGTTTCAACATCAAAGCTCCTATTCGATTAAACCTATATTCGACAATCTGCCCGCATGCGGGAATATTATATATCCACATCGATATCTCCTCCCGGCTTCCAGTCGATAGTCACCGCCACAGTCGCCTGCACATTGTGACCGATATCTATACTGCCGTCGTCCCTCACCACACCGTATATTTCTATACACTCTCCGGCGGGAAGCGGCTCGGTCAGATTGATCGTATTTCGTGTTATTTTATCTCCTATGGTAACGTAAACATCGGTATTCCAGATAGCATTTTCCTCCGATGGGTTACGATTCAAAGACTTCGCTCCTGCTCTCGCCTCATTCCTCGACGGGAACGAAACAGCGTCGAAAAGCGCCAGTCCGTTTTCATCTTTCCCCGCTTCATTCATCTGTACGACAACGGGACGGTCGTACTCATAAAGACTGTCGTTACACAAAAAACCGGTTGCGGTTTCATTGACATATCCCTCTACCCGTTTTACCGGGACGACGGGATCGGTTCCATAACTGAGGTGTAACCTCGTCTTGGAAATACAAGGCGTCAAAACGACCTCGATAAACTGATTTCTGTCCGCTATCGTAAATCGTTCCCTCCCGACATACAGTTCCGAAACATGCGAAGATACCGTATCGGCCGCCGACTCATAAGACAATTTATAACGATCGGACGCGACACCGAGGTCGGAACATTTCACACAACTCGCCTGCGAAATATTGGCAATGGCAAAATGGTGATAATCGTTTGCAGGCAGGGTAATAGCGTAGATATTGTTCGACGGCATTCGTTCCCGCTCTACATACTCATGATAAGCGAGCGATTTGTTACCGTCATAAAAATGCATATTGAGATTCTCCATTCTACCCGAAAATGCCTGTGTATGGGTAGACAGTTCTATTCTATATCTGACGGTGAAATTGTTGCAATCGGACATGTTGTCGTCGATGCAACCGCTCGATAACGGCAGCAACGCGAAAAAGATTCCTCCGACAACCCATCTTTGCCAATCACCTATTTTCATTTTCTCGATATTTATTTTTTTGAGGAAATATCTCCGGCGAATCGAAACGCTCCCGATTCACCGGAGACAAATTTTACAGTTTAACTATTTTTTTCGAAATCAATCGCCGATAGGTACATCGATAACCAAACCGGCTTTCCAGTTTATATCGACAGCCAATGACAATTCCAGACGCGGGTTAATCAGGTCGGGAACCGTATTGTAGGCTTTTGCCAACGAATTGATAGACAAGTTCGCTATCGTATTGTAATCCTGCTGGAATACGCGAACGACTTCACTCTTACCGTTGTCCTTCTTATAAGTCAGCTTTCCTACCAAGTAGAACGTTCCGCCTTCGGGAACCAAATTGCCTTCTAAACCGTAGAATTGAGGACCGTCATTCAAGACTTCCAAAGCAATATTGGGTGTATGTCCCAAATCCTCTGTACTACCGGTAGAACAATCGGCCGTCTCGGGCAATAAGCTGTATATAAATGGAGTCATACCAGCAAAATCGGGAGTAGCGGCATTCGTCAATTCGTAATCATTGGTATTCATTCTGTTGTCATATACAATCTTGGAATAAGTGTCGGCAGCAGAAGGATGCATTTCCCAATCCAGTTTATCGGGCAGACCGCCAATCAATATACCCTTTACGACAAAATTATGGTTGGCCAAAGTCACCTTAGTATCTTTACCGGCCAGAACTGTACCGTCGGCCGATTTGAACGCAGCTTTCACATCGAGACGTGCCACACCGTAATTGATCGTTTTGTTCAAAGCAATCTTCGTCGTCGCTACCGTAATCGGCGTACGAGCTCCGTTATAAACACCATTATTCCAATTAGTAAATGTCGGAAGAGTCGAATAAGCTACCGGATAGGCATTGGTCCAATAATACAAAGAAGAAGGATAGCTGTATGCCTTCGAAGAACCGCTCGTAACAATACCCGAACCGCCGGGGCCGTTCTCATCGAACACGATGATACCGTTATTCAATTTATATGCTCCTTTCGGAAGATTGGCGGGGAAATCTTTGTAAGCATCTTTTGCCAACTCTGTCACCATATCATCGACCGATGTCTTTGCCGTATTGGCTGCTGACGTAGAGTAATTCGCATATAATTCGCCCAACCCGTTCGAAAGATACTGTAAAGCCAATTTCAGATTTTCCAAAGAAGCGCTATTGAACGAAAAGTAACCATTCTGCAACTCTGTTGCCTTATTCTTCTCCTCACCATCTGTCAAACTACCGACATAAGTAGCCAATGCATCCGTAACATTCGTTTTCCACGCCTCTATCAAAGCGGCTGCGGTAGAATAGGAACCACCGGTATAAGTACCTTCGGTAATATTCTTCAAAGTAAACGCTATGTCGGCAGGAGTCAAAGAGGTAACCGAAGCATCGGGTGTCATCTCCAAGACACCTTTGTAAACCGCGTCATGCTTGGCTTTACCGTAAAAAAGGAAAGCGATGTCGCCGGAAGGAATAGTTACGTCGGTAAACGTTTTTACAAAATTCTCGGCCTCGCCATTCGTGATCTCAGAACCTGTCAACTGGGTAGCACCGGCCAACACCGAATTGGCTCCTACATAATCGCCGCTCAAATTTGAAAAAGGCATTAACCTCAAACTTTCTATACCCAAGAAATTGTTGTTGCCTTGAACATCGTCGCTGGTAGCACGGGACACCGGCGAAGGAATAGCGAACGAGAAACTCGTCTTGACAGCATCTCTTTCCCCCACAGGAGTCTCTCCTCCCGGAATAACCTCTTCGTTGGAACAAGACGACAGAACTGCGGCAGCGGCAAGGAACATAGTCCCGGCTTTTGCCCATTTTGTTTTCATTGTTTTCATCTTCGTAATTGTTTTTGTTAAAAGATTACTAATCGTTTTCTATATTTTCCAAGTTTTGAATAGCTACTTTATCTCCCATAGCGGCTGCCTGCTTGAACAAGTCCAATGCTGTCGCTTTATCGCCCAAACGATAATAGGCTGTCGCGAGAGTGTTCAAACAGCGTTTGTCTTCCCGTATGGGTCGAAGCAAAGAGACAGCCCCGTCGAAATCGCCCTCGGCGGGCCACACGTCGATCCACTCGTCGCCGTAACGGCAACGAATCGACCATTCGGGGACATTCGAGTAGAGCAGAAAAGTTTGCGAACCTCCTTCGGTCGTAAATTCGAGCGATTCGAGCGCCGGTTCGAACGTCAAACGCGCCCCTTCGGACGACTCGTCGTCGCAGGCGGACGTCAGCACGCAAAGGCCGGCGGCAAGGAGCAAATAGTGTATCGTCTTCATCGTTTCAAGGTTTTTGGGATTGTCGCGCCGCCTGCAAACTCCACCACACGGGCGTGCGCATGTTGTCGCCGCCGCCGGGCCACGACTCGGCCAGACGCGCGACTGCCTGTGCATAATTCACCGGGTTGGTCGTGGAGGTGTTGACCGGATATTCGAAACGCGTGGGCAGAATATGGTCGTTGCTCG
>OOAG01002346.1_pt1 | contig 12559 bp, 6 predicted proteins | sample 1671461 | NCBI WGS metagenome assembly OOAG01 (sample SAMN06348159, study PRJEB24527) | human gut metagenome | biome: human gut; feature: ankylosing spondylitis patient; material: feces | host: Homo sapiens | place: China | collected 2015-10 | reverse complement strand
ATAAGGGCTGACGCCGTAGCGTTACTATATGTAATACTACGGCGTCAGCCCTTATGTCTCTTGAGGCCACCCGGACGCAAGTCCGTGGCCGTCAGCCGCGCAGCGGCCTTATATGTATCTTATGTAAACTTATGTTCTTATGTTCCCGCGGTAAGCGGCTAACACAAACGATATACTTATGTTCTTATGTCCTTATGTTCTTCTGTCTCCCGCGTTAGCGGCTGCCAAGCAACGCTACGGCGTCAGCCCATTAGCATATTACCACATTAACAAGCCTTGTAGCAAGCATTTATGGCATAAATACTTGCAACCCTCACTAATTTTGCCCAACTTTGCCGTGAAATTAACTCTATGAACTTTTGAAACACAAAGCGTAATGACTACACTTACCGCATTGATTGTGGCTGTATTCGTATTGGGCTACTTCCTGATAGCCATCGAAAGCCTTACAAAAATCAACAAAGCCGCCATTGCCTTGCTCATGTTTGTGGGCTGTTGGACCATCTTCATGTTCGACCCAGGCCAGTACCTTGCCGCCATTGGCGACAAAATACCGCAAGCCGTGAGCGAGGTGATAGAGCATCACCTTGGCACCACATCAACCACCTTGTTCTTCTTGATGGGTGCCATGACCATTGTTGAGCTCGTCGACCAAAACGGTGGCTTTAACTTTGTGCGCGACCTGATGCGCACCACCAGCAAGCGCAGTCTGCTGTGGCGCATAGCCATCATGACATTCTTCCTATCGGCCATACTCGACAACCTTACCACGAGCATTGTGATGATAATGATATTGCGTAAGCTCGTGAGCGACCACAAGGACCGCATCAAGTATGCCTCGCTCGTTATCATAGCCGCCAACTCGGGCGGTGCCTTCTCGCCCATTGGCGATGTAACCACCATCATGCTTTGGAACAAGGGCCTCATCACAGCCGCAGGCGTGATAAAGGAGATATTCATACCCTCTGTAGTGTCGATGGTCATTCCAGCCTTTATCATGCAGTACAGCCTCAAGGGCAAGCTTGGCTACGCGGCCACACCACAGGCTGCCACCTCTGCCAGTGACCTGACGGCACGCCAGCGCAAGGTAATATTCTTCCTGGGCGTGGGTGGCCTCATCTTTGTGCCCATATTCAAGAGCATTACCCATCTGCCCCCGTTTGTAGGCATACTGCTCGTGCTGGGCGTGCTTTGGACGGTGAGCGAAATATTCTACCGTCACCTTGGTCATACCGAGGAGAAGGGTGCTATGCAAAAACGTGTGACCAACATGCTGTCGCGCATCGATATGAGCACCATACTCTTCTTCCTTGGCATACTCATGGCAGTGGCCTGTCTCGAAACCATTGGCGTGCTCATACAACTGGGCCAGGGCCTCAACATCGTGTTCGAGGGTAACCACTTCCTTGTAACAGGCATTATCGGTGTGCTGTCGAGCATTGTAGACAATGTGCCCCTCGTGGCCGGCTGCATGGGCATGTATCCCATGACTGCTGCGGGCGACTTTGCACAGGACGGCATATTCTGGCAACTGTTGGCCTACTGTGCCGGTGTGGGCGGTTCGATGCTCATCATTGGCTCTGCCGCCGGTGTGGTGGTGATGGGACTCGAAAAGATTACTTTCGGGTGGTACATGAAGCACATTTCGTGGATTGCCTTTGTGGGCTACTTGGCCGGCATCGTTTGCTACTTCGTGCAGCGCGTGGTGCTGGGAGTGTAACTCTAAATTATAGAGTTGACAAGTTTACGGGTTGACAAGTTAATGGGTAAGTTTGCCTTCTTACCATTCATACTTTAACATAATAAGTAGTGTATCGCGTACTTACTTGTTAACCCGTTACCCCCCCTCGTCAACCCCGTTAACAAAACCCTCCAATAAAATAATTAGGATTAGTATATGCAACATTCATTATTCCTTTACAATACGCTGACGCGCCGCAAGGAACTGTTCACCCCTATCCACCCCGGACATGTGGGCATGTATGTGTGCGGCCCCACGGTGTACGGCGATGCCCACTTGGGCCATGCCCGTCCCGCCATTACCTTCGACCTCGTGTTCCGTTACCTCATGCACCTTGGCTACAAGGTGCGCTATGTGCGCAACATCACCGATGTGGGACACCTTGAGCACGATGCCGATGAGGGCGAGGACAAGATAGCCAAGAAAGCACGCCTCGAACAGCTCGAGCCCATGGAGGTGGCACAGTACTACACCAACCGCTTTAATGCTGCCATGGCCAAGCTCAACGTGTTGCCGCCAAGCATCGAGCCGCACGCCACAGGCCACATCATTGAGCAGGAGCAGCTCGTGCAGCAAATCCTTGACAATGGTTATGCCTACGAGTCCAACGGGTCGGTATACTTTGACGTGGTAAAGTACAACGAACAACACAAGTATGGCATACTGTCGGGTCGCAACCTTGAAGATGTGCACGACGCCAGCCGCGAACTCGACGGTGTGGGCGAGAAACGCCACCAGGTGGACTTCGCCCTCTGGAAGAAGGCACAGCCCGAGCACATCATGCGCTGGCCCTCACCCTGGAGCGAGGGCTTCCCCGGCTGGCACTGCGAGTGTACAGCCATGGGCCGCAAGTACCTCGGTGCCCACTTCGACATTCACGGCGGCGGCATGGACCTGGTGTTCCCCCACCACGAGTGTGAGATAGCCCAGGCTGTGGCATCGCAGGGCGACCAAATGGTCAAGTACTGGATGCACAACAACATGATAACCATTGCCGGCAAGAAGATGGGCAAGAGCTACAACAACTTTATCACGCTCGACCAGTTCTTCAACGGCAGCCACGAGTTGCTCACACAGCCCTACTCGCCCATGACGATACGCTTCTTCATACTGCAGGCGCAGTACCGCTCAACAGTCGATTTCTCAAACGAGGCATTGCAGGCTTCGAAGAAGGGTTTCGACCGCTTGATGGACGCCGTGTCGCAGCTCGGCCGCATTGGGGCTGTGGCCAATGGCAAACTCGACGAGGCTTATGCCAACGAGCTGGCCACCAAGTGCTACGAGGCTATGGACGACGACTTTAACTCGCCCATTGTTATCAGCCACTTGTTTGAGGCATGCCGCGTCATCAACCAGTTGGTCGACAAGCAGCAAACTATCACCCCTGCCGGCCTTGAGGCTTTGACCAAGGTGGTAAACACCTTTGTGTTCGACATATTGGGCCTGAAGAGCGAGGCCGAGGGTGGCAACGCCAAGCGCGAGGAGGCTTTTGGCCATGCCATCGACCTGTTGCTCAGTCTGCGTGCCAAGGCCAAGGCCGAAAAGGATTGGGCTACAAGCGACAAGATACGCGACGACCTGGCCGCCTTTGGCTTTGAGGTGAAGGACACCAAAGAGGGTGCCACCTGGAAACTGCCTTGATGCGCACACATTCCCTATTATAAACGTAAACATGCTAACGGACTCAAGCACCCAACGCTACCTCTAATGGGGGCGACGCGTCCCGCGTCGGGGAAAAATGCAATGTCCATACACAAAATAAAGGCTCACAGTCAGCAGTGATTACACTGCCTGTCTGTGAGCCTTTGTCTTTAATCCCGACGCGGGACGCGTCGCCCCCATTAGAGGTAGCGTTGGGTGTTAGCGTTTAGTGCTTGCGTTTAGTGCTTGCGTTTAGTGCAAACCCTATTGATTGTAGCTCTATCGTTTGCAAAATGTAACTATTTGATGAATAAAGTAAAAAAAGTGGGCGCAGTTCTTGCAACTATTTGAAGAAATACATAATTTTGCCGTGAAAATTAGCCAATTTGCACGGCTTGATAGTGGAGTTGACAACGCTACCTTGTGTTGACTTGTGAAAAACAAAAGCGAGATGAATATCAAGTAAATGCAAAAAACATGGGCTTTGTATATAACAAGGATTTAACAAAACGAACTTTGACTGCTTGCGTGCACATACTACGCTTGTCACAGCCTTGCCAGTTGGTAAGGCGGCAAATGGTGTGGCCCTATAACAGTCAGCAAATTACCCCCCCCGATTATTATAGAACGTTAACGCTCCGCAGCGTTAAGACAAACACCGACAGCCCTAATTGGGTTATGACGGCCGCAGCACCTTGTGCACTACATCGCTTTAGTGTAGTGCACAAGGTGTTGTGGCCTTTGTTGTGTGCAAAAAGTCGTGTGTTGCGAGCATACCGCGGACTTATTCATTTACAAATTAAAACCATAACCAATGAAAAAAATCTCCACACTTGCCATTGCCCTCATCGCTATGGGCAGTTTGGCAACGCCGGTTTCGGCACAAAACATCATGCCCAAGGTATCAGCTGAGGGTGGTGCAACTTACACTTATTACTTGCAAGGTGCGGGTAGAACTTCAAGTTGCTATGCAAGCACAGAGGCTGGCAGTGACAATAATGTGCTGTTTACGAAAGATAAAACTAAGCGTTTGCAGGTTAAACTCGTGGCAAGTGCTTCAAACTACAACATTGTAACAACTAATTTAGAGACTACAAAGTACATAGGTTGTAACAACACGACTATAGCGCCTAACATCAATGATAAGACCAATGGCTATGTGAGATATTATGATGATGCAGCCACCAATGCAGCATGGGTAGTGGCTAAGAATACATCTGGTGATGCCGCGGCCATGAAAAATTATTACCCTTACTATGCAATTAAACCGTCTGCTAACAATAATGCAAGCTGGAATGCTTTTGGTGGTGTGGACGCGAATCCTGCACAAGTTCGTTTGTATGGTCAAGCAGATCAAGGTAGTCAATGGAACTTCATTCCTGCCGATGTTGCTACCTTGTCAGCTTGGGCCGATGATGCCAAGGCCGAGATTGACGCTCTCACCACTACTGCAAGCAAGGACGATGTGTTTGCTGCAATCCAAGCTGCCAAAAGTGCTACCGAAGCAGATGTAGATTCAAAGGCCACAAATCTGCTCAGCGCTTATACATTATTCTTTAAGCAGGTTAAGTTAGCCACAATTGATGTAACAGAAATTGAGAATGACTATAACGCGCACAAGGGACAGGCTGGCTATCCTACCGAAACTTCTTTTGAAGCTTACAAGGCTAAAATCCAGAGTGTTACAGCTTCAAGCACGTATGATCAAATTGCCAATGTAACAAATACTGCGCTTTCAGCTATTACAGAGGTGAACATGCCTGCTGATGGCAAGGTGTATGTGTTTACTAATGTGCATAAGGATGGTAAAAAACGCTACTTTGACTACGTTAACGACCAACTAAAATTGCAAGAACGTGGTACAGAAGACGCAAACTCTCTGCCCTCATCTGCAAAGTTTGTGTGCCGCGTAGTAAATGGCAATTATATGTTTGTAAACAATGATGGCAAGTATTTGGTGTGGGCTGCTCCAACTTTAGGTGCTAAAGGTACAAATGGCGGCAAGGGCTACATCGCTACTTATGAAGCAAAATGGGCAGATTTGAAAGTGGCCAAGAGTAGTGTCTATGGTTGCCTTAATTTTGGTGGACTTCGTAGTGAAGGTAAAACAAATCAATATAGTTACTTTATTGTAGAGAAAGATGAAACATTTGACGGTGTAGGCTCATATACTGAGTACAACAATGACCAATATTCTACAATCTTCAGATTTGAGGAAGTAACTTACCCCAACACCGTCACTTTCAACACTGTTAGCGACGTTGAGGGCGTGAGCAACCTCGCCACATTCAGTGCACCATTTGCCACTGTTATCCCCACAGGTGTAAAGGCATACTATGTGAGCACTGCCGACAATACCAAGGCCACAATGAAGGCTGTAGATGGTGAGGCTATCCCCGCAAACGAGGGCGTTATTTTGACCTCTGAAAGCACTGAAACTGTAACCATGGTTCCCGCTACTGACGAACCTCTTGCTACAATCGAGAACAACAAGCTCGGCAACTCTGCTGGTGCAGACAAGAAAATTGCATCTGGCGACAATGCCTACATTCTTGCTAAGGGTGCTAACGGCACTGCCTTCTACAAGGGTACTATTGGTTCAACACTCAAGGCCAACAAGGCATACTTGACTCTCAATGTAGCCGGTGGCGAAGCCATCTCAATGAACTTTGGTGGCAACGTTACTGGCATCAACCAGATCGTTAATGCTGAGCAGAACAACGCCCCCGTTTACGACCTCACCGGCCGTCGCGTAGTGCGCACCGTTAAGGGTGGCCTCTACATCAAGGGTGGCAACAAGTTCATTGCACGCTAATTAAATTGACAGTAGTATTAAACCATCAAAACAGATAATGACAATGAAAAAGACATATATGGCTCCCACAGCCCAGGCTATCACATTCGACGCCATGACCATGCTCGCCGCCTCACCCGAATTGAAGGTGAACAGCGGCACGGAAGTTGATGCAAGCACCTCTTTCTCTGGCGAGAAGGGTTGGAGCAGCGATTCTTGGTCTGACGAGGACTAAGCCAAATGGTAAAGAATAGAAATTTTCTTATTTAGGTTAGATTTTTTGGAGGTTGGCAGACCGTGAGGTTAGCCAACCTTTTTTGTGCAGATACGTTTGGCGTGAGCTTTTGCCTTAATTCCCGTGGGACGAGGCTGCTGAAAATACCCCGCGGGACGCGTTGCCCCCATTAGTGCTTGCGTTGGGTGCTTGTGCTGTTAGTGTGTTATAGGTTCACAGCCCTAAATATTTGTTTGGTGATTTTGCCTGCACCTTGCACTTTCTGACGTAATGCGCTGGTAATCATTGCTTTCGGGTGTGTAGGTAATGGTCGTTTTTGTGTACACACCTGCCTGCACAATATGCTTGTCTGCACGCCCAGGCGTAGTAGAGTTTACGGTTGTGCCAGGGCGTTGTGTGTGTATAGGGAGGTGGATTTTTCGGTTGCTCCGATAACTTTTTCTACCTCCCTATGTTGTGATACGTAGCAGTGATGTAAGTGCAGGCAGAGTGTAGGTAGAGTGCAAGTGTGCATACACTGCGTAATGCTCTGATATTCATCTTATTAAAAGCAAAAAGTGCAAGGTGCAGGCACTTTTGCATTTCTTGTTAGTTGTTAAGCGCATGTGTTAGCCGCTAACGCGGAAGACATAAGAACATAAGAACATAAGATATGACGTTTGTGTTAGCCGCTTACCGCGGGGAACATAAGAACATAAGCTACATAAGAAACATATAAGGCCGCTGCGCGGCTGATGGCCACGGACTAACGTCCGGGTGGCCTCAAGAGACATAAGGGCTGACGCCGTAGTATTACATATAGTAACGCTACGGCGTCAGCCCTTATGTCCTTATGTTCTTATGTTCCCGCGGTAAGCGGCTAACACAAACGTTACAACTTCTGTTCTTATGTCCTTCTGTTCTTATGTCTCCCGCGTTAGCGGCTAACACACACATTACGACTTCTTGAGCTCATTCGTAAGTTAACGTTTCACCTGACAGCAATATTCATATATGCTGTGTTGCCCCGTCAGAACGAGAAGAGTACGCGAGCCTGGAGCGCATGAATGGTCTTGTCGTAAGGCAGGAAGTCCTTGTCAACCTTGTGCAAGGTGTAGTTGAGCATAACCTGCGCATATTTGTTGAAACTGTAATTCAAGCCCACGGTGAACGAATTGACATTGCCACCGCCCACACTGCTTGAGTTGTAGGGATAGTCGGCCATGTAGCCGTCGGGGTAGTATTGGTTGCGGCCTGCCGAGAAGTACTCGCCCTTGTTGATGTCGTTAAGTCCTGTGTAGTTGTAACGGGCTACTACCTCGAGTGCTTTGCCTTTCAACCCACCAAGCACAGCCTCGTTCGTGTCGTAGTGATAGGGTGAGCCAAATATCAGGAAGCCCGTTTCAACATATCCGCCATTAAAGTGGTTGGTGCGCAGGGGGTTGGCAGCCTCCCATGCACTGAGCGTGCCCCATGTGTCGATGTTGTCGTTAGAAGCCTCGAAGAGCGTTTTAGAGTCACGCTTTTTGGTGACAAGTTTGTGACGGTATTCACCACGCACAAAGAAGCGCTTGTTGTGGTATAGCGCCTCGGCCCCCACGTCGAACGTGTTGTTGGCCCAGTCGAGCGTACATGATGAGAAGTCTTGGTTTTCGTCAACATAAGTTTCGAGCGACTGCCCCAACGAGAGCGACTTTTTAAGCACATTGTTGTAAGTTTCGCCGCCTCCCAAGTGGGCGTAGCGCATGTTGAGTCCGAAGTGTAAAGTTTGGTCAGCCGTGCTAATGGGGCGCACCACCCATCGTCCGGCCACACTCACGCCATTGATGCCAGCGTCCACCTTGTTGTATTGGTTCTCGGCAAACACGCCCTGGTAGGCAGTGACGTGTTTGTTGGTGTACTTGTAGGTGGCACCCAGTTCGCGTCCTGTGCCCAAGGCATTGGCTGCCCCTGCACGCGAAATGAAGTGGTAGCTGCCCAGCGAGGTGAGTCGTGCCATAGAGCCTGCGGGGTCGGTGTAATAGCCCACCTTTACGGCATGGTTACCCTCGTGTTTGTCTTTGACTGCATATTGCAGGAAAATGTTCTTTTGGTCAAACTTGCCCTTGCCAAAGCCAAAATCGGCATAGAAGTACCAGTTGCGGTAAGTCATAGAGGTGCGTATGCGCGCATCAGTCAGCGCAGCACCCGAGTGCATGGGCGTAAAGTCTGAGTGGTAGTATGCCGCATCAGTCATCATGCGTGCGCCGATGGTAAATTTCACGTCCTGTTCCTTGTTGCCAAGTTCAAGAGTCGGCTTTGTGTCAAAGTCCTGTGCATGGCCGGCGAGCGTGGCAAGGCTCAGAAGATACAGCGTTATATATTTGTTCATGTGTTGTGAGAGTTGTATGTTAAGTAGTCAGTCATTCGCGCACCAATTAGTTTTGACTAATGTTGCGTGCCTTCTATGATGTGTGTGTGACAAATAGTTATTACAATCAATATCCCAGTCGTTGCAATGTCTTTTCGGCATCGGGCACGCTCGATGGAGCCTGAGAGTTGTCGTACGTCTCGCCCTTGTGGAAGGGGTTAGGCAAGTTGGCGTTGCAGCGGAAGCCGTTTTCAATCATGAAGCGCAGCGACATTTCAGAGCGGTTGGTAAAGAAGCCGTCCATGTAGACAGGTGTCGACTTGGTGCCGCTAAAGTTGGTGTGAGCTGTAGCAGGCACGGTGGTGAGCAGCAGGTTGTCAAATTGTGTGGTGTTGCCGGCATCATAGTAGTCGTTGTAGTAGCCCATGTATTTGGCCATCTGTGCGTAAGAGTCGAACGAGTAGGGGTGGTTAATCATGCCCGACTTGCGTATCATGTAAGCTTGCCAGGGGTTGTTCATTTCGGGATAGTTGTTAGGTGCGCCCGATATGGCCGGCCCCATGATGTGGGCACCGTGGTTGAGGCCGTAGCTAATAAAGTCGGCATAACCTGTGGGCGTGTTGTATTTCAAGTCGGTGGCATAAGTACCCGTCCACAACAGGAAGCACATGGGCACCTTGCCTTTGAACACGTTGTAAGCACGGGTGAGCGCGTCGAATGAGAAGGTTTGTAAAACAACCTTGCCGTTGGTATTACCCACATTCACCTTGCCATTGGTGTAGAAAGGCTTGTGCTCCGTTTCGGGTTGTGTGGCAATGTTCCAACCGCAGTCGGCCAAGGCGTTGTACACACGCACCTCCATGTCCTTGGGGTTAAGCCACGACTCCTTGAACTCGATGTAGATGCCCGGACGGTTGCCCGTGTCCTGCGGGTCGGCCACATAAGCATCGTCAAAGTCATAGTCTACAAAGTCCATGTATTTAGCGGCATAGGTGTACGACACCGAGGGGTCGTCGCATTTGGTAGTGCGTTTTTCGGCATTGTAAATCTGCTCGAGTGTCATGTCCTTGTACTTGTCCTTGATGTGGTAGGTAAGCACACGCTCGCCATTGGCATCGCGGCGCAGCATTTTGCCCTGGGCATAGGCCACTTGGTCCTGTAGAGCCGACACATACTGGTGTATGCCGCCCTTTTGGGCAAAGGCAGCGCGAGCCTGGTCGGGGCTTGAGGTGTTGAACCAGCTGCCAGCATCGAGGGCCAGCAGTTCGTGGTAGTAATAGCTCATGGTGTAGTATGGGCGGAAGTCCTTCACATCGCGCTGGTACTGAGCCTCGATGTCCTCCTCGCTGAAGTGTTGCGAGCCATCGGCATTCTTAAAGCTGCGGTAAAAGTCCTTGCGCGAGGCCGGCACATATTCGGAGTACACATTGGCAATGTTGGTAGTGCGCTTGAGGTTTTCGTCGTGATTGGCCAGAATTACGCCGTCCTTGGTGGCCTGCATGTCCGACTCCAGATAGTCTGCCCCCATTTCGCGCGCCCAGCGCCAGGCAGCCTCAGTCTCCTCAGGTGCCCAAAAGGTAGAGCCTCGGTGGGCCACTACGGCGTAAAGTGGCACATAGTCGCGCACTTTGGCCATTTCGGGTGTGATGTGTTGCACCTCGATGCGCTTGGCATCGGTGTTGTTGTCGGTAAATTGCTGCTCGTCTGAGCACGCAGGCAGGGTGAGCAGCATGCTGCCGCACCCAATGGCTAATGCCATGATGTGTTTAAGCGTCATTATTTATTAGTAGTGTGTTGTTGTGTGGTTAAAAAATGGGTTGCCCTACGCAGCCGCTGGGAGCTTGAATGTGAAGCAGGGCGGCTATGGTTGGAGCTATGTCGGTCATGTAGCACTGGCGTGTGCTTGCGCCGGGAGTGATGCCCCACCCCATGAACATGAGCGGAATGTGTGTGTCGTAGGGGTTCCATGCACCATGGTCGGTGCCTTTAAGGCCGTGGGCCGAGAAGCCCGGTTTCAGCACAATCTGCACATCGCCGCTGCGCTCGCGGTTGTAGCCGTTGATGATGCGGAATTTCACCTCGTCGGGCAGAGCCGACGTAGCCGTTTTGGCCATGTCTACGGCATAGAGCACCGCCGAGTCCTGTTCAAGACGCTGCACTGCAGCCGCCTTTATGCGGTCAAAGTCAAGCCCTTGGGCCGCAATGGCCTTGCGGTCGAAAAACACCTGGTTGTTCATTACGTGGCTCACCACATTGCCGCTTGTGTGTACGGCAGCGTTCACCGCCTCGTTCAGGTACCTTTTAGCCCCGTCGCTGTCCCAGCTGCCGGCCGGAATGCGGCGGTCGGTAAGGTAGAGCGCATTGTTCGACGCACCGTGGTCGGCCGACAGAAATATCAGGTATTTGCCGCGTCCCACCTTTTGGTCAAGATAGTCGAGAAAGACGGCAATGTCGCGGTCGAGGCGCAGGTAAGTGTCCTCAATCTCAACGGCATTGGTGCCCACCTGGTGCCCAATGTAGTCGGTGCTCGAGCAGCTCACGGCCAGCAGGTCGGTCACGCTGTCGGTGCCAAGGGCTTCGCCCTCAATGGCCGCTTTGGCCATGTCGAGTGTGATGGTGTTGCCAAAAGGCGTGTGGCGCAGTATGCCGTAGCCATATTGCTTGCGCAGTGCGGGCAGGTTGAGCGGCAGCGTGGCCTCCACGCCCGGTTGTATGCCGTCTTCATAATTTGTGCGGTCGGCAGTGCTCTGCGTGTAGGCTTTCTTGTCGAGTAGCGTGTTCCATGGTGCCGACAGATATTTGTCGGCCAGCTTCTGTGCGTTGAATGTCTTAACCCATGCGGGCAGTTTGCTGGTGTAGTAAGTGCTTGTAATAAAGCCTCCCGTGGCATCGTCGAACCAGTAAGCACCATTGGGATTGTGGCCGGCCGGCAGAATAGATGAGCGGTCCTTCAGGGCTATGCCCACCACCTTGGCCTGATCGTTGGTGGCCATGCGCAGTTCGTCGCCAATGGTTGTTACCCACAGGTTGCGTGGCGACATGTAGCCCGCCTTGCTTGTGGTGCCCACGGGACGCACTGTGGCATCGTCGGTGCAGTACACCTTTTGTCCGTTCTTTACAAAGTTATTTCCGGCAATGCCGTGAATGCTTGGCACCGAGCCGGTGTAGATGCACGTGTGGCCTATGGCTGTAACAGACGGCACATAGGGTATGCGTGTGTTTTCGCAGCTATAGCCTTGTTTGAGCAGACGTTTGAAGCCTCCCTCGCCGTAGTGTGGCATGTAGCGGTACAGGTAGTCCCAACGCATTTGGTCTATCACAAGTCCCACCACCAGTTTGGGGCGTGCCACTTGTTGTCCGGCTTTGGCCACGGTGCAGGTCAGGGCTGAGGCGGCGATGAATAGCAATGTCTTTAGTTTCATTGTGTTGTGTGTTGGTTATGTCAGTAGTTTGTTATTACGGGTGCAAAGGTATTATGTTGGTGTTACGAAAGTGTTTAAGATTGTGTGACGAATGTGTGACGGTGGGGGGTAAGCAGTCGCTAATACTTATTGCCGCTTAGCGCGGAAGACATAAGAATATAAGTTGCAGCGTGTGTTAGCCGCTAACGCGGAATACAGAAGAACAGAAGGACATAAGAACAGAAGATAACGTTCGTGTTAGCCGCTTACCGCGGAGACATAAGAACATAAGCTACATAAGAAACATATAAGCCGCTGCGCGGCTGACGGCCACGGACTAACGTCCGGGTGGCCTCAAGAGACATAAGGGCTGACGCCGTAGTATTACATATAGTAACGCTACGGCGTCAGCCCTTAT
>OOAG01002335.1_pt1 | contig 12616 bp, 9 predicted proteins | sample 1671461 | NCBI WGS metagenome assembly OOAG01 (sample SAMN06348159, study PRJEB24527) | human gut metagenome | biome: human gut; feature: ankylosing spondylitis patient; material: feces | host: Homo sapiens | place: China | collected 2015-10 | reverse complement strand
ATTTTTGTCACAAAGATCAATATATTTTTCGTAAAAGCAAAATAAACATCACAAAAATAAAACAAAGCGAGGAAACACTATTCAAATATCAATTATTTAACAATATTCTCCCCAAAAATTAAGTGGAGTTTTTCTGCAAAAGCAAAAAAGAGTTCTCTCCATATTCATTCCGATAAATATGGATCACATCGCTATGACATTTACTCTACATCAAACAATAAATCAATTGAAACAGTAGTCTCTCTAAACGCTTTCAGAGGTGTATTTTATCATTATTCCGTTACCTACAAAGTAATGTGTCATAATTAATTCACCAAACGATGCTGTGCTATTGATGAAATGACTTTCCTGTTGGCATCATCTATTTTCGTTGCATTGAAGGGTTTTAGATAGGTTTCCGTGACTGTTATGGATGAGTGTCCCATTGCTTCCGAGATGATTCCCGGATGGATTTCATTGTAATAGGCCAAGGTAGCCCATGTATGGCGGGCCGTATAAGAGCTTAAATGAGTTTTCAAATGCAGTATTCCTTTGAGTTGATTGAGCTGCTGATTGAAAGTACGTAAGGCCCATTGGTATTCACGGTAGGACTCTATACTGCCCTCTTTACCCGTCAGAAATGGAAATAGGTAGGGAGAGTGAGGATCGGTATCCATGTATTCATTTAAAATAGCCCATGCTTCCCGGGGGATGTCAATGGTTAGCTGCCTGCCGGTTTTGCGACGCCGGTAAGAGATTGTATTTCCGTTTAGGTCTTTCTTATGCAAGTTTACCAGGTCTGCGAAAGGTAAACCACGAAGTAGGAACATGAGGATAAACAGACCGTGCGTGCGAGAGTGTGTCTCCGATATATCCCGGTTTTTCCAACTCTGAAATATTTGCGCCATTTCCTTGGCGTTCAGTGCCTTTTTCCGATCTGCACGTGTACCTGTATATACTTGTTTGAATAATCGCGGGATATAGGGTGCCAAGTGCCTGTCGACAGCCCGATTATAAGTTGCCCGGATTGTGCGCAAGTAAGTGGAGACGGTATTCCAACTGAGCTGCTTCTGTCTTAAGTAGAACTCGAATCCTTTCAGTAACTCTGGAGTTATTTTCTTAAATGGTATCCTGTCGGTACGATAAAATGCAATAAGATTGCTCAGGCTATTTTTGTATATATGCGCTGTTCCATAGCTATTGCTTTGTTCAAACTTACAAATAGTTGCACGCATGAAGTTCACGAAATCATCTTGTCTCATATTTTCTAATTTTAGTTTATGAATAATGGATAAAAATCTTTTGTTCTTCCATTTTTATGGATAATGGTATATATCATTACAATTTATGGGGATGGAAGATGATAAAGAACAAATTTAGAGGAAAGTTATCTTAATTTTTCAGACTACTTAGCTTGTAGAGGAGACTATTAACTTTCATTTTTGAAATTGGGGAAGATGCACTTCTTTGGCGAAGGATTATTGTCGTGTGTGTAGGATAGATTGTGGGTACGTTGGGGTATCGGCTATTTTCAAGGTTGCCGGTCTCTCTTATTTTGGAAATAAAAAAACTCCATTGTTCTTTTTTAGAATAATGGAGTTTTTTATACTAAATGTAGATTTTAATCTGTAGTTATTTTACAATTCCTCGTTCGGATCCTTTCACGAAGTTAACTATATTCTCGATCTCTTCGCTCATAGGAACCTGGTCTACGATTTTCTGTACAGCATCTGTAATACTGAAGTTACCTTGATAGATCAAACGGTAGGCATTGGCAATATGACGTAAGATGCGTTCTGATGTATTGTGATGCTGGGTAAGTACTACGGCATTCACTCCGTGATAGGTGGTGGGATTGCCGGACATAATCACATATGGGGGGACATCCTTGGAAATACGACATCCGCTCTGAACTAATGACCAGCTACCCACGCGACAATACTGATGCAAGATTACATTACCGCTCAGGATGACACAATCATCGAGTTTGCATTCACCGGCAATGGTTGTCTCGATACCGGCTACGCAGTGATTGCCAATCTGAACATCGTGGCAGATATGTACTTTGTCCATCAGGAAGTTTTCATTACCGATGCGGGTTGCATTACCGGAAAATGTGGCACGACTGATCACTACATTCTCACGGATATGATTATTGTCACCGATAATCAGGCTACTGTCTTCACCTGTATAATGAAAATCCTGAGGCTCGGAACCTAACACTGCATGGTGGTGTATCTTATTGCCTTTTCCCATACGGGTACCATTCAGAACACTGGCATAAGCCATGATTATACAGTCGTCCCCGATTTCGACATCTTTTTCGATATAGGCAAACGGTTGGATAGTGACATTCTTTCCAATTTTTGCTCCGGGATCTACATAAGCTAACGGACTAATCATGATATTTACGATTTACAATTAATACCTTTTAATTTTCTCTTCCGCCACCTAATGCTTGGTAGAGACTGACTACGGCTTGCATGCTGTCGAAATGGTCGGATACTTGTGACAGACGCGCACTCAGCAGTGACTGTTCGGCCGAGAGAACTTCCAAATAGGTTGACGTGCCTAAATTAAACAATTCTTTTGTATATTCGGCGCCTTTTTCGGCAGATTCTACTTGAAGTTGACGTGCAGAGGTCTTTTCGGCGGTAGTCTGGTATAAAGAGAGCGCGTTGCTTACTTCACTGCCGGCATTTAATACGGTCTGTTGGAAAGCGAGTTTAGCTTCTTCCTGCTGTGCCTTGGCTATCTTTAAACGGGCGATGTTGCTGCCGCGATAAAAGAGAGGTTGGGTCAGTGAACCGACAACAGAGGCAAGGAGTTTACCTGGGTTAACGATAACACTACCGGCACTGTTTGTCCAGCCGGCTGAACCGCTAATCGTGATTTGCGGATAGAAAGCAGCGCGGGCGGCATTGGTATTATAATAAGTACTTGCCAGATTCATTTCGGCGGCTTTCACGTCCGGACGATTGGATAATAGCTGCAAAGGTACGCCAACAGAGAATTGTGTGGGTAATTGCTGCTCTTCCAATGTGCTGCGTTTGATAGCTTGCGGTGCTTGTCTTAAAAGCATGCAGAGGGCGTTTTCGGCTTCGCGGATACTTTGACGGATAGCCGGTAGAGAGGCGATAACCTGCGCATAGGCGGCTTCGCTTTGCGCAACGGCGGCAGCATTCGTCATACCTGCATCTTTCATGGCACGCATCGTTTCTACGTTGCGTTTCATTACATCGGCTGTTTGTTCGGAGATTTCCAACTGTTTGTCCAACATCAACAAGGTGTAGTATGTATTGGCAATGCCGGAGATAATCTGAGTTTGTACGGCTTGGCGGTATGCTTTCGTTTGTAGAAGAGCTACCTGAGAACCTCTCTTTGCATTCAACAAATTACCGAAGAGGTCGAGTTCCCAACTGGCGGTTACCGGTAAGGAATACGTTTTGGTTGCGGCACTTTTATTGAAACTGCTGATAGTACCCTGAGGGGATAATGCCAGCATTGGAGCATAGGCAAGACGGGAAGTCATCAAAGCTGCTTGTGCTTCTTTTACTTTCAGTATGGCGGTCTGCAGATCGGTATTATTCGCCAATCCCTGCTCAATGAGTGTTTGTAGCTGAGAATCGGTGAAAACCTCTCTCCAAGGCAGATTCCCGAAGTTGGTCGTATCGGATACCAACGTATCACCTCCTGCTACCGTATCACGGTATAAACCGGAGATCTCAATATCCTCGGGTCTGTCGTATGATTTATAGATGTGGCAACTGCTTAAAAAGGCAGTTGCACACAACATACATATGATTTGTTTTTTCATGCTTAATTTTTTTCTAACTTTATTTAGCATATTGTTCTATTTCTGTTTCCGCATCAGAGTTGTCGATATCTTCCCATTCCATCGGCTTAACTTTTTCTTGCAGGTATTGGAAGATTACGAACAAGGCCGGTACGACAAAGATCTGACAGATCATACCAATGAACATACCGCCTACGGCAGCTGTACCCAATGCGCGGTTACCGTTGGCACCTACTCCCATGGCCAGCATCAATGGAATCAATCCGACAACCATGGCCAATGAAGTCATCAGGATAGGACGCAAACGGGCACCTGCTCCTAATACGGCTGCCCAAGTGATACTCATACCCATCTTACGACGGTCGAGGGCAAACTCTACGATCAGAATGGCATTCTTTGCTAAAAGTCCCATCAACATGATCAAGGCGATTTGCATGTAGATATTATTGGTAGCTGCTCCGAGTATCGGGATGATATTGTTTGCCAATCCCATCAAATGGGCAAAAATGAAACTACCTGCCAAACCGAACGGAATAGAAAGCAATACGGCCAAAGGTAAAATATAACTTTCGTACTGCGCACTCAACAAGAGATATACGAAAACCAAACAGAGTACGAAAATCATGGCTGTACTGCTTCCACTGGAACTTTGTTCTTCACGGGTCATACCGGAGAACTCATAACCGTAACCGGTAGGCAACGATTCTTGAGCTACTTCTTGCATTGCTTGGATAGCTTGCCCGGAACTGTAGCCGTCAGCGGGGGAACCGTTGATAGTCATAGCAGTAAACATATTGAATCGCTTGATATTATCCGGTCCGTAGATACGTTTAACGCTCATGAACTGGGTGATGGGTGCCATTTCATTTCCGTTGCGCACCTTGATGGATTTCAAGGATTCAAGGTTGGCACGGCTATCGGGATCTGCCTGGATCATTACACGGTACAACTTACCGAATCGGTTGAAGTTGGAAGAGTATAGACCGCCATAATATCCTTGCAGGGTTGTCAGGATATCGTTTGGTGAAAGACCGGCCTTTTTACAGGCGGCGGCATCAATATCGATCATGTATTGCGGGAAATTCGGATTAAAGGATGTCTGTGCAGACTGAATTTCCGGACGCGCTTGTAACTTGGTAATGAAGTCTTGTGCTACTTCGTAGAACTTATCCAGGCTACCACCGGTTTTATCCTGCAAGTTCAACTCGAAACCGTTGGATACACTATATCCCGGGATCATAGGAGGTGCAAACAGCAATACGCGTGCATCTTTGATGACTTCACGGGCTTTCAGATAAAGCATTCCGGATACGAAATCGGAACGTTGCTTGATGCTTCGTTCTTCCCAAGGTTTCAATTTACAGATAAATGAACCGTAACTTGGTCCTTGTCCGGCGAGGAAGCTGTAACCGACAATCATCGTCCGGCTTTCGATTGCTTGGTCAGCACCCAACAAGCTGTCGATGCGCTGCATAACTTCGGTGGTGCGCTCCATAGAACTTCCCGGCGGCATGTCGACAACTGCCATAATAGTACCGGTATCTTCATTTGGAACCAAACCGGTTGGAGTAATATTCATCAGGAACATCAACAGGGCGATGCCGGCTATTACACTACCGATGGTCAACCAAGGCTTGTGGATGAAACGAAGTGTACCTTTTTTATATCGTTTTAATATATTGTCATAATAGACATTGAATGCTGTATGGAAACGGCTGACGAAAGTTGATTTTTTCTTTTCATCTTCTTTATGCGGTTTCAGCAGGATGGCACAAAGCGCCGGGGTCAGTGTCAATGCATTGACTGCCGATAAACCGATAGCGATAGCCATTGTTAAACCGAACTGGCGATAGAATGTACCGGAAGTACCTGTCATGAAGCTTACAGGGATAAATACGGACATCATTACGAGCGTGATGGATACGATAGCGCCACCTAATTCATTCATGGCGTCGATAGAAGCCAATCGGGAAGATTTGTATCCCTGGTCCAGTTTTGCATGGACCCCTTCGACGACTACGATGGCATCATCGACCACGATGGCAATGGCGAGTACCATAGCGCAAAGCGTCAGCAGATTAATGCTGAATCCGATCAAATAAAGTACAAAGAATGTACCGATCAAAGCTACTGGAATAGCGATGGCCGGAATTAATGTGGAACGGAAATCTTGCAGGAAGACGTATACCACAATAAATACCAGTACGAATGCTTCGAGCAGAGTCTTGATTACTTCATGGATAGAAGCAAAAAGGAAGTCGTTGGCATTCTGGGAAATATTTACTTTTACACCCGGAGGGAATGTCTCTTCAGATTTTTGCAGCAATGCTTCGATGTCTTTGATAATCTGTGTTGCATTCGAACCGGCTGTTTGGAAGATAATACAGGTAACACCCGGGTGTCCGTTAACGTTGTTGGTATACCCATAAGTTAAACGTCCTAACTCCACTTCTGCAATGTCTTTCAGGCGAAGCACTTGTCCGTCTGAAGTAGCACGAATGACGATATTTTCAAATTCTTCCTGACTTTGCAGGCGTCCTTTGTACCTTAGTGTGTATTGAAAAGTCTGGTTGCCTTGTTCACCGAACGAGCCCGGAGCGGCTTCTATATTCTGTTCGGCCAAAGCAGTGGAGACATCGGTAGGCATCAGGTGGTATTGGGCCATTTTATCCGGCTTCAACCAGATACGCATAGAGTAGTCGGCACCGAGCACCATGGCATCACCCACACCGGGTACACGCTGAACCTCAGGGATTACATTAATTTTGGCATAATTCTCAAGGAATTCGTTATCGTATTTATCGTCTGAACTATACAACGAGAATACCAGCAACATACTGGTCTGGCGTTTGGAGGTGATTACACCTACTTGGGTAACTTCGGCCGGCAGGAAGCCCTGTGCTTTGGCTACACGGTTCTGTACGTTGACGGCGGCCATATCCGGATCTGTTCCCTGTTTGAAATAAACGTCGATACGGGCTTCACCTGTATTTGTTGCAGTAGATGTCATGTACATCATATTCTCCACACCGTTGATCTGCTCCTCGAGTGGGGCAATCACACTGTTCAATACCGTCTGGGCATTAGCTCCCTGGTAAGTGGTGGAGACGCTTACCGTAGGCGGTGCGATGTCCGGATACTGGGAAATAGGGAGCGAGAACAGTCCCAATATACCCAGAATGACTATTACGATGGAGATTACCGTAGATAGTACCGGACGATTAATAAATCTATCTAATTTCATAGTTTTGTTATCTCTATAAGCTGAATTTACATTTTTCCTTCTTTACGATCTTGCATAGCTTGCTGGAAGTTTGCTTCCGACTGGGCAGGAGTAGTCGGTTTAATAGTTTGTCCGTCTTTCAGAGTACCTACATTTTCAATAACGATCAGATCGCCTTGTTTCAGTCCGGAGGTAACTACATACTCTTGTCCGTTATCGATGTTAAGTATGGTGATTTCATTCATCTTAACCGTATTGTCCGGTTGTTGCAGGAATACAAATTTCTTATCTTGTATTTCTGTCGTTGCCTTTTGCGGAACAACAAGAGCGTTTTCCATGTGGTAAGGGATGATGAGATTACCCATACCGCCACTTCTCAACAGGTGGTTACTGTTTGGGAAAGTAGCACGAATGCTGACCGCACCTGTGTTTGCATTGATTACACCGCTGATAGTCTCTATTTTTCCTTTTTGATCGTAGGTACTTCCGTCTGAAAGTTGGAGTTGTACTTCGGGATAGGTCTCTACGGCAGCGCTTTGCGAACCGTCTTTACGTACCAATTCCAAGAGTTCTTTCTCTGTCAGAGAAGCATAGACGTACATTTCGGTAATATCTGAAACAATAGTCAGTGGGGTAGCGATCGAGGGGCTTACCAAACTTCCCAAACGATAAGGGATATCATTGACAATACCGTCGGAAGGACTTTTTACGTTGGTAAATCCGAGGTTCTGCTCTGCACTGATAAGCTGTGCTTTTGCCGAGGCCAGTTGTGCTTTGGCTGATGCAAGCGAGTTTTCGGCCATAGCCAGATCATAGTCGCTGATAATATTTTTCTTGTTCAAGGCACGTTTATTGTCAACAGTGATCTGTTGCGTACTTACAGCAGCTTCGGCAGTTGCTACGGCTGCTTTGGCCGAACGTGCGGCAGCTTCGTATTGCGTAGGATCAATGATGAACAATACCTGTCCTTTGCGTACCATGGAACCTTCGTCTACACAAACTTTGGTGATGAAACCTGATACTTGGGGACGAATTTCTACGTCCTGTTTTCCTTTAATAGTAGCCGGATAAGAACTGGTCAGATTGACTGTTGCGGGTTGCAGGGTTTGCACTGCACATTCCGGAGCTCCTCCCATGTCAAAACCCTTTTTGCCACAACTCGACAAGAGGGTCAAACAAAATGCGAATAATACAATTCTACTTTTCATACTTCTATATTCAGTGTTTATTGATAAATTTCTACAAATTTGTGTGCTCATAGTAATGTATAAGGATGGAAGAAGAAAACCGAAATACGCTTTTTCAGTTTTCGCTGCAAAAGTACTTTAATTTCTTGTAAGAATGTTCTATAATACCCGCTTTTTTAACTATGTTTTTCTCTTATTAATAGAGACTTCGTTCCAAATGTCGCATCTGTTGGTAAATAATGACAGCTGAGTGATGCTTGGAACGGTATTGCCCGATTTTTCATTAAATTAGTGTAAAGTATAGTATTTATTCTCTGAGAACCTTTATTTTTGCATCATGTTACGTAAAAGATCTTATAATATAAAGTTGCTTATTCGCAAGGTGTTGACGGTAGTCGCAGGAGTGGCTGCTTTTTATTCATGTGCCAGTATAGGCCGTCCGGACGGTGGCCCGAGGGATGAGACACCTCCCCGTTTTATGAAGAGTTCACCTGTTGCCGGGGCACTTAACAGCACCCGGAAGAAAATTTCACTTGAATTTGATGAATATATAAAATTGGAAAAAGCGAATGAAAAGGTTGTGATTTCTCCGCCTCAGGCACAGCAGCCTGAAATTAAACCTTCGGGAAAGAAGATAAACATAAACCTGCTCGATTCACTGAAACCCAATACCACTTATACCATTGATTTTTCGGATGCCATCGTTGATAACAATGAAGGAAATCCGTTGGGTAATTTTGCGTTTACTTTCTCTACCGGAGATGTGATCGATACGTTAGAAGTATCCGGTACGTTACTCGAAGCTTCCAATCTGGAGCCGGTAAAGGGAATGCTGGTGGGCTTACATTCCAATTTATCCGATACGGCATTTACTAAATTGCCGTTTGACCGGGTAGCCCGTACGGACAGTCGCGGGCATTTTGTAATCCGGGGGATTGCTCCGGGAGAATACCGTATCTTTGGTCTGATGGATGCCGATCAGAATTTTTCTTTCAGCCAGAAGAGCGAAGCGCTGGCTTTTAATGACTCTTTGGTTATTCCCCGTTGGGAGGAACGTATGCGACAGGATACGACTTGGGTGGACTCTTTGACTATTGATACGATTGTTGAAAGAAAATATACTTATTATCTGCCGGATAATATTGTATTGCGTTCTTTTACGGAAAATCTGTTTTCGCAATATCTTATTAAAAGCGAACGTCTGACTCCGGAGAAATTTACGCTTTATTTTGCGGCCAAAGCCGATACTTTGCCGGTGTTGAAGGGGTTGAACTTTGAAGAGGAGGATGCTTTTGTTATTGAGAAGAGCCTGAAAAATGATACTATTCATTATTGGGTAAAAGATTCGTTGCTTTATAAGCAAGATACGTTGTCATTCAGTCTTAGCTATTTGTATACGGATACATTGAATCAGTTGGTTCCGCGGACGGATACATTGAAGCTTGTAGCCAAGAATGTGAAAAAGAATACGGATGAGCCCAAGAAAAAGAGGAGAAAGAAAGATGAAGAGGATGAGCCGGAACCGACCAAATTCCTGCCTGTATCATCGCGTGCCTCTTCTTCTATGGATGTGTACGATTATATCTCATTGACTTTTGAGGAGCCGATAGCCTGGTTTGATACTGCGGCTATCCACCTGAAACAGAAAGTGGATACGTTATGGGAGGAGGTTTCTTTTGATTTTACACAGGATTCGTTGAACTTACGTAAGTATAATTTGTATTATGATTGGGAGCCGGCGACGGAATACGAGTTCTCGGTAGATTCGACTGCTTTTCATGGTATTTACGGGTTGTTTACCGATAAGATAAAGCAGAACATAAAAGTACGTTCTCTGGAGGAATACGGGGCCATTTATTTTAATGTTACAGGGTGTGATTCCATTGCTTTTGTGGAATTGCTCGATGGTCAGGATAAGGTAGTGCGTAAAGTACCTGTCGTTGATGGGAAAGCAGATTTCTATTTCTTGAATCCGGGTAAGTACTGCGCTCGTTTGGTGAATGATACGAATGGAAATGGAGTCTGGGATACCGGTGAATACGAAACGAAGCGGCAGCCGGAAATGGTGTACTATTATCCGCAGATATTGGAACCGAGAGCCAATTGGGAGGTCGAACAGACTTGGGATGTGAAGGCAACGCCATTGGATAAACAAAAACCGGATGAACTTAAAAAACAAAAACCAGATGAAGACAAGAAGAAAAGAGGCCAGAATAATAATCAAAGCGGTCGCCAGCGTTAAGAGTCGTATAAACCTGCTATGGTTGACATTGATTGTTAGTGTTTGCTTCTCAATGCCGGTCAAGGCTCAGTGTGAAGCTACGAACAAAGCTTTCAAGTCCGGTGAGCATGTAATGTACGATTTGTATTTCAACTGGAAATTTGTATGGATAAAGGCAGGTTTGGCAAGCCTTACCACGAATGCGACGACTTATCACTCCAAACCGGCCTACCGTTTTAATCTCTTGTCGGTGAGCAGTAAGAAAATTGATTTTTTCTTTAAAATGCGGGACACTTTGACTTGTATTGTCAGTGAGAAACTCGAACCCCGTTATTTCCGCAAAGGAGCTGAAGAGGGAAAACGTTACACGGTAGACGAGGCATGGTTTTCCTATAAAGACGGACTGTGCTTTGTCAATCAAAAGCGTACTTACCGGGATGGTGAGATTATAGAGACCGAATATAGTGACAGTCGCTGTGTTTTTGATATGCTCAGTATTTTGGCACAAGCCCGCTCTTACGATCCGAACGACTATACGATCGGGCAGAAAATAAACTTTCCTATGGCTACCGGTCGCAGGGTAGAAGAACAGACCTTGATTTATCGCGGGATGAAAAATATCAAAGCAGAGAATGATACGACTTACCGATGCCTTGTTTTCTCATTTGTGGAATATACCGACAAAGATAAAGAAAAGGAGGTGATTACATTCTATATTACAGATGATAAAAACCACCTCCCGGTTCGTTTGGATATGTTTTTGAATATCGGGTCGGCCAAAGCTTTTCTCAGAAGTGTTACCGGGAATCGTTATCCGCTTACTTCGATTGTCACAAAGTAAAAGGTACTTGTTGATCTTTGCGGAATACGCTTGATTCGAATGTGGCGATTAATTCATTTTTTTGGTTAGTGATATCTATCTGATAATATCCGGTGCTCCGGCCGATATATCGCTCCCGGGCTTCGGCATACAATGTATCACCAATACCACTGGCACGGAGAAACGTAATATTGGACGATAAGGAAAAAGCAAGTTGCCCATGCGAATTGGCAGCGGCTGCTAAGGCAAGGTCGGCCAAGGTAAAGATAGCTCCTCCTTGTGTGCGGTTTCCTGCATTGAGATGTTCCTTTTTTATTTCCAGTCGGGCTTTACTATATCCTTCGCGTACTTCCATGAGTACGATGCCTGCCCTTTCGGCAAAAAGATCGTTTTTAAAAAAATCCTGTGGTGTCATGATTAATAATTGGTTAATTGGTCAATATGCCAATGTGCCAATTGGCTGCGCTGCCATATCTGGACGTGCAGTTGGACATTGACATATTGGTTCATTGGCATATTGGCATATTGGCATATTGGCTCATTGGCATATTATTTTCTGCAAATGTACCAAATTTGTCTCTTAATTGGATTATTTAGTACAGTCAAATCTGTTGGATTGCGCTATTTTTGCCATCATGAAATTAATTACATCACAAATAATCCAGGTATTATGAAAACGATTTTGAGTGTATTGGGATTTTCCCTGCTGATTCTGACAAGTTGCAACAACACTAAAACGGTTGAAAAAGACTTTATTCAGGATAACATTGATAATGCTGCTGCGCAGAATACGATCCAGACTGATATTATAGAGAAGTCGGGTAGAGTATTGAATCCACGCACGATTGATAAAGATGGTAATATTGTTGCCAAGAATATCCGTAGAAACAGTTTACGAGAGAAAATTTTGGAGTTGCTACAAAAATAAATAAGTTATGAAAGTTATAAATATAATTTTAGCTAGCATTATCATTTGCTTGGGGGTAGGATCTACTTGTTTCGCACAAGAAGTAAATGATAAGGCTTTACTGGAACGAGTAGATAAGGTATACCGTTTAATCCCGATAGACTTGAATACGGATGAATTACTTCAGAAAATAAACGAGGTAGAAAAGTACGTTGGACTGGTTATAGATTCTATTGAAAGTAAAGAGGCGAAAGAAAAGGCTCGATTGATTCAAGCTAAAGGGTTGTTATGGAGTTTAGGAAGTTACGTGTTTGAAACTGGAGATAAAGGATTGAAAGATGAGTTGTCAAAAAGAATTAAGGGGGTGGATCTGGATTCTCCAAGTCTGGAATTGCTTGATGATATCGACGTGGCTAATTTGTTAAATGGTTATTTCCGATTATTTATGCCAGATTTATCAGAGTTAGATAGAGCTACTTATGT
>OOAG01002331.1_pt1 | contig 12628 bp, 9 predicted proteins | sample 1671461 | NCBI WGS metagenome assembly OOAG01 (sample SAMN06348159, study PRJEB24527) | human gut metagenome | biome: human gut; feature: ankylosing spondylitis patient; material: feces | host: Homo sapiens | place: China | collected 2015-10 | reverse complement strand
GCGCTCTTGACGCGGCGGTTGGGGTCATCAGGATATTTCTCAATGAGGTAGTCGTCCAGCTTGATGAGGTTGGGCAGACCGCTCTCCATAATATTATAGGTATCCAGCAGCAGGCTGACGGAATCCGGGTAGGTATCGGCGAAGGCCTTGAAGGCATCGAACTCGGTCGGGAAGAACTCGATGAAGCTGTGGGCCACGGTACCCACAGCCTTGACCTCAGAGCCGTACTTCATCTCGGCCAGACAGTTGGCCGTACCGATGCAGCCGCCCAGAACGGCAGCATAAGCGCCGTCGTTGCCTGCGCTCTCGCCCTGTGCGCGGCGGGTGCCGAACTCCATGACGCTGCGGGGGGTGTGGGTGTTGAGGCCGGTGACGCGGGTGGCCTTGGTGGCGATGAGGCTGTGGAAGTTCATGGTCTGGAGCAGGTAGGTCTCGATGAGGATAGCGCCCACGAGGTCGCACTCGATGCGCACCATCTGCACATGGGGGTAGCAGACCGTACCTTCGGGCAGAGCGTACATATCGCCCTTCCAGCGGTAAGTGCGCAGATACTCGCAGAACTCCTCACTCATGCCCTTGGTGCGCAGCCAGTGGACATCCTGCTCATTGAAGTGGTAGTTCAGCAGGAAGCGGGTCAGCTTGCGCTGGCCGGCGCTGATGGAGTAGCCCTGGTTATCCGGGTTCTTGCGGAAGAACATATCAAACACAAGGGTCGTATCCTTAAAGCCGTTCAGAAACAGGCAGTTGGCCATAGTGAATTCGTAAAAATCAACGACCATTGCCGGATTGTCGTAGTCCTCATCCGGGATATACGGCACAACTTTGATCTCGCTCATGAAAAGTTTCCTCTCTTTTTTCCGCGCACCCCTGCGGCGGGTGCAGCCAAACAAACTCTGCGCTGCCGCGCGTTTCGTCCTGTCATGACAGGATGTTTGTACCACTATAGCATCTTTGGCGGGCAGACGCAAGAGGTTTTGGCAAAAAATGACGACAGCCAGAAAAAATGTTTTTTACGAAATCTTTACCAGCACCTCCGGCAGTGCTCTTCTGTCCTTGGATGAATCACGGGCATCGATGCCGTCCGGATATGCAAAAAGCACCCGCAGCGCCTTTCCGTGCTGCGGGTGCTTTGATATTTCAGATTCAGCCGTTGATGATGTTCGGGGTCGCATTCTTCAGCACGACGTCGTGGCTGCCGCCCTCAACGATGGAGGTGGAGGAAACGACGGTCAGCTTAGCCTTCTGCTGCAGCTCAGGGATGGAGAGTGCGCCGCAGTTGCACATGGTGCTCTTCACCTTGTACAGGGTGGTCTGGACGCCGTCGGCCAGCGGACCGGCGTAAGGAACATAGCTGTCCACGCCTTCCTCGAAGCTCAGCTTGGTGGAGCCGCCGAGGTCATAGCGCTGCCAGTTGCGGGCGCGGTTGGAGCCCTCGCCCCAGTACTCCTTCATATACTGGCCATTGATGCGCACCTTGTTCGTGGGGCTCTCGTCGAAGCGGGCGAAGTAGCGGCCCAGCATGACGAAGTCAGCGCCCATGGCCAGTGCAAGGGTGATGTGGTAGTCGTGGACGATGCCGCCGTCAGAGCAGATGGGCACATAGATGCCGGTCTCCTTGTAGTACTCGTCACGGGCCTTGGCAACCTCGATGACAGCAGTAGCCTGACCACGGCCAATGCCCTTGGTCTCGCGGGTGATGCAGATGGAGCCGCCGCCGATGCCGATCTTCACGAAGTCTGCACCAGCCTTTGCGAGGAAGCGGAAGCCCTCGGCATCCACGACATTACCTGCGCCCACCTTCACGGTGTCGCCGTAGTGCTCACGGATCCAGCCGATGGTGCGGCTCTGCCACTCGGAGTAGCCCTCAGAGGAGTCGATGCAGAGGACATCCACACCGGCCTCCACCAGAGCAGGCACGCGCTGGGCGTAGTCGCGGGTGTTGATGCCGGCACCGACGACATAGCTCTTGTTCTTGTCCAGCAGCTCGTTGGCATTCTTCTTGTGGGAATCGTAGTCCTTGCGGAAGACGATATACTTCAGGTTGCCCTCGGCATCCACCAGAGGCAGGGTGTTGATCTTGTTGTCCCAGATGATGTTGTTGCAGTCGTGCAGGGAGGTGTTCTCCGGGGCAGTGACCAGCTTCTCGATGGGGGTCATGAAGGTGGTGACAGGAGCGTCATCGGGGGTGTGGTTGACGCGGTAATCGCGGGAGGCCACGATGCCCAGCAGCTTGCCGTTAGGAGTGCCGTCAGCAGTGATGGCGATAGTGGAGTGACCGGTGCGGGCTTTCAGCTCCAGCACATCGTGCAGGGTGGCAGTGGGGGCCAGGTTGGAGTCGGAAACAACGTAACCGGCCTTGAAGCTCTTGACGCGGCGGACCATAGCGGCCTCGTTCTCGATGCTCTGGGAGCCGTAGATGAAGGAGACGCCGCCCTGGCGGGCCAGCGCGATGGCCAGCTTATCGCCGGAGACAGACTGCATGATGGCGCTGATCATGGGGATATTCATTTCCAGCGGGCAGTTCTCCTCGCCCTTGCGGTACTTGACCAGCGGGGTCTTGAGGCTGACAGCCGTGGGGACATTCTCAGCAGAAGAGTAGCCCGGCACCAGCAGGTACTCGCCAAAGGTACGGGAGGGTTCTTCGTAAAAATAAGCCATATTCAAACTCCTTTTCTCTTAACGCATCCGCAGCGGATCATATCAAACAACATCAAAACAATTTCATGTTTTCGACTTAGGAATTGATTGTATATACTTTACCACAAACCCACGCGGAATACAAACCCCTGCCCCGCCAAACTTTATAAATGTCCTTTGCAGAAAAACAGGCAAATTGACCTAAGGTCATACTTTCCCTTGCTGTGGGCCGATTTTTCCGGATTTTCGGACGCAAAAAAGCCCGTCTGAAACCAGACGGACTCTTTTGCACACGAAGCGGAATATCGCCTGTGCGGTGTCGGCCGGCAGCTGCGAAGGAGAACAGCCGGAGGAGGATGGCGGACACCCGATATTCCAAAAAACAAGAAGAAAAAGATTTCATGATCCAGAAGGGTCTTGCCCTCTCTGTAACCATATTGTAACTCTTTTGAAGGACTTTTGCAATAGTTTTTTGTAATTTCTTTGTAATTATTTTTGTAAAGATTCTGTGACAGAGCTTCCGAATTCCAGATAGCACTCAAAGGCTGCGTGCTCCTCCCTCCGGCCCAGCAGATACCAGCCGTTTCCTGAGGGGGCATAGAACACCTGCACGGTCTGGCCCATCGGCACTTCACGGTGGTACTTGATGGAAGCGAAGGACAGCGGCGCAGACTCCACGACCTCCTGCGGCAGAGCGTCGCAGGCGATGTCCAGATAGAGGGAGTTGTTGATATGGCCGTTGAGGTCACACATGGAATAGCTGGCGCGGCGCTCCCCTGCCGCCGTCAGCGGCTGGCTCTTGTGGACGATCTGGGGCAGTTCTTCGGGCAGGTCGTCGTTCTGGAAGTCCGGCATCGTCCAGCCGGGGGTGCGCAGGATGCGCCCTGCCTCAGTGTCCACGATCATCCAGCGGCAGTCCACGAGGGCCAGCTTCTCCCCTGTTTCGCTGGTGATGGTGGTCAGCCGTTTCATCGTGCCTTTCTTGAACGCCTCACAGGCCGTGGTCAGGTTGATCTTCTCCGCACGGCCCGGCATCCGCCAGACCCTGAGGGCCTGCTTGCCCACGAGGAATGCGCTGCGGCGCTCCCTGAAAAAGGCGTGGTCCATGCCGTAAGCCCGGGCATGGTCTGCCGACACCTGCTCCACATACCGGAACAGAGCGCTGGGCTTCAGGCAGCGGCGGAAGTCGCTGTCGCCGTCCAGTACGGTTATCTGCTCCGTATAGCTTCTGTATTCACTCATATTCTTTCCCTTTCCTTATAAAAAGGGACTGTACGCCTCCGCACAGCCCCCTCAGGTTCAATACATATTGCGCGTTTTCCTGCGCACCTTGCGCCAGATATTGAAGCAGGCCAGAGCCAGCATCGCCGCCAGCAGCATCAGGAACAGATACCCGCTGCCGCCCTCGTCGTAGCTCTTCATCTCGCTCCACTTCACGTCCAGCTCGCTGTTGACCTCATCGCTCAGGGCAGTGAACACCTCTTCTTTGGCCGCAATGTCCTCGGAGGGGTACGCGATCTCGCTGTACTTGAGGTCTTCATCCAGAATATCCCACACACAGTGCATGGGGGTGGTGTAGCCGATATACTCGATATTGGCCTTGCCGACGTCCGGTTCACACATGAAGTTGATGAACATCTCTGCAGCTTCCTCGTGCTCGCTGGTGGCGGGGATGGCCATGCTGTCCACCGACAGCACCGTTCCCTCCTCAGGGAACACCCAGGCCAGGTCGGGGTTGTCGTCGATCATGGTGATGGCGTCGCCGGAGTAGTAGACGCCGACGGCCGCCTCGCTGCCGATCATCTTATCGAAGATCTCGTCCATGACATAGGCCTGCACCAGAGGCTTCTGGGCTTTCAGCTCGTCCACCACAGCATCCACATCCTCCGTGGTCTGGGGGTTGACGCTGCTGCCGCTCTTGAACGCACCGATGGCGTAGGCGTCGCGGCTGTTGTTGAACATCAGGATGTTGCCTGCATACTTCTCGTCCCACAGGTCTGCCCAGCTGGTGGGGGCCTCGTCTACCATCTTTGTATTGTAGATGATGCCAGTGGTGCAGAGGGTGTAAGGCACGGTGTAGGCATTCTCGGGGTCATAGTCCCCGTTGCGGTACTCCTCGTCGATGTTCTGGAAGTTCGGGATGTTGCTGTAGTCCAGCGGCATCAGCATCCCTTCGCTTATCATCTTGGCGACCATGTAGTCCGACGGGATGATGACATCGTAGTTGGCCGCGCCGGACTTCAGCTTGGCGTAGAGGGACTCGTTGGAGTCGAAGGTGGTATAGTTGACCTTGATGCCGGTCAGCTTTTCAAAGGCCGCCACCACGTCCACACTGTCGTCGGAACCGTTGGAGATATACTCGCCCCAGTTGTAGACATTCAGGGTGACGTTCTGGCCCTTGAAGCGGGTCCAGTCGTAGTCATTCGAAACAGAAATGTCCTCTGTGACCTCGATCTGTCCCGCGGCCAGAGCCGACAGCGGCATGGTCAGCGCCAGCACAGCCGTCAGCAGAAGAATGACGAAACGCTTCATTTGACATCTCCCCCTCTCAGTGCGCGCTGGTCGCGGCGGTAGCCGCGGCTCTCCATGGCGTTGGAGATGAGGATGATGCTCAGAATGACCACGAACATGATGGTGGACAGCGCGTAGATCTCCGGGCTGACCTTCTTGCGGGTCATGGAGTAGATGGCGATGGGCAGCGTCTCCACCGTACCGCAGTTGAAGTAGGAGATCATGAAGTCGTCGATGGAGTAGGTCAGGCTGATGAGGAAGCCCGACAGGATGGCCGGGCTGATCTCGGGCAGGATGACCTTGAAAAATGCCTGCCGGGGGTCACAGCCGAGGTCCAGCGCCGCCTCAAACAGCTTGATGTCCAGCTGTTTGAGCTTGGGCGTGACATTGAAGATGACATACGGCACGTTGAATGCGATATGGGCAATGAGCAGCGTAGGGAAGCCCATGGATGTTGCCGGGCAGGAAGTCCAGCTCAGACGCAAAGCGCTGGTATGCCACAAAGAGCATCATCAGGGAGATACCGGTGATGATCTCGGGGTTGACCGTGGTGATATAGGTGATATTCGTCACCAGCAGGCGGCTCTTGCGCCCCATGGAGGCGATGCCCAGAGACGCCGCAGTCCCCAGCACGGTGGCGATGACTGCCGAGAACAGTGCCAGATACAGCGACACCCACAGCGCGTGCAGGATGGACTCATTGTGGAGCAGGCTGGTGTACCACTTAAAGGTAAAGCCGGTAAAGAGGGCGTAGCCCTTGCTCTGGTTGAAGCTGAACACGACCATGTACGCGATGGGCAGGTACATGAAGCAGAAGAACAGGATGACGTAGGCGCGCTGCATCAGACGCAGATGTTTCGTTTTCATCAGGACACACCCTCCATCTCATCCTCGTCGAAGCTGGACGTAAAGCTCATGCAGAGCAGCACAATGACCATCAGCACGAGGCTCATGGCAGAGCCGACATTGAGGTTGTAGCTGTTGCCGAGGAACTGCATCTCGATCAAATCGCCGATGAGCAGGTTGGAACCGCCGCCCAGCATACGGCTGATGACGAAGGTGGACACCGCCGGGACGAACACCATCGTGATGCCGGTGCTGATGCCGGGGATGCTCATGGGGATGAGCACCCGGAACAGCGTCTTGGTGGTGGAAGCGCCCAGGTCCTGCGCTGCCTCCACGATGCTCTGGTCGATTTTGGTCATGCTGGTGTAGAGGGGCAGGATCATATACGGCACATAGTTGTACACCATGCCCAGCACCACAGCGCCGGAGGTATTCAGCATGTTGTAGGGTCCGAGGCCGAAGACGCCCAGAACGGCGTTCACAGGGCCGTTGAGGCTCAGCAGACCCATCCATGCGTAGGTACGGAGCAGGAAGTTCATCCACATGGGCAGCATCACCAGCATCAGCATGATGTGCTGCTTGTTGACGCGCAGCCGGGAGAGGAAATAGCCCACCGGGAACGCGATAATGAGGCAGATGACGGTGGAGATGAGGGCCAGCAGCAGGCTGCGGGCGAACACCGAGCCATAGCCGCTGACAGTCACCAGATTGTCCAGCGTAAAGCTGCCGGCGGAGTCGGTGAGGGCGTAATACACCACGATGAACAACGGCACCACCGTGAACAGCACCATCCATACAAAGTACGGATAGGCCAGTTTCTTATCGTAAATCTTCATGCAGCCTCACCCCTCCGAACGCGACATGATATGGATCTCGTTGGGGCCGATGCGCATACCGATGGTCTCACCGGGCGTGCAGGCGCGGGTGGAATGGATGAGCCACTCGCGGCCCTCGCACTCCACATGCATCTCGAAGTGGACGCCCTTGAAGATGACGTCATTGACGACGCCCACCAGCTGGCCTTCCACCGGGGAGACCACTTCGATGTCCTCAGGGCGGACGACCACCTGTACGCTCTCCTCCCGGGCAAAGCCGCGGTCCACGCAGGGGAACTCGACGCCCGAGAAGGAGACGAGAAAATCGCGGTGCATCACGCCGTCCACGATGTTGGAGTCACCGATGAAGTCGGCGACAAAGGCGTTCTTGGGCTCGTTGTAGATGTCCTCGGGGGTGCCGATCTGCTGCACCTTGCCGCCGTTCATGACGACGACGGTGTCGGACATGGTCAGGGCTTCTTCCTGGTCGTGGGTGACGTAGATAAAGGTGATGTTCATCTCGCGCTGCAGGCGCTTGAGTTCCAGCTGCATCTCTTTGCGCAGCTTGAGGTCCAGGGCGCCCAGAGGCTCGTCGAGAAGCAGGATCTCCGGCTCATTGACCAGGCTGCGGGCGATGGCCACGCGCTGCTGCTGGCCGCCGGACATCTGGCCGATGCTGCGGCGCTCGAAGCCCTTCAGGCCCACGACTTCCAGCATATCCCGCACCTTGCGGCGGATGGTCTCTTCGTCCATCTTCTTGAGGCGGAGGCCGAAGGCCACATTCTCAAAGACGTTCAGGTGGGGGAACAGCGCGTATTTCTGGAACACGGTGTTCACCGGACGCTTGTAGGGCGGTACTCCTGTGATGTCCTCTCCTTTCAGCAGCACTTTGCCGGACGTCGGCTCCAGAAAGCCCGCGATGAGGCGGAGGGTGGTGGTTTTGCCGCAGCCGGAGGATCCCAGCAGCGTCACAAACTCTTTGTCATGGATGTCGAGGTTCAGCCCATCCAGGATGCGCTGACCATCAAATTCCACTACGATGTCTCGCAGCGAAACGATCACCGAGTTGTTCATTTTTTTCCTATATCCTCCTTGTAACTCAGATACGAAAAAAGACAGGGTATCTGCCCCATCCTCTCGTACCAGGGTGACCCAGCCCCGCACAACATCCATGACGACCGTAACATTGCGCAGTTATTCTGCCCTGTCTTGTCTATCTTAAACAATCTTTGTCAAAATGTCAATCACTCTGCTGATGTTTGCCGAAACTTTGACTCCGAGGGGTCTTTTCCCACCCGGGTTTTACATCAATTTTGCATATAGCGTTTCCTTACACAGCATAAAAGCACCTGCAGTGCAGAACTGCGGGTGCTTTTGGGATAAATTCTCAGGTGTCGGCTTTCAGCTGCCGGGCCGTCAGGCAGAGGGCCTGCACGGTCTGGCCGTCCACGGTGTAGACAGAGCTGTCGCCCGACACCATCATATAATAGCCGTCGGTGCCGATGGCATACGTCAGGGTGACAGTGCCGTCAGCTGTCGTCACCTCTGCCGTCACCAGCGGGGCGTCGAAGCCGCAGGCGGAAGGGTCGGCGGCAGTATCCTGCCCGGTGACATAGCTGGCCAGTGCGGCCAGCAGAGCGTCCGTCTTGTCGGCATCCAGCGCGTCGTCCGGCTCGTCGGTGAGCTGCCAGACGGTCTGGTAGGTGGTGCTGTCGGCCTCCGTGGGCTGGGAGACAGCCTGCACTTTGACCGTCTCGCCGCTTTGGAGGGTGTAGCTCACAGCCTCGATGTCCGAGACGGTGATACCCGCCGGGCTGAACGCCCCGAAGAGCTCCGCCTTTGTCTGCTCCATGCAGCGGAACTTGGCCGCGTCCACGGTGTAGACAGCGTCGCCGCCCTCCCGCCGGACGTACACATCGCCGGTGACGAGGTTCTCCGCTCCCACGGTAAGGGTGGTGCTCTCCCCCGCCGCCGAAACATTTACGACAAGCTGGGGCGCGTCGAAGCCGTAGTCCTCTCCGGGCTGCGCCTCGAGCTGGCGCTTGGCCTTCATGCCTGCCAGCGCGGTGCGGATGGTGCTGCAGGCCGAATCGTCCAGATGGTAGGCCGGGTCCTCGGTCAGCGTCCAGCCGTCATCAGAGGGCCGGAGCGTCAGCGTCTCGCCGCCATACTGGATGGAGACGCTTTCCAGCGTGGCGGTGGTCCCATCCAGCAGCGGGATGCTGCCGTCCTCGGCCTCACTGGCGGCCTGTTCGGCCTTCTGGTTCGCGTGGGTCAGCAGGGCCAGCGCCGCCCCGGCGGCGAGGACGAATACCAGCAAAACGATGAGGGTACGCCGTTTTGTTTTCATGGTGTGCCTCCTTACTTGCGGCGGCGCAGCAGCACCACCACTGCGCCCACGGCCAGCACAGCCGCCGGGAGGATGAGGACGAACACCAGACCCAGCACAGCGGCGGTGTGGCCCGAGATGGTGATGGGCGTAGCTTCCAGCGCCTTGGACTCTACGAGGGTGGTCCCCTCCTGCCCGGCCAGAGAGGCTGCGCAGCCCTGCAGGAAGGTCACGTTGCCGGGAACAGTCTGGTAGACGGCCTCGTTGTCCATGTTGCCGCAGTTGACCCAGATGACCTCTGCGCCGGTGCTGTTATTGGAAGCATAGGCTGCCAGCGCAAAGGGGCCGTCGGGGTCGCCGTCTTCCTGCTCGGCGGTGGTCATCTCATAGCCCGCCGCCTTGCTGTAGGAGCTCTCGGTGCTGACCAGCAGAGCTTCCGAGGCGATGCCCTCCGTCTCGGTGATGGTGATGCCCTGCGCCATCTGCAGCAGGACGCGGCGGCTGGTGTCGATGCCGTCCAGTGTACCGCTCTCCGTGTCGGTGGCGTAATCCGGCAGCAGATAGTAGGGGTAGCCGTTCAGATAGTGGCCGCTGTCCCCTTCCACTACGAGTCCGGGCGTCCGGGTCAGTCCAAACTCGGCCATCAGGGCGTCAAGATTCGGGGTGGAGTAATAGCTGTCGGTGGTGAGCATCAGATGTCCGCCATTTTTCAGGTAGGCGCGCAGGGCCGACATCTCATCCACGAGGCCGCCCGCCGATGCAAAGTCCTGCTGCGGGTCATTGATGATGAGCAGGTCGCAGTCGTCCGGGATGGTGTCCGTCAGCAGGTCGAGGGGGCTGACGGAGAGGTTCTGGCCTTCCAGCGCGTCGGTCAGGGTGTCGGTGAGGCGCTGTTCGCCGTGGTTCGTCGTGTAGTAGGCGTGGAGCTCTTCGCCGCTGGTGATGCGGTAGATGGCAGCCGTGAGCTTATTTTCGCCGCCAAAGGTCACGCTGTAGCTGCCGGTGGTGTAGTAGTCGGAGTAGTCATAATCGTAGAGGTCGGACGCCGCCAGCACGGCGCTCTTCTCCCCCGAGACGAGGATGAGACTGCCGTTCTCAGCCGACTGCACGCCGTACTGGGCGGCGAAGGTCGGGTAGACGGCGGGGTCTTTCGTCTCCCACTTGATGTGGCTGCTCTCGGAGGCATAGCGGTCCAGCAGCTTTGTGATGATGGCGTCCTCGCTGCCCGTCTCGGCCAGATAGTAGATGGTGACATCCTGCGTCAGGGCGTGGGCGATGTCCTTGGAGCTGCCGCTGAGGGTGTAGAGCCCGGCTTCCGAGAGGTCGAACTCGGTGTACTTCGTCGGGACGGTCCGGACGATGAGGTTGAGCAGGACGGCCAGCACGACCACCAGCACCGTGACCGCCGAGGCATAGATGCCGCTGCGCAGCCGCAGACGTTCCAGCGGGCCTGCGCTCTTTTTCTCAAATTTCTTCATAGTCTGCCCCCTCTCAGTTCCAGCGGCGCTTCTCGATGCCCTGCGCCGTAAAGAAGAGGAAGAGCACCGTCACCGTCAGATAATAAACCAGCGTCGGGATGGAAAAGCTGTTGTTGACGAACTCCTCAAAGGGCGCAAACAGGCAGAGGGCGCTCAAGACAGCACTGAACGCTTCGGTGAGCCATGCGCTGCGCAGCAGGAACAGAGCGCTCAGCCCGGCGCAGAGGGCCGCAAAGCAGAAGCAGCCCAGCGTGAAGCTCCGGGTGCGCAGGCCCACCGCAAGGGAGGCTCCCGCCGACAGAGCCGTAAAGACCACCAGCGCCACGGCACTTCCGGCGTTGAACATACTGCGGAGGCTGGGCATCATATAGGCCAGCAGCAGAGCCGAAAAGCCCATGACTGCCGCGATGATCTGGTTCTCCGTGAGGCCGGAGCAGAACTCGCAGACGGCGATGGCCGCACAGCCCAGCAGGAAATAGCACAGCAGCGCGGCGAAATTTGCCCCGCAGGCCGAGGCCGTGCCGCCCAGCAGCCAGAGCACGACGATCATGATGCCGTCGGCCAGACAGGGCAGCGCGAACACGGTGCAGAGGGCCAGATACTTGCCCACCACGATGCCCCACACAGACACCGGGCTGGTGAGAAGGAGCTGGTCGGTGCGGGCGCGGCGCTCTTCGGCCAGCGAGCGCATGGCCAGCACCGGGAAATAGAGCAGCAGCATGAAGATCGTGCGGTAGAGCGTATAGTAGCCAAAATCCGTCAGGCCGTAACCGAGGTTCAGGGCCAGAAAATAGATACCGGAAGCCGCCAGCAGAAAGGCCGTGAGCACATAGCCCATCATGCCGTGAAAAAAGCTGCGCAGCTCCCGCTTGTAGATGGCAAGCATCGAATCAGTCCTCCTTTTTATCCGAAGTCTCTTCCGGAGCCGTCAGCTCAAGGAAGAGCTCTTCCAAATCGCGCTCTTCGGTGGCAAGGTCCACGACAGCGGCCAGATGCCCCTGCGACAGGATGAGCGCCTTATCACAGACGGCCTTCACCTCACTGAGGATGTGGCTGGACAGGATGACCGTGTGGGTGCGGCCCAGCTCCCGGATGAGGCGGCGCAGCTCGATGACCTGCGCCGGGTCGAGGCCCACGGTGGGTTCGTCCAGAATGATGAGCTGCGGACTGCCCAGCAGCGCCTGCGCCACGCCCACCCGCTGGCGGTAGCCCTTCGAGAGGCTGCGGATGAGCCGGGGCAGGACATCTTCCAGACCGGTACGGCGGGCGACAGACTGCACCTGTGCCGGGCGGTCGGCTTTCTTGACGCCTTTCAGTTCGGCGGCAAAGTCGAGGTACTCGGCCACCGTCATCTCCGGGTAAAGGGGCGGCTGTTCCGGCAGATAACCCACGCAGGCTTTGGCGGCGTCGGCTTCCTCGGGCAGCGGATGGCCCGCCACCGTCACCTGTCCCTCCGTGGCGGCGAGGTAGCCGGTGAGGATGTTCATGATGGTGGACTTGCCGGCACCGTTCGGCCCCAGCAGGCCGTAGATGACGCCGTCCTCCACCGTGAAAGAGATGTCGTCCACTGCAAGGCGGCTGCCGTATTTCTTGGTGAGGTGGGATACTTCTATCACAAAAAACGCTCCTTCTCTGCGGGTGTCCCCGGGAATATCTGCATCATTTTAGCCCGAAAATGTGTCAGAAATAAGATAAACCTGTGTGCGTTTCCAAATATTGTTTCTTTTTCGCTGATACGGCAGTTTTCGCGGCCGGACGCAAAAAGAGCGCCGCTCCCCGCAAAGGGAACGACGCTCTTGGAAGCCTTGTAATTGTTGCAATTACTTACGGCCGAAACGCTTGTTGAAGCGCTCAACACGTCCGCCGGTGTCGACCAGCTTCTGCTTACCAGTGTAGAAAGGATGGCACTTGGAGCAAACTTCGACGTGGATCTCGGGCTTGGTGGAACGAGTCTTGATGACGTTGCCGCATGCGCAGGTGATGGTGCAGTCAACGTAGTTCGGATGGATACC
>OOAG01002330.1_pt1 | contig 12633 bp, 11 predicted proteins | sample 1671461 | NCBI WGS metagenome assembly OOAG01 (sample SAMN06348159, study PRJEB24527) | human gut metagenome | biome: human gut; feature: ankylosing spondylitis patient; material: feces | host: Homo sapiens | place: China | collected 2015-10 | reverse complement strand
TTTTTTTTTTTTAATGATACGGCGACCACCGAGATCTACACTCTTTCCCTACACGACGCTCTTCCGATCTGGTTTTGGAAGTAACAGGCGTTTGCGAAGGAGAAATACGTACCGTTTCTGTTGAAGCCGGTTATCGTTGCCGGCACCGGATAGAAGCGGTTTTTCAATTGCCTTTGATCTTCCGTTCCATGATTTGGCATTTGGTGGGGGAGGGGATGTTTTTCTTTGCTTTTATCGGGTGTTTGGTATGGTTATGGAAAGCGATTCGTCTGACATGGCAAAGCGCAAATGTGCAGACCATGGGGATAGCCCATTTGGAACATGAATTGAAGAAACCTTTAGCTGCAGTTACTTCGGCATTAGAAGGAATTGTGAACCGGAAGAACCGGGAATTGACGGCGATACAGGAAGAAAAACTGAAAATGGTGGAAGTGCGCATCCGCAAAATGGCAGAGATTACCGATACCATGTTGGTGACCTTGAAAAACAGCCGGTTGGAGGTGGAGCGGGTTTCGGTGGATATCGTTCAGGAAATCGGGATGGTGGCAGAGATGTTTAGAATATTGTATCCGTATGCGAGGTTGGAATTTCAGGTGGAAACAGGAGAAGAGAAACCCTTGCTCGACCAGGTTTATTTTAATTATCTTGTGATCAATTTGGTCGATAATGCTATTAAATATGGTGGAGATGAACCTTGGGTGAAAGTTGTTTTTTACCGGGAAAATTGGGATTGGGTACTGACGGTAACAGACCGGGGAATCGGGATGCCGGAAAGAGTGTTGAAACGGATATTCCGACAGTTTTACCGGGTGAAAGATAAAAAAGTAAAGAATAAAACCGGTTTTGGATTAGGACTGGCTTTTGCTAAGAAAGTGGTGAATGCTTATGGAGGGGAGATCCGGGTGGAAAGTGCTCCGGGAAAAGGCAGTCGGTTTGAAGTCCGGATAAAAGCAGAATAAAATGGCGATTATTAAAGTATTGTGTGCGGAAGATGATCGGTTGATGAGGTTGGAAATGAAGGAGAAAATGACAGCAAAAGGCTGGGAGGTAATTGAGGCGGTAGATGGGAAGGAAGCTTTGGTGAAGTACAAAAAGTATCGGCCGGATATTGTCGTTTTGGATGTGAATATGCCGAAACGATCGGGACTCGAAGTATTGCAGTTGATTCGGGTAAACGATTTGCAGACACCTGTCGTGATCTATAGTTCGCTGGCAGAGGAGAAGGATTTGAAAATTGGCCTTTGTCAGGGAGCACAGGTCTATCTGGTAAAGAATTACAGTGTGGCTCTTCTATTAGAACAGGTGGAACGGTTGATTGGGAAAACTGCCTCTTCGGTGATCGGTTTGACGGATAACATCACTTATGATTTTGCTAAAGCTGAGTTGTGTATTGGGGAACAACGGCAGAAATTGACCATGCTCGAAAGTAAGGTATTTGCCATACTGTGCAAGAATAAAAATAGGTTGTCGCCCAGGGAAGTCCTTTTACTGGCCGGTTGGATTAGTACGGCTTATAATTACGAATCACAGTTGAATAAAGTGATCCGGAAATTGAGAAAATTACTGATGAGGGAAAATCAGGTTAAAATTATACTGGATAAAGGTAATGGATATTGGCTGAAAACGGAGGAGGATATACATATTTGATTTGTCTATGAAAACCTTTTTTTTATTTGTCGCATTCCTGATTTTTACTTCTTGTCATAACGGCAATACGAACGTATCTACAGGAAATAATACGATTATTTATGACTTTCCGGTCACGCAAATTGCCGAAAGTGAAAAGATAGATCTGGAAATTATAGGGATAAACGATCTTATGGTTATAGATACCCTTTTGTTTGCCTTTAAAGCGAGTGGTTATAATGATTTTTTCGAAATATATTCGACTAATAACTGGCAATACTTGGGAAAATTCCTTTCTCAGGGCAGAGGCCCTGATGAGTTTCTATCTGTGCAATTTTCCCAGGATTATTTTTTTAAAGATGACAATCTGGTTCTATGGATCTCGGATGGGGCTTTACAAAAACGGGCATTATTAAACATTACCCAATCCCTCCGGATTGGCCGGACTGTATGTGATACCATTTTCCGGATTACTTCAGATTGTAGTTATTTTCAAGTAAACGACTCCATGGTGCTTTTACAAAAATATGTCCCTGGTAATATCTGTCTTTCCGTGCAAAATCAACATACCGGCCAAACGATCCAGGAATATGAATTTTTGAAATCCTATATCCCGAAATCGATTCCTATGCCTTTATTGAGCATGGGAATAACCAGGCATCCGGAGAAAGATTTGTTTGCTGGCAATATGTTGTTTTTTAATCAAATAAATGTATTTTCCAGTGATATGAAAACCAATTTTTCTCTGTCTTATCAACCTCCCATCGATATTTTTGAGACAGCCCACTTGCCGGAATCAGATTTTATTCTGTATTATTCGTCATTACAAGTTTCTTCGGAATATATCTACGCGCTTTATGTTAATAAGAAAGATAATTTATTTTCTCATGCGGAAGGAGAGACTGAAATTCACGTATTCAATTGGAAAGGAGCCCCTATAGCTAGAATCCGGATCCCCGACAATATCATCTATTTTACAGTGGATGAAAAGCATCATTATATATACGGATTAAAAGGTAACGAGGAATTATACCGGTATAAATTTGAATTATGAAAATAAAGTATCTAGTGATTATTTTCACTGTGTATACCCTCACCTCCTGCCACTTTTTCGGACAGGATGCAAGGATGACTTTAGCCTGGTATAATCGGGAAATGATACTTCCCTCCGGATTGCCATGCAAGATGATGGGAAAAGATACAGTATGCAGGGCGACCGCACCAAAATTCCTCTAAAAAGTTTATCATTGCAAAATGAATACCTCTAATTATTTTTCAGAAGTGACAGATCCTCGTGTAACAGGTCGCTGTCTACCTTTGTTGTCAGATATATTAATGATAGGTTTGTGTACTTATCTGACAGGCGGAACAGATTATGAAGATATGCGTCTGTTTGCTTTAGAGCGTGGAGAAATGTTGAATGATTTGCTTTCTCTACCAAACGGTGTACCATCGGAAGATACGTTTGAGCGTGTATTCCAGCGTATTGAACCATCAGAATTGGAACATTGTCTTCGCAGTTATGGTAAATCAATCCTGTCTGATTTATCAGAAAAGCAGATTGTTATAGATGGAAAGAAACAAGGTGGGACATCTCCGACTTCCACAGGAAATAAAGGTCTGTATATCCTGAATGCTTGGGTAATCGAGAATAGGTTCTGTATCTCTCAAGGAAAGGTAGAAGACCAGTCTAATGAGATAACAGCCATCCCTGCTGTCTTGTCGGAGATTGACATTGAAGAGGCGATTGTCTCCATAGATGCCATGGGGACACAGCGAGAGATCGTTGACTTAATACTTGATAAGAAAGGCCATTATTTGTTGTCGGTAAAGGGCAATCAGAAATCTCTGTATGAAGATATTGAATGTGCATTTAAAGTAAACGGCGGCCTTGATAAAGATACGAGCGTAGATAAAGATCATGGAAGGATAGAGGTCAGGAAGTGCTGCATTCTTCCTGCAAGGGAATATCTGCTTGCGGAAACTATTCGATCCTGGAGGGGACCGGGCACGATTATAAAAATAGAGTCAAGTCGGGAAATAAACGGGAAGACAACCAATGAAACCAGATATTATATCAGTGATGAGATCGGATTAAGCGCGTCTTACTTTCAAAAGCTGATAAGGGGACACCGGAGCATTGAAAACCAACTTCATTGGCACCTGGATGTTACTTTTAAAGAGGATAATTGCAGGGCAAGGAAAGGATACTCCTCGCAAAACTTGTCAGTGCTTAGAAAAGTAGCTTTACATATCGTATCAGAACAAAAAGACAAACTGAGTCTAAAAAGAAGACTTTACAAAGCAGCCTTGGATATTAACTATTTAAGAAAATTATTGGGATACTAATCTGATTTTCTAAATCATAAAAAGAGGCCTCTTTATGGAAAGAGACCTCTTATAAGATCTCACGAATCATAGTCAAGAGACTTTGGTTTGCAAAATCTTCACGTAAAAAATCCAGTCGTTAAGGTTCTATTTTCATATGTTAAGACTTTTCTATCTGCAAGATTACCTTTATTCCCCAATTACACAACTTTTTTTGAAATATTTTAATGATTTATGCCACAAAACATATTTTAATAGAAATTTTGGTGCGGTTGCCCTGGTATGCAAAAAGCCGATTTTTAATTTTAGGGCGAAAAATATAGGTGTTTTACTGTATGTTAAGAAAATATTAATGGTCTGTTAAGTTTTTTTTTTTTTTTTTTTTGGAATGTCAAAAAAGTTTGATATGTTTACTGCAGGTTCCTAGATGAGTTGGAGTATATGCTCATGTAAAGCGTACGATAAAACTGAGCGTGCTTCCCCGGGTTTGACGGCTCGGCGCAAATGCATTCTGAATATGGACAGGCATTTGTATTTGTTATTAACTATTTTTAGACCTAAACCTATTTTTATGAGAAAACGATTGTATTTGTTGCTTGCATTCCTTTGGATGGGGGTATGCATGCTGAGTGCGCAGACGAAAAATGTTTCAGGACGTATCTTGTCTGCAGAAAATGATGAACCGATAGCCGGTGCTACGGTATTGGTCAAGGGTACATCTATCGGGGTGGTTTCTGATGCACATGGGCATTTTACGCTGAAAGTGCCGGAATCTGCTACCGAATTAATAGTTTCGTTTATAGGAATGGAAACACAGGAAGTGGGAATCAAAGCGAATCTGACGATTCGGTTGAAGTCTGCCAACGAGAAATTGGATGAAGTGATGGTCGTGGCTTATGGAACAGCTAAAAAATCGAGCTTTACAGGTGCTGCAGAGGTGATAAAGAACGAACAGTTGGAAAAAATGAATGTCGTGTCTGTCACCAAAGCATTGGAAGGCACATCGCCGGGTTTGCAGGTGATGGGCGGCACCGGTCAGCCGGGCTCGGGAGCTACAGTCCGTATCCGTGGTATCGGTTCGCTGTCATCCTCTTCTGCTCCTTTGTATGTGTTGAACGGAGTTGTTTTTGACGGGGATATCAGTTCCATCAATCCGGATGATATAGAATCGATTTCAGTGTTGAAGGATGCGGCTTCGGCTGCCTTGTACGGTGCGCGTGGAGCCAATGGTGTCATTATGATACAGACCAAAAAGGGAAATGCCGAGAAGTCGACGCTGAGCGTCAAGGCTGTCTGGGGATTTTCATCCCGTGCAATTCCCGAATATTCCAGAATCGGAATAAAGGATTATTACGAGACTTCCTGGGAAGCATACAGAAATGCGTTGGTGGGGACAGGACAATCCATGGAAAAGGCTTCCGAATATGCTGCAGCCAATCTTATCAACAAGCAGCTCGGCGGCTATAACAATTATAACATTCCCGCCGATAAACTGATAAGTGCAGATGGTAAGGTGGATGCTTCCGCCCGGTTGCTCTATCATGACAATTGGGGCGATGCACTGTTCCGTACCGGGTTGAAGCAGGATTATATGCTTTCCATGAGCGGAGGCTCGGACAAGACCACCTATTATCTTTCGCTTGGCTGGCTGGACGAGGAGGGGATTATGACCCGTACGGACTATCAGCGTTTCACGGCAAGAGCGAATATTAACAGTCAGTTTACCGACTGGTTCAATCTGGAGGGAAATATGGGGTATACCAATGACAAGAGCAATCAGATGATGCAGGCAGCGGGAACATATGCCATCAACCCGTTCTTTTATTCCCGTATGATTGCTCCGATATTCCCGATTTACAAGCGCGACGAGCAAGGTAATTATATATTGGACAGTGAGGGAAACAAGGTTTTTGATTATGGAGAGAAACGCCCTTTCAACGGACGGACCAACAATCTGGCTACATTGATTCATGATGCAGTCTGGAATCAGACCGATAATTTCAATATCAACGTCACTGCCGGTACGAAGTTCTTGCGCCACTTTACTTTCAAAGTGAGCGGTAGTGCGGATATATTGAATCGCCGTTATACCAAAATGTATAACAATAAGTTCGGTGATGCAGCCAATGTCGGAGGACGAGGCAGCGTGGAGGCTTTGAGGATAGAATCGCTTACATTCAACCAGATATTGAATTTTAATAAAGAGCTCGGACTGCATAATGTATCTGCAATGGTGGGACATGAAAGTTATCGGTATGTAGAGAAGAGTGTTTTTGCACAGCGTACCGGTTTCCCATTGGAGATGTCGAATGATTTGGTATTTGGTGCGCAGTTGGAGGATGGCAGTAGCCAGACCGATGAGCATGCGATAGAAGGTTGGTTCGGGCAGGTGGGGTATGATTATGCCAATCGCTACTATATATCCGGATCTTACCGCCGGGACGGTAGTTCGCGTTTCTATAAAGACAGCCGTTGGGGTGACTTCTGGTCGGTGGGTGCATCCTGGAGAATTTCGCAGGAAGCCTTTATGAAAAATGCCAAATGGATGGACAACTTGAAGTTGAAAGTGTCGTACGGAGTGCAAGGGAATGATAATATCCTTGATGAAAATGGATATCCCTATTACTATGCATGGCAGAATTTCTTCGAGCCATATCCCAATCATGATTTTGGAGGCGTCATTCATAGCACGACAGGCAATAGGGATTTGCATTGGGAGAAAAATACCAATTTCAATGTCGGCCTTGAATTCAGTTTCCTGAACCGTATCCGTGGTGAGGTGGACTATTTTATCCGTAAGGGGGAAGATATGCTGTATGCTGTTCCTGTCCCTTATTCCACTGGGTTGCCTTCCATCATGCAGAATGCCGCATCGATGGACAACAAGGGAATAGAGCTGCAATTGTCTTTTGATATTCTAAAGGAAAGGGCATTCAAGTGGACGTTGGATTTAAATTTGACCCACTATAAGAATAAACTGACGAAGCTGACGCAAGATGAGGTTTGGGTCAGTACGAAAAAATGGGTGGAAGGCGGTTCTATCTATGATTTCTGGTTGATGAAATGGGCAGGGGTGGATGCTGAAAACGGAGATGAGTTGTGGTGGTATAAAAACGGAGATGCCTGGGAAAAGACAAATGATTATTCGTTGGCGTCCAAAGATCCGAAGAGTAAACAGTATGTAGGTTCTGCTATCCCTAAAGTATATGGCGGTTTTACCAATAATTTTTCGTGGAAGGGGTTGAACCTGTCGGTATTTTTCTCCTATTCTGTCGGAGGCAAGATGTATGACAGCAATTACCAGAGTTTGATGCATGCCGGCAGTTTGGGACATGCATGGCATAAGGATATATTGAAACGTTGGAGAAAACCGGGTGATGTGACCGATGTGCCAAGAATTGAAAAGGGTAATCGGTATATTTCAAGATCCAGCAATCGCTTCTTGAAGGATGCTTCTTACCTGTCGTTGCGTAACATCAATCTTTCCTATACGCTTCCTGCGGAGTGGAGTAGCCGTGTGGGTATGTCGTCCGTCAAGGTGTTTGTGAGCGGGGACAATCTGGTGACTTTTACAAAATTGAAAGGAATGGACCCGACCCAGGCGTTCTCCGGAGTGAGCGATAATACCTACGTGCCGAACCGAGTGGTTTCTGTTGGTTTGAATATTAATTTCTAAAATAGACAATTATGAAGATACTGTATATATTGCCGTTGGTTTGGATGTTGGTGTTTACATCCTGCAACAGTGATTTTTTGGATCGAGAACCGTCGAATAAATATACGGATGATATATTGCTTACTTCGACGGAGGGAGGTATGATGCTGCTGAACGGTACGTTGCGCCGCACTTATATCAGTTATGAGTCTCATGCACAATACGGGCAGAAGGCGGTGGATATCATGACCGATATGCTGGGAGAGGATTATTACACGGGAGATGGTTACTGGAACAATTATGAATCGTGGTATTCCTGGTTGGCACACAGAAGTGCGAATGATGGAGATAATAAATTTGTATGGATGTACTATTACGGTACGATCGACAATATGAATCTTTTGCTTGCGCATGTGGATGCCATGAAGGGAGAGCAGAAGGAGCGCGATAATCTGAAAGGACAGGCGTACGCATTTCGTGCACACAGCTATTTTAAGTTGGTGCAGTTGTATGCGGAGCGTTATAAACCGGAAGGCCGTAACACCCAATTGGGAATCCCCGTATATACGCATCCGACCAGTGAGGGAAAAGCCCGCAGTACGGTGGAAGAGGTGTATACTCGCATTAATACCGACCTTGATTCGGCGATGATGCTGTTGACGGAAGGTAGGATACATATCAGCCATTTTAATTTGAATGTGGCTCAGGGAATCAAAGCGGAAGTGTTGCTGACGATGGGAAAATATAAAGAGGCTGCCAAGATGGCACACGAGGCGAGACAGGGCTTTGGTCTGATGCCGCAAGAATTGTTCGCAGCCGGTTTTAACAGTGTGAACAATCCGGAGTGGATGTGGGGTATGCAGATAAAGGTTGACCAATCGACTATTTACGCTTCCTATTTTTCAAATACGGATCCCTGTTCAATAGGATATAATGAGCTCGGTAATGAAAAGCGGATAAATTCGCAGTTGTATAATGCGATGAATGACAGCGATGTGAGGAAATCGGTATGTGTCGGTGCCGACGGGGCGACATTGGATAGTGACAATGGTGAATTTGACGTTCCTCCTTATACGGTGAATAAATTCCGTCTGCCGTCTTATACCAACTGGTCCGGGGATTATTGTTATATGCGTGCAGCCGAAATGTATCTGATTGAGGCAGAAGGGTTGGCTCGCTCCGACCAGAGCAGAGAAGCAGCGAAAGTCCTGTATGAGCTGGTAAGTGCCCGCGATCCGAAATATAAGCTTCCGGATGTGACAGGGAATGCCTTGGTGGAAGAGGTGATGTTGCAGCGTCGTCTGGAACTTTTGGGAGAGGGATTCCGCTTTATGGATATGAAGCGTTTGAATCTGTCGCTTGACCGTACAGATAAGGGACATGAAGAGACATTCCTTAAGCCTGCGAAGGTGGATGCCGGCGATATCCGGTGGCAGTTCCTGATTCCGACACAGGAAATGACTTCAAATCCGAATATGGTGCAGAACGATTGATTCTATATGGAGCCGCTCTTGAACAGGGCGGCTTTTTTTTGTGTGGAATGATTAGGTTGTTTGCTTTTTTCAGTATATTGACCACTGAAATTAATGATGCGTTTGTTTATGAGTATTGATAGATGGGTGCTTTTGTGTTTGGTCTGTCTGACGACATTCTTTGTGGACAATTCAGTATTGGTGCCGGACATAATGGAGTCAGGAAATATAGTTACTGCCCGAGAAATGGTTTATGACGGCAACTGGATTGCTCCGACGATGAATGGTGAATTGCGCTTGGAGAAACCACCGTTGCCGACATGGCTGACTGCCGTTGTTGAGATGATAGCTCCTGACAATCTGGGGTGGCAACGCGGTGTGGCAGGCTTGGCAGCCCTCCTTTTGGTGTTCTACTTTTATTGTTTTGTAAAAAACATTTTAGGAGTTGCTCCTTTTGTGTCTGCGCTGATTTTGTGTACATGCCATAATGTGATACTGATGGGACGTACGGCATCGTGGGATATATACTGTCATGCATTTATGATGGGGGCGGTATATCATTTGGCGGTGGCAATAAAAGGAATGGGCGGGAAGTGGCGTCATTGTATCGTGGCGGGTGTGCTGGCGGGTCTTTCCATCATGAGTAAAGGGCCGGTGTCTGTTTATGCTCTCTTGCTGCCGTTTGTTATAGCGTTTGCTTTTGTGATGCGACCTTGTATCAAGGGGTGTCGGGTTGCGATTGGCGTAATGTGTGTGATTGCATTGGTGGTGGGAGGATGATGGTTTGCATATATTCATTTATCTTATCCGAATGAACTGGCTGCGGTTGTGGAAAAGGAATCGGAGGCGTGGATTAGTTATAATGTACGTCCCTGGTATTATTATTGGAAGTTTTTTTTAGAATCGGGGGTGTGGGCAGGTCTGCTGATTACGGCAATCGTCCTGCCTGTATGGAATAGGCAATTGAGACATAATAAATTGTATTTATTGCCATTGTTGTGGATGTTGGTGGCACTTGTTTTGCTGTCCTTATTGCCGGAAAAGAAGATGAGGTACATATTCCCATTGCTCATACCTGCCAGTATGTTAATGGGGGAACTGGTAGATTGGTGGAAAAAAAGTTTTGTCTGTGGTGCTGTAAAAAGAACGGATAGTCTGATATTCCGCAGTAATGTTTGGCTCGTTGCAATTGCTGTGGCACTTTTGCCCGTTGCGGGATGGATATTTATGTTTAGTTGCGGGAAGATGACTTTGTTGTTGTGGTTTGTTGTGACTTGTATCTGTTTGGGTGTGGTTCTTGTATTGGTATGGAGCGGTCTGCGTATGCGGGTGTCGTATATGGAAAACAAAGGGACGGGGATATTGTTCTATTTTTTGGAACAATACCCCCGTCCCTTTGTTCTGACGATCTTTAATCCAATAAAGTATGTTCGATCAGTATTTTAACACCGATTACAATTAAGATAAGGCCTCCGAGTAGTTCTACTTTGAGGCCTTTGATTTTTCCGAACCGGAAGCCACAGATCACTCCGCTGAAAGAAAGGAAGAAAGTAGTGAAAGCGATAACTGAAGCCGGAAACCAGATGCCCGTTTTCAGAAAAGCCATACTCACGCCGACAGCCAGGGCATCGATACTGGTCGCTACGCCGAGGGTGAAAAGCATCCGGCTAGAAAAGGTAATCAGGTGGCTATCCTCTTCTTTGAAGGATTCGTAGACCATCTTTCCACCTAAATAACTCAATAAAACAAAGGCGATCCAGTGATCGAAATCGGTGATATAATTGTAGCCATAAATAATCGTCCTGTCAAAGAAATAACCTGGGAAGAGCAACGAAAAGGTTTGGAACTTCAGGGAGAAACTACATATACCGTTCAAAAACCCGACGGTCAAATCGTTTCCTATACTTTGTTTATTGGTAAACAGATTATTTGACCCAACTATATCCCATATAGTCCGGAGTTTGCTGTTTCCAAAAAATTTATGGAAAGGACGAGTATATGTCGATATGGAATCGGGACCGAGGACAATCGGTAAAGATGCCGCTCGCCGTCACACGCCGTTCCGCTTTGTTTTTGAATGTATGATCCATATTATTCGCCGAAAAACTCGCGGATAATTCCGTATGTTTTGTAAGTTTGGGGATAATTATGTGCGACTATGAAACATCCGGTAGATATTGATAATTGGAATCGTCGGGAGAACTATCTTTTTTTCCGGGATTTCGCCAATCCTTATTACAGTGTTACATCGCAGGTCGATGTAACGGAAGCGTATATTCGGGCGAAAGCGCTGGGTATCAAGTTTTCGCACTATGCGATGTACGCTTCGCTACGGGCTGTCAATTCCATTGAGGCATTGAGGTACAGGCAGGTCGATGGAAAGGTCTGGCTATATGATCGGATCAGGCTCAATACGGCGGTTGCGCGTGAGGATCACTCCTTTGCATCGGTTATCATTCCCTATAAGGATACGCTGGAGAAGTTTGTCGCTGAAGCGCGAGGGATCATTGCGGCCGCGCTGCGGGGCGAGGGAGATGCGTACGGAGCCGATTCCGAGAAGGACACGTTTGTTATAAGTGTGAATCCGTGGTATAGCTTCACAGGGTTACAGTTCCAGTTTCCGCAGAATGCAGGCGAGAATATCCCTTTGTCGGTATTCGGAAAGATAATGGTCGATATGCAGGGACGCCGTACGATGCCTGTGGCTGTAAGTTTCCATCATGGGTTTGTCGATGGTTATCAGGTGGGGCGTTATTGGGAGGCGTTCCAACATAATCTCGATACGCTCTCGATGTAAAATACACGATCCGATTTCGGCCGGAGTTTTAGTCGTTTTCACCGCTGTCCGCAGGGACAGGTAGGAACAACGGGGAACATTGAGGAGGCATATAAAGAATTATTTGGCATTATCATCCGTAAGTCGTATCTTGCGGCGGCCCGATTTTTTGAGAGATCTATTGTGGCATCGTGGGGCATTGTGGATTCATATTTGCCTGTCCGAAGGAGGCTTATGGTAGCTTATCCCTTGTAATGGGGATGGTTTTCTGTGGTTTTAGCCTGTTTCGGCGATTGTAGAATATGGATAATACGGCGATCTTTGTAACGTGAAAAGAGATAAGTGTTAATAGGGTTGATGAAAGGTTAGAGAAAAATTTTTGCCAAGAAATTTTATTTGTTAAAGATTGTGTGTGGAAAAGTCTGCTGGGAAGCAGGCTTTTCTGTTTCCGGGAGGCGACAGGGGCCGGCATTTTAACCGGTATGCAGGGGCGGTCGCGTTCAAATGCCGGAACAAGTCGATCGCCCTGTCGCGGCAATGCGATCGGGGGATTCGTTGCTGCTTTGCTCATTGTGCGGTCGTATAGTCGGTAATTCGTCGGTGTTGCGGCAGGACGGTTTCGGGGGATGCGGATATCTGTCCGGGATTTTGCATCGAGCTGTGCCACGCGGCCCGTGTCGGTGCGTGTCCGGTGCCGGAGTGCGGTACGAGGTGCTCGGCTTGCCCCGGGACTCGTCTTTGCTGTGGCAGGTGCGGGTCGTGCCGAAGATCGATGT
>OOAG01002319.1_pt1 | contig 12690 bp, 17 predicted proteins | sample 1671461 | NCBI WGS metagenome assembly OOAG01 (sample SAMN06348159, study PRJEB24527) | human gut metagenome | biome: human gut; feature: ankylosing spondylitis patient; material: feces | host: Homo sapiens | place: China | collected 2015-10 | reverse complement strand
CATTATTTATTTTTTCTATCATATTATTAAAAATATAGCGATCCCTGTTAACAGAAAAATCAGGGCTGCTTTTATAAACTAGATTAATTGTTTTTTTTTCTTTATTTTCTGAGGCATCGAAACCAGATCTTTTAATAATTTTTACAGGATCATCGGGCGGGATGGCTTTAACAGATAGTGTAAATTCAAAAAGAAATTCTTCTAATGTCAAGTCCAGCGCGTTTGCTATTTTTTGAATAGTTAAGATAGTGAAATTTATTTCTCCACGTTCATATTTTCCAAATTGAGATGGAGACATATTACATTTTTTACTTATATATTCTTGAGTCATATTATTTTTTATACGTAAATATTTTATTAGGTTTCCAATAGTTAAAAGAGTACTATCTTTATGTGATTCGTCTTTTTTCATTTTAAACTCCTTGAAAAAGTATATATTTGTCTTGTACTAAAATTTTATTTTAACTTGTTTCCGTATCTTAATATCGGTATTATAACAAGTAAATAGAAGTTTTTAAAGGCAATATAAATACATTTTTGTCGCAACTGGCATTTGACAGAGAATGTTTGAAAATATATTATTAATGCAAAAGTCAATATATTATTTTTTACTTAGAAATAATGCTTGACTTCTGTACGTACAATAAATATAATAAATGTACGGGCAAAAAGTGAGGTGATGTTATGAGCCCACGAATAGGTAGACCAAAAACTGATAATCCCAAAAATATTAGGCTGGAAATACGTTTAGATAAGAAAACTAGCGAGATTTTAGAAAAGTGCTCGTCAGTTTTAAATTTAACAAAAACGGATGTAATAAAACAGGGGATTAGTTTGGTTGAGAAAAGTATAAAAAAATAAGGTATTGCTCCGACGGCTAAATCAGGAAACAATACCTTATCCTGAAGGTTTCCCTTCATGGAATATTGTAACATGGAGGGGAACATCTTTCAAGTTAAAATGAAAGGGTGTTCCGAATGAACAAATTACAAGTATTCGAAAATGAACAATTCGGAGAAATCAGAACCATACAACAAAATGAGGAAATACTGTTTATTGCAGTGGATGTTTGTAGGGCGTTAGAAATTGGACAAGTAACAAATACTATTCGAAGATTAGATGATGATGAAAAAGCCCTTATTTCAATTAAGGGCTTAAATAAGGGCAATGATAAGATAAATGTCGTCAACGAATACGGCTTATATAATTTAGTACTAGCCAGCCGTAAGCCACAGGCCAAAGCATTTAAGCGCTGGATAACTCACGAAGTTATTCCTGCTATACGCAAAACCGGTAAGTATGAAATTGAGCAACAAACTTTAATAGAAGAAGCATATAAGCCGAGCCTAAAATATTACAGAGGAATACCAGTAATAACTAAACGTGATTTAGCGGCAGTATTAAAGACAGGAGTTTTTAACCTTGTTCCGTATTGGTCGAAAAAAGGGTTACTGATAAAAAGCCGTGATTATTTTTTGCTGGCAGGTGAAGACCTGGAATTGTTTAAAAAGGATAATCCGGGTTGCACATCAGCAATGACGGCGTCACTTATAGTTATAACTGCTTCGGGAGCGAGAAAAATTTGCAAAGTAAGAAATCGCGAAGGAAGTTGTAAGTCGATATTTATTATTGAAAAGCCCAAAACAATCCCAGTTGAGCCTGAAAAATCGATATGGGCAAAGAAAATGGTAGTAGATGCGCCTAAAAATGAGCAGGTTAAGAAAGCTATTGAAAAAATCAGAAAGCAAATGACTGCTTTAGATGTACTGCTTACCGAATATTACGCATATAATACTGAAGCATTGCATAACGGTTTAAAAGAAACCTTGGAGCGGGTAGGTATGAATGTTAATCATGAAGTTTTTGGGCTTACGAGAATAAAACTTAATATTATCGAGAGTAAATGGTAAATAATCGCTAACTAAAGCGTCCTTATTTTAAGGGCGCTTTTTTATATACAAAATTACTTAAAGGGGGTGGTTAAATTGCAGGCGACAAGGTTAGGCGATACTGATACAGGACATGATGCTTGCCCAGGAACTGTACTTGTGAGTGCCAGTACGAATGTAATAATTAATGGTAAAGGCGCTGGGCGTGTTGGTGATAGTTATGCTCCGCATGGATGTATTGTGCATCCATCGCATACGGCACATATCAACAGCGGTAGTAGTACGGTTTTTATTAATGGTTTGGCTGCAGCTAGGGTTGGGGATGCAATAGATTGTGGTGGAACAGTAGCTACAGGCAGTCCGGATGTTATTATAGGAGGTTAAGATGCAAATCGGTTCAATTGGAGATATTCCATTTGTAGTGTCGCGTGATTATATGCTGACGTTCCATGATTATAGTCGCTCTGGGTCAAGCCGGTGGGTAAAACATGATCTTATTGGCAGGAAACCTATCTTAGAATTTATAGGGCCAGATGTAGAAAAAATAAGTATGAAAATACAATTGAGATCAGATCATGGGATAAGTCCAGAAATGGAACTAAAACGTCTTAGGAAAATGCGTGATGAAGGTAACGTTTTTGCTTTTATTCTTGGAGGGACACCTGTTTCTAATGAATATTGGGTACTGGAAAGTATTGGAGAGGATGTAAGTTACTGGCGTGCTAACGGCAAAATATTATCAGTTACAGTAGATGTATCTCTACAGGAGTATTCAACGAAGGGAGCTGAATAATAATGGAACTAGAGATTCTTGCAGGTCGGATGTCAGGTATTGATTTTGCGCCGCATACAAAAGAAGCAGAGATATTGCAAAATTGTAGTACTATTTTGAGCACCTCAAAATTTAGTGTGCCGCTGGATCGCGATTTTGGTGTTGATGCAACTTTTGTCGATAAACCTATTTTGTCAGCGAAAGCTAAAGTTGAAAGCGAAATTTTTACTGCATTAAAGAAGTACGAACCAAGAGTAACAGTGAAACAGGTTGAATGGTATGCTGATGTAGATGGAATAATCAGAGCGAAAGTGAAGGTGGTTATGAATGAGACTGAATGATCTGCCTGATATTGATTTTGTAAGTGCTGATGAACAAGAAATATTGGCAGAAATCATAAATCTGTACACTTCAATAACTGGGAGGACACTTACACAAGGTGATCCTGTACGGTTATTTTTACATGTGATTGTATTGATTGTTATTATGTTATGTAACAAGATTAACTATACTGGTAAGCAAAATCTGTTGCGGTATGCAGAAGGGGCTAATTTAGATCATTTGGGCATACTTGTTGGTGTAGAGCGTATTGGAGAGAAGTCTGCAATTACAACAATGAAAATAACATTATCTGAGGCTAGAGATATAGCGACGGTTATTCCAGCAGGAACACGTGTGACAGCTGGTGATAATGTGTTTTTTGCAATCAATCAAGATGTGAGTATTTTGGCTGGAACGATTGAAGCCGAAGCTGCAGCGTCTTGTACAGTTGCCGGCACTGTTGGTAATGGATATTTACCAGGAGAAATCAATAAGATTGTTGATCCTATACCATATGTGGCAGAGATGGTAAATATAACGACATCTGAGGGCGGGTCAGATATTGAAACTGATGATTCCCTGAGAGAAGCTATACGTGAAGCTCCTGAAGGATTTTCTGTTGCTGGTCCTGTAGGTGAATATATAAAAATTGCAAAACGTGCATCTACTTTGATTGTGGATGTATCTGTAACTACACCAAAACCAGGACAAGTTCTTATTGTTCCTTTGCTTAATGATGGAGGTATACCCGGCGATGAAATGCTGGAGATTGTAAAAGATGCCTGTAATGCGAAAACTGTTAGACCGTTAACAGATCAGGTTATTGTTGCGGCACCAGAAGTAGTTAAATTTAATGTTATAGTGACATATTATATTAATAGAGCAGATGAGACACGATCTGTCGCAATACAAAGTGGCGTTATTAAAGCCATAAATGATTATGTTGTGTGGCAAAAGTCTAAGTTAGGTAGAGATATAAATCCAGATGAATTGACTAGTCTTATAAAAAAGGCCGGTGCTAAACGGGCTGTTATAACATCTCCATTGTTTCAAGTTATTGCAGAAAATCATGTAGCGATTGCTGATAATATCAGCGTGAAACTAGGAGGTATTGAAGATGAATGAGTTAACTGATTTAAAATTAAAGGAACTTTTGCCTTCAAGTATTGCTCGGGACGAAACAATAAGAAATATCTGTGATGCTATTGTAGAAAAATTGCATATGATAAACGAAAAAGCAAATTTGGTTTTATTGCTTCCACGACTTGATCAATTACCGGAAAGTCTAATTGACGAACTAGCTTGGCAGTATCATGTAGATTTTTATGATTATGCTGCAAGTATTGACAAAAAACGTGCGTTAGTTCGACAAGCAATAGACTGGCATCGGAGAAAAGGGACTCCTGCTGCAGTAGAGGAAGTATGCGCGGCTGTTTTTAAATCAGCTAAGGTTTACGAAAATTGGGAGTATGGTGGTGAGCCATATCATTTTCAAGTACGACTTATTGAAGAAGCTTTGCCCGCCCAAGATATTATGGATAATTTGGTAAGAGCAATTAATTCTACCAAAAATGTTCGGAGCTGGCTTGATGGCGTTGCATTTAAACGGCATGTTCCGGGCAGATTGATTTTTAGTTGTCCAGTTGCTGTTACAAAGAAAGTGAATATTTTTTAAAGAGAAGAGGTGAGATAATTGCCAAATTGGAAATCATTAATATTAACTCAAAAGGGGGCGGACTTGCAGGCAAAGGTCGAAATAGGAAGAGTACTTGAATTTACATGTATTAAAGTGGGATCCGGGATACTTTCTCAGGGGGAGAAACTAGAAGAACTAACTGATTTAGTAAAGGTAGAACAGGTACTTGGTATTGCAGATAAGGTGTTTGAGAAAGAAGGAATATGTGAAATAACGAGCTCTATTACCAATAGTGATTTAACGGAAGGGTATTTTTGCCGTGAGCTTGGCATATATGCGAATGATCCGGACTTAGGAGAAATACTGTATGCTGTTACAATTGATGATTCGCCGGATTATATTCCTGCTAAAGGAACTGCAACTGCAATCAGCCAGGAGTTTGCTCTTCATATAAATTTTGGAAATGCAGAGCATATTATTGCTTACATTGATGTCAATGGTATAGCTACAGTTGGATATGTGCAGTCTATGATCAAAACAATTAAACGAATTGTTGAACCAACTATTGATGAAATATTGGAGGATAGATATGTTCCTAGCCAAGAGCAACCGGACGATGATCCGGATAGGGATATATTGACTGGACTTAAAGTTATTACTAATGAGGATATAGACAATATTGCTATATAAGGAGGAATAAATGATGTCAAGCTTTTTAAATTTGGAAGGTCTGCAGTATTTTTTCGAAAAAATAGAGGATATTTTTGTAAGAAAGGAATCTGGAAAAGGGTTATCAAGTAACGATTTTACAACAGCTGAAAAAAATAAACTGGCTGGAATAGCAACTGGAGCTAATGCCTACACTCATCCGAGTAGCGGTGTAACTGCTGGTACTTATCGCAGTGTAAGTGTGGATACACAGGGGCATGTAACAGCTGGTACTAACCCGACTACTCTTGCTGCGTATGGTATTACTGATGCTAAAATTGCAGGAGGTGCTATCATTTTAGGTGGCGCTACTATTACTCCGTTGACCTCTGCAAGCTCTCTTGCCGCTGCTAAGATTACAGGTACTATTTCGCTGGATAATCTGCCTGCAGGAGCGCTCGAACGCTGCGTAGTTGTTACTGATGATACTGCAAGATTTGCACTGACTACTGCTACAGTACAAAAAGGCGATACAGTTAAGGTAACATCCAGTGGTCTTATGTACTTTATAGTAGATGACACTAAACTGGACGCTGAAGCTGGCTATGAAGTTTATACTGCGGGTAGTGCGACTAGTGTACCCTGGGCAGGTGTTACTGATAAACCTTCTACATTTGCTCCGTCTACTCATACGCATACTGTTGCCCAGGTAACTGGTCTTGCAACAGTTGCGACTTCTGGTAAATATACCGATCTCTCCGGTACTCCTACAAGCCTTCCTGCAAACGGCGGTAACGCTGCAACAGTAAATGGGCTAACAGTTTTGACAGCAGTGCCGGCAAACGCCAAGTTTACGGATACTGTTTACTCACACCCGACTACATCCGGAAATAAACATATTCCTACAGGCGGGAAAAGTGGACAGATCCTGAGGTGGAGCGCCGACGGTACAGCTATATGGGGTTCTGAGAATGACACGACATATGAAGCAATTACTACTGCCGAAATTGATTCTATTTTTACGGTTTGAAATGGGGGATTATAGTGGCTAAGTTTCTTGATGCAACAGGTTTGGCATATTTTTTTAATGGATTAAAGGCAAAGTATATATCTGGTTTGTCAGTGAATGGCAGGACTATAACTTATACTAAAGGCGATGGGACTACTGGCAGTATTAATACGCAAGACACCAACACTGTATATACAGCCGGAGCGGGTATCAGTTTAAGCGGAACAGTATTTTCTAATTCAGGTGTAAGAGCAGTGACTGCAGGAAACAGTAATAATCAGATTTCTGTTAATACGGGAGGGGATACTAGTACTATTACTATTAACAACGTAGCTAATGCGACTACCGCAACTACCGCAACTACCGCAACTACAGCAACAAAACTCGGGAGCAGCACGGTAGGCAGTGGCGTCAAGGCAATTTATCTTAATGCTGGTACGGCAACTGCGAGTAACAGTACTGTAGGTGACAGCACCACGCCGGTGTACTTAAAAGCTGGCACTATAACAGCTTGTGATGCAAGTATTGGTTCCGGTTGGACTGTTTCAGAAGGGTCGGCAGGTTGGGCGCGAGAAAATTCCACTGGATTTACTATCCAGTGGGGGAACCCTTCTGCAAGCAAAGATGGAACTTGGATTTCATTTCCCAGAAATTTTTCTGCTTGTTATAGTGTCCATTTAGAAGATAACAGTAATCAAATGAGCTATGTGGAAACAAGTGTTGGAAACGTAGGGAATAGCGGATTTACGGCTTTTTCTTATGGGTATCATTCTGTATATTATGTTGCAGTTGGTATAAGTTAAGTAAAGTAACAAGCATGAAGGCTATAAGGCTGTGAACCACTCCAGCGATCATCATTGTGACCATTACACTATGTAGTATCAGTATTGCCTACACACCACTGGATGGTAAATCCAGTGGAATTTTCTATAAGGAGAAATAAAAGTATGACTTATTTAATAAAATTTGACGAAAATGGCAGACGCAGTGACACTTACGTCGCCGAAGAAAAAACACAGGAACAAGTTACAGAACTGCTTGAAAAAGGGTTTGTATTAATTACAGAGGAAGATTATCAATTATTGATCGGCAATGTGGACGGTAAAGAATATATACGCGACGCTGACGGTACTTATAGTGAATATACATCGCCTGAGCCTACATTGGAAGAACTTAAAGCTATCAAGCTGTCAGAGGTAGACGTTTGGACTGAAAGTAAAATCACAGGCGGTTTTATATCTGAATGCACTGGTGAGATAGTAAGATATGATAGCGATAAGGACACGCAGCTTACAGTGTCTAGTGATCTTAATACAATCAATTCAGCTCTAGATAAGTTTTCAGAACATTATCCAGAAGGTTATCCAATGCGTGGCTATCCAGAAGGTAGATTAGATAAAAGCGTATATTATTTAAGCGTAGAACAATTGATTAAGTGGAACGTAGATTTAGGTTTACACAGAGGGAAATGTAAGCAGCAAGGTTGGGAAAAACAGGCAGAGATAAAAGCAGCAAAAAGTAAAGAGGAATTGGATACAATCTATATTGAATAAATTAGCAGGAAACAATAAAAAGATGTCGAATTTTGCTAAAAAGAATAAAATAGAAAAGGTGAATATCATAGATACTATAAAATTATCTTTAATTGTTCCTGTTTATGGTGTTGAAAAATATATTCATAAATTTTTAAGATCACTAAGTAAAAATTTAATAGATGGCGTTGAAGCTATCCTTGTAGATGATGGTAGTAGAGATAATTGTGGCGCTATAATAGATGACTACCAGGCGAAGTATCCTAAGTTTGTAAAAGTCATACACAAAGAAAATGGTGGTGTAAGTACGGCTAGGAATGCAGGGGTGGCTATTGCAAAAGGTGAATATATTATTTTTGCTGACCCGGATGACTATTTAGCGGATTCTTATGTTAAAGATATTTTGTCAGCAATCGAGGAATATAATTATCCTGATATGGTGTTTTTTGATTATATGACTGGTTATGCTGGAAAACTTAAGCTAAAAACGGTATCGTTTCCTGAAGGTAATATCGACAAGGAAACATTTTGGGAAGAATTCGGTAATAATAAAATAAAATCTCAATTATGGTCTAAAGCGATACGTAAAACTTTTTTTAATGGATATTCTTTTGAAAAAAGTGTTAGTTATGGTGAGGATTATTTGTTACTTACTGATTTAATTTTAGACCTTAACTCTATAGTGTATATAAAAAAAACTTTATATTATTATGTGTTAAGGCAAGGCTCTTTAACTGGTAGTACAAGTCTATCTAAAAAAATAAAAATGCTTGATATGTTTGTAGAACGATATAAAAGGTATAAAAAACTCGTAGATAATATAAGTATTGCTTCTGCTGCAAATTATGCTTATGGTATTTTAAGAAATGCGTCAATTGATGACTATAATAATGATGATATCGTTTATTGTGAAAAGTTTATAAAAAGTAATATTTGGGACATAATAACAGATAAAGGAAAGGATTTCAGTATTCAAAATAAAAAGCATTGCTTGTTCGTTTATTTAGGTATTGCAAAATATTATAATACATGGAAACGTAAATTTAAGAAATGAGCTCTATATTTAAAAGCGCACTTTTAAAAGTGCGCTTTTTTTATGAAATTTATAGCAGGAGGTAAAAATGAACTGGGAATCTTTTAAATTTGCGGCTATCGGAGCCGCTCAAACTTTAACACAAGGGTGGTCTTACAAAACATTAATAGCGGCAATGTTGGCTATGATTTTGCATAAGCACGCTATATTGTTTTATAGCTTTGCTTTTTTAGTATTTATTGATTGTTTTACCAAATGGGTATCGATATCCTATCTGCATCTAAAAGATAGTGGTATTGAAAATCCGACTATTCTAGAATCTATTAAAGGAATAACAAAGGCCAGAGCTGCCAAAAAGATAAAAAGTGAAGTTATGAAACACCGTTTTCTTGGGAAAATCGGTGTTTATTTAATTTGTGCATTATCTGCTGCTGTCGTTGATGTAGTTATGAGAGTTTTAGATAAACCTACTTGGGCAGTTATGACGGTTATTGGATATCTTGTTGTAACTGAGCTGCTTAGTATTATTGAAAACTTAAATGATGCTGGCGTAGAAGCTATGAGCGGATTAGTCGCTTTTGTTAAAAAGAAACTATGAGAATTGTAGTTGGAATCTGGAAGGAGCGTGAGAATAATGGCAATTAAAAGAATTACTTTAAATGAGCTGCGGCAGTTAGCATCAAAGGGCAGAGGCAATATTAACAAAATTTACCTGCACTGGTCGGCCGGGCAGTATCATCAGTTTTTTAGTGACTATCACTTAAATATTGATTGCGATGGTGCAATCATGGCGACTACGGATGATTTGACGGAGCGTAAGGATCACACCTGGCAGCGTAATACAGGGGCTGTAGGTATCGCTTTAGCGTGTTGCGCTGATGCAGTAGCCTATGCTGATGGTCGTATCGACTTTGGCAACGTGCCGCCGACAGAGCTGCAGATAGACGCTATGGCAAAAGCAGTAGCGGTGCTGTGCGAAGAGCTTGGATTGGACATTAATGCTGATACCGTAATGACCCATGCAGAAGCTGCTGATTTAGACGACTACGGTCCGGCAACTACTTTTGAGCGGTGGGATTTATGGAAATTACCTGATTTACCGGGCGATGGAGTACTAAAGCCCGGTGGTGATGTGATTCGTGGCAAGGCGATCTGGTGGCATAATAATTGGTAATTAAATATTTCAAAAATAGAAACAGTTCAGTTGTCAAGTAATACTTGATAACTGAATGGAAGGAGGTTTGAATATGGAGAAAGTTAAAGAGTATATCACCAGTTTTCGTTCGAGAATCGTTTGAATTTCGCGCGTTTTTCGCACGATTCTCGTTTTTTATCAGCCGGAAAAGGCGAGAAACGGTTCAACCATGCGGGTTTTGCAAGTTACTGTTTCTCGTGCGAAAGCAGAGTGCTTTTTTCTATGGAGGAATAATATGTATGAAAAAATCAAAGGTTGGATATCTAATAATCGCTTTCTTGTTGGCATGGGTGTTGGCGCAGTTCTTTTTCTTGCCTGTCACCTGTTCGGCCGAGCCGGTGTACATGATAACGGAAAGCGAGCTGGTGACGTTGGAACGAAACTCCAACAGGCAGTTAGTAATCAGCAGTCAATTAGCAACGGAATTGCAGATAGCCAGGAATCAATTGAAAGTATCGGATCAGGAATTGAACGAAGCCAAGAAGCAAATAAAACAGCTGCAGAAGCAGTTGACCGAGCTGGAAAACTCGTCGAAGAATCAGGAAGACTTGCTGCAGCAAACACAGAAATCCTTGCCACCATCCGCGCCAGGGGTTCTGCGAGAGATCGGGGCCAAGATTGACATCGATCACTACGTTACAGGTATCAGCTACGGAGTGAGCCGATTGATAGGTAGCAAATACCTCGGATTACGGGGAGAATATGATTGGCGAGATAAAAAAGCTGGAGTATGGGTGACATATGCATATTAAAAAATCCTGACTATTACTTAGTGTAGTAGTCAGGATTTTTTACGTTATTGGTTAATATGTATATTATACATATTTGTCAAAGTCTATTTTTAATGATTTTTAACTTTGGTCTATCTGATGGGAAGAGTTCTTCTAATTCATTTTCGTTGATTAAAAGCAATTTGCTTAATTCTTGTTTTGAATAATTAAGGTCAGTGAGATGAAGTTTAAGTAAATCATAGAATAACAAGGGAGTTTCTTTTGCAGGCTCTAATTCTTTTGGTTCTCTAGTTCTATATCCACGTTTGGATAATTGAATATAAAGTTTCTGAGCATGTTCTTCGGTAATGCAGTGCAAATCATTAGCCCTAAATATAATGGCAGACATAGCTGTTTTCCATTTTAACTTTAGAGAGGATAAATCTTTTATTGTTAATCCTTCTAAATCTTCTTTTATGTCATTTTCAGGCATTAAAAATTCAGCAGCAAAAGCATTAGCTTCCATTTCAATTTCTTTTGAAGGTATTTTGTGCATTATCATATGACCTAATTCATGGGCTAAGGAGAAACGAATGCGGTCCATTGGTCTTGAGAAGTCAACAAAAAATAAAGGTATATCGTTTATTGTTCGTCTACTTATAGCATCAATTTTATCTGTTTCGAAATCCATTGGAATAATTATACCGCCAGCATTTTCAATAACATATATTAAATTTTTTATAGGCCCTCTTGGTAAATTCCATAAAACTCTTGTCATTTTTGCAATTTCTGATGGAGTTGCATCTTCCGTATCATAGTTAGGCATAGGCAAATGTTCTATATTTATAGAATTGAGTAATTTTTTGACCTGAATACATTTTATTGCAATGGAGGCATGTACTTTATCTAAAGTTTTAGCAGAAATAGTGGATCTTTTCCTATGGAAAAGCCCACTAATACTTGGAGCACATAAAGAATCTTTTTGATAGAAAAAATCAATTGGATAGTTAAGAGTATTTGCTAGTAATTCTAAGTCTGCATCATTGATATTTTGCAGTCCGCTTTCTATTTTTGAAAGTTTTGATTGTTTGATAGGACTGATGAGATCTGCTAATTGTTTTTGAGTATATCCTCTTGATTGACGAGCTATTATTAGCATGTCAGGATTGAAACTATTGAGTTGATATTTATTTGTCACAATAAACATCCTTTCTAAACAGTGTAAACAGAAAAGGAAAGATTATTCTGTTTGTGAAATAATAAGTAAATCTTTTTTTGGAGAAATTTTGTATGTACGGGTAGGGACTTGGCTTGGTACAGTAGAATCAGTTTGTTTAATTAAACTATTTACTGCATCAGATATTTTGGTAGACCAGTGATTAGCATATTCATTATTATGGCATGCAATCATTGTTTCTTCAAGAAAATTTCCAGATAATGAAGATTTATTTAAGCGATAACCAACAGTCAATTTAACAAAGCTTGGGAATAATGTTGGACTTTGTCTAACAAAGGCAAGGCATGCATTGGTAGGTATATTGCTGGTCAGCTTTTTTTTGTTAAATTTTTTGAATTGTAATACGAGGTTAACGTCGTCAAGAATTAGTTTAAATGTGTTGTTTTGAGTAACAAGACGCATCTTGTCTTCAATGGATAAAAGCTTTTTGCAACATTTGTGCATATTATCATGAATATGGGATGCGATAGTTCTTGAAGATAACCAGAACATCTGGTCGCCATAATCATCAATAAAAGATTGTACGGCTTCTCTTATAATAAGATCAAGTTTTTTTAGACGTAATACCCCTATTTTTTCCAAGATATTATCCCTGTTCAAATCCGCTTCAGATGGGACATCGAATAACTGCATAAAATAACCCCCTAAAAAAATGTAGAATAAATTTATATAAAATATACCATTAAAACGCTAAAACGTCAAATAAAT
>OOAG01002313.1_pt1 | contig 12700 bp, 9 predicted proteins | sample 1671461 | NCBI WGS metagenome assembly OOAG01 (sample SAMN06348159, study PRJEB24527) | human gut metagenome | biome: human gut; feature: ankylosing spondylitis patient; material: feces | host: Homo sapiens | place: China | collected 2015-10 | reverse complement strand
TTTTTTTTTTTAATGATACGGCGACCACCGAGATCTACACTCTTTCCCTACACGACGCTCTTCCGATCTTGTTATCAATGATAACATATATCTGATACGAGGTACACAATGTCAAAAAAGAAATCTGCAGCAGAACCAGTTGAATATATAGACAGTCAGGCTTTTGACGCGGCGAAAGAGAAGATAATCGGTAAGAGCCATAATGACAAGGGGATAGGTACTTTGTCGGAAAAGACACTGCATGCAGTATTAAAAATGTATTATGAACCCGATGAGGATAATCATGAGGTTGCAATAGATGGTTATTTTGCAGATATATATAACGAGCATGGGATAATTGAGATTCAGACGAGGCAGCTTAACAAGTTAAGGGATAAGTTGTCAGTGTTCCTGAATGAATATCAGGTGAGGGTTGTATATCCAATGCCATATGAGAAGTATTTAAGCTGGATTGAGCCGGAAACAGGGGACATTACTTCTAGAAGAAAGTCTCCGAAGCGATGTTCTATGTATGATGCGATGTTTGAACTATATAAGATTAAAGCATTTTTAAAGAATCAGAATCTTAAGGTTACATTGCTGCTGATCGATATGGAAGAATATAAGCTTCTTAATGGCTGGAGTTACGATAAGAAGCGCGGAAGTGTGCGTTATGACCGCATTCCTGTTGGAATAAGAAAGATAGTTGAACTGGACTGTCCACAGGATTATATGCAGTTTGTACCAGAGGGACTTGAGAAGAACTTTACTTCAGCGGATTTTGCAAATGCAGCGCATATTGACAGGCAGACTGCTGCCAGTGTACTTGCAATGCTTAATTACATGGAACAGGTTAAAAGAGTCGGAAAGACAGGCAATGCCTATATATACGATATTGAAGAACATTATTGAATGGAGATAGTATGTACTCTGTAAATGGAAACTGCTTTCGAATATCTGTAAGAAATCTTGTGGAATTCATGTGTGCAGAAGGTGATATTGACAACAGGAATACAGGCAGCAATGATGTGAAAATCATGCAGGAGGGGGCAAGGATTCACAGGAAAATCCAGCACAGCATGGGAACTATGTATCATGCAGAAGTGCCTTTAAAGATTGAGATACCGCTTGTATCTGACTTAGGGATTGAGTATGTATTACAGGTTGAAGGCAGGGCTGACGGTATTATTGCAGATATTAATTATGACGAGGATGGTAATAAAGAGCCGGAGAGCGATGCAATAATTGATGAGATAAAGACTATGCAGACAGATGTTTCTCTGCTGAAAGAACCGGTTTATGTGCATAAAGCCCAGGCACTGGTATATGGCTATATATATGCAAGCCAGAAGAAGCTGTCAAAGATTGGAATCCAGATGACTTACGTTACTCCTGAGCCTGAGACAATCAACAAGTTTCTGGAAGAATATACATTTGAAAGAATTGAAGAGTGGTTTAATAAGCTGATTACAGGCTTTAAGAGATGGACTGATTATACATTTGATGAGAGGCATAAAAGGACGGAATCAATCAGAGAACTTAAGTTCCCTTATGAATACAGGGAGGGGCAGAAGAATCTGTGCGTGAGTGTATACAGGGCTATTGAAGATAATACCAATCTATATATTCAGGCACCTACAGGTGTCGGAAAGACGTTGTCTACTGTGTTCCCGGCTGTGCAGGCGTTAGGACAGCAGATGGCAGACAAGATATTTTATCTGACTTCGAAGACTATAACGAGGACTGTTGCAGAGGATACTTATGCTATATTGAGAGATAACGGGCTTCATATGAGAACTGTTACTCTTACAGCGAAGGACAAAATATGTCCACTTGAGGAACGAAACTGCAACCCGGTGGCATGTCCTTATGCTAAGGGACATTTTGACAGGATTAATGATGCTGTGTATGACATAATAACGAGCCAGATGGTTATCGGAAGAGATAATGTCATGGAATATGCCAACAGACATAATGTCTGCCCGTTTGAGATGTCGCTTGATGTTTCGTACTGGTGTGATGGAATTATATGTGATTATAATTATGTATTTGACCCGGATGCGTCGCTTAAGAGGTATTTTGGCAATGGTGCGAAGGGTGATTATGTGTTTCTTGTGGATGAAGCACATAACCTTGTGGACAGAGCAAGAGAAATGTACAGCGCAGTGTTGAAAAAAGAAGATTTTCTTGCGGCTAAGAAGCTTGTCAAAGAGATGGACAAACGGCTTGCAGGCGCACTTGACAGATGTAACAAGCAGTTGCTCGAATATAAAAGACAGTGCGATACATTCATGGTTGTGAGTGGTCTTGGAACATTTCCAGCCAGCCTTGAGCGTGTCATGGGACTTATGCAGAAGTTTATGGAAAGGCATAAGGGTGAGCCTGTGACTAACGAGCTGCTCGAGTTTTTCTTTGCAGTGAGACATTTTCTTAATATGTATGACTGTGCTGATGAAAAATATGTCTATTATAATGAACATGATAATGATGGAAACTTTCTTGTACATCTGTACTGTGTTGACCCGTCTGGCAACATAAGTGAGAGACTTTCACAGGGCAGAAGCACGGTGTTCTTCTCGGCAACGCTGCTTCCGGTTAATTATTTTAAGGAAATGCTTTCAGGTGATGTATCAGAAAGAGCGGTGTATGCACACTCTTCTTTTGAACCTGATAATAAGAGAATTGTTGTGGCTACTGATGTGACAAGCCGTTATACAAGAAGAAATGCAAGGGAATATGCCAAGGTACATGATTATATTATGCATATGATTTCTGGCAGAAGCGGCAGATATATGGTGTTCTTTCCGTCATATTCTTACATGGAGAGTGTTCTTGAGTGCTTCAGGTGGGAAAATGGTGTTAATGTGGTCGAATGTGGTGGAGAAGATACATTTTTACCAGAAAGCTGTGTAAATGTGCTTGTGCAGGGAAGGTTTATGAAGGAGGCTGACAAGGAAAATTTCTTATCAGCATTTTACGAGGAACTTCCAGAAGGGGCTTCGCTTGCAGGCTTCTGTGTGCTTGGAGGAATATTTTCCGAAGGAATTGACTTAAAGGATGAGAGCCTTATCGGAGCTGTCATTGTCGGAACTGGGATTCCGATGGTGTGCAGGGAGCGTAACATTCTAAGGGATTATTTTGATGAATTTGGCAAAAATGGATATTCGTATGCTTATGTTATTCCGGGAATGAATAAGGTGCTTCAGGCAGCAGGAAGGGTTATAAGGACGGATACGGATAAGGGAGTTATTGCACTTCTGGATGACAGATTTATGACTGGTGAATATGAGCGTATGTATCCTAGGGAGTGGAACAGGATATTTCCAGTCAGTCTGGGTAATGCTTATAAATGTATTAAGGATTTCTGGACGGAACAGGATATGTAGAGCATTGATAAAAAATGTACAATGTTAGAACTTGTAGTCGGACTGTATGTGTGATAAAATTTAGACAGATATTATTAAGGTCCGGATATATGATGATTTGGTTTGATTATGGGAGATGGGCTTATGCAGAACGTGGAAGAGATTAATAAGAATATAGAAAACAAAACTGTAGACAAGCAGGCCTGGCAGTCTCTGGGATTTGATGAATTACAGACTATTGAGATTATCAGAGGAATTGAGAATGGCGTTGATGTGAGTGTGTATTGCAAAGAGGAATTTAACGCTGCCCAGATGAAAGCATTAAGACTTGGTCTGGAAGAAAAACTTGATGTAAGCAGATTTGCAGATGCACAGTATGATTATATGCAGATGGAAGAACTGAAGCAGGCTGTGCGTAGCGGAATGAATATGGATGATATATGTAATCCTAAGTTCAGTCATTCTGTTATGAGAGAGATAAGGCTTGCATCAGAGCTTAATTATGATCTGACCAGGTATGCAAAGCTTGGTTATTCAGGAGAGGTATTAAGACAGATAAGACTTGCAAAAAAAGAAGAGATTGACCTTACATTTTTTGTTGAGGATAATTATGATGAATATCAGCTCAATGAGATAAGGCTGGGAATACACAATTGTGTCGATATAACTAAGTATCTGCTTCATGAATACAATGGAAAACAGATGGAACAGATTAGACTTGGACTTGAGGAAGGGATTGATGTTACTCCATATAACATGGTTGGATTTTCATCAGGACAAATGAAGCAGATAAGACTTGGGCTTGAAGAAGGAATAGATGTTTCTGAATATGCAGATCCGTTTATTGATGCGGTAAGCATGAAAGAGGCAAGACACAGAATTTCTGATAAATGGAATGACGAGAAGCCTGCACTTAATGAATTGCAGTCACAGGAAATTCTTATGGGACTTACAAGCGGTGTAGATGTTTCTTTATATGCTGATCCAAGATATACCTTTAAAGAGATGGAGAAGATAACACTTGCACTTGAGAGGGGAAGTAATCTGGATGGGCTGCTTAAGTATGGATGTTAAGATGCAGCTATTACAGTACAGTGTTTTGATAATGAATGGATAAGACCTTCGGAAAGGGGGAACAGCATGAGCAATACAGAAATAGTTAATGAAACAGCTGATATAGATGATATCGAGTTACATGAGGTTTATGTATATATTGCAGATGATAATATGAGCGCATCAGTCAGGCTTGGCAAATGTGATGAAGGATATACATATGATGAAGTCATGAATAAGCTATCGCTTAATGGAATTAAGACGGGAATAGATGAAGAAAAAATTCGATGGATGATTTCACAAAAAATATATGACCAGCCGGTTGAAGTTGCTTTTGGTAAACCGGTAGAGGCAGGAAAAGATGGATATTATGAGTTCTTCTTTGATACAGATGCAATTAATAATAACAGACCTACAGTAAGAGAAGATGGTTCTATTGATTACTTTAATCAGAAGAGATTTGAAAAGGTTAATGAGGGTGATCTGCTGGCAAGATATCATGAGCCGACTAAAGGGGAATTTGGCTTTGATGTATGTGGGAAGCTGCTTGTGCCTAAACCAGGAAAACCCAAGCCAAGACTGCATGGTAAGGGCTTTAAGACATCTGAGGATGGGAAAGAAACTTATGCTGCAATATCTGGAAAGATTGAATACTGCAACTATGATTTAAGTGTTGTTAATGTGTATGAGGTTAATGGTAATCTTGACATGAGTATGGGTAATATTGACTTTAACGGGGATGTTAATATTATAGGCAGTGTGAGAAGTGGTGTAACAGTTCATGCCATGGGAAGTATATATGTTGGAGGCTTCGTTGAGGGAGCAACACTTATTGCTGGGAAGGATATTGTATTAAAGGATGGCGTTAATACTAAGAATTCAGGAAAGATCGAGGCAGGGGGAAATATATCTGGCAGATTTTTTGAGAATACAGAGGTTATTGCCAAAGGAGACTTACAGTGTAATTATATTCTTAACTGCAGGGTGCTTACATATGGCAGGGTATTTGTTGAGGGACCCATAGGTTCTATTATAGGTGGTGATGTAACTGGTGTTATGGGAATCAGTACTACATCATGTGGACATGAAAGCAATGTAAAGACTTTGTTGAGGGTTGGTTCGACCAAAGAAATCAGAAAAGAGTATGCAGAACTTATTATGGAGCTTAAGGAGGTGGACGAACAGATTGAAGCCTTTGAAATGGCTAATAAGAAGTTTGAGATGATTAAACAGAACATGCCTGAAAAGTATGATAGTAAAATGGCATTGAGAGTTACCCAGTCAAAGATTGTAAAGATGGCTCAGAAAGCCAAGCTTGAAGAAAAGAGCAAGGCATTATACAATCTTATAAGAGATTCAGAGAGAGCAGTTGTTAAAGTAAAGAATCATATATATCCGGGAAGCAGGGTATATATGGATGATAAGACTTACATGCCAAGTTCTGTATTTTCACATATTATTGTTAAGAAGACGCCAAGCACGATTATTCTTAGGGATTATGATGAATAAGTATATTACAGGGAGAGTATTATGATAGAAGAAGTTGTTTCGGTGGAATTGCCGGTGCATGAAAGGCTGGTAGTAAGAAAGAACAGACTTACGAATGAAGAAAATGGTATTGATATGCCAAGGATTTCTATAGTTACAGGCACTCATGGGGATGAACTTGACGGACAGTATATCTGCTATGAGGTTATCAGAAGGATTGAAAGAGAGAAGAATAAGCTTAAAGGAATTGTAGATATTTATCCAGATATTAATCCTCTTGGACTTGATACAGGTTCAAGAGGAATTCCTATGTTTGACCTTGATATGAACAGGGTTTTCCCTGGCGATAACAATGGAGCGATGGCTGAATATGTGGCAGCAGGTATTATTGAAGATATTATTGGAAGTGATCTGTGTATTGATATCCATTCAAGCAATATATTTGTAAATGAGATGCCACAGGTAAGGATTAATGATGATACGCAGGAAAAGCTTCTTCCTTATGCGAAGATGATGAATGCACAATTTGTGTGGATATATTCTTCAATTACTGTGCTGGATGCAACTCTTGCTTATAGTCTTAACCATCTTGGTGTGCCTACTCTTGTTACGGAGATGGGTGTTGGAAACAGAATTACGCCAAAGTATTGCAGGGATATTGTTTATGGTATATTTAACCTTATGTCTCATATGGGGATATGGGATGATGAGCCGAAAGAAGTGAATGAACCTATTATCTCTACAGAGGGTGAGGTTACATTTCTTACTGCTAAGGAAAGCGGAATATTCGTATCAGCAGTTGATTCTATGGGAAGGATTGGAATTGGAACGCATATAGGAGATATTATCGAACCTATTGAGGGAAGAATAATCCAGAGAATTGAATCGCCTACAGATGGAATTATATTTACATTAAGAGAGAATCCGGTAGTACATAAGGGGGCTCTTATAGCAAGAGTTTATGGTGGCAGATAATGAAGAAAGAGATTATTTATTCGTTAAAGGGTATATATAGAGAAGATTATCAGATAGAAGGCTACAGATTCGGCGGTGGTGAGAAGTCGGCATGTATTGTTGGTGCATTAAGAGGTAATGAGATACAGCAGCTGTATATATGTTCGCAGCTTGTTAAGGCACTTAAAGAGCTTGAGGCTCATGGTGCAATATCGCACAATCATGAGATTCTTGTTATCCCATCTGTTAACAGATTTTCCATGAATGTTGGAAAGAGATTCTGGCCTACAGATAATTCTGATATTAACAGAGCTTTTCCTGGGGATGTTAATGGAGATACAACCAAGCAGATAGCAGGAACACTTTTTGACAGAATTAAGGGTTACAGTTATGGCATACATTTTGCGAGCTTTTATATGCCGGGTGATTTTATTCCTCATGTAAAGATGATGGATACAGGATTTCAGAGTGCAAGTCTTGCCAATCTGTTCGGACTTCAGTACGTTGTTATTAGAAAGCCGAAGCCAATGGATACAGTGACACTTAATTATAACTGGCAGATGAATGGTACTAATGCGTTTTCAATATATACTAACAGCACAGATATGATTGATGAGAAATCTGCAAGACAGGCTGTGTCATCTGTTCTCAGGTTTTTAACCAGAATGGGTATTCTTAAGTACAACAATCACAGTGGATATATTGCAAGTGTTATCAACGAATTTGACCTTATGGCAGTCAAGACTTATGATGCAGGATTTTACAAGAGACTTAAAGAGCCGGGTGATCCTGTATATCATGGTGAGCTTATAGCACAGATTCTTGACCCATGCGAGGGTACTGTTAAGAGTGAGATAATATCACAGACAGACGGTATTGTTTTCTTCGCACATACAGGTCCTACCGTAATGGGTAATCAGGTTGTTTACAAGATAATAAGAAGAATGCATGAATAGTTGTTTGAAAATATGTTTTATTGTGATACAATGGTTAAATATTAATAATTAATATAACTAATCTCAGGAGGAAGATATGAGCGGCGTAAAGAGAGTTTTTGTCGAGAAAAAGAAACCATTTGCAGTTAATGCGAAAGAATTACTTGAGGAGATAGGAGGATATCTTGGAATAAAGACTATTACAGATGTAAGAGTTCTTATCCGTTATGATATTGAGAATCTTTCAGAAGAAACATATAAGAAAGCACTTACTACTGTTTTTTCTGAGCCACCGGTAGATGATGTTTATGAGGGAACATTTCCAGCAGGAAAGGACGATTTCGTGTTCTCTGTAGAGTATCTTCCAGGACAGTTCGACCAGAGAGCTGATTCTGCAGAACAGTGTGTTAAGTTCTTTAATGAGAATGAGACACCAGTTATCAAGACTGCTGTAACTTATGTATTGACAGGAACTGTTACTGATGAGGAGAAGAACAGGATTAAGGAACACTGCATTAACCCTGTTGATTCAAGACAGGCAGCAGAGGATATTCCAGAAACTTTAGTTACTGAGTTCAAGACTCCTGCTGATGTTATTTATTTTGACGGATTCAAGGATATGCCAGAGGATAAGTTAAAGGAATTATATGATTCTTTAGGACTTGCCATGACATTTAAGGATTTTAAGTTCATTCAGGAGCATTTTGCTAGTGTTGAGAAGCGTGATCCTTCTATGACTGAAATCAGAGTACTTGATACATACTGGTCAGATCATTGCCGTCACACAACATTTGCAACAGAGCTTACAGATGTTAAGTTTAAGGACGGATTCTATAAAGCCCCTATGGAAGCTACATATAACAAGTATCTTTCAGACAGAGCAGAAATATATAAGGACCGTAAGGACAAGTTCGTATGCCTTATGGACCTTGCACTTATGGGTGCTAAGAAGTTAAAGGCTGAGGGTAAGTTAGCTGATCAGGAAGAATCTGATGAGATTAATGCCTGCTCAATTGTTGTTCCGGTTGAGATTGATGGAAAGACAGAGGAATGGCTTGTTAACTTTAAGAACGAGACACATAACCATCCAACAGAGATTGAGCCATTTGGTGGCGCAGCAACTTGTCTTGGTGGTGCTATAAGAGATCCATTGTCAGGACGTACATATGTATATCAGGCAATGAGAATTACAGGTGCAGCAGATCCTACTGTTCCGGTATCAGAGACAATTCATGGAAAGCTTCCACAGAGAAAGCTTGTTACAGGTGCTGCTCACGGATACAGTTCATATGGTAACCAGATCGGACTTGCTACAGGATATGTTAAGGAAATCTACCATCCTGATTATGTTGCTAAGAGAATGGAGATTGGTGCAGTTATAGCTGCTGCTCCAAGAAGTGCAGTTAAGAGAGAGAATTCTGACCCGGGAGATATCATTATTCTTCTTGGTGGAAGAACAGGACGAGATGGATGTGGCGGAGCTACAGGTTCATCTAAGGTTCATACAGAGAAGTCTATTGAGGATTGTGGTGCTGAGGTTCAGAAGGGTAATGCGCCTACAGAGCGTAAGATGCAGAGACTCTTTAGAAGACCAGAGGTTACTAAGCTTATTAAGAAATGTAATGACTTTGGTGCAGGTGGTGTATCCGTTGCAATTGGTGAGCTTGCAGCAGGTCTTAAGGTAGATCTTGATAAAGTTCCTAAGAAGTACGAAGGTCTTGATGGAACAGAGCTTGCTATATCAGAGTCTCAGGAGAGAATGGCTGTTGTTGTTGATCCTAAGGATGTCAAGGAATTCCTTCAGTATGCTGCTGAGGAGAACTTAGAGGCAGTTGAGGTAGCTGTTGTAACAGAAGAACCAAGACTTGTTCTTAACTGGAGAGGCAAGGATATCGTTAATATCTCAAGAGCATTCCTTGATACTAATGGTGCTCATCAGGAGACTAAGGTTGTAGTTGATATTCCTTCACAGGAAGATGATTACCTTAAGCCAGTTAAGGTTACAGATGTACGCGGTAAGTGGTTAAAGACTTTAGCAGACCTTAACGAATGCTCACAGAAGGGACTTGTTGAGAGATTTGATGGTTCTATCGGAGCAGGTTCAGTATATATGCCATATGGTGGTAAATATCAGCTCACAGAGACACAGAGCATGGTTGCCAAGCTTCCAGTGCTTAAGGGTTCATGCGATACAGTAACTATGATGTCTTATGGATTTGATCCATATCTTTCATCATGGAGCCCATATCATGGAGCAATCTATGCTGTAACTGATTCTGTAGCTAAGATTGTTGCTGCTGGTGGTGATTTCAGCAAGATTAGATTCACATATCAGGAATACTTCAGAAGAATGACAGAGGATCCAGAAAGATGGAGCCAGCCATTTGCTGCACTTCTTGGCGCATATGAAGCACAGATGGGATTCGGACTTCCATCAATCGGTGGTAAGGACAGTATGTCAGGAACATTTGAACATATTGATGTTCCACCAACACTCTGCTCATTTGCTATTGATGTAGCTAAGGAGGGAGATATTATTACTCCTGAGCTTAAGAATGATGGTGATGTATTAGTCAGATTTGATATTAAGAAGAATCAGTATGATCTTCCGGATTTCGAACAGGTTAAGGCACTCTACAGTGCAATACATGAGCTTATCCAGAAGAAGGCAATCGTATCTGCATATGTTCTTGATGCTAACGGACTTGTGCCAGCACTCAGCAAGATGGCATTTGGTAATAAGTTAGGTTTTGAGATCAGCGCAGACGTTAAGGAAGATGACCTCTTTGCACCAGCTTATGGCTGTATCGTTGCAGAAGTTCCAGCGGACAAGCTTAGTGAGATTACTACAGATTATACTATGGTTGGTACTGTTAAGGATAATGGTAAGTTCACATACAAGGAAGTTTCAATTAATGTAGAAGAAGCATTAAGCGTATGGGCTGATACCCTTGAGGGCGTATTCCCAACAAAGGCTTCTAAGGAAACTACACCGGTTGAAAGCAAGTTATATGAAGCACCAAGCGTACATGTATGCAAGAATAAGGTTGCCAAGCCAACAGTATTTATCCCGGTATTCCCAGGAACTAACTGTGAGTACGATAGTGCCAAAGCATTTGAAAGAGCCGGTGCTGATACAATCGTTAAGGTATTCAAGAACCTTGACGCTGAGAGTATCAGAGAGTCTGTAGATGAATTTGAGAAGGCTATTAACCAGGCACAGATTATTATGTTCCCTGGTGGATTCTCAGCAGGTGATGAACCAGATGGTTCTGCCAAGTTCTTTGCGACAGCATTCCGTAATGCCAAGATGAAGGAAGCAGTTGAGAAGCTGCTTAATGAGAGAGATGGTCTTGCACTTGGTATCTGTAATGGATTCCAGGCACTTATCAAGCTTGGTCTTGTACCTAATGGTAAGATTACAGGACAGGATGCACAGTCACCTACACTTACATTTAATACAATTAACCGTCATATATCTAAGATGGTATATACTAAGGTTGTCAGCAATTTAAGTCCATGGCTTGCTAATGCTGAACTTGGCGGAGTATACTGCAACCCAGCTTCACATGGTGAAGGAAGATTTGTTGCTCCTAAGGAATGGCTTGATAAGCTCTTTGCTAATGGACAGGTTGCTACACAGTACTGTGATCTTGAAGGTAATGTATCTATGGATGAAGAGTGGAATATCAATGGTTCATACATGGCTATTGAAGGTATCACAAGCCCAGACGGAAGATGCTTTGGTAAGATGGCACATTCTGAGAGACGCGGTGACAGTGTTGCTATTAATATATATGGTGAGCAGGATATCAGGATATTCGAATCTGGTGTTAAGTATTTCAAGTAATACATAGAATATGTCAGCAGTGTGCCATTAGAATTGGAGGGGATATTATGGCAAGAGATAAAGTCAGCACAGATATATTATGGAAGGACAGGAAGAGAATTCTCTTCCTCGGACTTCCATGGTCATTTACAAGATACAGTGTATCTAAGGACAGATTCTTTATAAGCAAAGGATTTTTCAGTGTTAAAGATGATGAGGTAAGACTGTATCGGATTATGGATATTTCATTGGAGCGCTCATTCATGCAGAGACTTGTCGGAGTAGGAACTATTAAAGTATGCTCTGGAGACAAGACAATGGGTGACTTTGAGATTAAGAATATCAAGAGGCCTAAGGCTACTAAGGAGCTGTTATCAGATCTTGTGGAGAAGCAGAGAGATATCAAGAGAGTTGTCAACAGAGAGAATATGATTGACGGTCATGACCATTCAGATGGTCATACGGATATTGATGACTTTGACAATAATGATGACGATGCACCATTTGACAGATAATTTGTAAAAATGTATTGACAGCTATATAGAAAGATGATATTTTAATAGTTAGTTAAAGCTAACTGATGTAACGGGTATCCAGTTAGGATATCCGTTATTTTATAAATACGGGTTAGACAAAGCTAACAAAAGTAAGGTAAATGAAAGGACGAGAATATGAGCGTAGTTATTATTGGTGGAAATGAATGTATGGAACGCCAGTATCAGCAGATATGTAAGAAACACGGCTGCAAGGCGAAGGTATTTGTTAAGGAAAAAAGTGGATTTTCCAAGCAGATTGGAACACCGGATCTTATGATACTGTTTACTAATACGGTTTCTCATAAGATGGTTTTATCAGCTGTTACAGAGGCTAAGAAGAATGATGTTGATATTGTGAGAACACATTCGAGCAGTGCGGCATCGCTTACAAGTGTTTTAGAAACATATTTAAGCGAAAGCAGGGCATGCTGATAAAGAAGAGAATAAAGTGCAATATGGAAGGAAAAGAAAAATGGTCTGTACAGATGTAAGATCGGAAGAGCGTCGTGTAGGGAAAGAGTGTAGATCTCGGTGGTCGCCGTATCATTAAAAAAAAAAAAA
>OOAG01002312.1_pt1 | contig 12703 bp, 12 predicted proteins | sample 1671461 | NCBI WGS metagenome assembly OOAG01 (sample SAMN06348159, study PRJEB24527) | human gut metagenome | biome: human gut; feature: ankylosing spondylitis patient; material: feces | host: Homo sapiens | place: China | collected 2015-10 | reverse complement strand
TGTTGACGAGCTTATTTTTAAGGTCATAAATGCACCGACCAAGAGAATGAAAATTGAATATGTCTAAGGCAAATTACAAAGCCGCTTATTCTTATTGATTTTAAGAGTAGGCGGTTTTTTGCGTTCTCTTGTACTTGTTTACATAGCCACCTTGACAAAGTGGCTAAAACTATGCGAAAGGAGGACGCATCTATGTCAAATCGCAAAAAGACGGTGTTGCCGACAGAGATTGTGACAGCCGTGGAGGACTGCGGCTTTTTTGAAAGCATTCCCCTATGGGCGGTGACGCTCATCGTCGGGCTGTTCATCACAGTGCTGTCGTTCATTATGATAATGTCGGTGTACGGCAGGTTTTTCAAGCTGTACCTTTATACCGAAATCGCTCCCGTCCCTCTTTCTTCTTTGCGGGAGAGCCGAGCCAGAATGTCGGCAGGAGCTTTATCAAGAGTTATTGTGCCGTGTGCCTTGAGGGTGCAATCATCGTGCTTGCCTGCATTATCTTTTCGGTGTTTGCGGCTTCCCCGCCCGTGGTCAATCCCGATGCGGCTGCGGTCACGATGGTGTGGAGCTATATCGGGGAACTGGTATTCAATATGCTCGTCCTTGTCGGTGCGGTCAAGATGGCAGACCGTGTCGTGCGTGAAATGATGGGCTTGTAAGGGAGAAAGCGGATGAAACGTGTATATATATTTAAGGACGGGGTACAAAATGCTTCGTTGTCGATAGATTTGGATTACAACCTTGAGATTGTAAGATGTGAAGATTTTGAGGATCGCATAAATCTAAAAGAATGTGCGAGGAAATCCTTTAATAAGGCGTTAAACGAGCGTGATTTAGGAGATTGTGAGGATTCAACATCTTCTCTGACTACGGGGGAAATTCATTTTGTTAGAGGAAATCCTACTGAGTTTTCAATGGATGTCTGCATTGTATGCAGAGATACAGAGGAAGATTTTTACAGACTTATTCACAAAAAAACAGGGTTCACTTATCGGGATGAATACTATTGGAACAAAGCCCCTCATTCCGCAGGAATACAGAAAAAGGCTAAGTATATTAAGAAAAGGGGAAAATGGCAGCTTGTCAGAACGCAGTATTTGAATATCAAAAACAGATACCTGCGGCAGAACGACCACGACCATCCCTCTTTCATATGCTATATTGAAGCTGTAAACAATGTATATAACGCAAGAATGAGTTGGAAGTAAACGGAGTAAAACTTGAAGAATCGTCATTTTTCCAAAGATGGCGATTTTTTTGTGCTAAAAAGGAGGTGTTTATGGATTGGAAGTAAAGATAAATAAAGAAATCCGCAATTACACGGAATCCATGTTTTTCGGGCTGTCTATGCGGCAGTTCCTTTTTTCCGCCCTTGCCTGCGGCATACTTCTATGCCCAGAAAGCAGGGCAAAATTAAGAAAACACCCTGCGGGTATCCCTTTATGCCCAAGATGCAGGGCGAGTAATTGACTTTGACCATCGCCCCTTTAAAAATGTGGAAGTCATGGATGAGGCAATGATATCCTTATGGAATCAAAGAGTAAATCATGATGACAATGTGTATATTTTGGGGGATTTCTGCTATAGAAACGAAAAAAGTGCGGAATGGTATCTGAGTCAACTAAAGGGACATAAGCATCTGGTTCTTGGGTCTGTACCATTATCCGATGTCGGAATGGAATGGCTCTTACAGAGGTCACTTGCACTTTTATGGTCATATTCACGATAAGAGGGATGAAACATGGGAATATATGAATCAGGGGGAGAACGCTTATAATGTGGGCTGCATGTTATATGGATACGGACCGGTACGCCTGAATGAGATTGTGAAGGCGAACAGGACTATGTGATTGTCTGCGGAGACTTTGGGCTTTGCGTAAGCGGCGGATGTTCGAAGAATATAGTGCCCAAAAAGGAAGTTCTATGTTATAATTCAAATAACATCAAGGACTTCGCAACACACAGAGCAGATGTAAGGTGGCATGATGAGTAAAAATATATGCAGATTAGATGGAAATCAAATTTTTTTATCCGTACTGAGGGATGATGAGGAGGCAGTCGGCTTATACGCGAAGTGGATGTCGGATGAAACCACCTGTGTCTTTATAGAGCATGCGCATTCTGTGGTGGACATCACCCGGATGCCCGGTTGGGTAAACGACCATTCTGTCATGCGGATGGGAATTGTCCAGAAAGAGACAGACACATTGATTGGATATTGTCATATTGACCATCGAACTGAGGATATGTCAGCCTGGTTATCCATTAACATCGGAGAAAAGTCGGTGCGTGGAAAAGGCATTGGAACCGAAGTCGTGCAGATACTCTTGCGGTACTGCTTTATGGTGCTGGGAGTGTATAGTGTCCATCTGGATGTACTGGAAACGAACACCCCTGCCATTAAGTGTTACGAGAAGGCAGGATTCAGAATAAGTGGCAGATACCGGGGGCATTGTTACTATATGCGGAACCACTATGACTGGCTGCACATGGATATCTTATATGAGGAATACCGGAAACCGCTTGAACCTTAAGGGTCTTCATGCGAAAAGTGCCCGCAAGTTAGCGGGCACAACAAAAAAATCAAGAAAATCAGAAAATTACAGAGTCTGATGCACCTCGCGGATCACAGCATCAGCAAGCTCCGGAGCTTTGGCGGGATCAATATCATCCGGAAATTCCGCATCAATGGTGGAAGCAGCCGGGCGATAGTTCAGGCGCAGGGCATTTGCCTGAATGTAATCCGTTGCCTTGTTGTAAGTATCCTCTGTAACACCGTTTAAAGTAATTGTATATAATTTTGCCATAATCTATCATCCTTTCTTTTACGTTGTGGTTAATGGAAACAGTTCCTTGTTTCTGTATATAGTATATCTCTTTTCCTGAAAAAAGAAAATGGAATAAAGTAACAAATATAATAATAGGAATCATTACTATATTTGTGAAATAGTCACATATTACCATAATGAGACATTTGTCAACTGTGTTTTGCTCCGTAAAAATGATAAAATGAACCATCAAAAAGCAGTTTGCAAAGGAGGAAAACAAGGGAAAAATGGAAGACAAAGATAAGAAGAAAAATGTGAAAAAAATAATCGTGTATGCAGTGCTTTTAGTACTTATTATGGGAATTGCGCTGGGAACCGGACAGATTCAGACAGAGGAATTGGGGAGGATATTTACGGTCAATGCAGTTGCAGTCTGTAAATTATTGCTTTTGATCTTCGGGGTATTGTTCTTAAAAAGTCTGATCGTATGGATCCTGGGGCTGATCAAACCGGCGAATCACAGAGCCAGGTCCGTGCTCTCTCTGTTATCCAGTCTGACAAAATATATTGCGTTTCTGGTGATCCTGTGCGCAGGACTGACGATCCTCGGAGTTAACATGACTACCATCATTGCCAGTGTCGGAGTATTGGCTCTGATCGTCGGCTTCAGCGCGGAGAGTCTGATCGCGGATGTGGTGACAGGAACTTTTATGCTGCTGGAGAATCAGTATAATGTGGGAGACATCGTGGAGGTGAACGGTTTCCGTGGAACTGTGACGAGCATCGGCATCCGCACCACCTGTATCACGGATACCGGTGACAATGTGAAGATCATCAATAATTCCGAAATGAAAAATATCCTGAACCGCTCCGACAATTATTCCAAGGCTGTCTGCGATATCAGCATCCCTTATGAAACGGATCTTGAAAAGCTGGAAAGTGAACTGCCGAAACTCCTTGAGTCAATCTACAAGGCACATGAAGATACTATGAAAAAAGTTCCTGTGTATGTAGGAGTGCAGGCATTGCAGGATTCCGGAGTATTGCTCCGGTTCGTAGTGGAAGTCTCGGAGAAAAATATCTATTCCGGCATGCGTATTCTGAATCACGATCTGCTGCTGGGCTTTCGAAAGCTGGGTGTAGAGTGCCCCTTCCCGCAGTTGGATGTGCATAATAAATAATGGGTGGATCCGGTAATAAAAGAGAAAATGAAGATCAAAGAAGATCATAAATATCATAGGATAAATAAAATGCAGAAACAGGAAAACAATATACTACCGGAATACCAGACACTCCCGCCGGATTCCATAGCCCTAGAATATCCGCCGTTGCCGGACGAATATCTGCAGAGGAAACAACCTGTGGAAAAAGGGGTACCGGAACGCAGTGAAAGTCGGAAGCGAAAAGTAATGCGCATACTCTGTATGCTGGCAGCTTGTGTACTGCTTGGTTGCGGCGTGTATGGAACTGAGGCAGATCAGACGAAAATACCGGCACAGACAACGGAGGAGATACAGGCACCCGATGAAAACGGAGAGAATCGGGACAGCAGGGAAAATGACCATGTACAGTCCGTGACAACAGAGACAGAAACAGATGTCGCAATAGCAGAAACGTCAGAACCTGTCGACGGACAATATCCTCTGGAAGGCGGCATCTTATATTACAAGATCTATAATGAGACGCACCTGGCCAATCCCACTGCTGACGCTTGGGAGAGAATCCTGAAAGAAGGAGAAATCTCCATAGAACAGCTCCTTGCCGGAGAAGTGATCACTCTGCCGCAGCCGGAGACGCCGGAAGGCTTTGCATTCCTGGGATGGGCGGCACATTTTTCAGGAGATAAGGATACCTATCCGAAGTGGAGTCTGCTTACGGAACGCTTTACCGCAGAGGATGCGCTTAGGATCCAACCGGATGAGGAAGGCAACCGCAGTGTGGATATTCACGCGGTTTGGAGCGCTCAGGATCCTGCTGCCTGGCAGATGATAATGGTACTGGATGCCAATGGAGGAACGATGGAGGGACATCCATCGCAGACGTATAATGCACTGACACCGAAATATTCCGGTGGAACAGTGTATCTGTGTGGATATCCGACCCCGGAACGGGAAGGGTATCATTTCGCAGGCTGGTATCTCACGACGGATGAGGGAGACATACGGGTGGAGACCCTGCCTGCATCCCGCTTTTTTGCACAAAAAGGCGGAGAACCGGATTATAACGTTCCGTTGGAACTGCACTTGATGGCAGGCTGGGAGAAAACCGAAGAAAAGGGGAACTAAAGGTTGTTTTTCTGCGTGGGAAAAATTATAATAGGACTAACGGATCACACACAGAAAGAGGACCCCAAAATGGAAGAACAGGAAGAACAGGGAAAAAAAGAAAGCAAAGTGCTCCCGGAACCTCCGGAGATTACGGTGAAAAATCCCAGGATCGGCAAAGTACGTAAGCTGGAAGAGGAAGTAAAACGTCAGAATGAGTTGGAGCAGCTTCGGACCAGGCGCATCCGTAAGGAACAGGAATATATTGAGCAGATGAGCAAGGCGGTGGAAGACCACCTGCGCAACACCAGAGAGGAGCAGCGGTATAACGAAGAGTTTGAACGCCTGATCCGCAAGGATGTCTACCAGATGCACGGCATCAGTGAGGACAAGCTGCAGGGAATGACGGAATACCGCTATGCCCTGTATCGGGGAACAGCGTTCGGCATGTTTTTTCTGTCGCTGATCTTGACCGGAATCTGTGGATATCTCCATGGCTTCGGCTCGGAATTATGTATTTTCATGGCTTTTTATACAGCCATCGAGGGAACGCTGCTGAACAATGGGAAGAGACAGCATGCAATATTGGATGTCCTGACGAGGATTCTGTATCTGCTCCTGTTCCCGGCGATGCTGATCGTGTTTGTGTGCTATGAACTGGGATTTACAGAGTATGCCCTTATCGTACCGGCGCTTACGATAGCCGGAGTGGTGCTTCTGCTGCTGGGAGCGGTGTCCTATTTCCTGTATGACCCTTACCGACTGGATCGTAAGAATCATAAAAAGGCTAATCGCTACATCCGTGACATTGAAAAGGCTGCCATCAAAGAAGTGGAACTGGAAGAAAAAGCACTGGCGAAGCAGGCGAAAAAGCAGGAAAAGCTGGAATTAAAGGAAGAAGCCAGACAGAAGCGTGCGGCGAAGAGAAGAGAATGGAAAAAGCGGACAAAGGAAGTATTCTCCGGCTGGAAAGAGAGTATCCGCGAAAAGCTTCCGAAGAAAAAGCAGGAGCCGCCGGAAATTCTTGAGAATACTAAGACATCAACAGCGGCAGATCCCATGGGAGATACAGAGACTTCTGAACAGACAGAACAGACGGATGCTGTGGAGATGACGGTAACAGAAGAGGAACAGACAGAGAAGTCCGTGGATACAGAAGGCAGTGGGACAACGAGCATGGAGGAAGCGTAATGGCATATTATCTGATTGATTTCGAAAATGTAAAAAGCCGTGGCATGGAAGGCGTGGAGCTTTTGACGGAGGAAGATACTGTCTGTATTTTCTACAGCGATAATGCTGACAGCATGACCTTTGACCTGCATCGGAAATTAAATGAGACGAAGGCAAACATCATTTACCACAAGGTAGCGGTGGGGACCAAGAATGCACTGGATTTCCAGCTGGCAACCTATTTGGGATATCTGATCTGCGAACAGCAGAGGGAGGGGATACACCCGAATTATTTTATCGTGACCAAGGACAATGGCTTCACCAGCCTCATGGTGTACTGGAAGGCGCAGGGAGTTCCCGTGCGGATCATCCGTAACCTCTTATGGGGGAAGAATCCTGTGGCAGAGCAGAATCTTCTGACAGAAGAGGAAAATGAGGCAGAAACAGTCGTTACCACTGCAGAGGATGTGGCAGAGCAGCCGCAGCCCATACAGCCAGAGCCGGCGGAAGAGACCAAAGAGTCCGCACAGCCGGAGTCGGAGAAGGCAGATGCACTCGAAGAGCCCACACTGCCGGAGCCGGTGGAAGAGACCCAGGAGCCCGTACAGCCGGAGCCTGAGAAGGCGGATGCACCCGAGGAGTCCGCACAGCCGGAGCCTGAGACGGTGGACGAGTCTGCACAACCAGTGAAGAAGCCCGCAAGGAAAAAGAATAACACGAGAAAGAAGAGTGCTGCAAAGACAGATGATAAGACTGTGGAAAAGAAACCGGCAGAAAAGAAGCCTGCAGAGAAGAAGCCTGCGGAGGAACCGGATGAACTGACTTTAGCCGTAGAAAAAGTCCTTACAGATCAGACCATCGTCCCTCAGGTGGTAAAATTCATCCGCCAGTACAAGACCAAGCAGGGTATTAACAATGCCCTGAACAAAGAGTTCAAGGACAGCAAGCGCACCAGTGAAATTTATTCATCCATTAAGCCCCTGATTGCCGATAAAAAGGGAAAATGATAAAAAAGATCAAGAAAATGTGAAAAGAAAGTTATTGACAATATAAAAGCAGAGTGGTATTGTTGCTATCAAACAGAAAGTGAAATTCGATGAGCAGAACAAGATCTGCATACGGAAGCATTTCAGAGAGCCGTCGGCTGGTGTGAGACGGTATGTGAGTATGACAGAGTATCCTCTGTGAGAAGTGCACTGAAGATTTTAAGTAGGTGTCACCGGTATTCTACCGTTATTTAGAAGCCTGTTGGAAATGAGATATTTGTATTTCATGGAGATGGGAACAAGAGGTCATGTGATAAAACATGGCAAGCAAAGTGGTAACGCGGAGAGCTTAGAGCTTTTCGTCTTTGGGTGCTTAAGGGTGCCTGAGACGGAAGGCTTTTTTGTTTTACGGGCAATCAGAATTTTTCTTTCTGTCACGACAAAACAACAAGACACAAGAAAGAAGGAAACAAAAATGAACAGTTTGGTAATCATTCTGATCGCAATGGTAGTGCTGGCAGCAGGCTATGTCTTCTACGGAAGATGGCTTGCAAAAAAGTGGGGAATCGATGAGAAGGCGAAGACGCCTGCTTTTACCCATGAAGACGGAGAGGACTTCGTGCCTTCCTCCAAATTCACTGTATTTTCTCATCAGTTTTCCTCTATCGCCGGAGCAGGTCCTGTGACGGGTCCCATCCTCGCATCGGTATTCGGATGGGTTCCCGTGCTCCTGTGGCTTCTGATCGGCGGTCTGTTCTTCGGTGCCGTACAGGATTTCGGTGCGCTGTATGCCTCCGTGAAGAACGAAGGAAAATCCATGGGAATGATCATTGAAAAATACATTGGTAAGACCGGCAGAAAGTTGTTCATGCTGTTCTGCTGGCTGTTCACTCTGTTAGTCATTGCAGCATTTACCGATATGGTGGCAGGTACCTTCGTAGGTACCGGACTGGAAGATGCCAGTGTGGCATATGCCAACGGCAGTGCGGCATCCATTTCCATGTTGTTCATCGTTGTAGCAGTGATCTTCGGTCTGATCCAGAAAAAGGTCGGCAAGATGAACGAGTGGGTCAAGGCAGTCGTAGCCATCGGTCTGTTGGTAGTAATGTTCGCTGTAGGTATGCATCTTCCCATCTATGCTTCCAAGACTGCATGGATCTACATCATCATGGCATACCTGTTCCTTGCATCCGTAATGCCCATGTGGCTTCTGATGCAGCCCAGAGATTACATGACCACCTTTATGCTGCTGGGTATGATCATCGGTGCCGTACTTGGTGTGGTTGTGGCTCATCCCGATATGGAGCTGAATGCATTTAACGGTTTTCAGGTAGGTAACAGCAGCCTGTTCCCGACTCTGTTCGTCACCATCGCCTGCGGTGCGGTATCCGGCTTCCACAGCCTGGTATCCTCCGGTACTTCATCCAAGACCATCAGCAATGAAAAAGATATGCCCATGGTAGGTTATGGTGCCATGATCGTAGAGAGTCTGCTGGGTGTGGTTGCACTGGTAGTTGTCGGTGCAGTTGCAGTCAATGGCACGAAGCCCGATGGTACACCGTTCTCCATTTTCTCCTCCGGTGTCGCAGGATTCCTGGAGAAGATGGGGGTTCCCGTAACCGTAGCAACTGTATTCATGACCATGTGTGTATCTGCATTGGCACTGACTTCTCTGGATTCCGTAGCAAGAATCGGGCGTATGTCCTTCCAGGAGCTGTTCCTGGGAGACACCACAGATACCGCAAAGATGACTCCCGTGCAGAGAGTTCTGACCAATAAGTATTTTGCAACTGTGATCACTTTGTTTTTCGGTTATCTGCTGACTCTTGGCGGATACAACAATGTATGGCCGCTGTTCGGTTCTGCGAACCAGCTGCTGGCAGCACTGGTATTGATCGCCCTGTCAGTATTCTTAAAGACTACCGGTCGTACCGGCTGGACACTGTACTTCCCTATGGGAATGATGCTGGTCGTAACCTTTACTGCATTGATCCAGAAGACAGTTGCCCTGGTGAAAAATGTGGCATCCGGACAGGCTGCCTTCCTGGTAGACGGCTTACAGCTGATCGTAGCCATACTGCTTATGGTACTGGGAGTTATGGTTGCTTACAGCTGCATCCGCAAGCTGTTCGGTGCAGGGAAAAATTCAGAAAAAGAGGCAGCATAAGTTGTCAAAAAAATTGATTTTCCGGTAGAAAAGAAAGATAAGATATGCTAGAATAAGGAACGGTCAAGGAGCAAAAAACTCTTTGACCGTTCTTTTCGTCAGAGTGGACGCTGATGGGAAGAGTAATAACAGAGATACAAATATGGGAAGAAGATAAAAGGATAGGATTGAAAATGAAACAGAACATGCAGGATCTGACGGAAGGACCCTTAGGAAAGAAAATACTGATCTTCAGCGTGCCGTTAATGCTGTCCAATCTGTTACAAGTGCTTTTCAACATGGCGGATATTGCGGTGATCGGTCAGTTCGCCGGTTCCCTGTCGCTGGGAGCGGTAGGGTCCACAGCCACACTGGTCACCATGTTTACCGGATTCCTCATTGGTCTGTCCGGCGGTATCAATGTACTGACGGCACTGTATTACGGGGCAAAGGATAGGGAAAGCCTGTCGAAGACGATTCATTCCGCCGCACTGGTCAGCCTGATCATGGGAGTGCTGTTACTGGTACTGGGAGTCGGCTTATCCGAGTGGATGCTGACAATGCTGAAGACCAGAGAGGAACTTTTGGACAAAGCAGTATTGTACCTGCGGATCTATTATCTGGGAATGCCGGCGCTGGCCATTTACAACTTTGGTAATGCGGTGTACAGCGCAGTGGGGAATACGAAGAAGCCTCTGTATTATCTTGGTTTTTCCGGAGTGCTGAATATTATTCTGAACCTGTTTTTTGTGATCGTCTGTCATATGGATGTGGCAGGAGTGGCATTGGCCAGTATCATTTCCCAGTATGTATCTGCAGCATTAATCCTGCAGGCACTGCTTCGCTGCAAAGACATTTATGCCCTGCATCCGGGAAAGCTGCGGTTGGATCCGGAACTTACGAAGGATATTCTGAAGCTGGGAATGCCCTCCGGATTGCAGAACGTAATTTTCCAGTTTGCCAACAGCTTTGTGCAGATGGGTGTGAATTCCTTTGATGCCACCATGGTGGCAGGCAATTCCGCAGCCACCAATGCAGATGCCATGGTATACGATGTCATGGCAGCATTCTATACCGCCTGCGGCAGCTTTATGGGACAGAATTACGGTGCGGGCAAGAAGAAAAGGGTGCGGAACAGTTACCTCATCAGCCTGGCATATTCCTTCGGCATCGGTCTGATCCTGGGAGTGTCACTGGTATTTTTCGGAAGAGCGTTTTTGTCCCTGTTTACCAGGGATGAGGCAGTTATGAATGCCGGTATGTACCGTCTGACGATCATGGGATTTTCGTATTGTATTTCGGCATTTATGGACTGTACCATTGCGGCGGCCAGAGCCATGGGCAAGAGCATTATACCTATGTTCATTGTCATCATGGGTTCCTGCGTGTTCCGTGTAATCTGGGTTTACACCATATTTGCCTATTTCCATACGATACCGTCCCTGTATCTGCTATATGTCTTTTCATGGAGTATCACCGCAGTGGCGGAAATCCTCTATTTCATACGGATCTACAGACAAAAAATGGCTCTCCTGTCGTAAGACAGAGGAGCCATTTTGCTGTGATGCGATGAGCCGGCCGGCTCGAGGGTGTATGGATTTATGCAGCTTCGGTCTCTGCGGCAGCAGAAACAGCAGCGTAACGAACCGGCAGGAGATGAGCGCGTTCCAGTGCAACATAGATGATGGGGATCAGAATCAGCTGGATAATGATACCGGGGAGGCAGGATACGAAATATCCGGCAGCCCAGGCAGACCAGCTGTAGGAACCGCCTGCAAAGATCAGTGCGCGCAGGATACCGGTGATCACACGGCCGCCCAGCATGGCGATGATTAAAGCCGCATACAGATCAATGACCAGCTTACCGCTGCGGAGAAACTGCAAGACCAGACCGCTGATCAGACCATAGAGTCCCAACTCGATCATCATAACAGGCATATATCCAAAAACGGGCATACCGGTAAGCAGACTGGATACCAGAGGTCCGAGAATGCCGCAGACCAGACCGAAAGGTGCTCCACAGACCAGACCGCACAGAAGCACGGGCAGATGCATGGGGGAGAACAGGACACCGCCCTTGGGAATGGCGTGCAGAGTCATGGGCAGAACCACACATAAGGCAACACACAGAGCGGTGATAATGCTCTTGTTTAAAACGGTTAATTTTTTCATGGAATGAAACCTCCTGATAAGGCTTCTACGTGAAGCTCAATTTATGATAAAGGGTAGGTATTTTTTTGTCAAGATAAATTGCAAAAAAGCATTTGCCATGCTATCATGGAACATGTATGTATTATTTTTGGCAGGAGTAAAGTTATGCGTATTATGGTAATGGACGGCCAGGGCGGAGGCGTAGGCAGAAGCCTGCTGGAGGCTCTGAAGGAACGGTTTCCGGAGGCGGAACTGATCGCAGTGGGAACCAACGCCACAGCTACGGCGAATATGATGAAGAGCGGCGTGACAAGCGGTGCCACCGGGGAGAATGCCGTGGTATATAACAGTAAGAGAGCAGACGTGATCGTAGGACCGGTGGGAATCGTCATGGCGGATGCCATGTTAGGTGAGATCACCCCCACCATGGCAGCAGCGGTAGCTTCGAATGATGCAAAACTGATCCTGATCCCCATGAGTAAATGCCATGCCACTATCGTGGGAGTCGAGAGCAGACGCCTGGGAGAATACATTGCGGAGGCTGTGGATGAGATCGCTGAGAACTGTTTCTGAGCTGACAGAGGAATTGCGTGTGCTTCCCACCGGAATGCGCATTATTGCCATTGACGGCAGATGCGCCGCCGGGAAGACAACACTGGCTGCCAGACTTGCAAAAGAACTGGGCGGAGATGTGATCCATATGGATGATTTTTTTCTGCCACCTGCACTTCGGACGCAGGAGCGCAGAAGCGAGCCTGGCGGAAATGTGCACTATGAACGATTTTTGACGGAAGTCATACCGAAGCTTGCATCGGGACAAGCATTTTCCTATCAGAGATTTGACTGTTCCCGCATGGCACCGGGAGACTGGCTCCCGGTACAAAATAACGGTTTTGTATTCGTGGAAGGCGCTTACAGCTGCCATCCGGTACTGGGAGAATACATGGACCGGAAAGTATTTCTGGATATAGACCATGAGACGCAGACGGAGCGGATCCGCACGAGGAACGGAGAGGACATACTACAGGACTTCCTGCAGCTGTGGATTCCGTTGGAAGAAGCATATTTTCAGGCATTTTCCCTAGAGGAGAATACCGATTACATTATAAAACAGACGAAAGGCGAGACAGATGCTGCATCAGTTTTACCCGGATTATGAGGCGGATTCCGCCTATGGCATAGATTACAGAACATTATATGAACAGGGGTATCGCGGAA